>Ga0315298_1005077_pt1 | contig 19059 bp, 12 predicted proteins | sample WHS_1_MG_FD_203077 | JGI IMG/M metagenome (GOLD analysis project Ga0315298, IMG submission 203077) | Extremophilic microbial mat communities from Washburn Hot Springs, YNP, Wyoming, USA - WHS_1_MG | ecosystem: Environmental > Aquatic > Thermal springs > Hot (42-90C) | place: USA: Wyoming...
AAAACCATCCTGCTTCTGGCAAAGCGCCATCTTCATGAAATGTCACCAGCAGTCCAGAAGTCAATCCTGAACTTCATCGCCAATATCCTTTTCAAGGGCGAAGTAAGGAGAAAACGCTTTAAGGAAGCAGCAGGTTTTGACCCGCCAGTTCTCATGGTTATAAGCCCTACAATGAGGTGTAACCTTTCCTGCTATGGTTGTTATGCTGGAAAGTATTCAAGAAAGGATGACCTTGGACTTGGTACCCTCGAAAGGCTCATAACAGAGGCAGAGCAAATGGGAATTTATTTCCTCGTAATCTCCGGTGGAGAACCATTCATACTTGGAGATGAATTCATAGATGTCTTAGGACGTCACCCCTCGATCCTTTTCCAGATTTACACGAATGGAACCCTCATAAACGAGCAGGTCGCTCGCAGGCTTTCGGAAATTGGAAACGCATATCCGTGCATTAGCGTTGAGGGTTTTGAAAAGGAAACAGACGAAAGGCGTGGAAGAGGGACATTCCACAAAATTATGCATGCAATGGATTGCCTCAAAAGTGAAGGAGTTCTGTTTGGCTTTAGCGCAACAGCAACACGTGAAAACAACGAACTTATCGTAAGTGAGCGTTTTATAGACTTTTACAAAGCAAAGGGGTGCCTCATAGGATGGTACTTCCACTATGTTCCCGTTGGACGCGAGCCTGGAATGGAACTAATGCCAACGCCTGAACAGAGAATCTTCAGAAGGGAAGAATTAATAAAGCGAAGGGCAAGACACGACATCCTTCTTGCTGATTTCTGGAACGATGGTCCGATGGTTGGTGGTTGCCTTGCTGGAGGAAGAACATATCTGCATATAAATTCAGATGGAGAGGTGGAACCCTGTGTTTTCACACACTTTGCTGTTGACAACGTGAAGGACAAAACACTCACTCAAATACTTCGTTCTCCATTCTTCAGCGAGATCAGGAAAAGACAACCTTATGATGAGAATCTCTTGAGGCCCTGCATGATTATTGATCTCCCTGAAGTTTTAAGGGAAGTAGTAACTGTTTGTGGTGCTCATCCAACTCATGCCGGGGCTGAAGCAGTAATAGAAGACCTTGCCCGCGAACTCGATGAATACTCAAGCAAGTACCACACCTTAGCAGATCAAGCTTGGGAAAAATACGGAAAATCTCATCCCTGTTGATACATCGTTAAAATTTTGCATAACTGGCTTTAACCTGAAGAAGCGCGTCTCCTTGCCTCATTTGATAGGCCGTGTGTAGCACGAATGGGCTCGGGGAGCCTGTAACGAGTACAACATGCAAGAACAATCTTCACTGCGGACTCAAGGTTAATGAGATTCCCGACCGAAACAAATATCGGTTTTTTCCCTGAGCGAGTCCTCAAGGCAATCCCGACAATTTTTCCATCGTATTTAATGGGAGTGACTGACCCCTTCGCCTCTGCAGGCATTCTCCATTCTCCAACGAGAACGCTCTTTGCAACACCGATTGATGGAACTCCGAGAAGGACTCCCATGTGACTTGCTATCCCAAAGCCACGTGGATGGGAAATGCCGTGCCCGTCGAAAAGAACAACATCAGGCTTTCTCCTCACCTTCTCGAAGGCACTGATTAGCGCGGGAGCCTCCCTGAAAGCAAGCAGTCCAGGCACATACGGAAAGTTTATGCGCAAAGAGCAGGTTCTTTCCTCGAGCAATTCAAGATCAGGAAATGAGAAGACCGCGACAGCTGCGAACATCCTTTCCTCTCCCTTCGAGTAAGAGGCATCTGCCCCGGCTATTAGTCTCACTCTTCTTAAATCAAGAACTTTTTCTTCAATCCTGCTTTTGAGTTCTGACTGCAGAGCCATTGCAGATTTTATATCCACGTTGAATTTGTGAGTTAATACCGGCTTCATCATGCCTGTTTAGAGGAACAAAGTGATTCTGCAACTTCTTGAGGAATACGTTCTTCAGCCGATAGAATCAAGTTTAGTGCTGTTTTTGATCTTCGGACACCAAGAAAAGGTTTTGCCTCTCTTAAGAATTTTTCTCGTGCTACCTCGAGTCTTTCAGGATCACCAGGCGATCCTCGAGGTATCATTCGCTCTGCTTCAAAAGATTTGCCATCAACAGTAGTTAGCAAAACCCTTGCTCCGAAAGGCATACTTGCACGCTCAAAAGCAACGCTTCCAAGGTCAAAGGCATCCCCGCGAGAAACAAGAATGCGCCTTGCAAGCCCAAAAATAAAGTTCCAATCCTTGCTACTCAACTGCCTTAGTTCCGAAATTGTCTTAATTCCTCCAACACCGCCCACACCGCGAATGTGCCTTCTTATTTTTGGCAAAGAACCCGTGAGCATCCGAAAATCAATTGAGCGAGCCATCTTTGCAATATCAAGAGCTTCATCAAGCGATCGCAGGAAGTATATTGTGATTGATGGATCGTGTTCAACGATCACACGAGAAGCAATTTTTCTAATCGCATTTGAGTTTTCGATAAGGTAACGTGCTGAAAATTCATCTCCGGAAATTTTCCCTGAAATAATAACAATTGCAAGTGATAGAGGAATCGAGAAATTTATTGATTCAGGAGAAAGTGGATCATCAGAAGAGAAGCCTGAATTATAGGCTTTTGACATCCTGTCCATAGCAAGTGTAAGAAGACTCGCATTAACGCGTATCTCGCTAATCTCCTCCTGTTTTATACTCCTTCCATACTTGCTGGAAAATTCATTCAGAATTTCAAGAAGGGCATCAACCGCAGCATCGACGTACGCACAACCCGGATAAGGTTTGAAAGCCAAAGTTTCACTCACCCATGAGCGGCCAAGTCCTTCAAGCATGAAAGGAAGAGGAACAAAAGAGAAGTTAGCCCAGAAACCATCTTTATCCTCGATTATCTCCATTGAGCCGCTCATGCCTTTCTCTGCAAGAATTGCCGCCTGAGCACCTGTCATTGCTGGGACCGCTGCTGTCAAAATTTTCGATTGTGAACCCATGAAACCTGGGAAAAGTGAATATGTGGGCTGTGTAAGTGCGATACCTATGGCGTTTGCTGTTTGTTCTTCGTCAAGTCCCATCATCTTTGACGCGGCAACAGCAGCTCCCACCATATGAATGTGCCCCCACATCTGACCATTGTGAGGACCAATAACAACACTTGCGCCCAATCTTCCAGCGACCTCATTTGCAGCAACTTGCGCGGCTATTAAAAGACGAGAATCAACATCCGTATTTTGAGCAAAGGCAAGAGGGACGAAAATAGCGCTGTGACCCGTGTGACCGAAAAAAAGGTAGTCGTCGTAGTCAAGAGCCATGGAAAGTGAGCAGTTCTGCAATAGGGCAGAATGCATAGAGTGCTTTGCGCCATCAGGAAAAGTTAGGCAAGGACCAGAATCGCCCAAGTCATTAACTGCCTTTACCAAAGTCTCACCTGGAGCGCTCCTCGCTCCTGCAAAGGTCGCTCCCATAACTGAGGCGAACTGGTACTTAGCAAGCTCAGAAACTTTCTCGGGTATTTCATCGTAGGTAAGTCTTGAAACCCATCTTGCAATATTTTCTATAATGGTCAAAATAAAAGCCCCCTTCCATGAAATTTTGAACTGTCTACTTGCCATGCAACGCATAACGCTTATCCAGTTCGGAAATCATGGCATTTACATTAGAAAGGACATTATCAATCTCAATCTGTTTCGCAGCCACACCGCTTGAAACCCTCAAATCATTCATCAGTACCGCTATTCTACCTGCAACCTGACCCCAAATTTCGGGAAGATCATCGAGGATTCGCCCCACTGCTTTCGTTACCGAAGAAGATGGCTCCTCCTGCTCCTCCGCGACTGACCCTCTTTCTTCGGTCGTGCCAGTTTGTATTCCTGCAGTTTTCATTGCCTTTGTCAGGTGGTCTCTGATTTCCTCTATGAATTTTTCGAGTTCTTCGCGGATTGACTGGAATTCCGCAGGAGTCACAATTGAGGCAAAGTTATCATAGATTTTATCGCTTTCCTCAAAAAGGTCAGGCAGGCCAACTGCAATTTCATTCTTTTCAATAAGTGCATTCATTTTTCCAAGCAAATCCTCAATGCTCGATGCCACAGAAGATACACTCTCAAGGTAATCGCAAGACTCGGACATCAACATTGCAAGCTCTCTCCCCCTTGAAAGAAGCCTGCCAGTCTCACGGTGAACTTCACGACATGGCTCAGGCGGGTCTACTTCGTCGATCTTGTCCTCTCCCTTCGCTATCGCTTTCCTGAAGCTATCAAGTGAATCACCGATGTCCTTTTGCTCGGCAAGCCCGAGATTCCAGTGATTGTTCAGTTCCTTTTCCGCCTCTTGAAAATCAGAGATTATTCCCTTTACAAGCGTCAAATGTTCCTGCACTTTCTTAGCAATAGAACCACATCCTCCACTTGAAAAAGCAAGAACAAGAGTAGTAACAACGGCAACAGTCAGGGTGCACACCCTCATAAGCAAATTCCTTGACAACATAAAACCCTCCACGGTTCCACGCAACTCGAACGAAACACCCCGGGAAAAGAACTTACGTAGAATTATAAACCAGAGCAAACGCCTTTATACACACTAAAGCGTGATCATTTAAAAAGGAAAAAGGTCATCTATTGTTTTGAATTTTGCCCCATCAAATTAAATGAATCAGCACCAGGCCCTCCTTTTCACCTGTTGTTTCAAACTGCGAGTCGTTTCACTTGCTCCAAATTCAGTAGCGACCTCAACACTTCGCTTATGGCCACGAACCAAAAGCCCGCCTCATGTGCTCCAACAAATCCGCACAAAGCTCAATTCACACACTACCCCTAACCATAAGTCTCACCTATGCTCCAATTATTCCGCAGTACACCCCCTCTTACCTATGGTCTCGAAAAGCAGAAATAATAACGAGAAAACAATAGAAGATGCTATTGGTCACCCCTACATTACAAAACATAAAGCTTCCAGGAAAAGACATGCTGGGGTGGTAATTCAACACATCAATTGATATGGTTTCTGTGAGCACAAACGAGAATCAGTAGAACTTAATAAAAAAAAGAACGATACTCGAAAATGGGAGTATTTCGTAAACTCCTGAAAATCTTTTTCGCACAACTAAATGAGGGTGGTAAAAAATGAGAAACAAAGCACGAATATCTGTCATCGTCACGGTCTTCGTAATCACCCTTCTTTTCATAAGCCAGGGTTGCGTGAAAAAACTACCTTTCGGAACGATTTCTTTCAAGCCTTTTACGTTAAAGCAACTACTTACTCTCGACCTCGAGATTGATGCTGCACATTCTGGAGTCAGAGTAGCATCGCAAAAGACAGAAGAATTAACAAAAAGGGTTTCTCTATTGAGAGAACTCCCGCTAAAAAAGAAAGTTCCATTTATCAAGACGCGCGAGGAAGTAATCCGTGCAATACTTCTGCAGGAGCAGACCAAGGAAGAATCACCGCGAGAGATTGATGCAGACCAGAAAATACTCGTTGCCCTCGGTCTTTTTCCGGAAGGTAAAAGCCTCAGGGAAACGCTTACGAATGTTCTCACAGAACAAATAGCAGGAAGTTATGATTCAGAAGCGAAAGTGATTACAGTTGTCAGCGGCAAAGGAACGAATAGCACAATGGATGAGATTACAACGGCACATGAAATAACGCACGCACTACAGGATCAGAATTTCAACCTCGAGAAGCCTCCCCTAAAAGACGAGTCCTACAACAGTGATACGGAACTTGCGATTACTTCTCTTATTGAAGGAGATGCTACAAATGTAATGGCGGAGTATGCGAAGGAATATATTCCCGCCCAAGAACTATTGAAGATGATGCAGGAGACAGGCGAGATGTCATCAAAGGAACTCAACAAGGCTCCCGAGTACGTGAGGAGGAGTCTCCTCTTTCCCTACGAGGAAGGGCTTGCTTTCGTTCGGTCTCTGCTTTCATCTAAAGGCCTTGAAGGACTTAATGCGGCATTCCGCGACCCCCCAACCTCAAGCGAGCAAATAATTCATCCTGAAAAATATTTTGTAACGAGGGAAAACCCAAAGCCTGTTAAGCTTTCGGACATCTCGGGCTCACTTGGTAAGAACTGGAAGTTGCTTGAAACTGAGATAATGGGCGAATTTGACGTTGAAGTTTGGTTCGAGGTCTTCTGTGGCCTTCTTTCATCGAGGGAAGTAGCACAAGGATGGGCTGGAAACTCAATCCAGTATTACCAGGGACCAAGGGGGGAATCCGCAGTTGTCAATTATTTTCTGTGGGATTCTCCAAGCGATGCCCACGAATTTTTCACCAATTACAGCGAGTTACTCGAAAAGCGATTCAAGAAAGGATTGAAAAAGGATAGGCTTGATACCTCTTACTACGTCATGAAAACACCAAAGTGGAATTTTTACTGTGGCATCTGTGGAGAATCAACTCTTGCCGTTCAGACAACCAAACCTTCAACTCTGAAAACAGTAATTTCAAACTTCCCGCTATTCCCACAGATTTAATTGTAAAGGATGGTAAACGCTTGGGAATTTCTACTAAAAAAGTATAACAACGCCCCCAAGTAGTAATGAGGCCATTGTGTAACTGAATACTGGCCACTAAACTCAAAAAGATTCATAAAGCTTTGGCAGCCGGATCATAGAGAATGGTTGATTCGTGTCATTGGCTAAAACACCGCTTTCATCAATAAAAACAAACGGGTACTTTTTTATGTTCTTCAGAGATAATTTGTTAACCGTATGCGAATCGTACGAAATTATGACAGGTCGTGCTTTCTTTCGGGTTTATTATTCGGCCTGCTTATGTGACCGTTTATACCGTATTTGTCATAAACATCAAATATATCCTCACAAAACTTAATCATTCTTTCGTCGCCTTCTCGAACTGCATCATAATATAGCCTTATAATGAACCTTTTTCCAAATTCCGTTTGTGAATATCTTTTCTTCAGAAGATTATGCTCTGAACATAGAGTCTGGCAATTATCCAGAGTATTTGTTCCTCCCTTGTCTAAGGGAATTTTATGATCAGCATGAATTTCGACTCCGTCTTCTCTTCCTTTGCCACACACCACACACCTATAATTATCTCTCTTAAATATTGCATCTTTCACTTCAGGAGGAAATTCGTAAAGTTCTTTTTGTTGAATTTTATCTGGGTCATAACGGTATACGCCCTTTTTCACTTTTATCAGTAAACCTTTTTGATATAATCTTCGAATACCACGCCAAGTATCTCGCGGTTTTCTCCCATAAAGTTCAAGATATCGCTCTTCAACCCAATCAACTACTGGGCCATGCGGCAAATCTTCTCTTGGGTGAGCCATAAAGTATTCCATTATTAGCTCGTTGATGGATACTCCCTTTTTTTTCATTATTTATCCCTTCTTGGTTAGATCGAATTTGAGCTGGTCAATGTGAGTCTCATTAATTATTCTCTTTTTTGCAACTTCGCAATAATTCTTGTCAATTTCAACTCCTATTCCCCTTCTTTCTGTTAATAGACATGCAATCAAAGTCGAGCCGCTCCCAAGAAATGGGTCCAAAACTAAGTCGCCAACAAAACTGAAAAGTCTTATACATCGCTTTGGTAGCTCAACAGGAAACGGTGCAGGATGCCCCACTCTCTTTTTGCTCTCCCCCATGAACGTCCATACGCCGTTCGTCCACTCCACGAACTCTTCCTTACTAATATCTGACTTTCTACTTCCGCTTGTTTTTTTCCACCTATCTTTGTAAAGAACGACAATAACTTCAACCGGAGCAATAACAAAAGGAGCCGAAGCAGAAAGCCAGGAGCCCCACGCGGTGCGTCTTGAGATATTTTGCTCATTCCAAATTATTGTCGAGTGATATTTCCATCCGACTTGCTTCGCAATAGTTGTTATATCGGCACATACGCTTTGTTGCCCACCTTTGTTCTTATCGAGAGGAATATTCAGGCAGAACCTACCATCATCTTTCACAAGCCTATAGCACTTAGCGAGCCAATCTCTCGTAAAACTCAAATAGTCTTCATACGTCATTTTGTCATCATGTGAGTTGTACTTAATTCCTACGTTATAGGGAGGGGAAGTAACCACTAAATCAATTGAGCCTTCCTCGATAGAATCTATTTTCAAGAAATCGTCATTATAAATCGTAATTGAATCCTCATGAAAATAAGGTTCAAAGCTTTTCCGTTCTCCATATTTAAGATGCGCTTCGCTTACCTGACAGATTTCAAACCCCTCTTTTTTAGCCAGGTATTGATCGAGAGTTTCTTTGCTAAATCTCCTTCGACCATCCGGAGTTTCTACTGAAAAAATTAGACCACGCTTTTCCATGCGATAAATGGTAGTCGTGCTTACTCCAAGATAGGCAGCTGCTTCTTTTGCGGTATACATTGCGTCGTTTTCCATGTTCATATATCCATTATATTCTCAAAAACGTTTGTTCAATAAAAGATAAGGGTTCTATTGCTTGCCATTATGTCAAACCATAGGCTATTGCTTGAACCGCTTCGAACTTTATGAGGCAAATTTCCATTCAACAATTCAATTGTCCTCATGACTCATCTAAAAAGTGTTTCGTCTGAATCCTTTCTTTCGATTTTGATGATATCACAGGGGTGTGACAAAAATTTCTACTCTTGGTAGGGTGAGGATGGAAAGAGCACATGGAAAACCAATCGAACATGACGGCGGAAGTTTACGGAGGTGAAATACAAAAACAGGAACAGTGACCTAACAAGGATCAGCAGCTTTCACTGACCCGCACTCGGAAAGACAAACGGAAATTCTTTGGGATTAATATGGGGTGAACGATGGGATTCGAACCCACGACCTCCGGGGCCACAACCCGGCGCTCTGACCAGCTGAGCTACGTCCACCTCGTATGAAACCTTTAAATTATATCAATAATATTATCGCACAAATTGAGAGCTCTGAAGGTAGAATCGCAAAAAATCTTGACCCTTATTAAGCGATAGTTTCCGAATGAGAATGAATTGGTGCATGCCTTATATTTTTCGATACATTGCTGGTCAGGTGCATCAAGTTACATGAAGCGCCCTGTCCACTCTCTCCACCCCAGAGCGAAACTTCTCGAGAAGTTCCTGCTTCGAGGGCTCAGGTGGCCACCCAAAAGATCCGACATATGACCTCTCAGTTCTGCTTTTAATCCTCGCGATGGGAGCAGGTACGCCTTCCGCGAGCGCCGGCTCGGCTGGCTTTGAATCGAGAAGGTCACCGAAATACATCGGGACGTGAGGGTTTCTGCAAGGCCAACCAGTACAAAGGTAAATCGAGAGCGCCCGCGGGGACATGAGAATCTGATATATGGTGCAACTTGTGGCGAGGATCGTGAGGGCGTCCATCACCTTTCCGCGCTTAAGATAACTCCAGGCGTTCCAGTAGTGCGCGCATATCGTTCCATCATCAATAGGACCTTCGTGCCACTCTCTCTTTATGCCGTACGGCTCGAGGAGTGAGTAGTTCGTCCCGTGGTCACTTACTATCCTCCTCGCAATAACGGGATTAATCTTTCCGTAGTATTCCTCGAGAAGTTCCCACATACGCCCGAGTCGCGCGAAGGACCCGGCGATTGCCATCTGCTTGCTCGGGTCGATGCCTCCCGATAGTTCCCTATCGAGATACTGATGATGGTTCGCTTCGGCAAGAACCCCATTTTTCCCCTTCTCAACCACAATGTAGTTGTGGGAATACTCAATTGTCGCGATGCCTCCGCGAGCATCTCCCCAAGTCGAGTTCGCATTCAGAAGAATCGTAACTGTGCTACCTGAATATGTTGCGCGAGGACTTTTCGTGTAGAGGTCACCCACTTCATCCACCGTTGAGCATGTTTCCATCGCTATGTTATTGAGTTCCGAAGCATTCAACCCATCACCAGAATCGGACATCCCAACAGCGTTTGCACCCATGGCAAGACCATCTGAGTTAAGAACGCCCAAGGCAATTATCGCAGGAACCCCTAATGCGACATACGGTTTGCGTCCATCTATACGGACGACAAAAAGCGGCACTTTCCCGAGCACCCACCGAAGAGGGTACATTATGTCCATATTCCAGCTCACATAAACCCCATTGTCATCGGTCGCTGGAGGAGCAGCAGCGAAGTTCGTGCAGCCGGAGTTTAGAAAGCCGCTAAGAAACCCGGAAGCAGTTTTCAAGTACGCGAGCTCAATTCCAGCTGCACGAGAGATTCCCATAAGCCGCTCAAGCCACATATAGTGAAGTTCCTCGTCCTTGATCGTCGGACACACTCGCGTGATTTCACTTCTTACCGAAGAACTGAGGCGGGAAATCAGGTGCAATGAAAAATCGACGAGTTTCCTGTAAAGAAGAGGCCTTTCCTTAGCAGCGGTGAAGCCATATTCAAAGTCCGATTTCGCCTCAAAAACTTCAACCTCATGAATTCTTTCTCTATTTGACTTTTCCATGCTCTTCCTCCGTTCTAAGTCTTGGTATTCCCTGAGAATTATTCTCAAACCACAAAGCATAATATATCCCATATCTGTACAACTTTTTCAAACATTCTCTTCTGTTTTGCACGTTCGCACTTCGGAATATCCCAGCCGTAGCCACCTTGAGAAAGAACCGGTAGTTCGAGATGACTTTTCCGGGGGATACCCAAGTGGTGACCCCTTGCAGGTTCTCACCCTGCCTTAGGTATTAGCGTTAGTGGTAAACAAATGGCGCCCCCGGCAGGACTCGAACCTGCAACCTACTGCTTAGAAGGCAGTTGCTCTATCCTGTTGAGCTACGGGGGCCTACCCGATATTCTCGCCACCCACTTAAACGGTGAACATTCGTTACGAATAATTATCCAGGAAGCCTACTTTTCCTTCAAATCCCTTCCCAACAATTAATAAGATTATTAAAAAGCCCGCCGATAAAGACGGGCGTCAAGCGTCTTTGCCGCAATTGGCTTAACCCAGGAATTCGCGAAATAATCCTCACTTCTTTTTTCCGGAGGTTTTCTTTTTACTAACAGCCTTCACAGGAATAACCTTGCGTGCAGTTTCGCCAAGTTTCGCAGCACCCTTAAGGCGCACCTCTAACACACCATCCGAACTTTCGGCCTGTATATCGCTTTCCTTCACTCCACGAGGAACGGGGATAGACCTCAAGAACGAACCAAAGGATCTCTCCATCCTGTAATAGTTTTCCTTCTCGACTTCCTCTTCCCTCTCGCGCTTCCCGCGTATGGTTAGCGCCCCTTCCTCAAGAGTAACACTTATATCCTCAGGCTTGACTCCAGGGACCTCTGCTTTTACCACAAGGTCCTTCCCCTCATCATAGACATCAACCTTGGGCCACCACTCCTCGCGAAGAGAAGAAGGCCATTCCATAAACTCCTGAAGCCAGGAGGCAAGTGGGTGAAAACGCCTTGACAGAAGCTCCGGGAATCGGAACTCTTCAAACGGATCCCATCTCATGATTGGCATGTTCGTCACCTCTTTCTGTACTCACAATCACCCCTCTGATTTCATTATAAGAAAACAGATAAGAAATTCAACGGAGGGTGAACGTAGCCAACAATGCCGTTCGTTTTGGTTGAAGGGTGCGGGAATTGAAAGGATTCAATGCGGTGTGAAAGTCAACAGCAAAGTAGTTCGGAGGCAGTGCAGAGTGCGATCGTCGAAAGGATTCAACGCCAGCACAAAGAAAAGACAAAAACCAACTGCTTAAAAAACAAACAATTAAAATACTAAAGAAACGTTTAACTCAATTCGAGATATAATAGTAAAAGGAATAGCAAAAGAATTCAAAAGTAGAGCGCACTCAAGAGGTATCAAATGGCAAGATTAAGATCTCGTGAGGAGTTAAAAGAAAGAGCTTGCGTTCACTGCGGCCATATCCTTGGTCCCTACATGATAATATGTGACAAGTGCGGCTCAATTCAGAGGCATGTGAAAGGCGACGGCGAAAAGATTCCTCCCGAGAAGTTTGGGGTCTGCGAAATTTGCGGACAGCCCGTTCCCTATGGCGAGACAATCTGTGCTGAATGCGCAAAAGAAGAAGAACCTGTGCCAATTATCATCGAGCCACCAAAACTGTCCACAAAGCGAAAAAGGATTGCAGCCCTTGCTACACTTGGAACATCAGGTGCTGGAATCGCGGCGGGAATTGTTGGGGTCTCGGTTTTCGAAGGAGTCACTTCCGTGATACTTGCCGCTATTTTAGGCGCCGGGGTTCTTGGACTTCTTGCTTCTTGCACATGGCTTATTATCCTTGCAAGACGACCATCAGACGAAATCGTAGTCTATCGTTCCGTTTACAAAGGCGACGAAGAAAATCCTGATGTGATCCGCGAAAAAACAGACCTTTATCCGTAAAAAAATCACTTACGGTAATCCTAATTCTTGCCAGCTTTTCGATTGATTCGTAATTCAAATCAAGGGGAAACAATCCCAGTAGAACATTCAAAGAAAATTGTTGAAGAACCTGCAGGCGCTATTGATGCACAATTGATGGAAAAAGGACTTGCTTCAGATTCCTGGCAACCGCTTGCTATTTCTCCTCAATACACGACCGTGAAGCCCATCTTTTTGAACCTTCCCATCCTCAACTACAATGCTTCCGTTTATGATTACCATGTCGAGCCCTTCTGGTGAATTCTCTGGGTCACGAAATACAGCATCAGTTCTGAAATTTTCGGGCCTCATGACAAGCAGGTCAGCAAAAAATCCCTCGCGAACAAGGCCTCTGTGCTCTATGCCAAACCACCCTGCGGGAAGAGAAGTGCATCTCCTTATAGCTTCGGGCAAATCGAGCAACTTCTTTTCGAAAACATAGCGATGGATAAACTTAGGATAGCAACCGTAGAAAAGATACGAAGGCTTTCCAATCCCAAGAAGAATGGTGTCGGTAACTATCATCGCTTGTGGATGCTCGAGAGCCGGGAATGTGTACGCCTCGGTAAATTCATCATCCGGTTCCGAAAGCGATTCAAAAACAAGCACCTTTCCTTCCTCCTCTATGAGAAGGTCACACATAACATCAAACGGGTGCTTGTCCTGCTCTTGCGCAAGATCAGCGAAGTTTCTACCCTCCAGGTGTTTGTTCTTCTCGCTGTGAACAGCCATTATAGTTACAGCATCCCAACCAAGTTGTCTCATTATATTCAGAGACCAGTCATCCTTTCCTCTATGAGGCCACTTTGGCTTTCCCTTCTCAATATCCCCTAAGATTTCCATTCTCACATTCGGGTCAAGAATCCTCGATATAACCTTCTCCCTTCCTCCGGAAAGAGCCCACGATGGAAAGAATGCAAGAAGATGGGTAAATCCTGCCGTTGTTGGCATTACATCTATGCCAAGCACGGCTCCCTTCGAACGCTCGCGCTCAAGAACCCCAAAAATCCTCTTCATCTCACCATATAAAGCTTGACGAGGAATAATTTTTCTTGCAAAGCCTGGATGCCTGGCAAGCCACTTTAAAACCCTCAGACCAGCATTATGCAATAACCCAAACCATGGGACGCTGAAGATGTGTGATACCTGCGCACGAATTCTATTTTCCCTTGCCACACTTCCCACTTCCTCAATCGCACGTGCAAGAGTCGTGCTTGTGTAGGAGCGCAGGTGACACGTAAAAATTCCACCATAACGCCTCAAAGGCTCAGAAAGCCTCACAAGTTCTCGGGTATCTGATTGATTACAGGGAAAGTATTGAAGCCCTGTTGAAAGACCAAAGACGCCAGCCTCAAGACATTCTTCAAGTGACCATTTCATGGCAGCAATAGAAGTATCATCCGCACCTCCTGCCTCTAATCCGAGCGTTGAAATACGCAAAAGTCCATGAGGTGCAAGGAGTGCAGCGTTTAGGAGAATTCCTTCCTTATCAAGATACTCCATAAAGCTCCCCATGGTGTCCCATTTCACGTCCCGTTCAAAATCCATCTGAGTAAATATCTCAAGGAAGGTTTTTAGCCCATCGCGGTTCTCTCCCGTTATCGGAGCAAGCGACATACCGCAGTTTCCTCCAACGAAGGTTGTTATTCCTTGCTTGACAAGAGGCAAGAGAACCTGGGCATGGTCATGGCGAAAAAACGAAAGTTCGGCATGAGAATGTACATCCACAAATCCCGGGCAGATAGTTCTACCGTCAACATTAATTTTTCTCTTTGCAGGGACACCTTTTAGGTTCCCCACCTTCTCAATTGCATCCCCTTTTATGCCAACATCTGCATCAAATGCAGGAGCACCTGACCCATCGATAACTCTTGCGTTTTCAAGAATGATGTCTAATTCTCTTGATTCCAACTTTTCCTCCCTTCAAATATTTTTATTTTTTTGAAAGAAGCCGAAGAATTTTCAACCTCTTAACTCGCGAGAAGGCTTAATTACTCTTTAGTTTCGCAAGCCATTCGCTGGCAAACGGAGCAATTCCAGGAAACTTTTCAATCTGTTTATATTTTTTACAAATGATACCTTTTCATGAAAGTTCAAATATTCAGGCAAAGTGAACCTTATATATGATACCAGATGCGGCTCAAACATTCCCAAGTTCTTTTCGCCCTTGAGCATGCCATCCGAAGAGTTTCCAGCCAACGTGTAGGAGGAAAATCCCTGCGGCTGCGATCACCGCTGTCTCAAAAAGCATTAAAGAGCCGGGCATTTTGAGAGCGAAAATTTCCCTCAAAGGTGGAATAAGAAAAACCAGCATGAAAGCAGCGCTTAGAGCCGCTACAAGTGCTCCACGAAGTATATCAAGAGGACTTATCAATACAGCAAGAGCCCACAGGGCAATTATTACAAGTACCATCGTGGCGATCGTTCTCGACTCATCCAGACTAACCCATGGGTGGAAGTGAGATATAGCACCTGCGGAAAATGCCGAAATTGCGGCAACAGTTCCTGCAGGAATAGCGAATCGGAAGACCCTGCTCACAAAACCAGGGCGATAGCGCTCACTTCCTCGTCCAAAAGAAAGGAGCAATGCTGGAATCCCGATCGTAAGCGAACTGACAAGAGTGAGGTGCCTCGGCAGGAATATAAATGCCCAGCCGAATATTCCTGTTGCAATTGAAAGAAGCGTAGCGTAAACCGTTTTAACAAGAAAAAGATTTGCAACGCGCTCCATGTTTCCGATAACTCTCCTCCCCTCCCTTACAACATCCGGAAGTGTTCGAAAGCGACCATCTGCAAGAACAATTTCTGCGACAGCCCTGGTTGCTGGAGACCCTGAACCCATCGCTATTCCTATATCTGATTTTTTAAGCGCAAGAACATCGTTTACGCCATCGCCGGTCATTGCTACCGTGTGCCCGGAAGCCTTGAGAGCCTCGACCATTTCTCGCTTTCCCTCAGGCGTGACCCTCCCAAAAACCGTATGTTCATCCATGATGCTTGAAAGTTTATTCCCGCCTTTTGGAAGTGCTCGCGCATCAACTGGCTCGCCACGCACACTTACACCTGCTCTTAGTGCAACTGTAAGAACTGTTCTCGGATCATCCCCCGATATCACTCTGACCGATACCCCCTGACTTTCGAAGTACTTAATCGTATCGGCTGCATCGGGTCTTACATTTTCCTCAAAAATCAAAAGGGCAGCAGGTTCAAGTTCACGAGGCAACTCCTCACCTTTAACCTCATTGCCCGCCGAAGCAAGCATTACAACCCTCATTCCCTTGCTCGCAAGCTCCTCTACCCGCCTGCGTATTTCTCCAATATCTTTACGAGCTATCTTTTCAATAAGAATTTCGGGAGCACCCATAACCCACGTTCCAAGACCTTCAAAAGTTCCTGCACTCCACTTGCGCTCCGAAGAAAATGGAACGCTCGATACTATCTTCCTTCCCTTACCGAGTGGAAATGCTTCTTTTAGAGCAACAAGCGTGGAACTGCTCGATGAGGGGTCATTTGCAAAACTTGCAAGGACTTCATCGAGCTTTTTTGATTCGCCAAACTTTTCAATTTGCTTGAAGGAAATCTTTCCATCGGTAAGAGTTCCAGTTTTGTCAAGGCAAATAACATCCACACGTGCAAGCCCTTCAACTGCAGCAAGGTCGCTTACAAGCACATTGCTTCTGCTCAAGGTAATCACACTAACTGCAAACGAAACGCTCGTAAGGAGCACAAATCCTTCAGGAACCATCCCGACAAGACCTGCTACCGTGCCAGGAACCGCCTTTCCGAAATATCCAAACGTCTTTACCTGCGCAGAAAAAAGGAGAAATCCAGCAGGAATCATGAACCATGTTATATACCTTAAAATAAGATTTATTCCCTCTCTGAGTTCGGAGGTTGCAAGCGAGAAACGCTTCGCCTCCGAGGCAAGGCGCCTTGCATATGCATCATCCCCAACCCCAATTGCTCTTATTGCACCCGCCCCGGAAATAACAAAACTTCCGGAAAAAACCTTATCCCCTTCCGATTTTGCAACGGGCATCGACTCACCAGTTAGCAGTGACTCATCAATCTCAAGCGACGAGGAATCAACAACCACTCCATCAACAACCATCTGATCCCCTGTTCGAATCTCAATTAAGTCATCAAGGACAATTTCTTCAGGTGGAAGTTCAACTCTCCTGCCATCACGAATAACCTTTGCAGGTGCCTTTGCCACGATTGAGAGCCTGTCAAGCGCTCGCTTTGCCCTGATCTCCTGAATTATGCCAATTGCCGTGTTCGCCAAAAGAACAAGACCAAAAAGGCCATCCTTTGGACTTCCGAAAATAAGAATAAGAACAAAAAGTGCGCCAAGTATTGCATTGAAACGGGTAAATACATTCGCGCGAAATATGTGCCAGTAACTGCGGCTTGAGCGCTCACGGACTCTATTTGTTTTTCCAGAAGCAACGCGCTCTGCGACCTCTCTGGAAGTTAGCCCACTCGTGATTTCCTTCGTACCAGGCAACTTTTCCGCCCCTAACTTTTTTTCTTTCGATTGATTATCGCCTTCCCTCTTAAAAGCAAACAGCATTTACGCAACAAATGTCTTCGTTAATGCGTGAAAAAAGCTTTACTTTTCATAGCAGAAACTCGAGGACTCTAAACATTCCTTCAAATTCCCGCGAGTAAAATGAACTGCCCCCTTCAGCCAAGAGTCCCAAACTCCTTCACAAATCTCTCCCTTAAGTCCTTTTTCATAATCTTGAGAGTCATACCGTAGGGCATCTCTTCGATTGGGATTATTCGGACAAACCTTGGAGCTTTGTATGAGGCAATGTTCTCCTGGCACCAGGCTGTAACTTCCTCCTCTGTAAGAACGCTTCCCTCTTTCAAGCAAACAACTGCGAGAGGCACCTGGCCCATTGTCCTGTGAGGAATTCCAATGACAGCACACTCCTGAATTTCGGGATGCTCAAGAATCTCCTCCTCAACCTCAACACTGAAGATTGAATATCCACCACATTTTATGACATCCTTCGCGCGGTCAGTAAAATAAATCCTTCCAAACTTATCCTTACGGACAATATCCCCCGTCCTGAACCACCCATCTCTAAGCGCTTGCTGCGTAGCTTGAGGATTATTCCAGTAACCGGGCGTTACTCCTGGACCCTTAACGAGAAGCTCTCCAGGCTCACCTCGCTTTACCTTTTTCCCCGATAAGTCAACCACCTTCGTCCGCACAGGCGGAACAGCAATTCCAACACAACCCTCAGGCCACCTAAGCCACCTGAAAGCAGGTTTTAAAGTTGCCATCGCGGTCAATTCCACCATTCCGTAAGCCTCAGCAAACAAGGGTTTTCTCCTGCCAAAAACCCCGGGACGGGAAGCAAGTTCTCTCACCCTTTCAATGTGCTCGGGAGGCATAGCGTCAGCAGAAGATGCAAGCATTCGAAGAGAGGAAAGGTCATACTTTTCAGGATTTGAGGCAAGCATAAATGCATACATCGCAGGCACACCAACAAAAAGTGTCGCTCGGTACTCTTCAATTAGACGCATAACTTTTTCCGCATCGAAATACCTGAGGATCATTCCACTCACGCCTGCGCATGCCCCCATAACGCAAATTGCATATCCAAAGATGTGAGCAATTGGAAGAGAAAAAATTCCAAAATCCTTCTTTCCTATCGGAAGAATAGCCGCAGCCCTCCTTTGTGTTCCTAAGATACCGCGGCTTGTTACCATTGCTCCTTTTGGAAAACCAGTTGTGCCGGATGTATAGAAAATTGCCACAACATCATCCGGGTCAATCTTATCAGGCTCACTTGGGTTCGCTTCCATGAGCAACCTGTCGTAGGATTCAAATCCGGGAGGCGCATCACCAGAAACACCTACCATTACCCACCTTTCAACTTCAGGAAGGAAGCTCTGATCTTTTATGCTCCTTGAAAAAATCTCGGGGTCAGTAAAAAGAACCTTTGCCCCAGAATCTTTCACTATGTGCTTGACTTCACGTTCACGCAGCAGATAATTCATTGGGACAGCTATAGCGCCTGAGCACATCGAAGCCACAATGATGGTTAGAAGTTCTATGGAATTCCCGGTTAGAATCGCAACTCTATCTCCCTTCTTTACTCCAAGTTTCTCCTGGAGTATGTTTACTGTCCTCCAGACATAAGGCACGAATTCCCTTAGCGTAAACTTCGTACCATGACCCTGGAAAATTTCATACGGAAGCGGCTCTTCAACCATGAAATATGTATCATCTCCATAAAGTTCTCCAAGCATTCGAACATGAGTCACCATGTCAAGATTCCTTGCCGCAGCCATTCTCAATTTTTCAAACATAAAAGCCCCTTTCAAATATGAGATCACTTCAAAGCTGATTTATCCATGGATCCACCATGGCCCTTTACCTCAGCAAATAGAGAGTCACCCCTGAAAACCCTCCAAAGTTTGGTCATTATTTTTTGTCCGAGGATCACTCTGAGGAAACCTGCAAACCACATACTTCGGGGCACATGAATTTCAGCCCTGCTCTCCTTAACACCCTTCAGTATTGCAGCCGCGACATCCCCCGGGCTAATCCATTTCGTCAAAAGCGCAACCCTCTTCGCGCCCGAAAACATCCCAGAAGCAACCCATCCAGGATTCACAAGAGTTGTTTCAATCCCCCGGTGAGCAAGCTCCTGGTGAAGTGTATCCGTGAATCCAACCAGTCCAAACTTCGCAGCGCAATAAACAGACAAATAAGGGTTTGTAG
>Ga0315298_1005079_pt1 | contig 19053 bp, 17 predicted proteins | sample WHS_1_MG_FD_203077 | JGI IMG/M metagenome (GOLD analysis project Ga0315298, IMG submission 203077) | Extremophilic microbial mat communities from Washburn Hot Springs, YNP, Wyoming, USA - WHS_1_MG | ecosystem: Environmental > Aquatic > Thermal springs > Hot (42-90C) | place: USA: Wyoming...
AAGGATTGGAAAACGATAAAATGCCTTCATCTTCACTTAGCAGATTATCTTGCGGGGATTGATAATCCAGTAGGTGAGATGGTGTATAATCTTATTGACCAAAAAGAATGTGATAATTGCTACTGTAAAATTTTTTAAGCTTTACTTTGGTTTTTAAAATTACTAAGCGCGTTAAGAGCATTCTGGGGGAAGAGGTGAGCAGAATGGAAGGGGCGGGTTTTTCCACTTTTTCCAATATCTTCCTACTTTTTGATTTTCAAAATCAACCGGTAGATGTCCAACTTGTGTACAAAGAAGCGCAGAAGTATGGGAGAATCGTTGGCGGAAAGGCTTACGGTTCTTGGTCGAAAAATAAAATGGCAGCATTTGCGTTGTACAACTACGGTATAGAACTTGTCGAAGTGCCAGAAGCAGAATTTTTGCCAAACAAGAAAGGAAACGATATAAGATTAGCAGTGGATTGCATAGAACAAGCGCTCAGAAATAACGTTGTAGATACATTTTTCCTTGTAACCGGTGATGCTGATTTCACCGCACTAGTGTATAAACTCAAATCGTATGGTAAACGTGTAATTGCGCTTGCAAGGACAAAGTCAACAAGTTATGAGCTCGTTTCTGCCGTTGATAAGTTCATACCCTACGAGGACATAGTGAAAAACGAGAATCTCACAGACCCCGTAGACAGATTAGCTGAAGAGATGGAGATATTTTTAAAACGCTCTGGAAAAGAATTCACTCGTGACAACCTTTCTCGCTTTTTAATTTCCTTTAACATCAACCCTTCCAAATATGGTTTCCAAACTATGCACGAGCTCGTTGACGAGGTTTACGAGAGGAAAGTCCAGAAACCTGAGAGGTTGAAGAATATAAAACTAATGATTCTGAGAGCTGTTTTGTATGAGTCATTAAGTGAAAAAACACTTCCGCAATTTGCGGAAGATAACAAAATTCCCATAGGTGACCTTAAAGCTGCAATTGATATCTTAGTTAACGATAAGATTTTACTATTTTCAGAAGGCGGTTACGAGATAAATAGAAATAAAGCCTTCTTTGCAACACTACTTGAAAAATATCCAGTAGTTGCTGAACATCTTTTAGAATTTGTTGAGAAAACTTACAAAGCGTTTGTCAACGGAAGAGTCAAAACTTTGAACCAGCTTGCGCAAAATGAGTTCAAGATATCCTCAAACGAATTCAAAACTTACGTCGAAGCTGTGAAAAGAAGCGGATGTTTGAAAGGTTTAGATGAAAGTGACTACATATCCTACTCAACACCTGCAAAGATGGTATGCGATTTGGAAATGCTTAGAGTCTCTACATTTGCCTATTTTGTAAAGCGCATATTGTCCCAAACATTCGTTTTCAAAGAAGAAATGACCTACATAAAAGAGTTAGTATTTTCAAACAATGAGGCATTATTTGAGAAAACACTGGACTTTTTGCAACAGACTAAAGAGCTAATAGAAATAGGAGGTGTTTATTTCTACTCACCAGTATGAGGATAGAAATCATCATTCCAGGCAAAATCTCGAAACATCTTCTGCCAGCTCAGGAATTCTACGAAGAAAAAATTTCACGTTTTGCAAAAGTTGAGGTAAACTTCGTCCCGCTTGGCGGGGATATCAACACACTCGACCCAAAAATAATAATCTCAAAAGAATCGGAGCACATATTGAAAAGATTGAAGGACCGTAAATACACACTTATTGATCTTTGGGGAAAACAGATGACCAGTGAAGAATTTGCTCAGTATATGGACAAAACCTTCGTGAAAGACTCTGAACTGGTCTTCGTGATAGGTGGTCCTCTCGGTATCGATGAAACTCTGCGAAAAAACGCAACCGAGAGGATTTCTTTTTCTAGGATGACGTTTACTCATGAGATGTGCCTGATTCTTTTGCTTGAGCAGATTTTCAGAGGTTTTAAAATTCTAAAAAACGAAAAGTATCATTACTGACATTGGTACTCAAGAGAATTCGAATTATTGCCGATAATTAACTTAGGAATGGTTATAAATCTTTGAAAGGATGGTGAAGTGTATGATTGACAAAATCAACAAAGTGGGAATACAGGGCGCTCAGAACGTACAGGAAGTTAAAGGAAAAACGGAGAAGAACGTAGAAAAATCTAAAGTGAAAGGCGAAGCAAAGAACGTAACTGATTCTATTATTCTCGAAGAAGGAAAGAAAGTCGCTGAATATATCGAGATGGCTAAGAACTACCCTGAAATTAGAATCGACCTTGTTAACCAAATTAAACAGGCGATTGAGAATGGGACTTTCAAAGTCGATGCACAGAAGATAGCAAAGAAGATATTGGAGGGATGAGATAGTGTTAATTGAGAATCTGAAAAATGAAATTCGGGTATTTGATAGTATGATTCAAGCCTTCAGAAAACTTGAAGGTGCTGTTTTTAATAGGCAGACATATATGCTTTCAAGGTACGCGGTCACGATAGAGGAGCTCTCTTTGGAAATTTCAAGGCTGGAAGATGAAAGGGATGTTATTTTAAGGGAAATGGGTTACCAAAGCGTCAAGGATTATATTGATAACTCGACAGCACCCGATGTTTCGCAAGTAGCTTACTTTGCTGCTGAGATTGTTGAGAAACTCAACGAACTGACAATTGTTATGGACAGCATAAGGCAAATCTTCGAATTTGAGAACCACTATTTCGAGTTTCTCAACAATCTTGTCAGAGGTGTTAATCCATCCCCAAATTATTCGTTTAACCAGAATAAACAAGGTGTGGCTCCGTATACCGCAAACTACAACTCTTCCAGATATGATAGTTTAAAGTGAATTACCACTATGTTTGTTTCCCAAGTCAGCAAAGGGAGTGATGTGATTTGCCAGACATCAGCTTATTTGGAACACTAAACACCGGACTCCTTGGAATTTACGCAAGTAAGTTGGCAATGAACGTTGTTGCCCATAATATAGCAAATGCAAACACACCCGGTTTTTCAAGGCAAAGACCGGAATTACTTACCATGCCCCCCATTCCTACAAGCTCGCTCACACAACCTTCTATTCCTTTGCAGATAGGAACGGGTGTATATGTTCGTGACATCAAAAGGGTAAGAGATGCGTTCCTCGATATACAATTCAGACAGACAAACAACAAATACAATTACTGGGACACAATCACTGCGAACCTACATTTCGTTGAACAACTCGTTGCTGAACCTTCCGAAGCGGGAATTAGGTATTTGTTTGATTCGCTCTGGTCAGGAATTGAGGAGGTTATAACAGACCCAACAAATACTGCAGCAAAACGTGGACTTGTAAGCAGAGCAGAGGAATTGGTCCAGCATGTCCAGGATTTGTATATGCGTTTGGAGCAGTTACGTGTGGATTTAGATAACGAAATTGTTCAACGCACGCAGCAAATAAACGCGATGGTCAAAAGACTTGCTGATATAAACGCGAAAGTAAGAACAGCGGTAAGTTTGAGATACACACCAAATGATTTGCTCGATGAGCGAGACAGGATTTTAGATGAGTTGTCAAATCTTGCTGATATATACTACTACGAAGACAATGCTGGTCAGATAACACTTAGAATAGGTAACCAGATAGTCTTAACAGGTCAAGATGTTGTTGAGTTACGGGCTTTGGAAAGACCGTTTGGCAAAGGATTCAAAGAAGTCTTTGCAGGAAACTCGAAAGTGGTGTTCAACGATGGAAAGTTGAAAAGTTTATTTGACCTTCGCGATGAAATCCTTGTCAAATACATGAATAGGCTCGATGAATTTGTGCTCTCTCTGACGGACGAATTCAATTTAATCCACCAAGATGGTTTTAACGGGGATGGAAGTGTTACTGGTTTGAAGTTCTTCAACGATATATCTGCAGATAGGATTGAGGATTCTAAGCTTTATCGATTGGCTGGAGCAAAACGTGTTGAAAACGGTCCAATCAAGTTCATTTCTGGTATGAGCGATAGGAAGGATTTCAGCGATATTGTAACGAAACCTTTTATCGAAAAGGGTGCGATAGTGTTTTTTGATGGAACGGAGAAAATCTTCGCTGCGCGGGTTAACCCATACGATAAAGTTGAAGACTTCCAAAATACTCTCTCATCGATTTCCGATAGGTGGTTTGACTTGAGAGTTGGTGCACACGGTGATGGTGGATATAGGCTCTATTTTGAATCTACTCAGAATTTAAGAAACACACTCGCACTCGATTTCAACGGTAACATGTTCAACACTATGGGATTTGCGACGAAAAATGTTGATGTTTTTGTGGTTGATAGAAAGGATTTCAAAGTCAATCCAGGGAGCTACAAGATAGCTATCAATGGAAAAGAGGAAATCTTAAACATCACAGCGTCTACTACGCTTGAGGACCTGGCAAATCAGCTTAACACACATTTTGGGAGTGATATAAGGACGTTCCTGCACGATGATAAGTTGCTCATAATCCCAACCAAAGCGAACGAATTTAATATAAAGAACATAAAATTATCGGATTCCGGTGGACTGTTCACACAAGCTAATATCCGTGTGGAAACGTATAAAGCCCTTGACACATCTCGCGAAACGCTTGAAAACATCCTAGGTAGAAGCCAAGCATTCTCTATCAGAATTGGGGCAACAGAGATAAGAATTGATCCTACAAAGACTACATTACGAGATTTGGCAAAAATGATAAACGATGCAAATACAGGTATCATAGCGGATGTTACACCCCATGGAAAATTTGTCTTACGTGGCTCACGGTCTTTAGATTTTGAACTTAAGAAGGTTATCCAAGGTCCAGAAGCACTTTGGACAGCGCTTGGATTTATAGACCCCGATGGGAATCCTTTAAACGACTGGGATGAAGGATTTGTATTTGTTAACCCATTTGAACATCCAAAAGACCAGAGAATGAGATACATAAAGGCAGATGCATTATTCATAGATAAACAGGTCCCGAAAGACCCTTATAAGTTTGTCGAGAAATTCGCTGTTAACTCAACGATTAAAAGTAATCCCGAAACGTTGGCTGTAGATATCGGATATACTGAAGAAAACCCGAACTGGGATGCAAAGGTTTTTAAACCTTCCGGTCGTGCAAACACAGGTATTGTAGAACTCCTTTCGGCTTTGAGAAACAAAAAAGTTCTCAACGATGGATTGGAATCATTCAACGAATATCTTGGTAGTGTTGTGGCAGAACTCGGTGTTGAAAGTGAAACCGCGATGAAGATAAAGAGCAATACAGATTTGATGAAAAAGGAAATTGATGGTGAAAGAGAAAGAGTTAAAGGAGTTTCTTTAGATGAGGAAATGGCGAATATGATAAAATACCAACAGGCGTTTAATGCGGCAGCAAGGGTGATGACCGCTGTGGATGATATGATTTCAAGAGTCATTGATAAATTAGGTTTGGTTGGTAGATAATATATTTCTTTGTCTGGATAAGCTGAAGAGGTGATAGGTATGAGAATTACAAATAACATGATAAACGAACGAACACTTTTCAACATTCAACAAAGCTTATACAGAATCGCACGAATGCACGATAAACTCTCTTCTGGAAAGGAAGTCCAGTATCCCAGTGATGATGCTGTTATCGCTACAAGGGCTTCTAATATCTCAAGCAGGTTGAGAGAACTTGAACAGTTTAAAAGGAACATTGACCATGTCAACAATTTTGTCCAATCTTACGATACCACACTTCAAGAGCTATCAAATGTCTACCACAGAATCCGTGAATTGATGGTCCGGGGTGCGAATGGTACGAATACCGTTGATGAAAGAAATTCGATAGCAGCTGAGCTCAAAGCTTCGAAAGAGCATCTCATCGAGATTGCCAATACAAGAGTAGGTGACGAGTATATTTTCGGTGGTGCAAGGTCGGAGCTAAGACCGGTTGATGAAAATGGTAACATACAAACACCCATAGAAGCAAATGTAAGAAGGAGAATCAATGCTTTAGGTTACACTATTACCTATGGAGTAACTGTTTACGATGTCTTTACCCTCGAGAACGGTAAGACAGTTTTTTCCACTATCGATGATGCGATAAGCGCGTTATACGAAGGAAATGAAAGAAAGCTTTCTGAGATATCTTTGAAAGAAATCGGCGTTTTGGAACGCTCAGTTATGGAGCATTTTGCATCTGTTGGTGCAACGTCAAGAATGGCAGAGATGGTAGCTTCCAGGATAGAGGATTTGAAACTCTTCAACACTGAATACCTTTCAAAAGAGCAAGATGCCGATTTGACAAAGGTCTTAACGCAACTGAATATGCAACAAGCTGTACTTGAAGCATCTTTAAAATCGGCAGCCATGGCTATACAAAAATCACTTGTTAATTTCCTCGGTGGATAATTTTAAATGAGGGGAAAACTTTGTGATGAACATTGGGAAATTTTCTTCAGAGATTTTGCGGGGAATAAAAACTATCGATACGCTACATCACAAGCCGACGCACGCGTCGGCTTTTTTAGTTTGGTATTCTAAACCGACAAGTGATGTGAAAACCGTTGTAGAACTTGGAAGTGGAACAGGGATAGTTGCTTTTGCACTTGCGAAACTGTATAATCTTACTGTTGAGGGAATAGAGATTCAGAGTGAACTTGTTGAACTTGCAAACCTTGGCGCAAAGTTAAATGGTATTGATGATAAGGTAAGGTTCAGAAATTTGGATGTTAGAGACGTGAAAGACATTTATAAACCAGAGACGTTTGATATGGTTGTGTCGAATTTTCCGTACCATTTATCAGGGAGAGGTAAGGAAAGCCCGAGTAAGATACGACGTTTGAGTCGCACTGCTGATTTAGAAACAATAAAGGAGTTTATAAAGAGCGCTTCGTATTTGATAAGGAACCGTGGAACGTTTGTGTTTGTCTTTTCCCCGAATATCTTAACGACGGTCTTGAGTTATCTAAGTGAAGTAAATCTCACAGTTCAAAGAATGTGCTTCTTACACGGAGCACCTGAAAAAGAGGCAAAATTGGTGGCTGTTAGAGGAAAGAAAAACGGTGGGCAAAATCTGATAGTTGACCCACCACAGTGGGGGGTGTAGTAAGATGGTAGAGCGATACGCACTTGAACCATTGAAAGGTTTATGGACCTTGAAAGGTCAGTATGAAAGATGGCTCGAAGTTGAACTTGCCGTGGTTGAGGCATACGAGCAAGTTGGTGTTGCACCAAAAGGAACAGCTGAAGAAATCAGAAAGAAAGCAGTTATTGATGTGGATGACATATTAGCTACAGAGCAAGTTGTTGACCATGATGTTATTGCGTTTATAAAGTCCGTAACAAAAAATATGGGAGATGAAGCCAGGTACTTCCATTATGGGCTAACTTCGTCTGACGTTGTTGACACGGCTAATTCACTTGCACTTGTCCGGGCAACAGATATCATTTTGGAATCGATGGAAAAGCTAAGTGCGGTTCTATTTGAGAAAGCTCTCCAATACAAAACGCTTCCTACGATTAGTAGAACACACGGTGTACATGCAGAGCCCACATCTTTTGGGTTGAAGTTTCTCTCGTGGTATGCGGAGCTTCTCAGAGATATTGAAAGGCTGAAAAATGTTCGTGAAGAGATAGCTGTTGGAAAATTAAGTGGTGCTGTTGGCAATTACGCAAATATCTCTCCAGAAGTTGAAAGAATCGCACTGGAAAAGCTTGGATTAAAACCGACACCCGTTGCCACACAAGTTATCTCGCGTGATTACATAGCTCATTTGCTTGCAACATTTGCTCTAATTGCAGGCTTAATTGAGCGCATAGCAATTGAAATAAGGCATTTACAACGTACGGAAGTGCTTGAAGCTATGGAACCATTCAAGGAAGGACAGCGAGGTTCTTCAGCCATGCCACATAAGAAAAATCCAATCCTTTGCGAACGATTGACAGGTATGGCGAGGTTGATGAGAAGCTACGCACAAGTTGCGTTCGAGAATATGGCGTTATGGCATGAGCGTGATATATCACATTCTTCAGCAGAGCGGTATATACTTCCGGATTCAACTATGACAATTTATTACATGTTGGAAAAAGTAAGGTATATCATTGAAAACATGAGGGTGTTTGAGAAAAACATTCTAAGAAACTTAGATTTAACGAACGGACTCGTGTATTCTCAGCGGGTGCTCCTTGCGTTGGTTGAGGCGGGTATGAGCAGAGAAGAAGCCTATTTGCTTGTCCAAAAATTCGCGCTGGAATGTTGGGAAAGTGGAGAATCACTCAAAGATAAACTTCTTTCTGAGAGCCGTGTATTAGAAGTACTTGGTAGGGAGAGAATAGAAGAGTTATTTAAGCCGAATTACTATCTCAGAAACCTTGATAGCATATACGAAAGGTTTGGCAAAAAATGCTAAGCTTGGTATAAATTGGTATAAAAAAGAGCGGGTTTGAAACCCGCTCTTTTTTGCTAACAAATTCTCTATTATTGGTTCTGTCCTTCCTCTACTGGTGCTTCTTCTGCTGTTGCTTCTTCAGTTGTTGTTTCTTCAGTTGTTACTTCTTCTGTTGTAGCTTCTTCTGTTGTAGCTTCTTCTGTTGTTACTTCTTCTGTTGCTGGTGTTTCTTCCGTTGTTGTTGTTTCTTCAACTGTTGCTTCTTGTGTTGCAGCTGCTTTGCTCTTGTTTGCTGCTACTGCCCAGATGATAGCTACTACGATGATAGCGATAACAATAAGTGTTACTGTCAAACCTTTTTTGGATGCCATAGCTCCAACCTCCTTTTAATAAGTTATGAAAAAATTAAGCACATCATTTTTTGTTTTCATACTTATTATATCATTCTCAATGTAACTTTCAATGAGTAATTAGTGAAAAAAGTATGTTAAATCCACATTAAGTGGATCGCTTTATTGCACCGATATTATAATTGTGTTATTTTACATCTTTTTAAAAAAGATCCTAAATCACCATTTTCGGAGGTTTTTTATTCGCTTTGCATACTAACGTATAAACGAGCATAACAAAGAGAAAACGAGCATGAAGGGGCTATAATTGCATGTCTTTGGTTACAGCGAATACCATACGCTTAGAAACGTTTGAACTCCGACAATGAAATTGTGTAAAATTAATAAAAGAGAAGTTTTGATTTAGCGAAAAGGCATCTTTAAAATGGGAGGAGATCATGATGAGGATAGCAACTTGGGGCTTTGGTGCTATGGGACGTGGTATCGCAAAGAATGTTATTGAAAGCAAGTTCATGAAGCTAGTGGGAGTTATCGATAAAAACCCGGAATTCATAGGTAAAGACGTCGGTGAACTGCTTGGGCTTGGAAACTACGGTATTCGTGTGAGAGATTCTATCGATGTCATTGAAGAAACAAACCCAGACCTTGTCGTTATTGCAACAAGTTCGTTTGTTAAAGACGTTCTACCACAAATAGAGTACGCTGTCAAAAATCATGCAAACGTTATTACTATAGCTGAAGAAATGGCATTTCCGTTTGATTCACATCCGGAAGAATCGTTTTACATGGATAGCTTGGCAAAAAGGTACGGCGTGACGATACTTGGAACTGGAGTCAATCCAGGATTCGTTCTCGACACGTTAATCATTGCTCTCACGGGAGTGTGCACAAGAGTTGACAAAATTGTTGCGAAAAGAATAAACGACCTATCACCATTTGGGAAGACGGTCATGGAGACACAAGGAGTTGGCACAACACCACAACAATTTGAAGAAGGGTTAAAGAAAGGTACGATAGTTGGTCACATTGGATTCCCACAGAGCATTGCGATGATAGCAAGAGCTTTGGGCTGGAACATTACAAAGATAGAGGAAGAAAGAAAACCTATCATCTCGAATGTTTACAGAGAAACCCCTGTTGTTAAAGTTGAACCTGGCATGGTTGCAGGTTGCAATCACTCGGCAAAAGCATACGTTGGAGACAAATGTGTCATTGAACTTTACCATCCGCAACAAATACACCCACACCTCGAAGGAGTCGAAACAGGAGACTACATAGAAATATATGGGGACATAAATATAAACCTTTCTATAAAACCAGAAATACCCGGAGGAAAAGCAACGATAGCGATTGCAACCAACATGATTCCAATAGTAATAAGCGCACAACCAGGTTTGATATGTATGGCTGACTTGCCAGTACCAAGGTCTATTCTTTCGTTCACAAGATAACAACGGAGGTGAGCTCAGTGCTCGCTAACCTTGCCAAAAAAGGTGATTGGGTGCAGGTTCAGGTTACTATACTACATCCCTATGAACGTGCACCACAAGTGCCTGAGGACACTAAAAAAGTTCCGCTCGAAATGAGGGTTAAGGGCTTTCTACAAGACGAAGTGGCAGAAATAGGAGCGACTGTTACCATAAAAACGATGACAGGGAGACTGGTTACAGGGAAACTTGTGGCTGTCAATCCAAAATACGAGCACGATTTCGGTGAACCTGTCCCGGAACTCATAACGATAGGTTTGGAGTTAAGGGAAATATTAGAGTCATCGGACGGTGATGACAAATGAGCCAAGATAGGTCTTATGCTGCAGTAATGGCAAGACGTGCCGAGATAATGCGAAAGGCTGTGGGTATAGATTACGAAAAATTTATCATCGAAGGTATCGCATTTGACTATGAAAAGATGATGGAAGAAGTCGGGTATTCCATTGAAGAAGTTAGAAAAATCCAAGCTGAGACATGCGTTGGAAACACACCTTTGGTAGAGCTTAAAAACATAAACAGGCTTATCAAAAAAATAGCTCCGAAAGGCAAAGGTGCAAGAATATTCTTGAAAGATGAAGCAACAAATCCATCCGGAAGTTTTAAAGATAGAAGAGCAGCGGTAAGTGTATACCACGCTCAAAAACTCGGCTATAAAGGAGTTATAGCAGCCACAAGTGGTAACTACGGTGCGGCTGTCGCTTCTCAAGCTGCGAAAAGAGGTCTAAAGTGCATAATAGTCCAAGAATGTTACGATAGCCAATGGAGAGGTCAACCTGAGATTCTTGAAAAAGGACGTGCATGCGAGGCATACGGTGCAGAGGTTATTCAACTAACGGTAGGACCTGAATTGTTTTACTACACTTTGATATTGCTTGAAGAAACAGGTTACTTCAACGCATCACTTTACTCTCCGTATGCGATAGCAGGTATTGAAACCCTTGGATATGAAATTGCTGAACAGATGAAGGAATTAACAGGAAGATTTCCTGATGCCGTTGTTGTAACACATGCCGGTGGAGGGCTGATAACAGGTACCGCACGGGGGCTAAGGAAAGCTGGAGCAACGCAAACGAAAGTCATTGGTGCAAGTGTTGATTTGAGAGGTCTGCATATGGCAAGTGACACGGATTTCAACAGAAAGTACTTTACAACCGGTCATACAGGATTTGGTATACCGTTTGCAGTATTCCCAGACAGGTCCGATGTGCCAAAGAATGCGGCAAGACCGCTCAGGTATATGGATAGATACGTGCTTGTGACCCAAGGAGAGGTTTTCTATGTTACGGAAATGCTTGCTCAGCTTGAAGGGTTGCAAAGAGGACCGGCGGGCAACACATCACTCACAGCAGCGATAGCGCTTGCTCTCGAGATGGATGAAGACGAAACAATAGTGGTTAACGAGACAGAATACACAGGTGCTGGTAAATTGCCGTCAGCACAACTCACATTTGCGAAAAGGATGGGAATGATTGTAAAACGTGGAGACCCAATAAAAGAAGATGTTCCTGGGAAGGTCATAGCGATTCCGGAACATCCTTCTCAAATTGGTGTTATTGAATATCCTGTTGAAGAGATGAAAAAGAGCTATTTGAAAGAACTTATCAAAAGAGAAAATAGAAGTGAATTTACTGAAACCGAAATGAAATTCCTTGAAGAAGATTTAAGAGCAACAAGAGAGGAAATAATCAAATGGATAGAAGAAGTCAAAAAGAGCTTATAAAGAGGAGCAAAGAGCTTGATGGGGAGGGAAACGGATGAAACCAAGACCAGATGATTTTGCAGAAAGGTCTAAACATCTTCAAAATATGACCGATGAAGAACTCAACGCTTACTTTTGGCATCTTGTCGAGAAAGTTGTTGACCCGCTTGTTGAACTTGCCAGAACACACACAAGTCCATCTATTGAAAGGTCGGTCTTGTTGAGGATGGGATTCAACAGTTTGGAAGCAAAAAAGCTTGTAGACATGATTTTCGAAAGAGGACTCCTTGGAAAGGGCGCCGGTCACATCGTCTGGAGAATAGCAAAAGAACACAACATCGATTACATAGAAGCGGGAAGAAGAATGATAAATGGAGAATACTGGGACGATGTTGACAGGATATTCAAAGGGGTGAAGAAGAATGGATAAACTCGATCCAAAAGTCCCAATCGACGTTGAAGAAATATTAAAAGACCTTGATAAATACCGCCCAAGAAGAAGAGGCTGGACATGGAGGAAGAAACTTCCTGAAGGAACAAAAGTTGATAGATACGAATATTACCAAATAAGCGAACCTTTGAAGAACAGCATTCCATTGCCAGCTGCGCACTATTTCAACAACATCGATCCGCAACCGGACGTCGTTATCACTAGTGAAATCGCCTCTGGAAGGTTCGAAGATGACCTCAGAAGAATGCGTATGGCAGCTTGGCACGGTGCAGATCATATAATGGTTATTAGAACCCTCGGTCAATCACACTTTGACGGGCTTATCGAAGGAACACCAGAAGGGGTTGGTGGAATACCTATCACAAGAAAGCAGGTAAGAGCGACAAGAAAAGCTTTAGATTTGATAGAAGACGAAGTGGGAAGACCTATAAACTTCCATAGCTACGTCTCTGGTGTTGCAGGTCCTGAGATTGCGGTATTGTTTGCTGAAGAAGGGGTCAACGGTGCCCACCAAGACCCACAATACAATATTCTCTACAGAGGTGTTAACCCTGTTAGGTCTTTTGTTGACGCAGCAGTTGCTAAGAAGATAATGGCATGGGCTAACATGTTACAAATCGATGGTGCACACAATGCAAACGCATCGGCAAAACTTGCATGGACCGTTATGCCTGAACTGCTTGTCCAACATGGTATCAACTGTATGTTCTCGGTAAAAGTTGGTATGCCAAAGGAAAATATCGCACTATCAACTGTTCCTCCAATGATTGCACCGCTACCAGAGATGAGAATAGATTTGCCATACACCGTAGCGCTTAGAGAACTCTTTAAAGGTTTCAAATTCAGAGCCCAGATGAACACAAGATACATCGAATCAGACTTGTTTGATGCAACGAGAGTACACGTTCTGAATGCCGTACTTTCAAGGTTAACAAGCGCAGACTTACAATCAACAATTACCCCGGACGAAGGAAGAAATGTGCCATGGCATATAAACTCTATCAGAGGAATCGAGACAGCAAAGCATACTCTCCTTGCAATGGATGGTATAAAGAAATACGTAAGGATTGACCAAGAAGCAATTAGAGAAAAAGTCAGGGAACTGAAAATGAGAGCTATTCTAATGCTTGAAGAGATTCTTGAGATGGGCGGTTATTTTGAAGCACTCGAAGCTGGCATGTTCGTTGACAACGGGTACTATCCGGAAAGACTTGGTGATGGAATCGCACGAAAGAAAGACGGGGAAATTGCAGCTGGAACAGTTGTTCCAAGAGACCTGGATTATATGGCTCCGGTCTGTGAGCACTTTGGATACAATAACCTGCCTGAAGGCATAGAAAAACCATGCGACCTCATTGGCGGTTGCACATTCCACAAGCCAGAAAAGATACAATTCATTGATGAACTCGACGAGACAGACAACGTGAACCTCAGATTACAGCGTATAAAAGACATGAAAGCAAGAAACGTTATCAAACCGGAAGTCGAATGGTACTCCGATGGATGGATTCAGATTGATATGACATTCGCACTACCAGAAGAATATGCAGAGGCAGCAGCACTTGCAGTTTGTGAAAAGCTCGGACTTGAGGACCCAACGATTATTGCAAAAACCGTGCTCCATCCTGCTGAAGGCACGTATGTTGAAGTCAAAGCGAAAGTTCCTTTTGAAATCAAGATAGATGAACTCAAACTGCCGAAAAAACCAGAAACTCTCCCAGAAGAAGAGATATTCGAATATGTTGCCAAACGACCGATAAAAGTCGTTGCAGCGACTGTTGGAGAAGACGAACATTCAGTTGGATTGAGGGAAATCCTTGATATCAAACATGGCGGTATTGAAAAATACGGAATAAAATACGTATACCTTGGCACGAGTGTTCCACCTGAAAAACTTATCGATGCTGCAATTGAAACAGGTGCAGATGCAATCCTTGCATCCATGATAATTACACACAACGACGTTCATATAAGGAACATGCGAAGGCTCAACGAACTTGCGATAGAAAAAGGAATTAGAGAAAAAGTTCTAATCATTGTGGGCGGAACGCAGATAAACAACGACATGGCTGTAGAAAACGGTGTTGATGCTGGATTCGGAAGAGGTACAAAAGGTATCCATGTCGCTTCGTTTATCGTGAAAAAGCTTAAAGAAAGGGAAGGAAACTAAAAATTAATGGGAACTCAAATCTATTCCAGGGGGGATTGTGGGATGTACGAGGCAACAGATTGGACGATTATACCACCTTTCAAAAACGAACCATATGTTGATTTTTCCGTTCCTCAGAATGAGCAAAAGATGAAAGAGGCTCTTGAAAAAGTCTACAAAGAGTTTGGTAAAGAATACGACATAGTCATCGGAGGTAAGCCGTATAAAACAGAGAAAAAGATTAAGTCAATCAACCCAAGCAAACCAGATGAAGTTGTTGGTATTGTAAGCAGTGCAAATGAAGAACTGGCAGAAAAAGCACTAGAAGCAGCATGGGAAGCCTACAAAACATGGAGCAGAACACCTGCGCATGTAAGGGCAGAGTACCTACTCAAAGCTGCAAAAAGAATTAGAGAACGAAAGTTAGAATTCGATGCAATAATGGTATACGAGGTTGGTAAAAACTGGATAGAAGCGGATGCCGACACATCAGAAGCAATCGACTTTTTAGAATTCTACGCACGCGAGATGTTACGTTATGCATCGGAACAACCACTTGTCAGAATTCCGGGTGAATACAACGAACTAAGATACATACCGCTTGGTGTTGGTATCATTATTCCACCTTGGAATTTCCCACTTGCAATACTTGTTGGAATGACAAGCGCTGCAATAGTAACGGGAAATACCGTGGTATTGAAACCTGCAAGTGATAGCCCAGTTGTTGCGGCAAAATTCTTTGAAGTGCTCCAAGAGATAGGGCTACCAGACGGGGTTGTTAACTTCTTACCTGGAAGTGGTGCGTTGGCTGGGGAGTCCTTGGTAAAACATCCGAAGACAAGATTCATTAGTTTCACTGGTTCAAAAGATGTTGGACTTCGCATCCATGAACTTGCAGCGAAACCACAACCTGGTCAGATTTGGATTAAGCGAACGGTACTTGAAATGGGTGGAAAAGATGCCGTGGTTGTTGACGAAACAGCAGATTTAGATGCTGTGGCAGAAGGAATCGTTGTCAGTGCATTCGGATTCCAAGGTCAAAAATGTAGTGCAGGTAGCAGAGCGATAATTGTTAAGGAGGTATACGACGAGGTAATTGAAAAGGTCTTAGAAAGAACATCTAAAATAACGATAGGAGATGTTAGATACAAAGAAAATTGGCTTGGTCCTGTTATAAACAAGAGTTCAATGGAGAAGATAATGGCTTACATCGAGATTGGCAAGAAAGAAGGACAACTGATTTATGGTGGAAACGCAAGAGAAGACCTTGGTGGTTACTTCATCGAGCCAACAATATTCAAAGATGTTGCCTGGGATGCAAGGATTGCTCAAGAAGAAATCTTTGGTCCTGTGCTTGCGATAATCAAAGCGGAAGATTTCGACGACGCATTAAGGATTGCTAATTCGACAGAATACGGACTTACTGGTTCACTCTATTCAAAAGATAGAAAACGCATCGAAAGAGCGAAAGAAGAATTCCACGTTGGTAACTTGTACTTCAACCGAAAATGTACAGGAGCACTCGTTGGTGTCCATCCATTTGGCGGATTCAACATGTCCGGAACGGACAGTAAAGCGGGCGGAAGGGACTACCTTGGACTGTTCTTACAAGCAAAGGCGATAAGTGAAAAGATATAGCGCATTAACAAGAAATTGAACGTTTAAAGCTCGGCTGTTTCTTAAAGACCAGCCGAGCTTTTTTATAACTTTTTTTTGGAACTATCCAAGATTTCGCTTACAAAATAGGATTTTTGTTAAAATAACAAAAAATGCGTTTCAAATTGCTTAGCGCACAAGGTGTTGAGAGAAGGTTAAACAGTGGAATTGCGACCAACGCTATTGTGAACGGAAAAGAAAGCGGGCTGGTTGTACTGAATAAGAAAGAGCTTTACAAAGCCAGTATAACAGCTGATGCTAATTTATCTGAATGGACGATACACGATTTATCCAGTATCGATAAGAAATGTCGTCTCCTACTGAAATTAAGCACATTATCATTATCATTTAAGAAATGGAAGGAATATACCAAAAATTAAAAAAAACTGGTAAATAGCAACCCTTTACCGGTTTTTTTAGATTTTCTGGACTGATATAAGAAAATTGAGCTTAAAAATATCTTAACATTATGATATAATAATAAGCTACGGTGAAATACCTCATTCCTCACGTTGACCACAAATCAAAGAGATAATGTAGACTTTTTCTAATTCATTTGGAGGTGATCACATGATGCGAAGGGGGATTTTACTTTTTTTCTCAGTGATATTGCTTTCTTTAATGGTCATTGTTCTATTATTTTCTTGTCAACAGAACGTCCAGCCACAACCTCAGCCAGAACCTGGCACAACGACCTACAGAAGTATCGAAGATATCAAGAAATTTCTTTCAACATCCTCTGAAGACACTGAGACGACAGTGAACGTAGAAGGTTATGTTGTTTACAGATTTGAAGATTCTACCACAATTCTTGCAAATGACAATACTGCGATAATATTCAATAACTCAGGCTTAAGCTCAAAGTACGTTGGGAAAAAGATACTGATTAAATCAGTAAAAGCAGTGTATAAAACGAAAAAGTCTTACCTGGAAAGGTTAGATTCCACAGAGATTTACATAGACCCATCTGGAAAAACCCCGCCTCAACCAAAGAATTTGAACAGTCTTAGCGAAGTTCCAGAACCATCAGCAAAAGATTCTTTTGTATTAATCAATGGACTGTGGTCAACTGTGCACGGAAATCTTAAATATGATACTACTGAAGGAAAATACATTGTGAATTATCTTGTGGGAACAAAACTCCAGAACTTTGAAGTTTCTGATGGACGTTCTATTGACTTGTTAAACCAATTCAATGTCAACAAACCTATCACCGTCGATGCTGAAGCCACGCTGACTGGCTATCTGTTTTATGAAAACAACACTTGGAAATTCAGCATTACCAATGCCGATGTAAAAATACCTTCCCCAAGCGTGAATGTTGGTATAGACGTTCCAGGATATATACCAGCTGTTGAGCAAGCGACAGTTACATACTATCAATCGGAAAGTAAACTGAAAATAGAGTATTTGTATAGCATACCTGATGTGAAGTTCATGATCTACAAAGAATACAACAATCTATCAAATCAGGATGAGAAGGCCTACGAATTGATTGGTGAAACGACGAGCACGATTTTTGAGAAAGCGGGGTTTAGCATAGAAGGCGTTACGGGTATTGGTATCAGGGTAGTAAGCAACGATGGAACAAAGGAAAGTGAAATATACGTTGTTCCAAAAGAAAAGTTTGCACTGAAGTAATATTAAGAAGGGATAGATGAGATGATGAAGAAGAATTTTAAAGTAACACTTTTATTCTTAATTCTCACCTCAGTATTTTTACTAATCGCAACATCGTGTTCAACGATTCCAACAGGTGCACATATCTCTCAAAAAAATTATACAGTTAACGTTGCTGTAAACGTGCCGAGCGAGATAAGGCAAGCAGATGACGAAAAGTTTAGCACTTTACCTTACTCTTTTGCAAACAAGCAAATTTCGAGTATTCAGGTCAATGTTATAAAAGCTGGAACGATTGTGGATTCAAGAACATCAAACCAGTTGTCAAATTTCACTTTTAACTTAGAACCCGGAACGTACACATTTGATGTGAAAGCTTATTTTAAAGAATCAAGTCAGAACAAGCTTTATTTCTATGGTTCATCAACGAGCAATATCGGTTCACAAAACACAAATGTTGTTATTGACACAAGGCTTGCATCTGGGACTATTCAGCTGAATGTTTTACCCTCCGATGAAACTTTCGTAACTGAACAGGCAACTGTAACGCTTCAAAAACTCAGTGGTGCCACAACCATTTTCACACAGGTTGTTGGAAAACCATCGGGTAATTTAACTTTAGAAGTATACCCTGGCATTTGGCAAGTTACTACGGAAGGTATCCTCACTTCTCAAAGCAACCAAAACGACAAAAGATATTCTAAGGTACAACAAAGCAAAATTATTTTCGTTGACGTCTCTGAAGATGAACAAATCACAGAAAAACTACAAGTCCCTTCAGAAAGCGATATTGGGAGCTTGTTATATGTCAACGTTACAGATGTCCACGACGGAGATACTTTCAAGGTTGGTAGTCAAAGTTACAGACTCATAGGTATCGATGCACCAGAAGTCCAAAGTGGTTCAAAACCAAGGGGCGAGTATGCGGATGAGTCAACGGATTTTTTAAAAAATTTCATTGCATCTGGCAACGGGTACGTTAGAATCGTGTCTAAAGGAACGGATAGCTACGGCAGATACCTCGTTTATCTTTTGAACAATACGGGAGAAAGACTATATCCAGAGGAGTCCATAAAAAACGGGCTTTCAAGACCGTTGATTTACCAAGAAAATGTTGATTCGAGATTTACGCCACGCATTGTGAACGGTTATCAATTAGCTTTCCAAAATAGAAAAGGTATATTTTCCAAATATGATACAGCTCCCCTAGTTGAGCAATCAACAGCTAACAAAGATAGCTACGTAGGAAAAATAGTATGGTTAAAAGGAACGGTCACAAACGTATCAAAGGATTCCACAGGAAAGTATACGTTAACACTCGACAGTGGATGGG
>Ga0315298_1005082_pt1 | contig 19044 bp, 14 predicted proteins | sample WHS_1_MG_FD_203077 | JGI IMG/M metagenome (GOLD analysis project Ga0315298, IMG submission 203077) | Extremophilic microbial mat communities from Washburn Hot Springs, YNP, Wyoming, USA - WHS_1_MG | ecosystem: Environmental > Aquatic > Thermal springs > Hot (42-90C) | place: USA: Wyoming...
AGGTCGAGCAGCCAGGCACCCCGTTCGACCTTCCCTCGCCCAACGACACCCCTCTGGCGCCGGCAGCCTGAGCGCCGGCCTGCAGGAGCAGGGGCGAGGAGTCAATGTGCAGGCGAGCCGTAGACCAGGGGCCCACGGGCGGGTTCACCCTCGCGCAGGCGCACTGCCAGGCGCGTATTGCGCCGGGCGATGCGGTGGTTGTGCACGGCCATGGCCACCGCCTTGGGGCTGCCCACGAGCACGACCAGTTGCCGCGCCCGGGTGACAGCGGTGTAGAGCAGGTTTCGCTGCAGCATCAGATAGTGCTGGGTCAGCAGGGGGATCACCACAGCCGGGAACTCACAGCCCTGCGCCTTGTGCACGCTGACCGCGTAGGCGTGCGCCAATTCGTCGAGCTGTAGGAAGTCGTACTCGACCCGTTCGCCATCGAAATCCACCGTCAGTGTCCTCTCCTCTAGATCGATGGCCTCCACCCGCCCCAGATCCCCGTTAAAGACGTGCTTGTCGTAATTGTTGCGCACCTGCATCACCCGGTCGCCCACACGAAAGGTGCGTGGGCCGTGGGCAATCTCGGCGCGACCGTCGGTGGGTGGGTTCAGCCGCTCCTGCAGGCGCCGATTCAGTTCGCCCACGCCAGCAGGGCCACGGTGCATGGGGCTGAGCACCTGGATGTCGCTGTGGGGGTCAAAGCCGAAGCGCGCCGGGATACGCCGGGCCACCAGGTCGAGCACCAGGTCGGCGGCGCGCTGGGGGTCGGCCTCTTTGAAGAGGAAAAAGTCGCCGATGGCGCGCGATGTGAAGGGGAGCTCGCCGGCGTTGATGCGATGGGCGTTGGTGACGATAGCCGAGCCCGCCGCCTGGCGAAAGATCGTCGTGAGGCGGGTGACGGGGATCACGCCGCTCGCGATCAGGTCGCGGAGGACGTTGCCAGGCCCCACCGAGGGTAGTTGATCGACATCGCCCACCAGCAGCAGGTGGCTCCCAACCTCAATGGCCCGCAGCAGGTGGTTCATGAGCAGGATGTCTATCATCGATGCCTCGTCGACGATGATCAGGTCGGCATCGAGGGGGTTGTCGCGGTCACGCAGGAAAGCTCTTTCGGCGCCCGGGTTGAACTCGAGCAGGCGGTGGATGGTGCGCGCCTCGTGACCGGTCGCCTCGCTCAGCCGTTTGGCGGCACGGCCAGTGGGCGCCGCGAGCAACACCGAGCCCCGCCTGGCCCGCAACAGGGCGATCAGGCTGCCCACGATAGTGCTCTTGCCCGTGCCTGGCCCACCGGTGAGGATGCTCACTTTCTCGGTGAGGGCCATGCGCACCGCCTGCATCTGCGAGGGGGCCAGCGTGAGGGCCGACTGCTCCTGCAGCCAGGCGAAGGCCCGCGCCCAGTCGATACTGCGGAATTGCTCCAGGCGGTCGCGCGCGCTGGTCTGGAGCAGGCGGAGCTTGCGTCCGACGCTCACCTCGGCCTGGTGAAAAGGGGGCAGGTAGATGGCCTCGCCGTCGGCCACCAGGGCAGCCCGGGCGACGAGCTGGGCCAGTTGTTCCTGGCAGGCCGCAGCGGCCACCCCGAGCAGCTCGGCTGCCCGGGTCACGAGCGGCGGCTCGGTGGCGAAGCAGTGCCCCTCGTCGCAGAAGGTGCTGAGGACGTGGCGCAGACCCGCCTGGATGCGTTCGGGCGAGTCGAGGGGCGCGCCGAGGGCGCGGGCAATCTTGTCAGCAGTCTTGAAACCGATGCCGTACACGTCTTCCGCCAGCCGGTAGGGATCGGTCCGCACCACGTCGAGGGCCTGGCTGCCGTAGTGCTTGTAGATGCGCACGGCCAGCCCCGCCCCGATGCCCTGACCCTGCAGGAAGATCATGATCTCCTTGATCTGCTTCTGCTCTTCCCAGCCCCTGCGGATGCTCTCGGCGCGTTTGGGACCGATACCGGGCACCTGGCAGAGGCGCTCGGGCTCGTTCTCGATGACCTCGAGGGTGCGCGCGCCAAAGGCATCGACGATGCGGCCGGCGCTGGCCGGCCCGACCCCCTTGATCAGGCCGCTGCCGAGGTACTTGCGGATGCCCTCGATGGTGGCCGGCAACTGCACCGAAAAAGAGTGTACCTCGAACTGGCGGCCATACTCGGGGTGGCTGCGCCAATAGCCGCGCAGGCACACCAACTCGCCCACGGCAGCGCCGGCCAGGTTGCCCACGGCCGTCACCTCGTAGGGCTTGCCCCTGGGCTGCAGTCGCGCGACCGTGTAGCCGTTCTCTTCGTTGCGGTAGGTAAAGCGCTCGATGGTGCCCTCGAGCACTTGCAGGGGCGGCTGCACCGCTGACGGTTGCCAGGCGAGGGACCGTTCGTTGGCCAAGGAACATCACCCATCCAGTTGGCTTGGGACCCCACGCTGGCGGGTATGGTAGCACATTTGCTCTATTCCGGCAATTTGACACGGCATGGCTTTGGCACGACAATTGCCGGGCCTCAAAAGCCAACATCGACCTGTCACAGAAAGGGGGCAATTGCTTGTGGCCAGCCACGCCAACTCGCTGCTCTTCAGCCGTCCTCACCGCCGCTACAACCCGCTGACCGACGAGTGGGTGCTCGTCTCGCCTCAGCGCACACAACGCCCCTGGCTGGGGCAGGTCGAAAAGCGCCCGCCTGCGCAACTCCCTCCCTACGATCCCAGCTGTTACCTCTGCCCGGGCAACGAGCGCGCTGGCGGCCAACGGAACCCTCCCTACACGAGCACCTATGTGTTCACCAATGATTTCCCGGCCCTGCTTCTCGATACCCAGCCGGCCGAATACCAGAGCAATGGCCTGCTTCGGGCTGCCAGCGAGCGGGGCACATCGCGCGTGGTCATCTTCTCGCCCCGCCACGACCTGACCCTGGCCCAAATGGCGGTCGAGGATATCCGAGCGGTGGTCGATGTGTGGGCCGAGCAGACGACCGAGCTGGGGGCGCTCGACACGATCCGGTACGTGCAGGTGTTCGAGAACAAGGGGGCGGCCATGGGTGCCAGCAACCCCCACCCCCACGGCCAGATCTGGGCCACCGAGCATGTGCCCACCGAGCCTGCCAAGGAACAATCGGCCCAAGCACAGTACCGCGAGCAGCATGGCTCCTGTCTGCTCTGCGACTACCTGGCCCTTGAGCGGACACTGGGCGAGCGGATCGTGTTCGAAAACGACGAGTTCACGGCCCTGGTGCCTTTTTGGGCCGTGTGGCCATTCGAGGTTATGCTCGTAGCGCGGCGGCACGTGGGCTCGCTGCCCGCCCTCGACGAGGCGGGGCGGAACGGCCTGGCCGACGCCATCAAGCGACTGACGGTGCGTTATGACAACCTCTTCTCCGTCTCCTTTCCCTATTCCATGGGCTTCCACCAGGAGCCTGCCGACGGGGAGCCCCATCCAGAGGTGCACCTCCATGCCCACTACTACCCGCCTCTCCTGCGCAGCGCGACCGTGCGCAAGTTCATGGTGGGCTATGAGATGCTTGCCGAACCCCAACGCGACCTGACCGCAGAAAGCGCGGCGGCGCGCCTTCGCGAGATGAGCGAGACGCCGCAGGGCTGAACGATGCACTACTCCAGATGCACCCATCTGTGAGCAACATGGCCGTCGCCCGTCTCGCTGGTCTGCCGCCCTGCTCCAGCCCAGCGCCGTCTTCAGAGAAGGCCAGTTGTCGCTCGGCCGCGATGCGACGAGTCCGGGGGCTGGGAGGGCAGCCTCCCACGCCGCGAGCCGAACACACGCATCTGCCCCCAGATTGAGCTGCAACGAAAGAGTGGGGAGGCGTCTAGTTCACTTGGGGGGCTTGCCCGATTCTGGGGGCGAGCCCAACCCCGGACTCCCCAACTCGTTGGGGCCCTGCCACGACCTGGCGCCAAACGGCGCATGACACGCCATGCCGCAACGCGACCCGAACAAGTTCATGACTCCTGGGCCGCGGTCCGGCCAAAGGCGCCCCCAAACTGAAGTACACCCAGCAGGGCGCGGGGCGTTGACAGGGCGAGGGAATGACAGTAGACTCCCAGTGTAAGGATGAGAAGGATGCCGGGTCGGCCCACAAGGCTGCGCCCACGGCCGGCCCGCGCCGATGGACCGCTGGAGGCGAAGCATGGCTGCCAAGTATCCGAGGTTCATCGTTAGCGTCGACGGCCAGCAAGCCGCCCTTGCCTGGAACCACTGCGAGGCCTGGGTGCAGTCGCTGGCGCTGTCGCAGCCCGGTTGTGTAGTGCGCTGCGAGCCTACCGAGGTGAGTGTAGAGGCCGAGGCGGGCGATTCCGACCCCTTGCCTCCGCCGCCTGATCGGGTGCAACTCGAAGGATGAGGGGGCTGCAGCGGGCGCCTTGCCCGCCACAACCCCCTCTCGCACTCAAAGCGGGGGTGCCGCCCGCCCCCGCTCGAGGCTTCGCGTATGGTAGCCCATAATGGGCCACCGGCCGCGCCTGCGGAGCGGACCCTCGCGGGGCCGCGCAGAGCCACTAGCGCTTCTTCAGCCTGATTGTCAGGTCCACCACGGGCTCGGCATCCTCGCCGACATAGACGTCATCCTCATACACCGGCTGATAGCCCTTCAGCCCCGCCACCAGTGTGTAGCTCTCACCGCGCAACAGCGGGTCCGGCAGGACAAACTGGCCATCCTCGTCGGCCTCGGCAGCGGTGTAGATCTGATCGTCGGTCTCGAACTCATCAAAGGTCACGCCCGGCTGCAAGGCAAGGAAGAGCGCGCCTGGGATGCCCCGGCCGGTATCCGCATCCACGATGGTGCCGGTGATGATGACGCCATCGCCCGGCCTGGGGGCAGGTTCCACCCGCGGTGTAGCTGTCGGCTGCTTCTTCGCCGGCGTTGGCGCCTTGCCCGGCACGGTGCCCTCCCCCCGCATCGCTTCCTCGATCAGGGGCTTGGCCACGTTGATCGAGCGCAGGGCATTGATAAAGCCCTCAATGGGCACGCACGTGTCGTCCTCGTCGACCTGCCCATCGCCGTTCGTGTCGGCCAGAGGCCGGCAGTCTACGTAGGAACTGCTTTCGCTGCCCGACCCGGCCTGCGTGGGCACGCCGACCAACTTGCCATCCTCATCGACCGCGGTGCCGCCCGAGTTGCCCCCGGCGATGGTGGCGTTGGTCTTGATCCAGGCGCGGTTGCCCACCCCTACCTCGGCAGTAAAGCCCGAGACCTCGCCCTCCACCACTGTAATCGTATCGCCGCCGATACCGGGATATCCAAAGATGTAGAGTTTGTCGAGCGGCAGCAGCTCATCAGAGTCGCCTAGGGTCGCATGGGGGAGCTTGGTCTTGCTCCAGTTGACCGGCTTGCCGTCGGGCGTCGACGTTACGCGCAGCACGGCCAGGTCCAGGCGGGGCTTGGCAGCCACGACCTCCGCGATGAAGGCAGGCACCGGCGGCTCATCGACCTTGACCGTCACAAAGACGGCCATCTCCCATTCACGCACCGTCACGTTGTCGGGCACTTGATCCTTCAGGTCCTCGACATCGACCACATGGTAGTTGGTCAGGATATAGCCGTCGGGCGAGATGATCGTCCCCGAGCCCCAGCCCTTGCTGCGCAAGCTGGTCTTTCCACCCTGTTCCACCTCGAGAAGGGGGCCGAGTTGGACAGCGACCTTGAACAGCTGCTGGCGTACGGTCCGCGCCAGGGCCAGCGACGGAGCCGGCGCAGCGCCCGCCAGGGCCACCCCAAAGGCCACCACGACGGTGCTCAGAAGGATACGCTTCCAGCTTCTCATATCAGCCTCCTCGCCCCCTACCTGGGCTCAAAGGCGGCAGAGTCCAACAGCGCCTCAAAGTAGTGCTGCGCCCGGGCGAATTCGCTCTGCGGCGCCTGCAGCGAGAGGACGTAGACCCGCCCGTTCTGATAGGTCACCACATCCTGGCCCAACATCACGACCGGGAGGTACTGTTGGAAAGCGTCGGGGCGATCCTCCACGAATACGTACGAGATGCGCCGTGCCGGTTGGCCTCGGAACGTCGCCTTGGCATCGTTCGAGAGGATGCGATATGCTATCCAATTCGTCTTGCCGTCAAGGGTCAAGGCATCTGCCTCGGCGGCCACAGCCTGGGCCGCGCTCTGGGCGTTGGCAAAGGCCGCCCCGCGCACGGTGATGCTCACCGCGCTGCCACCGGCCTGGGTTTCGCGGAAACGCAGCGTGCCGTCGGCAGCCTTGGAGGGCATCCAGGTGGCAGGGTACGCCACCGTCACACCGTCCGCACTGTAGCGTTCCACTCGCCCTTCGGCGTAGTACCTAACGCCCCATCCGGCCGCCAGCGCCACAGCGACCACAAGGACCACGAGCCACTCCGCGCCATCTCGGGCCCACCAGCGCGATACTCGTCTGCCTGTGGCTGTCATTCCACACCCCCTGCCCCTGATGCATTCCCCTGGGCCAAGGTCTGCTGGTTGGCGCGGCGGATCAGGAGGTTGAGGAGCGCGAACACGGCCACAGCAACCACCGTCGCCAGGGCCAGCCCAGGCCACGGGGTGTAGCCGCCGCCTCCCTGCAAGCGGATGCCACCCCGCGTCACCTGCCCAGCAAAGAAGGTGAAAAGCCCGTTGAGAGCGGCGGCGAGCGAGAGCCCGGCCGGCGTCCACCACATCGGCTGGCGCTGAAACTTGCGGCGCCCCAGGAAGTAGCCGGTCACTCCCGCGAAGGAAGCCTGCGCCAGCGCCGCGATCACCACATGGATGATGCCCGCCCCCAGATCCACTCCTCCTGACTGCAGGACGTAGTGGATGTTGAGCGCGGTCGCGAAACCCAGGCCGGCGGCTGTGCCGTAGATGATGCCATCGACGCGCTCATCGAACTCGTCGAGCGGATAGACAAAGTAGCGCACCGCAGCATACTTGAGGAACTCGTAGCCAAAGCCCACGACAAGGATCGAGCCGAGGAGGTTGACCCACGGGCTCGAACCGAGCCAGTCAGCCGTGCGAAACAGATCCTGGGTGAGGGGCAACCCCACCGCTGCTGCCAGCAGCCCGCCCAGCACAAAGACGGCCAGGACGTATCCCTTGGGCTCCGGCTCCAGGCGGTCCTGCTGATAAAAGAATGAGAGCCACACCAACGCGGGCACGAGCGCGATGGCCACGCTGGCCAGGGCCAGCCCGGTGCCTTGGAGCTGCGGCCGCGTGACGCCGAGGATGAGTTCGACGAACCCGACCAGAATGAGCAGGCCGGCAATCTCGGCCACCCCGGCCTGCCACAGGCCAGGGCGATCCCTCATCATCCGTTCGTAATGGGCCGCACAGTACCAGCGCCCGCCCAGCTCCCTGGCGCCCGGCCCAGCTGGCCTGTCGCACACGCAACAATCCCGGTTGCCCATTGCACCTCCTGTTCCACACAACCGAAAGCGGCCAAGCTCGCGGGCCCACCCCTCGACCACCGCGGCCAACCCCTCCCCGGGTGCGGGCCCCATCTCATCTCCATTCCCCGCACCCCTCATCACATCCATTATACTGGGACAGTTGGGAATGTCCACTGATTTCGTCAGCCAGAGAGCTACCTGGGCGCAATCTGTCAGCCTCCGCACAAGCCCGAGCCTGCCCCCGAACCTGGCCTCACACGCATGGCCCATCCTCGGCCACCCATCGAATCCGTACTCAGGATAGTGCAAAGGCCGTTCCCAAAGCGTTCCCTATGGAACCTTCGGCAGCGCCGCAACGTCTGACGTGCAGACGATGGAGGGGAACACAGGAGGCTCGAGGTGAATACCAAAAGGATGGCTATCGCAATCGGCTTGGGCGCAGCGACTCTCATACTCAGCGGCTGCGCTGGTGCCCAGGCGGCACCGGCCCCCGCGCCGACCAGCGACTCAGGCGGCGCAAGCATCCCCAACCCCGCAGCGGCCTACTGCCAGGAGCAGGGGTACCGCTACGAGATCCGCACTGCAGCCGACGGCGGCCAACAGGGGTTCTGCATCTTCCCCGACGGCAGCGAGTGCGAGGAGTGGGCCTTCTACCGCGGCGAGTGCAAGCCCGCCAGCGCCGAGCCCACGGCTGCTCCCGAGGCCGCCCCGGAGGGCCAGGCCGTGGAGGGCTGGGCCGGCACCGTCCTCGAGCAGGAGCCGGGCGACCAGATCGGCCCCTACTTTCAGCGCGAAGACGGCCAGCGCTTCAGCATCGGTTCGAGCGACCCCGCCCTCCGCGAACAGATCGCCGGCCTGCGCGGCTCCGGCACCAAGATCCAGGTATGGGGCAAACTCTTCACCGGCGTGCCCGCCAACCAGGTGCGACACATCGAAGTCGAGCGGCTGGAGGCCGCCCAGTAGTAGCCACCTACAGACCAGGGCCGCGCCGACCTCCGGAGCCTCTAAGGGGCTCTCGAGGTCCTGGCGTCCTATCCCGCCTTTCTCCCTGTGAGCATCTTGCGACGCGTCTCGCGCACGGCGAGCTTGGGCAGCGTGGCCTCGTTAGCCTCGAGGTAGCTCACCACCCGTTCGCGGTGGTGCTTCACCAGGTCCCTCAATAGCCAGGAGACCGCCTTGGTGACGAGGATGTGCCTCTCGCCTTTGAGGCGGTCGATGTTGGCGAAGGCCTGACCGGCCAGGCGCTCGTCGGTCGAACTGCGCACCGGGCGAGTCAGGAGCACCAGGCTGGCCCGCCGCTTGTGGACGTTGGCGTCGGCGGCCAGGTGAGCCAGCAGGCGCTGCCAGTCGTCCCACCGTTCCAGGACCTCATCTCCTGAAAAGTGCGATTGGCAGAGGCTGTCGACTTCGGCCCAGCCCTCCACCCCTTCGAGCCACTGAGCGAGGAGTTGAGGGCCGATCTGCTTGCGCAGCCGGGGCAGGCGATCCAAGAGTGCCCCAGCCAGCGCAACCTCATCGAAGGAGGTCCCGCGGCAGAGGCTCCCGATCAAGTCGCAGTACTCCTCCAAGGTGAGATCCGGGTGAGCAGCGAGCCAATCCTTGACCACCCGGCCCCGAGCCTGGGCGCCAACGGGGTAGCAGGTTTTGCTCGTGCCCAGGTAGCGCTGGATAGCCTCCCAAGCCGGGCCCGCACCGGCCGCACACCTCTCGAGCTCTGCCAGCAGCTCCTCGTGGTAGGCGTTGGTCATCCTAATCCTGCTCCTTTCGACGGGCGAGCTCTGGACCTTGGACCAGCCCCACACCCGGCAAACGTGCTCCACGCCTGCTCGGCACTGACGCGGAGCGGGGTTTTCCGGTCACGTGCGAGGCATGATGCCCGGATGGGCCAGTATGGTTGCAGCACCAGCGAGACTCCCGTTCAGCCCGGTGCATCGCTCTCGTCATCGTCCATCTTGCGCGCCTGCTCGATGTACTCCAGCGATTGATGGCGGAAGTAGGTGTTGTAGAGTTCTGCATAGTGGCCACCGGCAGCGAGCAACTCGCTGTGGTTGCCCTCTTCGATGATCTCCCCATCCTTGAGCACGATGATGCGGTCTGCACTGCGCACTGTGGAGAGCCGGTGGGCGATGACGATGGAAGTGCGGCCGCGCATGACCTCTTCGAGCCCCTCCTGGATTTGGGCTTCGGTAAACGGGTCAACACTGGCTGTTGCCTCGTCGAGGATGAGAATGCGCGGGTTGGCCAGCACCACACGGGCCAGGGCCACGAGCTGCCGCTGGCCCATGGAGAGCCGCGCCCCGCGTTCGCCCACATCGGTGGCCAGGCCATCCGGCAGGCCTGCGCCCTCGGGCTTGGCCCGGCGGCTTGGCCCACTGAGGTCCTCGAGCCACTCGCCGCGGGCGATTGCGCGCGCGGCCTGCAGCACCTCCTCGTCGGTCGCATCCGGCCGGCTGTAGCGGATGTTTTCGCACACCGTGCCCGAGAAAAGGAACGGCTCTTGCGGCACCAAGCCCAGGCAGCGCCGATACTGGCCCAAGTCGAGGGCGCGGATGTCGCGGCCGTCGATGAGGATCTCGCCGCCCTGGAACTCGTAGAAGCGGGCCACCAGCCTGGCCAGGCTCGATTTGCCGGCCCCCGTGTGACCGACGATGGCCACCCGCTCGCCGGGCTGTACGGTGAGCGAGAAATCCTTCAGCACCACCTCGCGGCCGGTGTAGCTGAGCCGGACGTGGCGGAATTCGATGCGCCCCCGCACCTCCCCCACTGGCTCGCAGGCGGTCTGCACCACCCTCGGCCCGGCATCGATCAGCGAAAAGACCCGTTCCGCGGCCGAGAGCCCATCCTGAAACTGGCTCCAGAAGGAGGCCACGCTGGTCAGCGGGAACCAGATCATGCCCATTGTCTCCACAAAGAGGAACCAGGCGCCCGCCGAGATCTCGCCACGCAGGGAGGCCGAGCCGCCATAGTAGATGATGAGCGCCGTGCTCACGCCGATGCCGATGCCCAAGAGCGGGATGATGGTGTTCATCACCCAGCCACGCACCAGGTTGACCCGGTAGGTCTTCCGGTTGAGCCTGACAAAGCCGCTGTAGACGGCGGCCTCCTGCCGGAAGCTCTTGGCCACGGCGATGCCGCTGATCGATTCCTGCACCAGGGCGTTCACCTCGGCCAGCACGCGGCGCGCCTGCCGCGTGACCCGGCGGGCCACGCTGCGGAACGAGAGCGCCACCCCCACGATCACTGGCACCATCGCCACCAGCAGCAGTGCCAAGCGCAGGTTGATGGAGAAGAGAGCTACGAAAAGGATTCCCACCAACAAGAGTTGGCTGATCAGGCTGATGACCAGCAGGACCACATCGGCCAGGTTGAGCGCGTCAGAGGTCACCCGGCTGACAATCTTGCCCGAAGGCTGCTCGTCGAAGAAAGAGAGGTCCTGGCGCACCACCGCCGCGAAGGCGGCCTCGCCAAGCATTGGGATCACGTCGCCCACCACCCGCGCCGACCGACTTTGCCGATAGTAATTGAAGAGCCAGCTCAGCGAGCTGAAGGCGATGGCCGCCCCGGCGAGGAGCAGGGCACCCGGCAGCGAGCGGGTCTGCGTCACTACGTCGAGGCCGCGCGAAATGAGGATGGGGATGCCCGCGCTCACCCCCGAATCGAGCACCACCGCCACCGATACGGCCAGCATCGTCGGCCAGTGCGGCGCAAAGTATGCGAGCACCCGTCGCACCAGGGCCAGGTCGCCGTAGGCACGGTCGTACGAGTCGCTTTCCAGCCCATCCATTACCCAGCCCATGGCTACTCCTCAAGAGATGCGAAAACGCCAAAGTCTAGTGAGTGAAACGCAAGGGGGCGCCGCGCGCCCCACGGCGGCCCTTACGCTTTACGTCTCACAGGTTTCTCGTTTTGCGTCTTGCCCCTCACGTGCCGTACCTCGCAAATATCCTCCGATACGCCTCGCAGCGCTCCATCAACTCCTCGTGCCTCCCCTGATCCACCAGTTCGCCGCGGCGCATGACGAGGATGCGGTCGGCCCAACGGATTTGGGAGAGGCGGTGCGTGATGAGGAGCGTGGTGCGGCCCCGCATGATGCGCCGCATGGCCCGCTGGATCGCATCCTCAGTGGCCGAATCGATGGCGCTGGTGGAATCGTCGAGGATCAGGATGCGCGGGTCGGTGAGGAAGGCGCGGGCGATGGCCAGGCGCTGGCGCTGCCCTCCTGAGAGGGTGACGCCACGCTCACCGATCTCGGTGGCATAGCCCTCCGCAAAGCCCATGATGAACTCGTGCGCGTGCGCCTCGCGGGCCGCGCGTTCGATCGCCTCCTTGTCCACGGGGCCGTGTGTGCCGAAGGCGATGTTCCCGGCGATCGAGCGCGAGAAAAGAAAGACGTCTTGCTCGATGGCCGAGATCTGTGAGCGCAGCGAGGCCAGGCTCCAATCGCGCACGTCCACGCCATCCACCAGCACGCGGCCCGCCGTCACATCGTAGGTCCGGTTGACCAGGCGGGTCAGGGTCGTCTTGCCCGAGCCGGTCTGGCCGACGATGGCCACCGTCTCGCCCGGGTTGGCGCGAAAGCTGATGTCCTTCAGCACCGGCGTATCGCCGTAGCCAAAACTCACGTGCTCAAAGACGATCTCGCCCCGCATGGGCCTCGCCACGCCGGCGGGGTTCTCGTCGAGCTCGCTCTCGGCGTCGATGAGGGCCAGGATGCGACGGGCGCTGGCCATGCCGAGCTGCACCACTGAGAAACTCCACACCGAGATGAACGACGGGAAGCCCAACAGGTTCAGGAGGCCCATATAGGTCACCACCTGGCCCACACTCAGGCTGCCCTGACGCAGGAGGAGCATCGCGTGCAGGAATCCAGAGCCGACTGCCAGGCTGTAGGCCAGGAGCGGCAGGTAGCGGGCCTGCACCTCGCCCTGCTCCACATAGGCATCGCGGGTGGCGCGGGAATTCCCTAGGAAGATGCGCTCCTCCTGCGCCTCTTGCGCCGCGCCCTTGACCACCTCGATGCCCGAGACCGTCTCGGCCAGGCGGGCGTTGAGGAGGCCGAAACGCTCGCGCACTCTGCCCACCACCGGCTCCAGCCGGCACGTATAGTCGCGCAGGGTCGCGGCAAAGAGGATCACAAAGAGGGCGGGGGTGATTAGGAGCGCCCGGGGCAGGCTGAGGGCGATGGTCGCGATCGGCACCACCACCCCCAGGAAGGAGGAGAAGATCAGGCTGAACCCTGGGTTCACCATAAAGTTGAGCTGGCGCACGTCGCCCGTGGCGCGGGCCATCACATCGCCGATGCGCTGGCGGCCATGAAAAGTGAGACTCTTGCCCAGGAGAGCCAGGTATAGCTCATCGCGCGCGTCGCGTTCGAAGCGTTGGGCGAGGAGCTCGATGACCATGTTGCGGACCAATTGCGCCACGCCCTGCCCTAGCCCGGCCCCCAGGATGGGCAGCACCGCCCCGAGCAAGAGCTGCATGGTGGCCCCAGGGCTCAGCACCAGGTCGAAGGCGCGGCCCACCAGCAGCCGGTTGAGGCTCTCGAACACTGTGCCCAGCACAGCCAGGATGACCGTAGCTACCGGCAGCCAGGGATAGCGCAGGAGGTGCGACACGACCCAGCGCCCCGGCCGGGAGCGGTCATAGCCGTATTCATCGGCGACGGTGAACTCGCGCTTTGGCACGGGCGGCTCCCAATGAGTGCGAGCGGAGCGACAGCCTGAGTATATGGGGAACCTGGGCCGCTGCAAATGGTCAGCCCCAACAGCCTGGGCTTCACGAGGGGTGTCGCGGGCGCGGGGGGAGCGCGGCTGACGGGCCAGCCTGGCCCTGCTTCGCCAGCAAGTCTGCGCATGTTGGTCACATCCCGATGCGATTCCCCTATTGACAAAAGTGCAGACTGCGTGTATAATGGCCATAGATACTGGGAGCGCTCCCAAGATGCGGCCTATGATGGCCCACATGGCCCGAATTGCGGGCTTTTTCCCGAGCAAGTGGTGGGAGCGCTCCCAAACCGGCCGATCGGTACAACCCGTGCGCTATCGTGCTGAGGAAGTCCATGGCCCATACACTGGAGGAGATCGCCCGCCTCGCCGGTGTCTCCCGTTCCACCGTTTCACGGGTGATCAACGATCATCCCAATGTCAAACCCCAGGTGCGCGAGCACGTCTGGCAGATCATCCGCCAGGTGGGCTACCAACCCCACGCCGCCGCCCGCAGCCTGGCCACTCACCGCACCCAGATCATCGGCGTTATCATCCCCGAGTCGGTCACGACCCTCTTTGCCGACCCCTTCTTCTCGCTCTTCCTGAGCGGCGTTACCACCGCCTGTAACGAGAAACGCTACAACCTGATGCTCTCGCTCTTCAACGGCCCCGATGGGCCCGGCGGCATGTACGAACGCATCTTGCACTCGGCCTCTCTCGATGGGGTGATCGTCGCCTCCGCCACCGTCGACGACCCCCTCATCCCCCGCTTGCTCAGAGACTGCATCCCGTTCGTCATGGTCGGCCGGCACCCCGACGAGCGCGTGCCCTATGTGGATGTGGACAATGTCGGCGGTGCCCGCATGGCTACCGAACACCTTATCCGGCTGGGCCACCAGCGGATCGGCATCGTGACCGGCCCCCGCAACATGATGAGTGGTCGGGACCGCCTGGAGGGCTACAAAGAGGCCCTCCAGGCCCATCGCATCCCCATCGACGAGTCGCTGATCGTCGAGGGAGACTATCGCGAGGGCGGCGGCATGGCCGGCGCCCGTCGCCTCCTCGCCGCCTCTCCCACGGCCATCTTTGTGGCCAGCGACGTCATGGCCATCGGCGTCCTGAAAGCCCTGCGCCAGGAGGGCATCGACGTCCCGGGCGACATCGCCCTGGTCAGCTTTGACGACCTCCCCATCGCGACCGCTGTCGAACCAGCCCTCACTACCGTTCGGCAGCCCATCGGTCGCCTTGGATCTTTGGCAGTCGACGTGTTGTTGAGTCTGCTCGATCGCCCCCCACAGTTGCAGGCTGTGGCCGACAAGATCGTCCTGCCCACAGAGTTGATCGTCCGCGCTTCGTGCGGCGCGATGCGGTGAAGGCCTGGCGGGCGATAGGCGCGCGATAGTGGGCCGCTCGAGGCCGAATGGGCGCCACCAGGCAAAGCCCATACCTGGCCACGTCGGGTGCAGTGGCCCACAGGGCCCAGAAGGAAAGGAGGAAAGAACCCAGAGCGGTGCGTGCCAATCCGTCTCCACTTGGATTCGGCTCGGATTCGGTCGATTCGCTCAACTGTGCGCGGCAAGACACCCCAAAGGAGAGAAGAACTATGAATCGCAAACTCTTCGCTCTCGTCAGCCTGGCCCTGGCCCTGACCCTGGCGCTCACGGCCTGCGCGACGCCCGCGACCCCGACACCGCAGGTCATCCGCGAGACCGGCGTGCCCGTGGTCGTGACGGCCACCCCCGGCCCCACCGCCAAGCCAGAGCCCACCGCAGCACCCAAGCCCGCCGAGGCGAGCTTCCCCCGCAATGAGACGCTCTACGTCTCCGGCGCCGCTTGGGGACCTCCGTCGACCTGGAACCCGTTCCAGCCTGGCAGCCTGGCCAACACCACCGGCACCATCGGCCTGCTCTACGAGTTCCTCTTCAGCTACGACCCCTTCGCCGGCAAGCTGCAGCCTTGGCTCGCAGAGAGCGGCAAGTGGACCGATGCCAACACCTTCGACGTCACGCTCCGCAAGGGCCTGACCTGGAGCGATGGCAAGCCCCTCACCGCCGCTGACGTCAAATTCACCTTCGAACTCGGCAAGAAGTATCCGGCACTCTGGTTCTCGGCCATGTGGTCGTACCTGACGGGCGTCGAAGCCGTCGACGACACGCACGTCAAGTTCACCTTCAAGGACCCCCTCTACCAAGAGTTCGAGAACCGGCTTTACAACGTCCCCATCGTCCCCAAGCACCTCTGGGAGAACAGGTCCGAGCAGGATATCACGGTCGGCGCCAATGAGAAACCGGTCGGATCCGGCGCCTACCTCTACCTGGCTACCGGTGCCGACCGCAACATCTGGCAGCGGAACGAGAACTGGTGGGGCACGAGCGTCTTCGGCAAGCCGGCTCCCAAATACATCGTCGATATCCTCACCTCCAGCAACAACGTCGCCCTGGGCATGGTCATCAAGGGTGAGCTCGACCTGAGCAACAACTTCCTGCCAGGCGTGGCCGAACTCGCGAGGAAGGGCTACGTCCAGACCTACTACGCCGATGCGCCCTTCATGCTCTCGGCCAACACGGCCGTGCTGTTCCTCAACACGACCAAGAAGCCCATGGACGACCCGGCCTTCCGCAGGGCCCTGGCTTTCGCTATCGATGTGCCGTCGATCGTGAACGTGGCCTACGCCCAGCTCGTCAGGGCCGCCAGCCCCACCGGCCTCCTGCCGACCCTCGACAAGTACGTCGACAAGGACGTGGTGGCCAGGCTCGGCTACAAGTTCGATACTGCCAAGGCCAAGCAGATTCTTGCCGACGCCGGGTACAAGGACGTCAACAACGACAAGTTCGTCGAGGCGCCCGATGGCTCCAAGATCGCGCTGCAGGTGACCTGTCCGCAGGGCTGGACCGACTGGATGGCGGCCATCGACATCATCGCCAAGAGCGCTCAGGCCGCCGGCATCAACATCCAGGCAGCCACGCCCGATTACGGCGCCTGGAACACCGCCCTGCAGAGCGGCACGTTCGACATGACCCTGAACAACTGGGCGACCATGAGCAACACCCCGTGGACGCTCTACAACCTCCTGTTCTGGCATCCGATCACCGAGCAGATGCAGAACGGCAACTTTGGCCGCTACAAGGGCCAGAAGCTCTTTGACCTTGTCGACGCTCTCGCCAGGGTGCCAAGCAGCGACGAGGCGGGCATGAAGACAGCCTGCTCCAAGATCCAGGAAGCCATGCTGACCGAAGTGCCCATGATCCCGCTCTGGTACAACGGCCTCTGGGCACAGTGGAGCAACGCGAACTGGACGAACTGGCCGACGGAAAAGTCGACCAACCCAACGCTGCCGAGCACCTGGTCGGGCTACTGGCAGTTGGGCGGCCTCCAGACGCTCATCAACCTGAAGCCAGCCAAGAAGTAACGCGGGCCGTTTCGGGTTGTCCCTTCTCCACTTGAGGAGGAGGGACAACCCCTCTCAAGAGACCCGCAGCCGGTACAAGGTGGAGGGAACGTGCAACGCTATCTCGGGCGAAAGATCCTCATCTACGGCCTCACCTTCTTCCTGGCCGTGACCATCGACTGGGTGATCCCCCGCTTCATGCCTGGGGACCCGATTGCCAACATGCTGGCCAGAGTCTCGGTCAATTCGACCGCTGCGCAGGTCATGCACGACTATTACTCGCATGTGTTTGGCCTGGACCTGCCCTTCTGGCAGCAATACCTCAACTTTTGGAACTCGCTCCTGCACGGCGACCTGGGGAAGAGTGTGTACCTGTTCCCCAAGCCCGTGGTCCAGGTGATCATGGACGCCGTACCCTACGACATCTTCCTGCTCTTGCCCTCCATCCTGCTTAGCTGGTATGCCGGCAATCACTTTGGCGCCTTCGCTGCCCGCTCCAAGTGGCTCGACAACATTGTCTCGCCCATCGGCTACATCCTCACCGCAACCCCGTACATGTGGCTCGGCATCCTGCTGTCGTGGTTCTTTGGCATCGTGCTCGGCAAGTTCCCCATCGCCGGCGCCTATAGCTTTGACGTGCAGCCGACCCTCTCCTGGGCGTTCATCGGCAACGTGCTCCACCACTGGTTCCTACCGTTCGCCTCGCTCTTTCTGGTGAGCTTTGGGGGCTGGGCCATCGGCATGCGGAACATGATCATCTACGAATTGGAAGCCGACTACTCCCACTACCTAATGGCGCTTGGCGCACCGCGCAGCCTCATCCGCAAGTACGCCTTCCGGAACGGCATCCTCCCCCAGATCACGGGGCTGGCCCTGCAGTTGGGCGTCATCGTCGCGGGCGCTCTGGTCACCGAGGTGGTGTTCTCATACCCAGGCATAGGCTACCTCCTCCTGAACGCCATTCAGAACCAGGATTACTTTCTCATCCAGGGGTGCTTCCTCTTCATCATCATCGGCGTGCTGCTCGCCAACCTGGCCATCGACATCATTTATGTCGTCGTTGACCCGCGCACGCGAAGGGGAATGGCGGGGGAATCGGCATGAAGAAGCCACGCAAGAGAAACGAATTCCTGTACTTCGCCTTCAGGAACAAAAAGCTCCAAGTGGGCCTCGCCGTCATCCTGTTCTTCCTGGCCCTGGCCGTGGTCGGGCCGTTCTTCGTGCACAACGACCCCTTCGCGTACGTCAACCCCATGGGGGCCCAACCTCCCTCATCGAAATACTGGCTCGGCACCACCTTCTTCGGCCAGGATGTCTTCGCCCAATTCGTCCTCGGCCTGCGCGCGACATTCATCGTGGGCATCATCGGCGGTGGCCTCGGCACGCTGCTCGGCATCCTGGTCGGCTTCACGGCCGGCTACCGTGGCGGCATGGTGGATGAGCTGCTCAACATGTTCACCAACATCGTCTTGGTCATCCCCACGATGGCCGTGTTGCTCATCGTGGCCGCCTACCTGCAAGTGCGCAGCCTGCTCACCGAGTGCCTGTTCATTGGCTTCACTTCCTGGCCCTGGGCCGCGCGCGCCATCCGTGCACAGACTTTTTCGCTACGCACCCGCGATTTCGTGGACTTGGCGAGGATGAGCGGCAGGAACTCGTTCAAGATCATCTTTACCGAGATTGCGCCGAACATGATGTCGTACCTGGTCATGACCTTCATCCTCCAGTTCGGCGGGGCGATTCTGGTGGCAGCCACCCTCGACTTTATCGGCCTCGGCCCCACCAACACGGTCTCGCTGGGGCTGATCATGCAGTATGCCGTCTTGTGGGGGGCAATGCTTCTGGGCTCGTGGTGGTGGTTCATTCCGCCCGGGCTCGGCATCACTGCCATCGTCGGCGCGCTGTACGTCATGAACGTTGGCCTGGATGAAGTCTTCAACCCCAAGCTGAGGGAGATGTAAGCCGTGGCCCTGCAAGTAGAGAACCTCAGCGTCTACTATCAAACCCTGCGTGGCGATGTCCGAGCACTGGAAGACGCGTCGTTCACCATCGAGGATGGCGAGATCATGGGCCTGGCCGGGGAATCAGGCTGCGGCAAGACCACCCTCGGCCATAGCCTGATCACCCTGGCCCCTCCCATGAAGCTGGTGCACGGCCGCGTGACGCTCGACGGCGAGCCCCTGCCGATTGCCGACACGGAGGCGATGAACGAGTTCCGCTTCAGGAAGGTCTCGATCATCCCCCAATACGCTATGAACGCCCTCAACCCGACGCGCAAGATCGGCAAGATGATCTCAGAGCTGCTCCGCGCGCGCAAGGTCGATTACCACGCCATGCTGCCCGAACTCAAGAGACGGCTCGACCTGGTCAGGCTCTCGCACGATGTGCTCGACATGTACCCCATCGAGCTGTCGGGCGGCATGAAGCAGCGCATGGTGATGGTGCTCTCGTCGCTGTTGAATCCCTCGCTGCTCATCGCCGACGAGATCACCTCGGCACTTGACGTGTCGAGCCAGAAGGCTGTGGTCGAGATGCTGGTCGAGTTCCGCAACCGCAAATGTTGCAACAAGGCCATTGTCATCACCCACGACATCTCGATCCTCTACCAGATTGCCGATAGCATCATGGTCATGTACGCCGGGC
>Ga0315298_1005085_pt1 | contig 19038 bp, 10 predicted proteins | sample WHS_1_MG_FD_203077 | JGI IMG/M metagenome (GOLD analysis project Ga0315298, IMG submission 203077) | Extremophilic microbial mat communities from Washburn Hot Springs, YNP, Wyoming, USA - WHS_1_MG | ecosystem: Environmental > Aquatic > Thermal springs > Hot (42-90C) | place: USA: Wyoming...
GCGAAGGATCGAACGCCGGATTCAGATGGTAGGTCAAATCGTCATGAATGGTGTACAGCCGTCCCGCCGCAGTAAATGTTTGGGAGAAGTCTCCGGCGCGTTGCTCCGCCGTGGGCACAGTCCCTAAATAAGGCTGTGGGGTGGATTCGCGGTATTTCTCCATGGAGAACATAAAAAAGCTGCGGTCTTTGCCGTTGTACAGCCGTGGAATGTAGATGGGGCCGTCGATCTCGCCGCCGTACTGATCGATCACGCGCTTGGCGCGCGGCTGGCCGTTTGCGTTCGAAGCAAATTGGTTGGCATTGAGCTGAGTGCGCCGCAAGTACTCGTATGCGGCGGCGTGGAGCCGGTTGGTGCCCGGTTTGATCGATACGTTCACCGCGCCTCCAGCCGTCCGTCCGATTTGCGCATCGTAAATATTGGTCACAACTTTGAACTCTTGGGTCGCTTCCTTGGGGGGGACATACGCTAAGTTGCTGCGCCCAGTATTGGCGTTATTCGAAACGCCGTCAATCTGATACTCGTTAACGCCTGAAACGCCTCCGCTAATCGAAAAATCCGCGATGGCCCCGTTGTCGAAGGGACGCGAATAAAGCAAGCTTCCCGTGTAGTTCACCCCGGCCGCAAGGTTCATCAGGGAAAACGGATTGTGGCCGTCGAGCGGCAAGCTTGTGATCTGTTCGCTCGTCACGATTTGACCGCGCGTCGCGGTAGTCTCTTCAATCAGTGGAGCTTCTGCGGTCACCGTCACCTGCTCGGTGGTTTGTCCGATTTCGAGCGTCACGTCCAGTCTGGCTCGGTCGTCCACACGCAGCTCGATCGGTCCCCGGCGGTGCGTTTTGAAGCCCGGAAATGACACTTCCAACGTGTACACGCCCGGCAAAAGGTATGGAATCTGGTAAAACCCTTCTGCGTTGGTCTCCGTCTTCGAGACCACACCCGAATTGTTATTGGTGATGACAACCGACGCTTTCACCACGGCGGCGCCCGCCGGGTCCGTTACCGTGCCGATCACCGTGGCACGGTACTCTTGCGCGGCAACCGGTCCCGCTAGTACAGCGAGAATGCCCAACCATAGCCTTCGTCCCATAGGCTCAACCTCTGGGGCGAAAGTCTATCACAGTACAATCAGCGTGGGGGGCGCCCCCTAGCCCACAGCTACAATCCGGATCCGCTCCCCTCGCCGCGTGGCGAAGCGTAACAGCGCACCCCGCAGAACTTCTGCGGGCTGCCCGTCGCGGTAGAGCCGCACCTCAGTTTCTCCCCACGGGTTCCGCAAGCGGCATTCCGAACCTGCCAGCGACTCCATCTCCACCGGCTGGATCCTCCCCCCATGCATCGCAGCGCTCACCAGAAAGGCCCCACGAGCCAGCAAGCGGTAGCTCACTTCCCACTCTTTCGGCCAAGCCGCAAAAAGACGTATCACCGGATCTGCCCCCGGCGTGGGAGGGGCGCTTTGCAGCAACGCCAAGTGCAGAGCTTCAGCCGCACGGCCTAGCCTTTGCGCATCCAGAGCTTGGGGGCCTTCGCGCAACGATAGGCGGTTGCGAAGCGCGCCGCCGCCGCCATATGCTGTTTCGCGCTCGCGGGTTAGACCTCGGATTTGGTTGGGAACCAAATAACGCACCGCATCCGCGCGGCCCAAAGCCGCTGCCGCAATAGCCAGTTTTGAGAGCACTCCCACCGGCGTGTCCTCGCGAATGCCGTTCCGGAAGTAGCCATCGAATGTAGCCTGAGCGGTGGCCAGCCTTTCTCGGTCCGCTGACTCCACGCCGCACAGGTCGAAGAACCACATCGGCAAGCTGTTGGGATCCGGCAGGAAACCGCCGCTCCGGACAGCAGGCTTGAGACCCCGCACAAACACGCGAGGACCACGGTAATCCACGGGTCGAAGGGCGTCTGGATGGTCACTCGCCGGCAACGGCGGCAGATTCTCCAGGAATTCGCGCCACACCGGCCGCATATTCGCATCGGCGCCCAAAATTTCGGACGCTCGCAATAGCGCCGCGAACACCGCGTGCATGGCCGACAGATCTTCGTCGGTATCGCAGGCGCCCCACACGGATTCATTGCTGTTGACGTAGTGAATATGGTATTTCCCGTCAGCGCCCTTCCGCACGTTAGGAAAGTTCCGGTAGAACTCCGCCGCTCCTTTCAACATCGGATACGCGCGAGCGCGAAGCCACTCATAGTCCGCCGTATACTCAAAGCGGCGCCAGAACAGCCACGCGACCTTGGCGGTGGTCGCCAGAATGTGCGTTACGTTTCCGAACGGCCCAGCGCCACGCTCTTGGGTTACCCAGCGCCCGTCTACCCAGCTTCCACGTTCTATCCAGTTCCAGCGGCTCGAATGCGGATGCTTGGTTTCGGCATATGACCGGAAGCGCTGTGAGCGTGTCTCCCATGGCTTCCGCATCAGATACAACTCCCGCATCTCGGCGGCAATATCTTCCGGTAGCTCTTCCAGCCCGTCGAAGTAAACCGTTTCCGGAATGAAAATGCCCCGGCTGCCCCATTGCTGCCGGGCCGCTGTTGCGCAGGCCTGGTGCATATTCCAGTACATCTCGAAAGCCGGGTCCATCAGCTCCAGCCGGTTTGCCGCCGGTAAGGCCTCGTAGTAACAGCTCAAATTGGCGAACCAGTGTTGAGCGCCCCAAGTGCGCAGGTCCCCTCCTGTGTTCCAAAGCATGCCGTTAAACTTCGGAGGGAACTTGCCGCGGGAGCTGGCAGCCATCAGATATAGAAAATACGTGTAGTTTTGCCCGATGAAATCCGCTACCCCGTCGGCGCTATGGAGCTCGATGTAACTCTGAGACCAAAACTTGCGCCACCACTCCCTCGTCTCAGCCGCCAGCACAGGAAAGCCTTTTTTAGCGGCGACGTCAAGCTGACGCAGCGCCGCATCGCACACCTCCTCTTTGGAATCGAACGTAGCCGCACTAGCCACCAATATGGTGAATTCCCCGGAACCGGGGATAGCCGTCAGCTTGACTTCGCTTTCATGAGTGAATTGCGCTCTTGTCTTCCGCCCCAAAATCCTGACAGCCACGGCGGATTTCGCGCAAAAATCGCCTTCGCGGAACTCTTGTTGGAGCAGAATGCTTCCCTCTCGCACATCCAGCCGCGAAGCCGCCGTATGACTTCGATTCTGGACCATGACCGTGTGCTCGCGCGCGAAGGTCTCCAGCCGCCCGCCAAAATACTGCGAGAGGTAACGCAGCATCCGGAGGCTCACAGCCACAGGCTCGCGGGCGCGCCGCCGGTCCGCGATTGCGATGGCCATCACATCCCCGTGGGGCCACGCCAGCACCTCCAGCTCCACTCCGTTTCCATCAATGTTGAGTTTCCCCTCATAGAGCGAGAGGCGCTGCCTGAACCCGCTGAGGGGAAAGACATCTGCGGCGCACTCCGTGAAATGGATGTCTACGAAGCCGCATCCTCCGCAATAATCGCTATGGCGCTCGAAAAAGCTGTTACTGCGGCAGTTGCTTGCGTAAACGTCCACGCGGTTGATTTGCAGGCGTAAGGTTGTGGGCGCAGTCCACACCAAGCTTCCCATACGACCGTTGCCCACTGGGATGCCCTCTTCGCTGCGAGAAGCGGGCTGGTCGTAAATGAGGTCTCCTGCTGAGACGATCCTCCGGTAATCAGGCCCGGCGCTCTTACCGGGGGCGCCGGTAGTGGAAGCGCCGAGCCCTGTCGCGAGAAAAGTCCGCCGGGAACAGTTGGCTGCCATCAGAAACTGATGCGCAACGCAAGCTGCTGAATGCGCGGGCTGCGCGCGCTCGTTAGTTCGCCGAAGCGGGTATTGATCTGCCGCCCCTGCGCATCAAAACGCGCGGTCGTATCCACGCCGCTAAACTGCGTGTGGTTGAAAGCGTTGTACATCTCCCACCGGAACTGAAAGTTCACTTTCTCTTTGGCGCGCACGTTCTTAAAAAAGGTCAGATCCCAGTTGTTCGTGCCGGGACCACGGAAGGCGTAACGAGTAGCCGCCGCTCCGCTGCCGCGTTCCCCTTTCGCCGGGCGGGCGAACACGCTGGTGTTGAAATAGCGACTGAAAGTGCGCTCGCTCTTCGGAAGGATGGCCTTCCCAGTCATGACGACCGTATTCCCGTCGCCTCCACCCGTGAGGTCCGCGCCATCCGCCAAGCTGAGGCTGATGCCGTTCGGCGCGCCGCTCACAAACGCGGCAATGCCGGACATTTGCCAGTTGTCCAGCACCTTGGCTACCACCGGATGGGACCACAAGCGGCTCGCCTTGGGAAGGTCCCACACCCAGTTAGCCGTCAGCGTGTGCGTACGGTCGTAACCGCCGGGCCCATAGTTCCAGTACCGGATCGAGTTGAACGCCGCTATGCCGCTGTCGTAAGCGTCGCCGTAATTCATCGCTTTCGACCATGTCCAAGCCACGCCGAATTGAAGCCCGCGCGAGAAGCTACGCTTCGCCTGTGTCTGCATCGAATGGTAGCTCGACGTTCCCGCAAACTCCAGGTACGGCAGCCCCGCATAGCCGTAATAGGGGCGGAAGAAATTGTCCGAGAGCGGCGTGTTCGTAGTGGGATCGAGGTTCTCTGGCAAGAACCTCGCGCCGTAGGGAACATTGTTCATCGGGCGCGTTTGGCCAAGGTAGCGGCCCATGTTTCCCGCATACGCCACATCGATGACCGTCCCAAACCCGATATTCCTTTGGATGCCGAAGCTCATCTGATAGAGCGTCAGCACTTTGGGATTGGGTTCCAGCACACGGTTGAAACTGGACGGCGCCAGCAACGCCGAGCCAGAAAGAAATGTTGTCACGTTGCCGTAATACTGCACAGGCTGGGCCTGGAGCGGAGGATTGAACGACATATCGCCCATCTGTCCGGAACGCGGGCGCGCATTGTAGAAGATGCCCGCTCCCGCCCGGATGGCCGTCTTCCCGTCCCCGAACGGATCGAAGGCAAACCCAAACCGCGGGGCGAATAACACTCCGTTGCTCTTGGCGAAACCACGCGGGTAGCCAGGCGTTCCTGCCACAACGGTCCCTACATAGGGATCGCCCGATCCAGGCACGAATAACCCAATGTAAGCAGCCGGGGACAGTTCTCCCGTCAACGGGTTCTTCGCCACGCGCTGGTTCCTCGCGTCCCTCGCCGGGAAGTACATCATCGGCGCCTTGGCGCGGTCATAAAGCTTGGGATCGAAATTGGCTCCAACGTTCTTTTTTTGGTAAGGCGGAATATCGTAGGTGAAGCGCATTCCGTAATCCAGGGTCAGCTTCTTGGTGGCTTTCCAACTATCCTGCACATACCATTCCGCCACCTTGTTAATAGGCTGGTAGTTCACCCGCGCCGTCACCTCCGTGTAGGTCTGGAAGTAACCCAGCAAGGCGTTTGCGTATGGGTGGTTGGTGTCGAACGGGTTGTTCGACGTGCGGCCAAAGTTGAAATTGCCCGCAAAATTCGACCCATGGTGGCGCTGGAGATATTCGGCGAACTCCCAATACACGCCCGCTTTGATGGTGTGGGCGCCGGCCACCTTCGTCAGACCGTCCGAAATGCTGAAGGCGTTCACGTAGTTGTCCATAGGAAAGCGGCCATCGTACCCAATGGACGCTGCTCCGGTCACGCCTCCGAAGCTGGCTGCGGGAATCAAATTCAGCGGGTTGTTCTGAGGGTACTTCTGTCCAAGTTTGATGCCGAGCTTGTCCCGCTGTAGCTTCGCCAGCTCCGAGTCCGAGATTTCCTGAATCTCGGTCCAGCGCGCCAGCCCCAGCGAGAGTTCGTTCACCACAGTGGGCGTGGCCAGGTAAGTTACATTCACCCCGATATTGGGATTCGAGGTGTCATAACTTTGCTTGATGCCCCATTGGTTGGAGTTTGCCGTCACCGCCAAACCCCGCTGCTTCACGTCCATATTCAAGCCGCGAAAGTACGTGCGCCATTTCGATGAGGGGTTGTAGTCTAGCCGCAGCACTTCCTGATGTACCGGGCGGTCTATAGTGTCCGAAACCTGATAGTTGTAACTTCCCTTGCTGATATTGCGGTCGAAAAAGTTCGGCAAGGGAAACACGTTCAACAGCTTTTGCATGTCTGTGTTGATCCGGCTCGCCGGAATGACGTTGCCTGCGAAGGGCTGGTTATTGTTGGTGGGGTCCCGCACCACAATTAATGCATTATTGGCCTCGCGGGAATCCGAAAAATCGCCCCTGCGCTCCAGTTCCGTGGGGAACGTATACGTGCGCACGCTTGGCGCCTTGTTAGGCTGAATCTCCTGGGAAAAGAAGAAAAAGAGCTTGTCCTTGCTCTTGTTGAACTTGTCTCCCCAATAAATGGGCCCGCCCAGATTGTAACCCACGGTGGAGTAACGATAGCGCGACTTTTCCAAACCTGAACGGTTGTTGAAAAAGCTGTTCGCGTTGAGCATCTCATGACGCTTGTACCAGTAGCCGGCGCCGTGGAACTGCTGCGTGCCGCTCTTGCTCAGCACGTTGATGATGGCGCCCGCATTCTTGCCATACTCCGCCTGATAGTTCCCCTGCAAGACCTTGACCTCGGCGATCGCGTCGAGATTCAACATATTCTCGGTGGTCCCGAGCCCGCGGCTGTTCGCCACCACTCCATCTAAGTTGATTGCCGTATAGTCGTTCCGTACGCCATGGATGATGGGCGCCCCGCTGGAGCCCAGGCTTTGCGCTCCGGCGCCGTCCGGGTAGGTCACCCCGGGCAGCACTTTGAGCAGATTCATAAAATCGCGCCCTGGTGCGGAAAGATACGTCATCTGTTTGTCGTTCAGCACTGCGGAACGTTCGGGACTCGCCGTCTGCACCGGGGTCGCCTCAGCGGTAACAGTAATGGACTCACTGAGACTGCCAACCTCCAAGGTTAGATTGCCCACCGACAATCGCTCGAACGAGGTGAGGACGTACCCCTTCTTCTCAAACCGTTTGAATCCAGAAGCGGACACCGCCACGCTGTAACGCCCAGGCAATACCGACGGGAAGACAAAATCGCCTGAGGCATCCGTACGCGTGGTAAGCGCCACCCCCGTCAACTCCTGGGTCAGCACAACCTCAGCCCCAGGAACGGAATTACCCTGCGGATCCAAAACCCGGCCGGTTATGATGCCGCTTGTCGTCTGCGCGAAAGCGCCGCTTACGATCCAGCACAGCGCCGTAACTGCAAGAATTTTCTGAAGCATTCTCATACTCACCACCTCAATTTGGACTAACCGGGGCCACGCGGCTCTGACAGAGTCGCGTCATGCCCGCACCACCTCTACGCCCAACCGTTGGAAAGGCGTTATCAGTTCTTCACTCGCTCCCGAATCGGTTATGATGACGTCTACCTCGTCAATGGGGCAGACCAGATGGCGGGCAGTACGGCCTAGCTTCGTGTGGTCGGCCAATAGCACCCGTCTTCGAGCCTGCTTCGCCAGAGCTTGGTTGACAGCCGCTTCCTCCGGATGGCGATCGGTCACCCCATGCTCCACATCCACGCCGTTAGCGCCAAAGAAAAACACGTCCGTGAATATGGCGGAAATAAACTCTATCGCTTTGGGACCCACCAGCGCCAGCCAGTTTCCGCTTAGGTAGCCCCCGGTCAAGTGCACCTTCCATTGTGGGCGCCGGCTCAAGTCCATAGCGACATTCAGAGCGTTCGTGACCACCGTAAGCTCGCGGCGGGACTGCAAATAACGCGTCATCTGCGCCACCGCCCCGTGCGAACGCCGGATTAAACCTTGGCGTTCCAACCTCTTGAGGTCACGTCGAATGGTTGCCGGCGAAACGCCCGTCCGGGCTACCACCGCTTCGACAGGCAACTCCGCGCCTTCCGCTAAACATTCAAGGATACGGGTGCAGCGTTCCTGAACTTTCTTTGCGGGGCGCCGCCCTACCTGGCGCTCCCCTTCACCAATGACCTCAAGCAGCGAGCTTGACACCTCAAAATGAGTATAGCGACAGCTCGATCGACATACAGACTATAAAATGATCGTTAGCTCATTCAAAGAACCAACAGCTTGCGCACTTGGAATCTATGCCTGCCTCGATAGCTTCGGGCGCTTTTGGGAATCCGATTGCACTAGGCCGCTTGAACCGCCGCCCTTTCGGCTTGCGCCATTCCAGGCAAAGAAGGGGCCAACTGTCGCCACTCTTCGGCAGCTCGATCAATAGCCGCAGCGATCTCGCCATCCAAGTAGCCGGAAGGCATATTCTTAGCGGGCAGGCAGCCTTCCAACCGCGCGATTCGCCGGAACGCCTCCGGATGGTCGATGAGCAGGCAAGGGCGTCGCCGATCTGTGATTTGGCTTTGCTCTTCCCGGTAGGCCGCAAAAATCGGGTTTCTTTCTACGAAATCCTTCAAACTCGAGTACTCGCTCCGGCCTTCCAGAATGTCAAAGATATTGCCGCTGGCCACTGGCGCAAAGACGCAAGGACTGATATCCCCATTTGCATAAATGTGGAAATAATATCTACCGGCAGCGATGCAACCTCCTACGAGGGGGCCGTCATTCCAAAAATCACCCAGAAAAATGGGCACGTCACTCTCCCGCCAACGCCGTATCGCCTCGCGCAACCGTGCGCGCTGAGCGGCTGTGACCATGAGATCGGGACGCGGGGAACGCCCAATCGGCTGGAAAAGGAAGAACCAGCCGAACAGATCCCCCTCAGCTATTCGTTGGCGGATAAATGCATCGCTGGCGATGGCCTCGGCGTTTTCGCGAGTTACGGTGGCGGAAAAACCCGCCATCACACCGTGCCGCGCCAGCAACTCCCGCGCCCGGCGGCTCTTCGCCGCCACTCCCTGCCCGCGGCGCGCGTCGGTGTGGTCCTCAAAGCCCTCCACGCTGATGGCGGGAAACACGTTTCCTACCCTCCCCAAACGCTCCGCTACGGCCTCGTCGATCATGGTGCCGTTGGTGTACACCAGAAAGCCATGGTTTGGGAAGCGCTCAGCCAAACGTGTGAGCGTATGGTCCGCACGCTCCCGGACAAACGGCTCACCGCCGGAAATCGTGATCAACGAAACGCCCATATTCACCACTTCCTGCACGATTTCCACCAAGCGTTCGAAAGGTAGATCACACCCATCGGAGCTGCTCTTGGCGTAACAGCCCGGACAGCGCAGATTGCAACGGTCCGTCGGTTCGATGACCACGGTGGAAGGGGCCGGCAAACCTGCTTCCTGTGAGCGTGTGCGCCTATAGACGTCGTCGATGTAAGTGCCGAGGAAACGCAGCACCGCGCGCGCAGCCGCGGGGCGTTCCTTCACCAGACGGCGCAGGAACGGTTTCAAATGGGCGCCAAACCATAACAGGTGCGCGCGGGTCTCGGGATCCTGCTCCGTTTCCTGAATCGCGGAATCCAGAGTCCGAAGCAGTCGCTCAATCAAGAAATTGCGATCAGAGGGCACGTAAAGCGAGTACTCAGTCGCCTTCAGCAAACCCATAAAGGCGACAGCATGCAGCTTTTCGGAGATTCGATCTGAGATGTTCGGATTCCAGTACCTCATACGTTCCTCCTATGCTTTCTGCCGGCCTCACTCAGCAAGACTCCGCGGTGCTGGCTGGAGCTCCCGTGGATCCCTTGCCAGCCGGCTTCCTATCATCTCCAAGAACATGCGGGTTTCTTGCTCCCACTCCTGAAGCGTTCGCTGAGCTATGCGCGCAGTGGACCAAGCCCAGCGCAAGCGATCCGCCAGCGAGGCCCTGGCGTCGAGGACGTCTTGAATACGCCGCAAACTCCAGGTATACCCGCGATAAAATTTCCGGTGCGCCTTCAGGACCGCCTCCTGGAATGCTTGAATGCCCAACCGAGCATTTGCATAGACGCAATGGGTTCCGTCGTAGTAGTCCCAGTCCTGCGGGTACTCGGTGAGAATCAGATGGGGACGCATCTGCTCGTAAAGGGGAGTGCCTGGAAATGGGGTCAAGATGCTGAGCTGAATGGTTTCGATTCTGGCTCGACGGGCGAATTCGACAATCTGATCTACGGTTTCATGGGTGTGTTGGGGTCCCACGACGAACATGCCGTGAATCCAGAAGCCGTTCTCGTGGAGGATATGCGTGTCTTCAAGCAAGCGCTCCCGCAATGCGCCTTGTCCGCGGTAGCCTTTGCGCCACTGCGCCGCCGTTTCCTCATCGATGGTCTCGTACCCGACGTAGAGCGTCGAGGCGCCTCCGTCCCGCATTTCATCCAACAGCGTCCGGTCCAACAGCCTGCGCGAACGGTCCACCCAAGGAAAGTCCACCCGTGTCTGAACCCAAAGGCGCACGCCCAACGGCTTGATCCGCTGCATCAGCCGCTTAGTCCATTCCCGGTCGGACGTGAAATTGTCATCATAAAAGAAAAACTCGCGAAAGCCCTCCCTCGCGTACTGCTGGATGTCTTCGTATACTTTTTCGACGGACCGGCGCCGCACCTTTTGACCGAACATACGACTGACGGAACAGAACGAGCACCGGTACGGACACCCGCGCGACGTCATCAAAGGCAGCGGATACAGCGCTTTCGAGGGGAATTGAGAAAGGAGCCTGTCGAAATCGCGCATGAGCCGGTAATCGGGCGCCGGGAGGGAATCGAGATCGTCGAGCGGAGGACTTTCGATGATGCCGCTCTGGAAGCTTCCCTCCGCCAAGCGTTCGATGATGCTCTCTCCCTCTCCCCGCACCACCGCATCGCCATGCGCGAGCGCTTCCTGGCTCATGAAGGTCGCGTGGATTCCGCCGAACACAATAGCCGCCCGGGGCGCATCCCGGCGGATCCGGTCCGCCAAGGCATAACCCCGGGAGGCGGTTGGAGTCATGATACTGATTCCGACTAGATCCGCCGACGCAATGTCGTCGTAAGCTTCATGATTCTTTTCGAGAGGACCGGAAACGTTCTCGTTATAAACGGCTACATCGTAGCCACGCTGGCCAAGCAACGTTGCGAGCGTCAAGGGCCCCAGTAAAGGCTGGCGGCTCACCCACGCATTGAACGGCCGGCCCTCTCGGCTTCGAGGCTCGATGAACCGTATCTTCCGCCGCGTGTGTCCCACGACGCCTCCTGGAACTGTGCGGTTGGCAGGCGGAGACCTACGTCTCCTCAAAACCCTACATGAATAGTCTAACGCGAAATGGCTATTGGGCTGCGATTTTCATGCCTCACTCTCGATAATGGGCGTTCGGACCACCGGCAGACGCCGAACCTCATAAATAGGCCACCCCTCACCCTGCCTAATCTTCATGTGGAATGCTTGGGAAACCAGCCGTGGCAGGCTCATCTCGGAGGTAATGAGCCTGCCGTGGCTCGGCTGGCCGAGTTTTTCAGACTGCGTGTCGGAAGGCCAGCGAGGCTCCCGCGCAAGTCATCAACTCTCTCGCATTGTTGGTCTTACTTTAGCGCGCTGTGCTGGGACTGGTACAGCCCTCAAGCGTTCCCACCGAAGAGTCTTATGGGGGAGGCCAGGCCCCCTCAAAGAGGGGATTTCCCAACCAAAAACAAGCGGGCGTGAAATGGCATATAATCCCTAAAGTGTCCGAATCAACGACTGCCCTAACCTCAGCCGCAAATCGCATGACGCGGGTACGCTGGTACATCCTGGCGCTCCTGTTCTTCGCCACCACAGTCAACTATCTAGACAGAATTGTGTTCTCCGTACTCTTGCCCGTGATCCGGCAGGAGATGCACATCTCCCCGGAGCAGTACGGATATGTTAACGGTGCGTTCATGATCACATACACCGCCGGTTTCCTCATGATGGGCAAGCTGATTGACCGGTTCGGAACGAAGCTCGGTTATGGACTGGCTATTGTGTGGTGGTCTCTTGCGGCAGCAGGCCATGCGCTTGCGCGGTCCCCATTAGGGCTCGGGTTTTGGCGTGGCATGTTGGGCCTTGGGGAATCCGGCAACTTCCCGGCGGCCATCAAATCGGTGGCGGAGTGGTTCCCCAAAAAAGACCGCGCGCTGGCTACAGGGATTTTCAACGCGGGAACGAATGTAGCGTCGATGATGGGGCCGCCCTTGTTTGTCTGGATGGTCCAGCACTACGGCTGGCGCGACTGCTTTCTGATCACTGCCTCGCTGGGGTTTCTTTGGGTTGTATTCTGGGCGATTCTGTATCGACTTCCACAAAACCACCCGCGGGTGAACCAGGCGGAACTCGCCTATATTCTTAGTGATGCAAGCCCGGTCGCCGAGGAGCCGGCCGTGGGATGGCTGCGCGCTTTACGATGCAAAGAAACTTGGGGATTCGCATTGGCCAAGTTCCTTTCCGATCCTGTTTGGTGGTTTTATCTGTATTGGCTCCCTCCATACCTTTATGACGTCCGGAAGTTCAACCTGAAAGAGATCGGATGGGCGCTCCCCGTAATCTATCTCATGGCCGACTTTGGAAGCGTATTTGGCGGCTGGCTTTCGGGGTATTTCATCCGGCATGGTTGGAGCAATGCGCGCGCGCGCAAAGGAGCGATGCTGATCTGCGCTTGCTGCATGCCGGTGGCGGCGATGTCGGTGGTGGCGAAAAGCCCGGTTTTGGCGGTTGCGCTCGTGAGCTTGGCGACCGCCGCGCATCAAGGATGGTCCGCAAACCTATTCACTACCACCTCCGACGTTTTCCCGCGCAACGCCGTCGCCTCGGTTACAGGAGTAGGCGGTTGCCTCGGAGGCCTTGGCGGGTTCTTGTTTTCGGCCATCATCCCCGGGTTCATTGTGGCGCGTTTCGGCTACACGCCCGTGTTTCTAGCCATGGGATGTTTCCATCTGACAGCATTCGTCATTGTCCACAAGATGTTAGGCGATATGAAGCCCGTAAGGCTATAGACGCAGGAGGAATCAATGGTCGCTGGATCGTCACGGCGCGTCTTCATGGGCGCGGCATGGACGGCAGCCTCGGCGGCGCGCGTATGGGGCGCAAACGACCGGATCCGGTTGGGGATCGTGGGCACAGGGAGCCGGGGCTCCTATTTGATGCGCGAAGCCAACAAGTGCGGGGGCATTCAATGGGTAGCTTTGTGCGACGCATGGGATCAAAGGCGGGAACAGGCGAAAAAGATCAGCGGGCCCGACGTAGAAACCTATGAGGACTACCGGAAACTGCTCGACCGGAAAGACATCGATGGCGTGATCGTAGCCACCTGGGACAACACGCACGCCCAGATCACGATCGATGCATGCCGGGCAGGCAAGGATGTTTACGTCGAAAAGCCCATGACGTCTCTGCCCGAACAGGGTCCTCTGGTGGTGCGCGCCGTCCGCGCAACCCGGCGGGTGGTTCAAGTCGGAGTGCAACAGCGAAGCACCCCGCATTTTGTTGAGGCCAAAGAACGTTTCGTAGATAGCGGCCAGTTGGGAGCGGTCCACATGGTGCGCACGGTTTGGAACAATAATGGGGGGTATCTGTACAAGCCACCGGAAGAAATGGAGAAAAAGCCGCCGGGACTCAACTGGGAGGCCTGCCTGGGTTCTCTTCCGAAAATCCCTTGGGATCCCAAGCGGTACTTCAACCGCTTTGCCTATGTAGAACTTTGCTGCGGGCAGACGGGTGGGTTGTTCGTACACATGGTGGATGTGGCGCAGTGGTTCCTGGGCATCGCAAAACCGAGGCGGGTCACCGCGTTGGGAGGAATTTACCAATACCAGGATGGCCGAACGGCGCCAGACAACATCAACGCCATCTGCGAATACCCAGAGAAGGTTACGGTAACCTTTGAAGCGTCCGTCACGGACCGGGTTAACGCCGAAAACACCGATATCGTCTTTATGGGCGAGGGTGGGCGGCTTAATATCTTCCGTTACGGATACCGCTTCATCCCGCAAGGGAAAGGGCTGAAAGACGCCGTGGTGGTGAAAGGCACGCCCGACGAGCACATGAAAAACTGGTTGGAATGCATGCGCACGCGCAAAGATCCGAACGCTACAGTGGAGCAGGGGCATTACGGCGCCATGGCGTGTCACATGGCCAACCTTGCCTGGGCTGCCGCCAGCGTCGTAACCTGGCGGAAACAATGGGACTTATAGGGCGCGACGAAAAGCATCAAAGACCGTAGTTTTTCTATGTAACCATAAGAAAATACAACACTTGTTACACTATTAGTACTGGTGTTGCGTTTTCTTTTACAGGTGACGTGTGCGATACTGTAGAGGGAAGCCCGTGTAAACTCATGACGCAATTAAGCGAGGCGGTAGCCCGCTACCACAAGATTGTCGAATCCGAATCATTTCAGAAATCCGGATGGGCAGAGGCCTTCCAAGAAAAAATGGTCGCTCAGCGTTTGGCGAATGGCGGACGGCCCATTTGCCCGTTCTTGCGCCCCCATTTCATTACGCAACGGCAGTTTGTAGCGCTCGCAAGAGCAGGGGAAGCGCTTGCGTCAGCGGTGGAGCGGATCAAGGACATGGCCCTGCAAAATCCCGCGCTGATGGCGCGTATGGAGCTGCTGCCCGCCGAAAAAATGCTCGCGGCCATCGACCCCGGCTATGCCCATTTCTCCGTAGCCGCAATGCTGGACAGCCACATCCATAACGGCGAGCTCCGGGTGGTGGGTTATAACGCAGACGCCCCTAGTGGCATCGCTTACGGGGAAGCGCTGGGAGATTTGTTCTATGACTGCCCGCCGGTGAAAGAGTTCCGGAAGAAGTACGCGCTTACCAAGGTCGGCGGGAAGAAGCATCTGCTTCAAGCGCTCCTCAAAGCTTGGAAGGAGTTCGGCGGAGAGCGAAAGCCGCAGATTGCCATCCTAGAGTTCCGTCCCCAGTTTCAAACTGAAGAATCAGGAGAGCTTGTGCTACTCCGCGAGTTTTTCCAGCGCGAAGGGTACAACACCGAGATCGTCGTGCCTGACCAGCTAGAATACCGCAACGGGGCGCTGAGCCGGGGCGATTTCCGCATCGACTTGGTTTACCGGCGCATGCTGGTCGAAGAGTTCCTGGTGCGCTGGGATCTCACCCACCCGCTCGTGCGCGCTTACCGAGAGCGGGCGATTTGCATGGTGAACAGTTTTCGAGCGGAGCTGGCGCAAAAAAAAGCGATCTTCGACCTTTTGACAGACGACATGATCGTGGCGACGTTCCCCGCAGCGGAGCGAAAGGTGATCCGCGAAGTCATTCCCTGGACACGCGTGGTCTCGCAGCGCAAGACAACCTACAAGGACACGACTGTGGACCTCGTGGAGTTCATCTTGAAAAACCGCCAGACGCTGGTTTTGAAGCCGAATAGCTCCACCGGCGACCTGCACTCTTTCAACGGCTGGGAGACCGATGAAGCCGGGTGGGAGCGCGCTTTGAAGGGGGCCTTGCGAGCGCCCTATGTGGTGCAGGAGCGGGTCTCGACCATCCGCGAAGTCTTTCCCGTATTCATGTACGGCGCCTTGGAGATGCGAGACATGGAGGTCGATGTCCATCCGCACACTTACCTCGGCAAGGTGCAGGGGTGCTCAGCGTGGCTCCGGGCAGCTACTCCGTCCGGCTTCACGACGGTGGCGGGTCCTGCGCCGGTGTTTATCCTGGAATCGAAATAAGCGACGCGCGCCTACGCCTTTACCACCACACGGAGCCGCGCAACGCCTGCCGTGTATCGCGTATCGGTTACGGAAAAGGCGACGGCGTCTTCCAGCCAGTCGTGCCAAACGCCATCGGGATCATGGGAGGCGGCGGTGATCGTATACTCCTGCGGGCATAGCTCGCACGGAAACGTAAACTCAATGTCTCTTACGTCTTGCGCCTGACAGGGTCCCAGCTTTACGCCCTCCAATTCGGTGTTCGTTCCGTAGACCTCAAATCCCAGGCGGGTGCGGATCATGATCCCCACCACTGGATCGGCGACTGGAGCATGAAAACGGACGCGCACCTTAACGGTAGCCCGTTCTCCGCTACGCCACACGGAGGTGGGCGCCCCATCCTCACCCAGCAGGTCGATGGCCACCAGTTCCGCCCGTCCGTCGCCGCGCCGAAACTGCGGCGCAAGCGGGGCAGCGAGCGTTTCACCCAACGCCCGGATTCGGCGGGCAGCCTCCCGGTGGAACGCCGGGATCACCTCGGCGGGGTGGGCGCGCATGCGCAGCCGCCCCTCGTCGATCCACCAAGCTTCGTCGAAATAGTGCTGCATTCGATCCGGGCGCCGCGTGGCCAGGAGGATGGTTGAACCGGAGCGGCGGCACTGTTCGATTCGCCAGAGCAGCTCAAAGCTTTCCACCGGGTCGAGCGTATCCAGCACGGAATCAACGACAATCAATGGAGCCGGCGACCATGGGGACGTGTCCAGCGTGAGGTAACAGCGCTCCGAGGGCGCGGTAATGGTCCCGCTCTCCGGTTGCACGACGCCCGCCGCAAGCCTCAGCAACTGGCGCGCTCCGGAGTCCCGGAAGCCCACGACGCCGACGCAGGCGGCATCAGGAACTAAGGCGCTAAACTGTTGGATCGGAGGGCAGCTTACCGCGTCAAAGACTAGGGCCATGGTAGATAGCATAACGGTTTCCCTCCTCTTACTGGCATGGTTCGCTCCCCCGCTCATGCCTGCACATGGGCGGGTCCGCCTGCCGGCTGGAATCCTAAAGATCAGTGAGGAATGGTGTATCCCCCAAGATGCGGCGGATCTGGAGATTGAAGGCGCTCCGGAAGGCACCACCCTACGGGCGGCAGACGGGTTCACAGGGAGAGCTATGCTCGTCGTGGAAAAGGCGCGTAACATCCGCATCCGAAACGTTACTTTTGACGGAAACCGGGCCATGCTGGAGCGACCCTCCGGTTTGCCTCCCCATGATGTTCCGTTTTCCCGGCACACGAAGGCTAGCGCCATCCTGCTGGAAGGCGCAAGCGGCATCACCATCGAGCATGTGCGGTTTCAAAACGTCGCCGGGTTCGCGGTTTTAGCTTCCTCCTGTAAGGGCGTTACGATTGCGGCCGTGACAGTGGAGGACAGCGGCTCGCGCAATGAGAAGGGACGGAACAACGCCACCGGCGGGATCCTGCTGGAGGAAGGTGTGGAGGACTTTGCGGTTGTGAGTTCCGTTTTCCGGCGCGTGCTTGGAAATGCCGTCTGGACCCACTCGAACTACCGTTCTCCCCGAAATGCCCGGGGGCGCATCGCCGGCAATCGCTTTGAACAGGTGGGGAGGGATGCGATCCAAATTGGCCACGCCACTGAGGTGGTGGTCGAGAACAACACAGGCTTTCTCATTGGCTGGCCCCTGGAAGTGGTGGACGTAGAGGGAGGCGGCACACCGGTCGCCATGGATACCGCAGGCAATGTGGACCATTCGGCTTATGTCCGCAATCGATTTGAGGAAATCAACGGAAAGTGCATTGACCTGGACGGATTCCATCACGGCTCGGTCCGGCGCAATGTCTGCATTAACCGGAAAACGGCGGACGGTTACCCATTCGGACATTTTGCGATCGTCTTCAACAACTCTAATCCGGACATGCAATCCGAAGAAGTGCGGGTGGAGGATAACCTCATCGATGGCGCAAAGTTCGGTGGTATCTTCTTGATTGGCTCACGCCACGTTGTCGCGCGCAACCAAATGCAACGGTTGAACTTAGCCGGTTGCACGGAAAACGCCGCCCAATTCGGGTGCTACTACCTCGAGGGCGAACCGGACTTGCTGCGTTCGGGAATCTATCTGGGGAGGCGAGCGGAACGTCCCGCGCCGGCCGTGGAAAACCGCATCGAAGACAATACCATCTCAGGGTATAGGATGAGCACGCGTTGCATCGCGGCGGCGCCGGGCGTATCGCTTGCCGCAAACCGGATAGCGCGTAACCGCTGCTCAGACACGGAGGACGGATGGAAAGGCTCCCGAACCACGAAGCCATGATCGATCCCAAAGTTTGCGCCCGCATGCGCGAGGACTGGAATGCACGGGCGCAGGAAGACGCGAACTACTATGTGGCGTTTGGTCGCCGAGGGCAGCCGCTCGAGGAGTTTTTCGACACTGCGAACGAAGTGGCGGTTTCTATCGCTCGGGAATTGAAGCGGCTTCCGCCGTCGAACCGGCTGCGGGCGCTCGAGATCGGGTGCGGCCCCGGGCGCCTGATACGCCCGTTAAGCTCCCTTTTTGGCGAGATTCATGGGGTAGACGTATCCGACGCTATGGTCCGCTTGGCGCGCGAGCGTTTACAAGACTTGCCCAATGTGTATGTTCACGCCACTTCGGGCGCGGATTTGGCCCCATTTGCCAGCGATTCATTCGATCTCGTGTATTCTTACGCGGTGTTTCAGCATATTCCCAGTGAGGAAGTGGTGTTTCAATATCTGCGGGAATCCCGCAGAGTATTGAAAACGGGGGGCATTTTGCGCTGTCAGATCAATGGATTGCCGGAAACTGCGGCGCGCTATGACACATGGAACGGAGTGCGCATTTCTGCCGGGAAAATAGCGGCGTTCGCCGAGCGCCATGATTTTCAGTTGCTGGCTTTGGAAGGCGTGGAAACCCAATACATGTGGGTAACCATGCGAAAGCGGCCCCAAGGGTGGAGCAAGTGTCTAGCTGCCACGCCCCCTCCTGAGGGCATCCGGATCCGGCGAATCACCAGCGCGAACAGTTCCGAGCCCGGCGCTCCACCGGTGGGGCGGTTTGCCGCAATCTCCATTTGGGTGGAGGGCATGCCCGAGGACTGTGATATCAACCACATGGGCGTGTGGGTAGGCGGGCGCCGCGCGTTTTGCACGTACATGGGTCCGGAGGAAAGCGGAGCGCTGCGGCAAGTCAATGCGCTGCTGCCGGCGGGACTCTCTACGGGATTGCAGTTGGTGGAGATGCGCTGGGGAGGCGCGCCGGTTGGTCCGGCCGCGACCTTGCGCGTTATACCTCCTCCGCCGGCGGTCCCTCGCATTGTTTCCGTAACGGATGGGATCAATTTGCTGAGTCGTTACAGGACGGAAACGGGCACGGTCAAAGTCACGTTGGAAGAAGCGGTGGAGGTGGACCGGTTACGTGCGAGCGTGGGTGGGTTGCCCGTTTATGAACTGGATACGTTCTGCACCGACCCTCGCGTGCCGCGCCACGAAGTGAACTTCCGGATATCTCCGGGGCTGAAGCCGGGGACCTATGAGCTCATCGTTCAACTGGGGAAGC
>Ga0315298_1005086_pt1 | contig 19033 bp, 14 predicted proteins | sample WHS_1_MG_FD_203077 | JGI IMG/M metagenome (GOLD analysis project Ga0315298, IMG submission 203077) | Extremophilic microbial mat communities from Washburn Hot Springs, YNP, Wyoming, USA - WHS_1_MG | ecosystem: Environmental > Aquatic > Thermal springs > Hot (42-90C) | place: USA: Wyoming...
CTTGAACTCCGGCTGCAATGCTTCGCGGAAGGCAACGGCCTTGGCGGCGATGACGTGCATCAGCGGCCCCCCCTGTAAACCTGGAAAAATCAGGGAATTCACCTTCTTGGCATACTGTTCCCGACAGAGGATCAAACCACCGCGGGGTCCGCGCAAGGTTTTGTGGGTGGTGGTGGTGACAAAATCCGCATGGGGCACCGGGCTGGGATGCAGACCTGCGGCTACGAGACCAGCGATGTGCGCCATGTCCACCAGCAGATAGGCGCCAATGCTGCGGGCAATCTCACCGATGCGGGCGAAGTCGATAATGCGTGAGTAAGCGCTGGCACCCGCGACGATCATCTTCGGACGTTCCCGCTCCGCCTGCTCCGCCATGGCGTCATAATCGATACGGCCATCTTCCGCGCGCACCCCATAAGCCGCAACCTGAAAGAGTTTACCGGACACGTTCACCTTGGCGCCATGGGTCAGATGGCCACCGTGGGCCAAGCTCATACCCATAATCTTATCGCCAGGCTGGAGCACAGAAAGATAAACCGCCTGGTTGGCCTGCGAACCGGAGTGGGCCTGGGCGTTGGCATGTTCGGCGCCAAAAAGCTCCAAGGCACGGTCAATGGCCAACTGCTCGGCAATGTCCACATACTCGCAGCCGCCGTAGTAGCGTTTGCCCGGGTAGCCTTCCGCATATTTATTGGTCAGCACCGAGCCCTGCGCAGCCATCACCATGGGACTGGCGTAGTTTTCAGAGGCGATGAGTTCGACATGATCTTCCTGGCGCCGGGTTTCCTTGCGCATGGCGTCCCATAGCGCCGGATCGAAATCAGCAATGGTCAGGGTTTTGGAAAACATGGCCGAACTCCTTAGAACTTGAGAAAAATAGGGGTAAACACTAATGGATGCGCGCGATCACAGCAAGGGTGAAAAATTGGTGTGCGTCATGAATCCCTTTCATCCGACGCCCGCGATCCGGGCATTCGCTGGATCAGATCTTGATGCGCACCGGCTGTGGATGGCCCTGCAAAACGAACTTCAGCGCTGCCTTTTCTTTCTTGCCACGGCGTGGCCGCTGTTTGTCCGCAAAAATATCCTGATAAGCCACATAAATGACCGGCGGACCCAGCACCCAGACCACCAAACCCAGCCACACCTGCGAGAAGGACGGCATCAATACATTACTGATCAAAATAATCGCCCAGAGGGCGATGAGGGGATCGCGCAGTTCCGGTCGAAAAATAAGGGTTAGGGTAGTTTCCACCTCGGACTCCAGCCAGCCGTGTCCTTTGTGCAGGGCTAGGGCTATGCCAAAAAAGGCGGGCGAAAACCAGAAGTAGGGCATCAGCGCGAGGTCAGAAAAACGCTCGCCGAAAGCAAACCACCAGCCCCAGAATCCCTGCCCCAATCCTGATCCGTTATTCCAGGGCATCTGAATCCCCGCGAGGATCCCCCCCATAACCACCAGATCCCGGCCAAACTCGAAAATCATGCCAAACACCGCGAACACCATGCCCCATAACACGGCCACATGCAGTGCGTGCCGGATTTGCTGCGCGGTGTATTCTTCCCCTTCACTACGCCCGACGATACGCAAACCGACCAATAGTCCAAGTGGTGCCAGCGCATCCATAAGCCAGCCCGGGAAGGGGATGGCAGTGAAGAGCATGGCCCCTGCGGCGAACGCAAGCCAAGGCTTAGGGCGCGCCGCCACCAACCCGGCACCGCCTTCCACCCAACTCACCATTCGATCCAACCATTTCCAAGCCAAAGCACTGCTCCCGGACTGAGGGCAAACGAACTGCACACCACTTCGTGATCAGATCGAAACAGTCCTTTTTTATTTTAGCCAAGAACATGCGCCATTACAAAAACCGTGGTTGACCCAGCACTCGTGCCTCTATCTTGTAGCCAGCGGCTAGCACGATTAGACTGCCTAATGGCTTTCCCGACAAAATTAAAGTGCGCAATGCCCGCAAAAATACCCGCTGATTCCGTTGGATTGGTAACCCCACAGACCGTGTTTTTCTCGGCACCTCTGAAGCTGGAGTGTGGCCGCGAATTACCCGGCTACTCCCTCACCTATGAGACCTACGGTACCCTCAACGCGCAGCGGAGCAATGCCATCCTGCTCTGCCACGCTCTTTCCGGCGACCACCATGCGGCCGGTTACCACACTATGGACGATCGCAAGCCAGGCTGGTGGGAGCACCTGCTGGGTCCAGGTAAGGCAATGAATACAAATAAATTTTTCTTCATATGCGCCAACTTCATCGGCTCCTGCAAAGGTTCGACAGGCCCGGCCAGCATCAATCCGGAGACCGGCACGCCCTGGGGACTGGATTTCCCGATGGTCACGGTGCGCGACTGGGTAAGGACACAGGCGGATCTTGCCGACCATCTGGGTATTGCGCAGTGGGCGGCCGTCGTCGGCGGCAGCCTGGGAGGCATGCAGGTCATGCAATGGACGATGGATTACCCGGAACGCTTGCGTCACGCAGTCGTTATCGCCGCAGCATCCAAACTCACAGCGCAGAATATTGCCTTCAACGAAGTCTGCCGACAGGCCATCATGACCGATCCGGATTTCCATGGCGGACGCTACTATGCCCACAACACCAAGCCCCGGCGCGGATTGTCACTGGCGCGCATGATCGGACATATCACCTATCTTTCCGACAACGCCATGCGCACCAAGTTCGGCCGCGACACCCGCGGCGGCAAGGCTTTTTCCTTCGGCTTCGACGTGGATTTCGAGGTAGAGAGTTATCTTCGCTATCAAGGTTCCAGCTTTGTCGAGCGCTTCGATGCCAACAGTTATCTCTACATCACCAAGGCCTTGGACTATTTTGATCCAGCCAACGCTTTTGGCGGAAATCTAGCCGAAGCTTTTGCCTCCACACAGGCAGCCTTTCTGGTGATCTCCTTCAGTTCAGATTGGCGTTTCTCCCCGGAGCGCTCGCGTGAAATCGTGCAAGCCCTGTACACCTGCAATCGAGACGTCAGTTATGCCGAGATCGAGGCGGAACACGGCCACGATTCTTTCCTGATGCCCATCCCCCAGTATGTGGCCGTGTTGAGCGCCTACCTCGGGCGAGTCGCTGAAGAGGTGGGCGTATGATCCTGCGCAAGGATCTGGCGATCATCGCCGACTGGATTGCGCCACAAAGCCGCATACTTGATTTGGGGTGTGGCGAAGGCGAGTTGCTGGCTTATCTGCGCGCTGAAAAAGGCGTACAGGGTTACGGAGTCGAAATTGAGGAAGCGCGGGTCGTCGCCGCCATACGCCGGGGCATACCGGTGATCCAGCAGGATCTCGATCGGGGCTTACGTAATTTTGCCGATCACAGCGTCGATACGGTAGTTCTTTCCCTGACCCTGCAGGCCTCCACCTATCCGCGCGAACTCCTATTGGAAATGCTGCGGGTCGGACGCGAGGTGATCGTCACCTTTCCCAACATGGGGCATTGGCATGCGCGTTGGCAACTGGGAGTGCTCGGCCGCATGCCTATGACAGACGCGTTGCCGCATACGTGGTACGATACGCCCAACATTCATCTGTGTACCATTCGTGATTTTGAGTCCCTGTGCCGGGACAGCGGCATCGTGATTCATCAGCGCGTCGTACTGAATGACCGTCGTCGCGAAACCTGGCGTAATCGCCTGTTGCCCAATCTCTTCGGCGAGGTGGCTCTTTATCGTTGCGCCCTGAGGGCGCGCTAACCCGCAGCAGGAAAATGCCATGGCCCTAGAACTCATCAGCTTTCCCCTCTGCCCTTACGTGCAACGCTCCATCATCACCCTGCTCCACAAGCAGGTGGGTTTCACCCTTACCCATATCGATCTGGCGCACAAACCGGAGTGGTTTCTGGCGCTGTCGCCCATGGGCAAGGTGCCCTGCCTGAAAATTGATGAGCACACGGTGCTCTTTGAATCGCAGGTCATCAATGAATATCTGGACGAAACCATCGCCCCCGCGCTGCATCCCGCCGACCCCCTGAAACGGGCACAACACCGCGCCTGGATCGCCTTCGGCAGCGAAATACTGAACGACCAATTCCAGATGATGATCGCCCAAGGGGAAGAACGTTTCGCCGCCTCCAGTCGCCAGCTTTTTGACAAGCTGGAGCGGCTGGACAAAATCATGGGGGACGGCCCCTTCTTTGCCAATGAGTATTTCAGTCTGGTAGACGCTGCCCTGGCGCCGCTGTTCATGCGCATGGAAATCCTCCATGCCCTACGCCCATTGCCGCGCTGGGAATCCCTGGGCAAACTGCGGCGCTGGACGGCATCACTCATGGAATTACCAGAAGTCGCCGGATCGGTAACCGCAGATTTTCCAGATTGCTTACGCAACTATATCAGTGAGAAGGGCAGCCTGTTTTTGCGATCTGCCTGAAGATATTACAGCACCACAGATTCGCCCAAAGTGAAGGAGTTGACCGTATGAGCGAGCATCAAGAGAACGGGGAGCAGAGCCAGGCTCTGGTGCCGACCACCCATTTCGGCTATCAGGAAGTGCCGGAAACGGAGAAGGAACAACTCGTCAAAGGGGTTTTCAGCAGCGTCGCCAGCAAGTATGACTTGATGAATGACCTCATGTCCCTCGGCGTCCACCGCCTGTGGAAACGCTTCACCGTTGATCTCGCCCGTCCCCGACCAGGGCAGCGGGTGCTGGACCTGGCGGGCGGCACCGGCGATCTGGCGGCGGCAATTCATCCGCGGGTTCGGCCGAATGGCTCAATCGTGGTTTCTGATATAAACGCGGAGATGCTCGCTGTCGGTGAGAGTCGGCTGGCCGATAAAGGCATCATCGCCGGTGTCGAGTTCGTAGAGGCCAACGCCGAGGCGCTCCCCTTTCCAGATCGGGAATTTGATATCGTGACCCTCGCTTTTGGCATCCGTAACATGACCCATCCAGAACGCGCCTTGAGCGAGATTTATCGGGTACTGAAAACCGGCGGACGGGCCCTGATCCTCGAATTCTCCCACCCGCGCTGGCCGGGGTTGCAGAGTATTTACGATCTGTATTCTTTCAATCTCTTGCCACGTATTGGCGAACTGATCGCCAAAGACCGGGAGAGCTATCAGTATCTGGTGGAATCCATTCGCCGCTTTCCCGATCAGGAAACCTTCAAGGTGATGATGGAAGACGCCGGACTGGCGCGGGTAGAAGTCTTCAACCTCTCTGGTGGGATTGTCGCACTGCATCGCGGGTTCCGGATGGATTGATGAATGCTTTTCATCACCCAGCCTAAAAATTCCCTCTTGAGCCCACTGGCGCGGCAGGGCATGATGGCGGCAATTTTCGCAGAGGAGTAATGCCATGACATCGGTCCATAGTCTCGGTTTTCCCCGTATCGGTCACAAGCGTGAACTGAAAAAGGCGCTGGAAAGCTTCTGGTCCAAAGAAATTGACGAGAAGGAATTACAGTCACGCGCCGCTCAGCTACGTGATCGCCACTGGCGGATTCAGCAAACCTGTGGTATGGATCTAGTACCTGTAGGTGACTTCAGCCTCTACGATCATATGCTCGACATGAGTTGTACGCTCGGCGCTGTTCCGCCGCGTTATGGCTTTTCCAGTGACCAAGTAGACCTCGGCACCTTCTTCGCCATGGCGCGCGGCTCCAGCACCCAGCCCGCCATGGAAATGACCAAGTGGTTTGATACCAACTATCACTTTATCGTCCCGGAATTTCACGAGGGCATGGATTTCCACCTCGCCAGCGACCGTATTTTTACCCAGGTGAAGGAGGCCCAGGCACTGGGTCTGAAGACCAAGCCCGTCCTGGTCGGCCCTATCACTTATTTGTGGCTGGGCAAGGAAAAGGACCTCAACGCCGAAGCCCAGCACGAGGCACAGCATCATCATGATGATAGTGCCTGTCACGGCCACGGCGCACCGGTTGGCACTGCCTGCTTCGACCGCCTGACCCTGCTGCCCAAAGTATTGCCGGTCTATGCCGAGATTCTCGCCCGCCTGGCGGATCTGGATGTGGAGTGGGTACAGATGGATGAACCTGCCCTTGCCCTCGCCTTGCCCCAGGAGTGGGTCAAGGCATTGGAGTCGACTTACCAGACCCTAAGCCAGGGCAAAACACCCAAGGTGCTGCTGGCGACTTATTTTGATTCCGTTGCCGATCATGCAAAAACCCTCAAGACCCTGCCGGTAGCCGGCCTGCATCTCGATTTGCGACGTGCTCCGCAGCAGTTGAATAGTTTCCTCACTGACTACCCTGCCGACAAAGTGCTCTCCCTCGGCGTCATCGATGGTCGCAACGTCTGGCGTGCTGACCTGGATGCCACCCTGGCGCTTTTACAGCCGGCCCATCAACAGCTTGGCGATCGCCTCTGGGTGGCGCCTTCTTGCAGTCTGCTGCATACGCCGGTGGATCTGGAGCAGGAAACAGAGTTGGATGCCGAACTGAAATCCTGGCTGGCCTTCTCCGTGCAGAAGCTCGATGAAGTGACCGTTATCGGTCGCGCCCTGGACAAAGGCGTGGAGTCCGTGGCGCAGGAACTGGCTACCGCCCGTGCCGCCATCGCTTCCCGCCGCAGTTCGCCGCGCATCCACAATCCGGCGGTCACCCAGCGTCTGGAGGATTTGGGCCAGGATGACGGTCGGCGTCACAGCCCCTTCCCCGCCCGTGAAGCCGCACAGCGCGCACGTTTCAAGCTGCCCGCCTTCCCCACCACCAGTATTGGCAGCTTCCCGCAGACTCCGGAAATTCGTAAGGCCCGCTTGCAGAATCGCAAGGGTGAACTGAGCAACATCGATTACCAGAAGGCGATGGAAGCAGAAATTGCACTGGTGGTGAAGGAACAGGAGCGTTTGGGCATCGACGTACCCGTGCATGGTGAGCCGGAACGCAATGACATGGTCGAATATTTCGGCGAGCAGTTATCCGGCTTTGCCTTTACCCGGCACGGCTGGGTGCAAAGCTATGGCTCGCGCTACGTGAAGCCGCCATTAATTTTCGGCGACGTGTCCCGCCCCACGCCGATGACGGTAGCTTGGAGTACATACGCTCAGTCCCTGACCCCGCGTCCGATGAAGGGCATGTTGACCGGCCCGGTAACTATCCTGCAGTGGTCCTTTGTCCGCGACGATCAACCCCGTGAGCGCACCGCACTGCAGATCGCCCTCGCCATCCGTGACGAGGTCAAAGATCTGATCGATGCCGGCATCGGTATCATCCAGATCGACGAACCCGCCTACCGTGAAGGTTTGCCTCTCAAGCGTAAGGACTGGGAACAGTATCTAAACTGGGCGTCACGCGCTTTCCGCATTTCGGCGCAAGTCGCCCCGGATGACGTACAAATCCATACGCACATGTGCTATTCAGAGTTTAACGACATCCTGCCCGCCATCGCGGCCATGGATGCCGATGTCATCACCATCGAGACATCGCGTTCGCAGATGGAGTTGCTGGATGCTTTCGCCACCTTCAACTACCCCAACGAAATCGGACCCGGCGTGTACGACATCCATTCCCCACGCGTACCCAGCGTGGAAGAAATGGTCAACCTGATGGAAAAGGCGGTCAAAGTGGTACCCGCCGAACGCCTGTGGATCAACCCCGACTGCGGTCTGAAAACCCGCAAATGGGCGGAAGTGACGCCCGCCTTGGAGAACATGGTGGAAGCGGCCAGACAGGTGCGCGCCCGTCACGCCTGAACCCGGTCATAAGCGGCACCACAGAGCCCCCTTTGGGGGCTTTTTTGTGACCATTTCCCAACATTATCAAATAACTTGATAGTTATTGAGACTTGTTGATAAAGTCCAGGGCAAGATCACACTTTCATTCTGAATTTCATCCGATAACGAGGAAGTGATAGCCATGAATAACGACGTGATCGACACCATGATCGACGGCTTCAAGGAATTCCGCCACAGCTATTATGAGAAACGGCCGGACTTCTTCGACACCCTGGTGGAGAAGGGGCAGAGCCCGAAAGTCATGCTGATAGGCTGTTCCGATTCCCGAGTCACACCTACGTCACTCTACGGCAGCGAGCCCGGAGACATTTTTGTGGTGCGCAACGTCGCGAATCTCGTTCCTCCGGCAGAGCAAGACGGCCATCTTCATGGCACCAGCGCAGCGGTGGATTTCGCGGTTAGTCACTTGGATGTGGAACACATCATTATCAACGGCCACTCGCATTGCGGTGGCATGAAAGCGCTATTGAACGGCACTGAAGGCAAGTATGTCGGCCCCTGGGTGGAAATCGCCAGAGATGCCCGTTCTGACGTGATGCGGGAATATGCTGATGCCAGCCCCGAAGAACAGGCGCGCGCCCTCGAAAAAGCCAGTATCCTGGTTTCCCTGGAAAACCTGCTGACCTTCGACAGTGTGCGTCGCCGCGTAGTGCGGGGTGAGATGCAGTTGCACGGCTGGTATTTTGATATGGAAGAAGGCGCCCTGCTGGCCTATAACGCCAGCGCACACCAGTTCGAACGGCTTGTCTGAGAACAAACGATGGGAAACAACGCCAATCTTTCGCCCCTCAAAAACCTGCGCGCCGACGTGCCTGCGGCGGTGGTGGTGGCACTGGTGGCGATGCCGTTGTGTTTGGGCGTTGCCTTGGCCTCCGGCGCGCCCCTCATTTCCGGACTCATAGCAGGCGTAGTGGGGGGTCTGCTGGTCCCGCTGTTCAGTCGCTCGCATCTGGCCGTCAGCGGCCCGACCCCTGCCATCGTCGCCACGGTACTGGTGGCAATGCAGGTCCTCCCAAGTTTCTCCGCTTTTCTGCTGGCGGTGGTCATCGCCGGGGGCATTCAGATCGTTTTAGGTATTGTCCGTGCGGGCGTCGTGGCCTATTTTTTCCCTTCCGCCGTCATTCAGGGCATTCTCTCGGCTATCGGCATCATTATCATCCTCAAGCAGTTTCCCTATGCCATCGGTTTTGATCTGGGCGAATTCGGCGGTCAGGACTTTATCAGTGCCCATGGCGAGAACACCTTCAGCGGTGTCATCGCTGCCCTGGCGCACTTGGAGTGGGGCGCCCTGCTGATCAGCGTACTCACCCTGTCCATCCTGATCACCTGGGACAAAGTAGCGGTGTTGCGCAAACAAACCTGGCTGTCCGGACCCCTCATGGCGGTAGTTTTTGGCACCTTACTCAACGCACTGTTGCTCTACGCCGTTCCGGAGCTGGCCGTCAGCGGCCAGAATCTGGTCAACCTGCCAATCATTCACTCCTTCGCAGATTTGCGGGGTATGCTGCAAATGCCGGACTGGGGGATGATCGGATCGAAAAGCGTCTGGGTGACGGCTGTCGCCCTCACCTTCATAACGAGCCTCGAAAGCCTGCTTTCTATCGAAGCAGCCGACAAACTCGATACCTACAAACGGCGCACGCCGCTGGACCGCGAGCTGCTGGGTCAGGGCATCGCCAATGTCGCCAGTGGCCTCATCGGCGGCCTTCCGGTGGCGGCGGTTATCGTGCGCAGTACCGCCAACGTGGCGGCGGGGGCACGCACTAAGGCGAGTGCCTTTCTACATGGCCTGTTTCTGCTACTTGCCGTACTGTTTCTGGCAACGCTGATGAACCGGATTCCGCTGGCTGCGTTAGCCTCCATCCTGATTTTCGTCGGCTTCAAGCTGGCCCATCCAAGTATATTCAAGCGAATGTTTAGGCTGGATAAATCTCAGTATCTTCCGTTTGTAATCACCATTGTCGCGATTCTGCTCAGCAGTCTCATTACCGGGGTGGTCGTTGGCCTGCTGGCAGGTGTGTTCTTTGTGCTCAAGGCCAACTACCACAGCGCCATTGAGATTGGACGGGAGGGTTCCGCTTACAAAATTGCGCTGAATCGGGAGGTGACATTTGTTAACAAGGCACGGCTCTCCCATATCCTGGAGCGGCTGCCCAAGGGTGCAGAGGTCATACTGGATGGCGAACATGTGGGTTTCATCGATCACGATGTCCTCGAAGTGATCAGGGATTTTGAACGCTCCGCACCCTTGCGCGGCATCCGACTGCGCGAACAAGGCTTTGATGCGCCGGTGCTGAAGGCCCCCGTCTGACACCGACATGTGCGGAAACAGGCCATCGGAGTTCCTGATAGTTCCACCGCCCGACCTGATCGGCTAATGTACAAGGCTCCCGATGCCCGGCCGCCGAATATGCTTGACGTGAATACCGTAATAACGGTTCGGGAAACGGGCGGCCAAGCTCCGCACTCTAAGTCATGTAAATTTTCAGTCCGCCGACGGTAACAGCGGCTTACCGAGTTCTTTGAGGAAAGCGTTGTGTTTCGCGGTCGCGATCTGGATAGCCCGCTCGATGTCCACCAGGCGCACATGGGTCGCCGCGAGGTCGATTTCCTCCTCGGCCACCGTCGTGCTGATATAGCGGGAGATATTCAGGTTAAAGTCGTTCTTCTCGATCTCCGCCATGTCCACGCGGCGGGCGTAGCGCGGCTCTTCCTTGCGGAACTGGTAGGTATCGACAATCCGGTTGATGTGTTCTTTGGTCAATTGGTTCTGGCGCTTGCCTTTCACGAAATGCTCAGCGGCGTTGATGAACAGCACGTCGTCGGGCTTCTTGCACTTCTTCAGCACGAGGATGCAAACGGGGATGCCGGTGGAGTAGAAGAGGTTCGCGGGCAGGCCGATGACAGTGTCGATGTGGCCGTCCTTGAGCAGCTTGGTGCGGATGCGTTCCTCGGCGCCGCCACGGAAGAGCACGCCGTGGGGCAGGATGATCGCCATCACGCCTTCGTCTTTAAGGAAGTGGAAGCCGTGCAGCAGGAAGGCGAAGTCGGCAGCGGACTTGGGGGCGAGGCCGTGGCTTTTGAAGCGCACATCATCGGCCAGCGCGTCGGTCGGCTCCCAGCGGTAGCTAAAAGGTGGATTGGCGACGATGGCGTCGAAGCTCGGCTTCTTCGCCGGGTTCTGCTCCCGCATCATGTCCCACTCGTTGAGCAGGGTGTCGCCGTGGAAGATCTCGAACTCCGTGTCCTTCACCCCGTGCAGCAGCATGTTCATGCGGGCCAGGTTGTAGGTGGTGATGTTCTTCTCCTGGCCGAAGATTTTGCCGATGGTGCCGCCTGCCTTGTTCACCTTCTTGCGCACGTTGAGCAGCAGCGAGCCGGAACCGCAGGCGAAGTCCATCACGCTCTCCAGCCGCTTCTTCGTCCCGGTTTTCGGTTCCTGGCTGTCCAGCGTGACGATGGCGGAGAGGATGTCGGAAATCTGCTGCGGCGTGTAGAACTCGCCCGCCTTCTTGCCGGACCCGGCGGCAAACTGGCCGATCAGGTATTCATAGGCATCACCCAGCGCGTCAATGTCCGTGGAGAACTCCGCCAGCCCTTCGGCGATCTTCTGGATGATGGTGCAGAGCTTGGCATTCCGGTCCTCATACTTCTTGCCCAGCTTGGGGGAACTCAGGTCAATCTCGGAGAACAGGCCCTGGAAGGTGCTCTCAAAGGATTCCGTCTCGATGTATTTGAAGCCCGCTTGCAGCGTGTTCAGCAGCTCCGCGTTCTGGGTGCGGGCCAGGTTGGCGATGCTGTTCCACAGGTGCGCGGGCTGGATGACGTAATGCACCTTGCGGCGCATCTGCTTCTCGAAAGCGGGCGCGTCGTTCATGTTCTCTTCGTACCAGACCTGAAGAGGCGTGCTTGCTCCGGTTTCTCGTAGTACGTCAGACGCGATATCCGGGTAATCCCGCCCCAGCTCCTTTTTCGCCGCCGTCTCGTAATTGTCGGAGAGATAGCGCAGGAAGAGGAAGGACAGCATGTAGTCGCGAAAGTCGTCCGCATCCATCGCCCCGCGCAGTTGGTCGGCGATGCTCCAGAGGGTGTTGCCCAGTTGCTTTTGGTTTTGTTCAGTCATTTTTCGTTCTCGCCATGCAGGCTTTTTTGGGCTTCAATTTCTTCTCTATCGCGCTGTAACTCCAGCCGCAACTCTTCCTCGCTGGGCAACACCAACCGGTACTTGCTGGCAAAAAGCTGTTCGCTGCCGTTGAGCACGGAGTAACGCGCCACCGACTGGTCCTTGCTGCCGCACAGCAAAATGCCCACCGTGGGGTTGTCGCCTTCGCCCCGGCGCAGGTCGTCGTACATGCGCACATACATGTCCATCTGCCCAACGTCCTGGTGTGTGAGGTGGCCCGTCTTCAGGTCGATGAGCACAAAGCATTTGAGCAGGTAGTTGTAAAACACCAGATCGATGTAGAAATCTTGCGTTTCGGTGCTGATTCGCTGTTGGCGGGCTACAAAAGCAAAGCCCTTGCCCAACTCCATCAAAAACTGTTGCAGCTTGTCCATCAACGCTGTTTCCAGCCTGGCTTCCAGCAAGCGCCCGGTGTCGGGCAGCCCCAGAAACTCCAACATCACCGGGTCGCGCACAAAGGCGCGCGGCGAATCCTCCAGCGCAGCCAGGTTGGCTTGCGCTTCGACGCTCACCGCCGCCTTGTCCTGGCTCAGCAGCAGGCGCTCGTAATACAGGCTGCTTATCTGGCGTTCCAGCGCGCGCGTACTCCAGTTTTGGGCAGCCGCCTCCTGTACATACCACTGCCGCGCCTCGGCGCTGTCCACCCGCAGCAGCAGGCGGTAGTGCGTCCAGCTCAATTCGCGACGCAGTGCGTCGCGAATTGGAAACGCCAGGTAGAACCCCCGCATGTGGCGCAGATTGGTGGCATCGAACCCGCGCCCAAACTCCGCCGCCAGGGCCTGCCCCAACTGTGGCAACAAACGCTGCCCGTAGGCCGCCCGCTGCGCCCCGCCTTGCTCGAACTCCACAATGTGCCGCCCAATGTGCCAGTAGGTCTGCACCTGGACGGTATCCACCGCCCGCAGCACCTGCTGGCGCGAATCGGCAATCAGCTGACGCAAGACACCCAGCAGGGGCGCAAAGCCTTCGGGTGGATTGGCGCTGGTGGCCTTTGGGGTAGCGGCCTGTTGTCTCTGGCTTTTTTTCGTCATGAAGAGTCTCCCTGACCAGCTCCAGTCGCCGAGCGATAGGCGGTAATTGCCTCATGAGCTGCGACGGTGGAATTTGCTACAGGCCATGTAGCAAAACGATTGCCTGCCCGCCACCTAGCAAGTGGCCTTTTACACTTTGAACTGTCAAGTCTTCCTTGACAGTTGCCGAGCCGGGTTGGCAAAGGCAATTCTCTGCACGACGTGTAGAGAATTGGAAACGGCCACATGGCGCTGCGGTTGTGGCGCGCTAACCGACACCCCTCACCCTGGGCGGCAGTTGTCAAGGATTCCTTGACAACTGAATCCACGTCCAGCTCCCCATCCTCGAAGAGGTTCTTCAGGTGCAGGGAGATGTTCTGCTTCGTGGTATCGAAGAGTTCCGCCATCTCCAACTGCGTCAGCCAGACGGTCTGCTCCTGCGCCCGCAGCTTGATCTGGCTGCGTCCGTCCTCGGTTGTGTAGAGAATCAGGTCATTCATGTGGTTGTGACAGGTGCGGCGGCCGCAGTTGCGGTGGGTGCGGCGGTCGGTGTCGTCTCAAGAATGTCCGGCAGCGCGAATTGGAACTTGGTGGTGAAGTCTTCCAGAATGCGACGGAACAGCTCTTTGTTGTCCTCGCCCATTTCGGTTGGTTCGTTGATGGCGTATTTGCCGTGGCTCAGGAGATTGAGGGCGCGGTTGTAGAGCGCTCGGTCTTCTTCGTTATCCAGCGCTTTAAGGCAGAAGGAGATGTCCGCGTGCCCGAAGAAGGAAGCAGTCTTTTCCATGATGCTGCGCAGGGCGTTGAAATGAAACGTGTAGAGCCTGCCAGAGTTGGAATCGGCGGCCAGCTGGAGTTCAGCGAGTGACGCGACGTGATGGAAGAATGGCGTGTCCTCGGTGGCGCGGAGTGTAAACACGCCGTCTCCATTGGGACGATGCAGAAAGTAGCGCTTGTGAGTCACTTTCGGTTCCCCGTCTTTCGCCCTGCCAATCTCGTTGCACATCACGTTGAAGAAAAGGGCGTGATGGGAGGAGAAAACAACCTTAATGGGCGCGGGATCACCGCTCTGGTCTTTCCGGCTTGCAGCCCGGCGTAGGAGCTGGGCGAGGTCGCAGGCCACAGCGATGGCGTTATTGTCATCCAGTGAAGAAATAGGGTCGTCGATGTAGAGATATTTGTTGGTCTGATACGAGACATGGCCATCGAGCATCCGCTCGCAAATGGCCATGAAAAGGCACCAGATGAAGATGTTCTGCTCGCCACGGGAGATCTTGATGTTCTCCGCCTCACCTTTTCGGAAAGAGACCTTCCATGTCTCGTAATCAATGTCGAAGTCAAAGTCTGCGTAGCGGCTGAGATAGACCGCAATCGTTTCGTCGAGCGCGAGGTCTTTCAGACCATTGAAGAAAGTGGAGTCGGGATTGAGCTGGAGATGCCGAACTGAATCACCGTCTAGGTCATTGTCCCAAGTAAACAGATCTTCGGTGTAGGCGTTGAAGTAGAGGGTGTCGGCATTGCCGTTGTTCTTGCGCTTCCCCTCGTCCTTGAACTCCATGGAAAGCCGCGTCTTGCCTGTGCGGTTGTAGGCGTAGAGAAGGATGAGTTGCGTGGGCTTCGTCGGATTATTCAGATCGTCGCGCAGTCGCTTCACCAGATTGCGTAGACTTTGGTAAGTGCGGATGCCGCTCATGCCTCCACTTCCTCCGCGGTTGGGAAAAGCTGCTGCATCAGCCCTTTCTTGTGGGTCTTGAGGGCTTCGAGCTTTTGGGTTTCGGCGGTGATCAGGGCGTCGAGGCTGCTCAGGCACGAGGCGATGCGTTGTTGTTCGTCGGTGTGCGGCGGCACCGATGTGGCGAATGAATGTGCATCGTTTCGATTCAAAGTCGGAACGCCCGAACCCGACGCAAACCTCAGAAAGCGAATGGATTCATAAAGGTAGTAAACGAACTTTGGAATATGGCCTTCGAAACTGGTAACCCACAGAGATGTGTTGTGCGGCCAATAATCTCCACTCTCGATGAAATGGATTTTTCCAATAGTCCCAGAGCGGCCCGTCACAATGCCTGGTCCTTTTGCCATTCCACGTGCATGAAAGCCTTTTGGGCCATTGGAATAGACAATCGGCACATTCCCGGGCCGAATTTCATCCGCAGGCAAATCAAACCCACGCTGTAACGGTGCAATTGCACCCAATGATTTTGCGACCCACTCCCCGGCGTTTTGAAATTCGGGGAAGCGAAGGCGGGGTTGGGTTTCGCCTTCGCGGGGGAAAAGCTGCTGCATCAATCCTTTTTTATGGGTCTTGAGCGCCTCCACTTTCCGTGCTTGCGCGGCCATTAGCTCGTCCACCGAACTCAGGCACTCGGCGATTTTTTGTTGTTCATCTGGTGACGGCACAGGCAAAGGCATTGCCATAAAGTCGTCGCTTGATATGGCCATCCTGTCGTGGCGTGCACCAGTGCTAGATGCCTGCCGCATGTAGGTATGCCAGCCGGTAGTCTTGAAAAAATGTTCGTAAAAATCGTTCCTGTCGTCTTTGAATTTAAAGACTGTATACAGCGGCGACATTACTCCTGTTCCAATTTTGTTCTTTGATATGGGGCCTACGGGCGCTGTTGACGATATGCGTGGGTTGTAGACGTAGCTGCCCAGCTCAACAACAAAATAGCCTTCAAGTTTTCCTTGTGTAGCGATGTCCTTATCAAAAAAATCTCGCTGATCAACTACACCAAACTCAGCAGAGTTGGTCAACACACGGTCAATCTTTTCGTCTCGATTTTTCTGTTTAGCACGGTTCGCCAAACGACTTAGAGGAATAGATTTCCACCCCTCAGCTCCCCGAAACTCCGGAAACCGCAGCTTCGGCACCAGCGCTGGCGGTGTCTCTTCCTTCGTGGTGGTTGTTTTCGTCTTACTGGTCATACGCGCTGAGTCCTGAGATGTCGCGGCCACCGGCGCGTTTGGTGAGCAGGGGATGGAGGTCTTCCATCAGGGCGAGTTCGGCCTGGGTGCGGGCTTTCCAGCCTAATTCCAACGGTGCCATGAGGTCGCTGAGCTGCTCGCCATCGAAGATCATGCGGTCGAGGATGCCGTCCACAAAGGTTTGCAGGGCGGCAGTGGCGAGGCCGTGCTTGGCGGCGATGGCGGCGAGTTCCCTGGCGTTTTTCTCCGCCTTGAAACGTGTGTAGCCCTCGCGGATGGCGGTTTCACTGAGGCCCTCACCTGCCTGGAGCGTACCGATGTATTCGGCGATGTCGTCGCGCTCGTTCATGAACTTGGCATCGGCGCTGATGAGGCCGATGAGTTGCTCGCGGGTCATCTTCGACTTGCCCGGCCCCTTGGCCGAGAACTTGGCGATGAGGCCCATGATGTAGTCGTAGTCGATGACGGCGGAGGCGAAGAGGACGAACTCGAAGTCGAGCTGGTCAATTTGTTCTGTGGGGTCGTCGGTGCCGGGTTTGTCGCCGCCCTTGCCCTGCTGATCTCTGAGCTTCTTGGCGGTTTCCAGATACTGGCCTTTGAAGCCGCGCAGGTTTGCATCGGGCAGCACCTGCTCGATGGTGGCTCTGTTTTCCCCGGTGAGGTCGGTGTATTGGTCGAGCTGGGTTTTGAGGCGCTGCACTTCCTTGAAGCGCTCGATAAAGACGGTCTTCGCGGCATCGCCCTTGAGGTTCGCCACCGCAGAGGGTGTGCAGTCCAGCCCCTGGGATTGCATGAACGCATCCAGCTTTTGCACCGCTTCCTGCAGTTTTGCTATCACCACCGGCGCTTTTTCTACCAGCCAGATTTCGCGCGCCTGTTCGCCGGTTTTCTCGCCGGAGAAAAGGGCGATGGCTGCATCCACGGCGTCCTGCTGTTGGCGGAAGTCGAGGATGTTGCCGTAGGGCTTGGTGCTGTTGAGCACGCGGTTGGTGCGGGAGAAGGCCTGGATCAAGCCGTGGTGCTTGAGGTTCTTGTCCACGTAGAGCGTGTTCAGGAACTTGGAATCGAAGCCGGTGAGCAGCATGTCCACGACGATGGTGATGTCGATCTTCTGCGCGGCGGGGTAATCGGCATTCGGCCACTGCTGGTCTTTGATGCGCTTTTGTACATCCTGGTAGTAGAGATCGAACTCGCTGAGGCGGTGATTGGTGCCGTAGCGGGTGTTGTAATCAACCACGATCGCCTCAAGAGCCTTTTTCTTCTTCTCCGGATCGACCTTATTGTCTTCCTGCTCTTGCAGCAGGTCTTCGGAGAGCTGTTCAATGTCCTTCTTGCTTTCGGGATTCTCCGCGAGCTGTGCAGGTGGAGAGAAGACGCAGGCGATGTTCAGCGGCACCCAGTCGGGATCGGCGGCCTGTTTCTCGTCCTGCATCGTCTTGAATAGCGCGTGGTATTCGATGGCGTCATTAATGGACGCGGTGGCAAGGATGGCGTTGAAGCGGCGTCCGCCGGTGGCGGCATCGTGCTTGGAAAGAATGGCTTCGATTACGGCTTTTTTGGCAATGGCCTCGCCGGGCTTCGGCGGATTTTTTCCTTCTGGCTTGAAGTAGTCGACGTGGAAGCGCAGCACGTTGCCGTCCTCGATGGCGTGCGTAATAGTGTAGGCGTGCAGCTGCTTCTGGAACAGGTCTTCCGTGGTGCGCATGGAGGCCGTGGTGTCCTCGATCTTCTGCAAGGAGGCGTTGGCCTCGAAGATGGGCGTGCCGGTGAAACCGAAGAGCTGCGCCTTCGGGAAGAACGCTTTGATCGCCTTGTGATTCTCGCCAAACTGCGAGCGGTGGCACTCGTCGAAGATGAAGACGATGCGGTTGTCCTTCAGGGCTTCGAGCTGCTCCTTGTAGGTGGCCTGGCCGTTTTTGGTGCGCTGCTTGTTGCGCTTGCTGGTCTCAATCAGCGCGAGGCCGAGCTTTTGAATGGTGGTGACGATGACCTTGTCGGCGTAGTCCTCGGAAAGCAGGCGGCGCACGAGGGCGGCGGTGTTGGTGTTCTCCTCGACGCAGCCTTCCTGGAACTTGTTGAATTCCTCCCGCGTCTGGCGGTCGAGGTCTTTGCGGTCCACGACGAAGACGCATTTGTGGATGTGGTCGTTTTCCTTCAGCAGCGTGGAGGCTTTGAATGAGGTGAGCGTCTTGCCGCTGCCGGTGGTGTGCCAGATGTAGCCGTTACCGTTGTCGTCATCGATGCACTTCACCATGTGCTGCACGGCATAGACCTGATAGGGCCGCATGATCATGAGCTTTTGCTCCCCGGCGAGCAGCACCATGTAACGGCTGATGGTGCGGCCGAGGTCGCACTTTTTCAGGAAGCGCTCGGCGAAGGCGTCGAGGTGGGTGATCTTGCTGTTGTCCTCGTCCGCGAACTCATAGATGGGTAAAAAGCGCTCGTCGGCGTTGAAAGCGAAGTGACGGGCGTTGTTGTTGGCGAAGTAGTAGGTGCGGTCGCGGTTGCTGACAATGAAAAGCTGCATGAAGCAGAGCAGCGTCTTGGTATAGCCGTTGCCGGGGTCGTGCTTGTATTCGACGATTTGCTCCATGGCCCGGCGTGGATTCACGCCGAGGGTCTTGAGCTCGATCTGCACACAGGGCACGCCGTTGATGAGCAGGATGACGTCGTAGCGGTGGTGGCTGTTGTCGGTGTTGATGCGGAGCTGGTTGATGACCTCGAAATGGTTTTTGCACCAGTCCTTGAGGTTCACCAGCGTGTAGTTCAGCGGCGTGCCATCGTCGCGGGTGAAGGCATTGATGCTGCGCAGGGTCTTGGCAGCGGTGAAAACATCCGGGGTGACGATTTCATCGAGCAGACGGGCGAACTCGGTATCCGTGAGGCGGACGCGGTTCAGCGCCTCGAATTTTTCGCGGAAGTTTTTCTCCAACGCGGCGCGATCGCGGATGTCTTCACGATAGTCGTACTTGAGGCCTTGGAGTGTGCCGATGAAGCCGTATTCGATGGTGTCCTCCCGGACGACGGAACCCGGGGCATCAGAGGGCCGACTGTAGGTGTCTGGGGCATCGATCTGTTTCCGGGCGCGGTTTTCCGGTTTCATGCGTTCTCCGGCGGCATGTTTTTGTGCATTCTACGCTGCCGGGCTTAAAGGACAAAATTTTGCCGTTTTCCGTTAAGTGGTTGGTCGCTTACGTGACG
>Ga0315298_1005087_pt1 | contig 19032 bp, 13 predicted proteins | sample WHS_1_MG_FD_203077 | JGI IMG/M metagenome (GOLD analysis project Ga0315298, IMG submission 203077) | Extremophilic microbial mat communities from Washburn Hot Springs, YNP, Wyoming, USA - WHS_1_MG | ecosystem: Environmental > Aquatic > Thermal springs > Hot (42-90C) | place: USA: Wyoming...
AAGAAATCCAACATACCAAAAGCCAACTTTACCATCAATTAGATGAAATTGCAAAATTAATGGCGGAAAGGGCATTAGGAAGATCGGTCGAATGAAAAAATTTTTAATTTTTTTCTTTATTGTTTTTTTAGGTAAGATTGGGGTTGTGGGTGCAACAGGAGAAAGCGCTCATGGTGAATCCCAATTTTGGCCATTTATTTTTAGTGTAATAAATTTTTTGTTGTTTTTGATTGTCTTATATATTTTTGCTTTTCCCCGAGTAAAAAAGTTTTTTTTCGACCGAAGCCAAAATATCCTACAAGCACTGAAAGAAGCAGAAGAGGCAAAAATATTAGCGGAAAAAAAATTTAAAGAGTATGAAGAAAAACTGTTATCTTTAGAGAAAGAAATAGAGGAAATGCGTCGAGGGGTGGAACAGGAGGCGAAATTAGAAAAAGAGAAAATTATTTCCGGTGCGAAAAAAGAAGCGGAAATAATAAAATGGCAAGCAAAAATAATTGCCGAACAAGAAGTTAAAAAAGCAAAGAATGAATTACGCCGTGAGGTTATTAATTTGGCATTAAATATAGCAGAAAAAATTATAAGAGAAAAAATTACTGAACAGGACCATAATCGATTAATACAAGACTATATTACCCAGATAACTCAACAAATAAGGTATGTTAAATAAAAAAATTGCTCGGAGATACGCCCAAGCTTTACTTGAGATCGGTAAAGAAAATAACCAGATTGAGCAGTTTAAAAAAGAGCTCGACTCCTTTTCCGATTTATTAAAAAAGTTTCCTGAGCTTCATGACGCTCTCCTAAGCCCGCTTTATTCAAGCGAGGATCTTAAAAAAATAATAGAAACGATTTCCCAAAAACTTTCTCTTTCTAAGATAGTAGAAAATTTTTTGTGTCTTTTGGTTGACAAAAGAAGAATCCAGTATTTTTTTGCCATCTTAGAAATTTATGAAGAATTGACCCGTCAATTATTTGGATATGTTAAGGCAAAAGTAGTTACTGCTATCCCCTTAGGTGTGGAATATTTTGAAAATATAAAGAGCTCCTTAGAAAAGAATTTGCAAAAAAAGGTGATTTTGCAGGCAGTAGTTGACCCCCAAATTATTGGTGGTGTGGTTACCGAAGTTGGAGATAGAATTTTTGACGGGAGTATAAAAAATCAACTTCAAAAGATGGGTGAAACTTTAATTTAAAAAGGGCAAAACTATGGAAATTAAGGCAGAAGAAATAACCCAGGTAATAAAAGAACAAATTGGGAAATACGAAAAAGAGTTAGATATTAAAGAGGTTGGAAGGGTTCTTTCAGTCGGGGACGGAATTGCCCGGATTTATGGCCTCCAAAATGTTATGGCTAACGAACTTATTGAATTTCCCAACGGAATATTGGGGATGGTCTTAAATTTAGAGGAAGATAATGTCGGGGCTGCTATTTTAGGAGAAGATGTCCATATTAAAGAAGGGGATTTAGTAAAAAGAACCCATCGGATCACCCAGGTTCCAGTGGGAGAAGAGCTTATTGGACGGGTAGTTAATGCTATTGGTCAACCGATTGATGGAAAAGGCGAAATTCAAACCAAAAATTACCGTAATGTAGAGGTGCGAGCGCCAGGCGTGGTTCACCGATTACCAGTGAAAGAACCGCTTCAAACAGGAATAAAAGCAATCGATGCCATGATCCCGATTGGTCGGGGGCAAAGAGAGTTGATTATTGGTGACCGGGGGACAGGAAAAACAGCAATTGTAATTGATGCAATTATTAACCAAAAAGATACTGATGTTTTTTGTATTTATGTAGCCATTGGGCAAAAACGCTCCTCAGTAGCACGAGTAGTAGATCTTTTAGAAAAATATGGAGCGATGAAATATACCACTGTTGTTGCCGCTACTGCCAGTGACCCCGCCCCGCTCCAATATATTGCCCCTTATGCTGGCTGCGCAATGGGAGAATATTTTCGGGACACCAAGCGACATGCTCTGGTTATTTACGATGACCTTTCCAAGCACGCGGTTGCTTATCGGCAACTTTCTCTTTTACTAAGAAGGCCGCCGGGAAGAGAGGCTTATCCCGGTGATATTTTTTATCTCCACTCTCGCCTTTTAGAAAGAGCAGCCAAGCTAAATGATGCTTTAGGGGGTGGATCTTTGACTGCCCTCCCGATAATCGAAACCCAAGCAGGCGATGTTTCTGCATATATTCCCACCAATGTAATCTCAATTACTGATGGGCAGATATACTTAGAGCCGGAACTTTTTTATTCTGGGATTAGACCAGCAATTAATGTAGGACTATCGGTTTCTCGAGTGGGAGGAAATGCCCAGAATAAAGCGATGAAAAAGATAGCGGGTAGTCTTCGGTTAGACCTTGCCCAATATCGAGAGTTAGCAGCTTTTGCTAAATTTGGTAGCGATCTTGACAAAGCTACCCAGGCCCAGCTTGCCCGAGGGAGTCGTTTGGTGGAATTATTAAAACAGGGGCAATATAGTCCGTTACCGGTAGAAAAACAAATTGTCATAATTTACGCTGGGACGCAGGGATATGTGGATGAATACCCTGAATCGTGTTTAAGCCGCTTTGAGTCCGAGCTTTACGAATTTATGGATAGTAATTATAAGGATCTTTTAAACGACATAAAAACTAAAAAGGAATTAACCGAAGATATTGAAAACCGATTAAAAGAGGCCCTTAGAAAATTTAAAGAAAAATTTATAGTTGAAGAATAATGGCAACACTAAGGACAATCCGAAGACGAATTGCCAGCATAAAAAACACCCAGACCATTACCAAAGCAATGCAGATGGTCTCAGCAGCTAAGTTGCGAAAGGCACAAGACCGGGTTTTTATGGTCCGTCCCTTTACTGCAAAAATAAGTCATTTAGTAAATGAACTTGGTCAGGGCATGACAGCCGAAGATCACCCCTTTTTTACTCCTTTGGGAGAAGACAAGCGGCGAATTGGTGTTATTTTGATAACGAGCGACAAAGGCTTATGTGGTTCGTTTAACAATAATATAATTTTTAAGGCAGAAAGAGACCTTAAAGCGATAAGAGGAAATATAGAAAAAGTATCTTTTATTACTTTAGGGAAAAAAGGGCGAGATTTTTTCTTAAAGAAGAAGGCAGAGATAAAAAAGCAATACTTTGAAGATCGAGAAAGAACCAACTACGAATTAGCTGCAGACATTGCGCGGGAGGCCCAAAAGCTTTTCCTCTCGGGAGAATGGAATGAAGTTTACCTTTATTACTCGATTTTCCGCTCAGTAATGCGTTATGAGCCTACTAAACAAATTCTTCTACCCATTTCTCCTTCCCCCGTTGGACAGGAAAATACACCATCAACCGATTATATTTTTGAACCAGACAAAAAGGGGATTTTAAATCAATTACTTCCGAAGTTTGTGGAAACTCAGATTTTAAAAGCTATTTTAGAATCCCAGGCGAGCGAACATGCTGCTCGAATGACTGCTATGGACACTGCTTCCAATAATTGTCGAGAGCTAATTACTGATTTAACTTTAGTTTATAACAAAGCCAGGCAGGCCGCAATAACCAAAGAGCTTTTAGATATTGTTGGAGGGGCAGAAGCTTTAAAGAAAAAATAAATTCTTATGTCCTTTAGGGAGGATAATTACTAATGACTAAAGAAGTAGTAAGTCAAGGAAGAATTACTCAAGTTATTGGTCCAGTAGTAGATATGAAGTTTGATGGTGGAAACCTTCCGCCAATTTATGGGGCTATAGAGCTTACCAATCCTACTATAGATGATACCGAATGGAACCTGGTATTAGAGGTAGCTCAGCATATTGGCGATGATACAGTAAGGTGTATTGCCATGGAATCTACCGATGGGTTAGTGCGGGGGCAGATAGGGGTTTACCGCGGCGAGCAAATAACGATGCCAGTGGGAAAAGAAGTTTTGGGAAGGGTGCTTAATGTAATTGGGAAGCCGGTAGATGAACTGGGACCAATTAATGCTAAAAAACGGTATCCTATCCATCGACCCGCTCCCGAATTTGTAGACCAGAATGTAGCGGTAGAAGCGCTGGAAACGGGGGTAAAAGTTATTGATCTATTGGAGCCTTATGCTAAGGGTGGAAAAATCGGTTTATTTGGGGGTGCTGGGGTAGGAAAAACAGTTATTATTATGGAGTTAATTCATAATATCGCCATCCATCATGGTGGGTATTCGGTATTTGGTGGGGTGGGGGAGAGAACGCGGGAAGGCAATGACCTCTGGCTGGAAATGAAACAATCCGGGGTTATTTCCAAGTGCGCTCTGGTTTATGGGCAAATGACCGAAACCCCCGGAGCGCGTGCCCGGGTGGGGCTTTCGGCACTAACCGCTGCCGAATATTTCCGGGATGAAGAAGGACAAGATGTATTGCTTTTTATTGATAATATTTTCCGCTTTACGCAGGCTAACTCCGAAGTTTCCGCTCTATTGGGGCGTATGCCCTCGGCGGTTGGTTACCAGCCTACACTGGCTACGGACTTGGGTGAGCTCCAGGAAAGAATCACTTCTACCAAGAAAGGTTCGATCACCTCTGTTCAGGCAATTTATGTGCCTGCTGATGATCTCACCGATCCAGCACCGGCGACTACTTTTGCTCACTTAGATGCTACAACCGTATTATCTCGTCAGATTGCCGAGCTTGGTATTTATCCTGCGGTTGATCCGCTTGACTCTACTTCCCGAATTCTGGATCCCCAAATCGTAGGAGAAGAACATTATCGCGTTGCCCGGGAGGTGCAGGCGATCCTTCAGCGATATAAAGATCTTCAGGATATTATTGCTATCCTTGGGATGGAAGAATTATCAGATGAAGACAAGTTAATCGTAGCCCGGGCAAGGAAAATACAGAGATTTCTTTCTCAGCCGTTTTTTGTTGCTCAGGAGTTTACTGGGATGCCGGGTAAATATGTAAAGTTAGAAGATACTATCCGCGGCTTTAAAGAAATCATCGAAGGAAAACACGATGATCTTCCCGAACAGGCTTTTTATATGGTAGGAACAATTGAAGAAGCAGTAGAAAAGGCGAAAAGACTGGCCGGATAAGCGAGATAAAAATGGCAGATAGTATTTATTTAAATATTCTTACTCCAGAAAAGGTTGTGTTTGCTGATTCAGTAGAGGTGGTTACTGCACCTGGTACTTTAGGAGAATTTGGGGTTTTACCTGGACATGCTGCTTTAGTTACTACTTTAGAAATAGGTGAAGTGGCTATTAAAAAAGATAACCATGAATATTATGTGGCAATTAATGGTGGAGTTGCTGAGGTGGTAAATGACAAGATGACTATTTTAACCCCAGCGGCTGAATTAGCCCAAGACATTGATTTAAAGCGCGCAGAAACAGCTAAACTTCGTGCCGAAGAAAGATTAAAGAATTTAATGCCGGAAGATGATCAGTATTTAGATGTTTTGTCGGCGTTGAAAAGAGCACAAAACCGAATAAAAGTTGCAGGCCGGAAGGCAGTTTAGTTTGCTATTAAAAAAGAATGGGGAAAATTTTTGATGGTAAAAAAAGAATCAACCGAGCTCTTCGGGTTTTAAAAGAGGAGAAAGTAGATGCCCTTTTAATCACTGATCTTATTAATATTCGCTATCTAAGTGGCTTTACTGGAAACGAAGCCTCCGCGTTAATAACCCCGGAGGCTTTTTTTTTACTGGTTGATTCCCGTTATACTCTTCAGGCGAAATTGGAATCTCCATTTTTTAAAGTCATCAAAATTACAAAAAGAATAGAAGATACAATAAAATTAATAAACCGCTTAAGGGTAAAAAAAATTGGATTCGATGCTGAGGCTATTTCTTATGCAAATTTTTGCGAAATAGAGCGGGGGATTTCTCGGGGAAAGCTTGTTCCGATAAAAAAAGGATTAGACCTTATCCGAATAAAAAAAGAAAAGGAAGAAATAGAAACCATCCGTCAGGCAATAGGAATCTCCACTCACGGGTTTTGGGCAATGAAGCGCGAGCTAAGGATTGGCGTACGAGAAAAGCAGGTTGCTGATGCTTATGAATTTGAGGTAAAAAAGTCTGGGGCAGATAAAATAGCCTTTGATATAATTGTAGCCAGTGGGAAACGGTCTGCATTACCCCATGGGGTTGCCAGCAATAAAAAAATTGGGGAGAAGGAATTAGTAGTAATCGATTTTGGCCTTCAGTATCAAGGATATAATACTGACGAAACCTGTACCATGGTAAGCGGAACCCCTACTCCTAAACAAAAAGAAGTTTTTGCGGTGGTAAAAACCGCGCATGACTTAGCTATTGCCCAAATTAAGCCTGGCGTTTCTTCCCGGCGAGTAGATATGGTGGCCCGGGATTACATCGCTAAAAAGGGATTAGGAAAGTACTTTGGGCATGGCACGGGACATGGAGTGGGGCTTGCTATTCATGAGGAACCGCGGATTAGCACCGGGAAAGATGAAGTACTGGAAGAAGGCATGGTTTTCACTATTGAACCAGGAGTCTATATTCCTAACTGGGGTGGAGTTCGAATTGAAGACATGGTATTGGTAACTGGTAATGGTTGTGAAATTTTAACGCATTTGCCCAAAAATTTAGAGAGAATAGATTAGGAGGTTTAAGAAATGTATTCGACCAGCGATTTCCGGCGGGGATTAAAGATAGAAATAGAAGGGGTTCCTTATAGTATTATTGAGTTCCAGCATGTTAAGCCGGGCAAAGGAGGTGCTTTTGTCCGAACAAAATTGAAAAACCTAATTACCGGCAGAGTTGTTGATCGTACTTTTCGGGCGGGGGAAAGAGTGGAAAAGCCGATTTTAGAGGAAAAAGTTATGCAATACCTTTATTGCGAAGGTAACCACTATTATTTTATGGACTTAGAATCTTATGAGCAAACCTTTTTGACCGGAGACCAGTTAGGAGAAAGCAAAAACTATCTCCAGGAGAACATCAACATTACTGCTTTATTCCACCAAGGAAAACTCATTGGGGTTGAGGTTCCGATGTTTGTTGAGCTTACCGTGGTAAAAACCGATCCCGGGGTTCGCGGTGACACTGCCAGCGGAGGAAGCAAACCAGCAACTCTGGAGACTGGTGCAGTTATCCAGGTTCCCCTTTTTATTAACGAGGGGGATAAAGTAAAAATCGACACCCGAACCGGAGAATATATCGAACGAGTGAGTTCATAATCCCAAGCATTGATTGTTGGAAAAGGTTTTAACTGCTAAGTTATTACCATTAGTGGTGATGAATATTGCTCCCACTTGATCGGTTTGGAAAATTTTGCACCCGCGACTTTGAAATCGCTGGATAACCTGAGGATGAGGAAGTTTAAAAAGATTGTTAAAGCCCACCGAACAAATTGCTATTTGAGGATTAACTTTATCAACGAAAGCAAAACTGCTCGAGGTTAAACTTCCATGATGAGCTACCTTGATTACTTGAGAAGAGAGCTCCCGCTTCCGGGCTAAAATCTTTTCTTCCGCATTCTTTTCAATATCCCCACAAAATAGAAAGTGAATATTTTTATAGCCAATTCGCATTACTAAGGAATTGTTATTTAGCAAGGAGTCGGTTACCCTTTTAGTTTTCCCACTGTGGGGCGGAGGATAAAGAATTTCAATTTTTATTCCCCGATCAATCAAAATCGGAGGATGGTTATAGTTTAGGACTTTAGTTTTTATCTTTCTTTTAACCAAAATTTTTTGTAAATCCCGGAAAGGAGGCTCTTCAACTTCATCCCCATTACTCCAGTATTCACCGATAGAAAAATTTTTCGCAATAAACTTGAGCCCTCTGTAATGGTCCGGATGGGGATGGGTAAGCACCAAAAAATCTATTCTCCTAACTCCCTGGTTAAGGAGAAGGGGAGCCACTATATTTTTACCGGTATCAAAGTCCTGATTGGGGAATCCACCACCATCGATAAGCATGGTTTTACCCCCCGGAAAACAGACCAGAGTAGAGTCACCCTGGCCTACATCAATAAAAACAACTTTTAGTTTTTGAGAAAATAAATTGCGGCAAGGATAATAAAAACTGGTTATTAACAACCCTCCCAAAGAAACAAAAAAGATTAGTTTAGCCTGGTGATACAATTTCCACCAAAAAAACGAAAAGATAAAAAGGTAAAAGAAAAAAACAGTTGCGATTGAAGGGGGAGGAACAAGCAAAGCTGCTATCGGGAGATTACTAATTAGATTGGTCAATTTAATAGATAAGTTTGCTAAAAAGCCAGCGATAGAAAATAGACCGCCAGCTATAACAGGAGAAAAAAAGGTGAAAAAAATACCAGCTAATCCAATAACTACTACCAAAAATCCCACTAAGGGAACAATAAGTAAATTAGCAATTACCCCAGAAAAAGAGATCATATGAAAGTAGCGAGCAGTTAAGGGGCTGGTAGTAAGCGTTGCTGAAAGTGTAGCTACGGTAACCATAAGTAACTGCTGTTTGAGTTTTTCCCACCAGGGAGCAGTGGTTTTTTCGGACAAAGAGTTCTTAGGGAAAACAAAAAACGAAAGGAGCTTGGGAGCAAAAAAAACGATTCCCAAAACCGAAACAAAAGAAAGTTGGAATGAAACTTCAAAAAGAGCGGGGGGGTTAAATACAAGAATCAGAAATGCGGCTAAGGCAATGGTTTGATAAAGATTTTTTTCTCGATTAAGAAGGAGGGCAATTATATAAGCACCCGCCATGATAAGGGCGCGCTGGACTGATACCCCCATTCCGGCAATTAAAGAATAGAAAAAGATGGGAAAAAGGGAAAGGAAAGCAGAAAATTTAGGGACATTAATGGCTAAAAGCAAATACTCCGATCGGCTAAAAAACCACCGAAAAAGGCGATAGGATAATACCGCTACAATTCCAATATGAAGACCAGAAATTGCCAGGATATGAGCGGTTCCTGTACGAGCAAAGGTTTCGTTAATTTCTTCAGGAATTACCCCCCGTTCGCCCAAAAGCACTGCCCGCAAAAAATAATTAGCTGGCGGTAAAGCCGAAGCGTTAATTGTTTCTCGAAATTTATGCCGAAAAGAATCTATTTTCCTTAGCCAGGACTGACGGTAAGGTTTTCCCAGGCGCACTAACCCTTGTTTTTTAGAGACATAACCAGTTACATAGATTTTTTGAAAAGCCAGCCAGCGGACATAATTAAATCCTCCGGGATTTCCAAAATTTCGCGGTTTCCGTAAGCGGGTAGAAAAAATGATTTGGTCAAAAAGCAAAAACTTTTCCTGATGGTCTTCTACCGTAAGAAGAATATTTCCAAATACCGGATACTTTTTGTGGGCAACGATAACCCATTGAGCCTTGACATAGAGACGAGTTTTTTGCGGCAGGTATTCAGCCGGCCGATAAAGGAATCCCTCAATGGTAATAGGGTGATTTTGCGGCCAGTGAGAAATATGATCAGGGGAAAACCGTGGACTGAGATAAAAAGACAAAGCAAGGAGGCCAAGAAGAAAAAAACCGAGGATAATGGTGAAGTTTAATAACCTTATCTTCTTTTTTAGCCAACACCAGAGAGCGATGATTAAATTGATTCCGCTGAGCGCAAAAAGGATAGCGATAGCTGGTCGCCAATAAAAGCCGAAAATTAATCCGGTTAGATAAGAAAAAAGAAAACCAACCAGGGGAGAAAAAGAGAAAAAAGAAGCAAAACTCTTAAAACTATCTGTGAACACCAAGATCCCCTTTTCCCGTTTTTTAGGCAATCAATAGATTAATAGGAAATTAATATAGCAAATTAGCAGGAAAAAGAAAATAAATAAAGTTAATGAACAGAATTAAAAGATTTCTTTTGAGGAAGGTAATTAATTATGAACTGAAACTGAGGAAAGATTCGGGGCAAACGCATTAGATTGAAAACCATAACGCCGATGCTTAACCGATCGAGCCAGGAAGACATAGGCCACCCGAAATGGACGATAATTTGGCGATTTGGGAATTCATATTCTATCACTTTTAAAAGCGCCACCATTCTTTGATATAAGCTGGTCTTAACCAACGGAAAACGATAGTGATTAAACGATAACTTGCTAGGTATTCCCTCGCGAGGAGAATAAAAGGTAATGTAAGCCTCATTATTCTGGGGGTTATTAATGGCTTCTTCCCGCGGGCGACGAAAATAGATATGGATTTCTGGCCGAGAAGTTTGGGCAAGCTGAAGAATCATTTCCATTTCATTGTCGGTTTTTTCAATCTCCTTGATTTCTGGTGCCCGTCTGCGAGCTATAATAAAACCACCTACCATAACCATGGTGGTTGCTGTTGCCCACATCATGGTGCCGTAAGGCTTTTTAATCGCCAAGAATACAAAGCAGCTTACAAAAACAACCCAGATTATCAGAGTAATTAATCGACTGGTATGAAATTGAACCACCTCTTTTGTGCCGCGAAAATACCGATAAATGAGAAGAGATCCTAAATTAATACAAAAGCAGGCAGTCAGACCGATTGCATACATATCAGCTAAAGTCTTTTGTTGACCGCCCGTAACCAAAATAATTGCGGAGAAAAAAACCGCATTTAGAAAGTGAATCCGGTAGAGTGAATGTTGCCGGTTTGTAGCAATAAGCCAGAGAAATCCATAGCGATGTGCTACCCGCTCTAATAACTCACTCGAAGCAACAAAAGCAGTATTAACTGCCATAATTAAAGTAAAGCTAGCCAGAGCAGCCACCACTATGCCAAAAGGAACGCCATTAACTACTGTAGCGAAATGAGTAATTAAATCACCTTCATGTTTAGAAAAGTCAATGGGAGCAGATAATGCCAGGGCAGCCACCGTAGGGGTTACTATCCCTACTGTGAGGGCTAAAAATATATATGCTTTCTTGATTTCTTGCCAGCTTCTCACTAACCCCGCGGTCTGAAGCACTGATTCCACTCCCGAATAAGCCAAAACGCAACTGGCAACTGAGGCAATAAAAATGTCGTAAGATTTTATTAAGGATCCGGTCTGTAAGTGGACATAAGTATGGTGCAGGACATTTTTAAAGTGGGTGATAAAAACACCATCTAAGTGGATAATACCAGTAAAAATCAAGTTTAAAAAAACAAAACTTGCTACCATAAATATGGCAAAAGTAAAACGAGCATTTTCTCGTATTCCCAAGATGTTAAGTCCGGCTATTGACCAAATAACTCCTAAAACTACAGCTATAATTATAGAAGGCGATAAGAGGAAAAAAGATAAGGCATTAAGCACTGCGCTAACGGCAGACATACAAGCAGTGAGAGTATAATCTACCATAATAGAAGCTACTGCTACAAAGGAGACCATAGGCCCTAACACTAAATAAGAAAAGGAATAAACTCCACCACCAATAAGTTTATGGTGTTCTAAAATCTCAGCGATTTCTACCAGTCGGGTGGTGGTATAATGAATAAATAGAGAGGTAAAGGCGATAAAAAAGATGGCACTGGGGCCTAAGAAGCGATAAGCCTCGGCTGACGCATAAAACACCGAGGTTAATTCATCCATAAGTGTAATTACTGCAATGGAAAGCCAGGTGAGGTACCAGCGCCCCCCTGAATAATAAGAAAGGACCTTTGGCTTTCGGAGGAAAAAAAGAAAAAGGGCCAGCAATGAAAAATTTAAGACAAAAAGGACTACCGGCTTCATTTATAAAGGGGTTAAGTTTGTTTTTCCAGCTCTCTACGGAAGGCATCAAAACTTTCTTTTCCAAACAAACAGAAGACCACGCGTTCAATACTGGTTTTGCCGCTTAAGTATTCAATTGTAGTTGAAAGCATAATTTGAGCACACCGGTCAATTGGAAACCCAAAGATACCGGTGCTGATAGCGGGAAAAGAAAGGCTTTTTAATTGGTTTTCTTCAGCTAACTTAAGGCTATTTAAAGTAGCATTTCTTAGCTTTTCATCTTCATTGCCCTCCCCCATCCGGGGACCAACTGCATGAATTACATACCGGGCTTTCAAATTACCGCCAGTAGTGATCACTGCTCCACCAACAAAAGTGCCGCCGATTTTGTTACATTCTTCTTGAATTTTTGGCCCCCCTTTCCGCCGAATTGCTCCGGCAACCCCACCACCTAATTGAAGGGCAGCATTTGCGGCATTTACTATGGCATCGGTATCCATCTCAGTAATATCCCCTTCAATCAGCTCAATGATAGACTTATTGATAATTTTTTTCATAGAGCACCTCCCTTTTAACTTTCAACCGGATTAGAAAAACCAGCCAACAAACTATTATCAGTTTATGAGAAATATTGCAAGCTCAACCGCTACCGATTCTTGGTAATGGGAACGAGCCGAGGATATCCTAACCAGAAGGAATTAGCTACTCCTTCTCGATAGGCAATCAGAGATTCCTCCGAGGAATTAACTCGGAGGTTGCTATAGCTGGAATCGCCGTTTTGCCACCGCTCATGCCAAAAAATGGCGGCTTTGAGCCGGGGAAATTCAACCGGCATTCGCCTAAGGGCTTCCGCAATCCATCTGGCTTTGTTTCCTGAGAAGGGGAATTCACCCACTCCCCATTCAGCCAGGATAAAAGGCTTGGAAGGATCAAGAGCACAAATTTCCTGGTAATAAGGAGATAGGGTCTCATCGAAAGAAATCCAACCAGAAGGATTGGGATATTGTTGGCCAAAGGCACTTAAGCCTAACCAATCTACATAATCACTCCCAGGATAATAATTGGCGATTCGGTTCCAGGGTTCATCAGGATTAGAGGAATTGTTAGCATGAAATACCCATTGGATGTTATAAGCACCTTTTGTTTTGACCCGGTCAACGATATATCGGTACGCTTTTTTATAAACCTCCGGGCCTTCATAACGAGGGGGATCAGTATTGGGTAACACCCTGCCTCCTCCATAAAAAACCCCTGACCAGGGGAACCAATTCCCATTCATCTCCAATCCCCAGGAGACCAGGATTGGCTTGCCATATTTTTTTGCCTGAATAGCCCAATAATCAATATAGCGATCCCACTCTCCCGCTAAAATTCGGTGAAGATTAAAGCGATCGGGAGGAGTGTCTTCTTGATAAGGATGGTCCCAGGGAGACCAATAAACCAAAGGCACGGCTCCGTAAGCCGCTATTATTTCTAATTGTCTCTCCGGAAATACCTGTTTCCCCCAGTAATTCGAAAAAGCTACAATTGCTTGATGTTTTCCTACCATTTTTTCAAAATCTTCCAAAGCTTCAAGGGTGACATTGTCTTCGGTTTCTCCAAAGTCAATATAAGCACCAGTATAGGCATTTGAAGCCGGCACCTCCAGCCGAAAGGATTCCTCCAAAGCAGCCTTGCCTTTTTGCGGCAAAGAGGAGGAATCTTGATGACATCCGGGATTAAAAGATAAGAAAAACAAAATAATTAATCCAGCTAAAAATTTTGTGCTCATAGAAATTTCCTTTTAATAATTGAGGGGATGGTAGGGTTTGAAAGAGCTGACTTAATTTCTAAAGAGGTTTTTAAAAACACCGGGGGAATATTTCCCTTCCGTTCCGACCTTCCCCAGCTAACCCAGGTTCCCTGGAGAGCGCGATGAAACGCTTTCCAAACTACCCAGCTTAAAAGCGGACGATAAAATAATCGCATGGGAAGCGCCCGCCACGAGCAAGAAAGGGGGGTTTTGTCCAGCTTACAAGCGATCAATGCCAGCAAGACATCGAAAAGCGAAAAAAGAAAGATATAAACAAAAATAACTCCTTTGATCCCGGTAAAAAGCGAAGCAATTAATATAAAATCTATTATTGGTGCAAGCGCTACCAGGAAAAATTGGGAGAACCAGATACTGGGAAGGCTAAAAAACCCTAAACCGGGATAACTAAGGTGGAAAAAAAGGTCCCGGTGTTTCCAAAGACACTGCAAAGTTCCAAAAGCCCAGCGTCGGCGTTGGCGAATAAAAGCAGAAATGCTCTCAGGTGCTTCAGTCCAGGCTATTGCGGAAGGGGCATATCTGATCCGAAACCGGGTTCGGTGAATCCGAAGCGTTAAATCAGTGTCTTCGGCTAAAGTATCACTCATAAATCCCCCAGCTTTCTCAAGAGCTTGACGCCGGAAAGCGCTGCCGGCACCCGGGGCTACCGTAATGCAGTTCCAAACATCATAAGCCCGACGATCCAAATTAAATCCACAAATATATTCTAATGCTTGAAACTGAGCAAGGCGAGAAAGGGGATTGTTCACCCTGATGTTAGCACAGACTGCGCCAGCGTGAGGATCAGCCAATAATTGGGAAATAAGATTAGAAATAGTGTCAGGCTGGAATTGGGTATCTGCATCTAAGGTAATGAGGTAATTATGAGAAGAAGCCTGGAATGCTTTGTCTAAGGCTATTGACTTCCCCATTTTGGGTTGCTGAATTAGTCGTACTCTCGGATCCTGGATGGCGATCTCTCTCACAATAGCAGCAGTTTTATCCGTAGAGCCATCATCAACTACAATAACCTCTAATAACCCTTGATAAGAAGTGTTCAATATCGAACAAAGGGTAGAGCGAATAACTTTTTCCTCGTTATGAGCTGGAATTAAAATCGATACCGGTGGTTCATTTTCTTTTTCTAAGTTGCGAGGCACCAGCTTTTTCTCCCGCCGGTGGTGTTTTAATGCGAGCAGGACAAGAATAATTGAACGCAAAAAAACTATTCCAGTGGTTATAATTATAAACCCCCAAAAAAACTCTACCCCAAATCGAAAAAGATAAAGCCCGGTTTGGGCAATTACCCTCGATTTTTTAGGGTCACAAGGCGGGATGGGAGGCATTAGTGACGCCTGGCTGGTCCCGATAAGGGTTTCGAGGGGGACTATTTTATCCCCGCGACGCCTAAGATAATCGATTATTAAAGGAAGAGCTGCTACAGTTTGGCTTCGGTCTCCTCCCCCATCGTGGAAAAGAAGCACATTCCCCCATTGCCGGCCTTCTTTGACTCGTTCAAAAATTATCTTTGCCCCCGGCTTTTCCCAGTCTTTCGAATCGATGCTGGCGCTTACCGGAATGTAGCCCTCTTTCTGGGCAATTGCAAGTGGAGCAAGCTCTTTTAATGACTGAGGTAATCGGTCAGCATTATAGGGGGGGCGAAACAGAACAGTTGAGCGGTGAATTATGCTTTGAATCACCCGTTGAGTGGCATTGAGTTCAACTATTAGCCGAGGGGTGGAAATTGCGGAGATGTCTTTATGGGTGAAGGTGTGATTGCCGATAGTATGTCCTTCTTTAAAAATTCTTTTTACTAAATCCGGATGGGCAAGGGCGTTTTCTCCGATAAGAAAAAAAGTTGCACGAATATTATTTTTTTTAAGAATATCAAGGACCTTTGGCGTCCATTGGGGGTCCGGACCATCATCAAAAGTAAAAGCGACCAGCTGGTTTGAGGCTTCACCCTGTTGGTAAACCACCGGGTATTTAGGGTAAGTTAAGTATTCTGCAGTCCAAAATTGATTTGGCTCTATCGCTATTTTTCGCTTACCCTCAACTGATTCATTAACCACATAAAGAAAGTCTCCTTGCCCGAATTGGCTGATAAGATAAGATTCTTTAGAATTATTAAGATGTTCAAAAGTGGAAGTATGGGGATGAGGGTTAAAAGTGTCCCAGATTTGGGGGTCTTCTAACCCAAGCCGATAGATAGCAATTCCTCCTATTGGTTGTGTTTCCAACCAAACCTTTTGATTGTGGAAGGTGATTGCATCAGTAAACCAGACGGTATGAACAGTTTTTCCCTCCGTATATTGGTAGTTGGGGGCATATAAAGGAGGAATAACCCTCACCTCGGCCTTCTCTATCCAGTTAGCCCGAACCATAGCATCGGCAAAACTAATCAATTCTGCTTTGTTACTTTCTTTCCAGTCATATCCAAAAGTAGGAAGGGCAATAATCCATTGACTGGGGTTGCCATATTCTAATAACATTTTGCACCATTCTTCAAACCAGGGTTGGGAAGCAATTGGTCCGGGCTCGTCTTCTTCGCCACTTTCGTCAAACACTAATCCAACAAACTTATCCACCACGGGAGAAAGTTGTTCCAAATCAAATACCCGTAAATTGTCATCAGCCGGAATGCAAAGCCAGAGTTCAAGACCATTTTGGGAAAGCATCTTATGGAAGTTAGCAATAAGGTTGGTGATTTGGTTACGATAGGCTGGATCTACCTCTTCCCACTCGATAACCACCCCCCCGGCATCTAACTGATGGAGTTTCTCGATTAATCGGGAAAAAAATTCGGTTTGTTTTTTGCTATTTGCGCGGGCTAAGGTCTCCACTGCTTCCGGGTCCCAGACATTACGATTGAAATTGGCTAAAAGAGGCATAAGAATCAGATCGTTTTCTGATGCTAATTCCATTACTTGAGGATCTGGATCTTCATGAAGTTCTGCTGGAACTCCAGTCATAGTAAACCACTCGGGGCAAAGATGGGTAAGTTTATCGGCGTTGTCTTTGAGGGAGCTAAAGCTATAAGGATCATAACTGGTATAAAACCCCAGGCGGATCGGCTGAGAATTCTTCTTTAAAGAATCAATGTTTTTCGGAACAAATTTATTTCGGGGTAATGGAAGATTGGGGAATAATGCTGAGGGAGAGGGTTTAGGAGATTGATAATTTATGACCTCTGATTTTACCAGGGAATGAAGGCTCTTGGAAAGACCAGAGAGCCAGAGAGATCGTTGTAAGTAGGGATGCACAAAAAGAGCCCGGACAAAAGCAATCATCACTAAAAAGCCAATAATGAAGAATGTTAATAATAAAAGACGGATCCATCGCCATCGCTTTCCTTCTGGGTCCAGAAATATAAAATTCGGGGTCATTTTTTCTGCCTTTTTGTTAATTCAGGATCTAAGTTGGGATATAGAGAACCAGATAAAATTCCTCAAGTTAAGGTAAAACAAGCAATAAAACAGACCTTTTAAGGAAGCTAAAAGTTCAAGCGGAATAAATTAATCTTTTTCCGCCAGACGAGCAACTCCTACCACTTTTTCTTCTGGGCCCACGGCAAACAGCCTTACCCCCTTGGTATTTCTTCCGATAATGGGAATGCTATTAGCGCTGATCCGGATCATTCTTCCCCGGTTATTTATTAAAATAAGGTCATCTTCGTCGGATACTTGCTTTACTCCCACTACATCTCCATTCCGGGGGGGAGTCTGAATATTGATAATCCCGCTCCCACCTCTCCCCTGCGGACGGTAGGCAGAAATTTCTGTTCTTTTCCCGTAGCCATTTTCAGTTACGGTAAGAAGAGTGCCACCATTTTCAGGAGAGACAATCTCCATCCCTACCACTGCATCCTCGGAGGACAATTCAAAACCTTTTACTCCCCGGGTAACTCGGCCCATACACCTTACTTGGCTTTCTTCAAAGCGGATTGCCTTTCCCTTTGCGGAACAAAGCAGAATATCTTGTTTCCCATCAGTTAAAGCTACTGCTATAAGTTCATCTCCTTCTTCTAACTCAATTCCGATAATCCCGTCTCGGCGGGGCTTACTATAATCCATAAGGGAAGATTTTTTAATCAGGCCTTTTCTTGTTGCCATAACAATGAATTTTCCTTCTTCGAATTCTTTCACGGAAAGAAAGGCAGAAATTTTTTCTTCTGCCGGTAGCTCAAGAAGGTTTACCAGGGCTTTTCCCCGGGTGGCCCGGCCGAATTCGGGTATTTGATGAACCTTAAGCCAGTATACCCGGCCCGAAGAGGTAAAAAAGAGAATATAGCTATGAGTTGAAGCCACAAAAAGATGTTCGACAAAATCGTCCTCTTTAGTAACCATACCAGCTATTCCTTTTCCCCCTCGTTGCTGGCTCCGGTAAAGACTGGCTGGGCTCCGCTTAATATACCCGGAATGAGTAATAGAAACCACCATATCTTCTTCTATAATCAGGTCTTCGAGATTTAACTCAGCAGACTCTTCAATGATTTCAGTTTTCCGGGGATCGCCATATTTTTCTTTTATTTCTTTTAGTTCTTCGATAATTATTTCTAAGATTAGCTGTTCGTTAGCTAAAACTTGCTTATGGTGCTCAATTTGCTTAAGCAATCCTTGATATTCCTCAATAATTTTTTCCCGCTCGAGGGCGGTAAGCCGCTGAAGACGCATCTCCAAAATCGCCTGCGCTTGGGTTTCAGTAAGATTAAAAACCGAAATTAGCTGGGATTTTGCCGCAGCGGGAGTAGAAGATTTTCGAATTAGAGAAATTATGGCATCTAAATGGTCAAGGGCTTTTTTAAGGCCTTCTAAAATATGAGCCCGCTCTTCGGCTTTCCGAAGTTCAAAAGCAGTGCGGCGATGGATTATTTCTTTTCGATAAAAGATGAACTGTTCGAGAATTTCTTTTAAATTAAGCAGGCGGGGCTGCCCATCTACAATTGCCAGCATAATTACCCCAAAAGTAATCTGCATCTGGGTATGTTGGTAAAGCTGGTTGAGCACTACTTGAGCAATAGCCTCCTTTTTCAGTTCAATCACCACTCTTATTCCGTTGCGATCCGATTCATCCCGTAAGTCAGCAATCCCAGTAATTTTTTTCTCCTGAACCAATTCGGAAATTTTTTCCAGCAACCGAGCTTTGTTTACTTGATACGGAAGCTCAGAAATAATTATGCTTTCTCGATCCCCGCGCCGCCTTTCGATAAAAGCCCGCGCCCGAAGCTGAAGGATGCCTTTGCCGGTAGTATAGGCAGTTTTAATCCCCTCTTTTCCATAAATAAAAGCTCCGGAAGGAAAATCGGGGCCAGGAATATATTCCATCAGCTTAAAAATAGAAATGTCCGGGTTTTTAATTAAAGCGATTAGGGCATCGATTATCTCAGCAAGATTATGAGGGGGGATGTTGGTGGCCATTCCCACCGCAATTCCAGAGGAGCCATTAATGATTAATTGGGGAATACGGGTTGGTAAAACCACTGGCTCCAACAAAGTTTCATCGTAGTTAGGGGTGAAAGCTACCGTCTCCTTGTCCATATCCTGAAGCATTTCTCCTGCCAGGGGGGTCATTCTGATCTCAGTATACCGCATAGCAGCTGGCGCATCCCCGTCAATAGAACCAAAATTTCCTTGTCCATCTATCAAGGGGTAGCGGAGAGAAA
>Ga0315298_1005088_pt1 | contig 19031 bp, 12 predicted proteins | sample WHS_1_MG_FD_203077 | JGI IMG/M metagenome (GOLD analysis project Ga0315298, IMG submission 203077) | Extremophilic microbial mat communities from Washburn Hot Springs, YNP, Wyoming, USA - WHS_1_MG | ecosystem: Environmental > Aquatic > Thermal springs > Hot (42-90C) | place: USA: Wyoming...
CAGCCGAAGCGAAGACCGTGCCCGCGCCGGCTCCGGCCCGTGCCTCTGCGCCGGCTTCGCCGCCGCGTGCCGCCAAAGCCGGCCCTGCGCCGCGCGCCGTAACCGATCCCTCTGCTGAACCGGTTCGTACACCGGTGGTGTTTGGAACGTCCAACATCAAGGAAGTGCTCGCGTCGCTGGATGAGCCGCTGGAGGCGACCGGCGCGACGCGTACGCTGCCGATCCCCGAGGCGGCGCTCTCGGATGCCCAGGCGCTGCAGTGCCTCGAAGGGCGTACCCCGGAGGCGCTCGCCAAACCGGCCGCCTTCGCCGTGCAGCTGAAGTGGTCGGTGCAGCAGATCGCATTCGAGAAGCTGCCGCCGCTCGCAATCTTCAGCGCCTACACGCTCTATTGCGTCGAGGGCAGCCGCGAGGGCCGCAAGTGGTTCGGGCTGCGCCTGGGGTTCTTCAACGATCCGATTTCCGCCAAGCAGGTGGCCGGCTACGTCCGTTCGGAATTCCCGTCGGCCGCCGTGGTGCCCGTGAGCGGCGATGAACGCCAGCGCGTGAGCGGGGAGTCCGGGGCGCTGCCGCCGCGTACGGCCGCGCAGGCGTCGCAGGCGGTGGACCACGAATTCAAGCTGTTCGACGAAGAGGCGCCCGTGCGGGCCGCGGCGCCCGCCGCTGCGCCGGGCGAGAGCGCGGCTGCGACGCTGCCGAAGGCGCCGGTGCACGAGCTGCGGCCGGTGGCCCTGGCCAAACGTGCTGCCTCGGGCGGCAAGGTGCAGGCGCGCGAGCGCCGTGCACCGCAGACCCTGGAGGAGACTCTGGAGATTCTCGGCGCGCACGAGCTGACCATCGAGGACCGGCGCGACGAGGCCGGCGATACGCGCGGTTCGGGCGGGGCCCGCAAGCTGGAGAGGAGCACGCCGTTCACGCGGCTGCTTGAGCGGTTGGGCGAGCGAGTCCGGAAGAACTGACGGCCGATCGGCGGCGTGCTCCTCGCCGCTCAGCGCGGACCGAACAGCTTCTCCAGTTCGCTCAGCGCCTGGTCGGTCGCGGCGCCGTGGCCGGCATACGCGCCGGGGCGCGGGCGGAAGAAATCGCAGAAGTTCGCCCCCTCCTTGTTGCGCACTTCCTCGGCCCCCTGCTCACGGCAGGCGCCCGTAACGCGGGTGTCGTACTCGCGGCACATGCGGCACACGTGCAGCTGTGCACGGCACTTCGGGCACTCCTCCAAGCGACGCAGCGGCAGCGTCAGGTCCGCCAGCGACGCGCCGCACTTCCAACAGACCAGCTCGTGGGCCATGGCGGCACTGTACCTCAATCCTCACCGCAGCGCGTGGCGAGGAACTCAGCGAGCACCCGCCCGGTATGCGAGCGCTTGGCGCGGCGAGCCACGGCCGCTGGCGTGCCTTGGGCAACGAGGCGCCCGCCATGCTCGCCGGCCTCCGGACCCATGTCCAGGATCCAATCCGCCTCGGCCATCACGTCGAGGTTGTGCTCCACCACGACTACCGTGTTGCCGGCGTCAACAAGCCGGTGCAGTACGTGGATCAGCTTCTCGACGTCGGCCATGTGCAGCCCTACGGTCGGCTCATCGAGCACGTAGAGTGTGTGCCGTGCCGGGTGCGCGGCCATGGCGGGGCGCTCCGGCGGTCCCGACTCGCGCACCTTGGCCAGCTCCGTGACCAGTTTGATGCGCTGTGCTTCCCCGCCGGAGAGCGTCGGGCTCTGCTGGCCCAGCGTCAGATATCCCAGGCCGACGTCCTGCAGCAACTTCAGCGCGTGGTGGATGCGCGCATGCGCAGCGAAGAACGGCACCGCTTCGTCGACATTCATCATCAGCACGTCGCCGATGCTTTTGCCGCGCCAGAGCACCGAGAGGGTCTCGGCGCTGAAGCGCCGGCCGCCGCACACGTCGCAGAGAACCTTCACGTCCGGCAGGAAATTCATCTCGATGGTCTGCACGCCCTGGCCTTCGCAGGCCTCGCAGCGTCCGCCGGTAGTGTTGAACGAGAAGCGGCTCGCGGTGTAACCGCGCAGACGCGCCTCACTGGTGGCCGCGAAGATCCGCCGGATGTCGTCCCAGAATCCAATGTAGGTCGCCGGGCAGGAGCGCGGCGTCTTGCCGATCGGCGTCTGATCGACCTCCAGCACCCGCCCGAGGTGCTCCAACCCGCGCACCGCGCGGCAGCCCGCGAGCTCGGTCCGGCGTGGTCGGCCCGCACGTTTGGTGGCGCGCGGCGCGCTCTTGGTCCGAGCCGCCTTGTCGGCCGTGCCGAGCAGGCGGCGCAGATTGGTATAGAGCACGTCCCGCGCCACGGTCGACTTCCCTGATCCGGACACGCCCGTGATCACCACGAGTCGCGCCAGCGGGATCTGCACGTCGCCCGCGACGTTGTGCAGTGAAATATCCTCGAGCGTCAGGTGGGGGGACTTTGCAGTCGTCGCACGGCGCGGCTCGGCGGGATGGCGCAGCGGCCTGCGCAGAAAGCGCCCGGTGATGGAACGCGGGTTGCGCATCAGTTCCTTCACCGTGCCGACACCGACGATTTCCCCGCCCTGCACACCGGCGCCGGGACCGAGGTCCAGGACGTGATCGGCCCGGCGGATCGTGTCTTCGTCATGCTCCACCACCACCAGCGTATTGCGGTGGCTGGCGAGTTCGCTGAGCGAGTCGAGCAGGATCTCGTTGTCGCGCGGATGCAGGCCGATGGTCGGCTCATCGAGTACGTAGCACACCCCCTGCAGGTTCGAGCCGAGCTGCGCGGCGAGGCGAATGCGCTGAGCCTCTCCGCCCGAGAGGGTCGGTGCCGAGCGGTCGAGCTGCAGGTAGCCGAGGCCGACGCGCTCGAGAAACGCCAGGCGTGAGCGGATCTCGGCGAGCAGATCGCGCGCGATCTGCCGCTCGCGGGAGGAGAGCTTCAGCCGCCGGAAGAACTCTGCGGCGCGACCCACGGGTTCCAGGGTCAGAGCGGCGATGGAGCGGTTGCGGAAGCGCACGTTGAGCGCGACGGGGTTCAGCCGCTGACCGGTGCAGGCCGGGCAGGGCTGCGGCTCGTCCTCGAGCCAATCGTTCCACCAGTGCTCCTCGCCGCTCTGTTCGGCATCGAACCCGGACATCGCCACGCCGGTGCCGAAGCAGCTCTCGCACCAGCCGTGTTTGGAATTGAAGGAGAACAGGCGCGGGTCGGGCTCAGGGAAGCTGCGCCCGCACGACGGGCAGGCTCGTTTCGTGGAGAACACGGTGACGCGCGCGGCGTTGGGCGCGAGCACGTGCACCAGCCCCTTGCCGAAATCGAGTGCGCGAGTGAGTGCCTGGTGCAGTTCGGTGTCGGTGCGCGCCCCGACCTCGATCGTCGCCACCGGCAGCTCGATGGTGTGCTCCTTGAAGCGCGAGAGGCGCGGCCATTTCGCCGTGGGCAGTGTCGAGCCATCGACGCGCAGCGTCTTGAATCCCTTCTTGTGCGCCCACTTGGCGAGGTCCGTGTAATAGCCCTTGCGCGCCACGACCAGGGGCGCGAGCAATTCGATGCGCTTGCCGCGATACTCGCGCAGCAGCCGAGCGGCGATCGAGGCCGGACTTTGTGGCTCGATGGCGACGTCGCAATCGGGACAGAACTGAGTGCCGAGCTTCACGTACAGCAGGCGCAGGAAGTGGTAGATCTCGGTCAGCGTCGCCACGGTGCTCTTGCGCCCGCCGCGGCTGGTGCGCTGCTCGATGGCGACGGTCGGCGGGATGCCGAAGATCGCATCCACGTCGGGGCGGGCCGCCGGCTGCACGAATTGGCGCGCGTACGCGTTCAATGACTCGAGATAGCGGCGCTGACCCTCGTTGAACAGGATGTCGAAGGCGAGAGTCGATTTACCGGAACCCGACACCCCGGTGATGACCGTGAAGCGGTTGCGCGGGATGCGCGCATCGATGCTCTTGAGATTGTGCTCGCGAGCATTGTGAATGACGATGTCGTGCCGTGCCGCCGGGTCGATCAGGGCCCGGCTCGGGACCGGCTCGGCGACCGTGGAGACTGATGGCGCGGCAGGCGGCTCTCCAACCAGGGACAGCTCGTATTCCCTGAGCGCCCGGGCGGTGTGCGACTCAAGATGCTCGCGCACTTCGGCCGGCGTGCCGGTGCAGACGATGTTGCCGCCGTCCTCACCGCCTTCCGGACCGAGGTCGATGATCCAGTCGCTGGCGCGGATCACATCGAGGTTGTGTTCGATCACGAGCAGCGAGTGACCGGCCGCGAGCAGCTTGCGGAACGCCATCAACAGCCGGGTCACGTCCTGAAAGTGCAGTCCGGTGGTCGGCTCATCGAACAGGAACAGCTTGCCCTTGTGCGTGATGCTCGAGAGTACGGAGCCCGCCTGGGCCAGATGGCCGGCGAGCTTCAGTCGCTGTGCCTCGCCGCCGGAGAGCGTCGGCACCGGCTGGCCGAGGGCCACGTACTCCAGGCCGACGTCCGCGAGCGGTGCGAGTCGTGCGCACACCTCGCGTGAGTCGCGGAAGAATGCCAGCGCCTCCGTGACCGTCATCTGCAGCACTTCGGCGATGTTGGCGCGCCGGCCGTCGGCGCCCTCGCGGCGGATGTCGAGAACCTCATCGCGGTAGCGACGACCGTTGCAGTCCGGGCAGCGCAGATACACATCGGAGAGGAACTGCATCTCCACGTGCTCGAAGCCGTTGCCGCTGCAGGTCGGACAGCGTCCGTTGCCGGAGTTGAAGCTGAACGTGCCGGCGGTGTACTTGCGCTCGAGCGCGGCCGGCTCCGCGGCGAACAGGGCGCGGATGGCGTCGAATGCTCCAACATAGCTCGCCGGGTTGGATCGGGTCGTGCGGCCGATCGGGCTCTGATCGACCATCACGACGTCGTCGATGAGTTCCGCCCCCGCGAGGGCTGCGAACGAGCCGGGCGCTTCAGTCGGCTTGCCGTGGTATTTCAGCAGCGCGGGGTAGAGCACATCCTCGATCAGCGTGGACTTCCCGGAGCCGGAGACGCCGGTGACGCACACCAGGCGCTTCAGCGGGATGCGCACCTCGACGTTCTTCAGATTGTGCTGCGAGACGCCACGCAGCTCGATCCAGCGGTTCGAGCGGGCCTCGGCCACCACTTCACCCGGCGACGGCGGGCGCGTGCCCGGACTCTCGGGGCGCTCGCTGCCGACGCGCTTGCGGCCGCTGAGGTACTCCCCGGTCAGCGAGCGCGCGCTGCGGCGGATTTCGCGCGGCGTGCCGAAGAAGACGATGTCCCCGCCGCGCTCCCCGGCGCCGGGACCGAGATCGAGGATGCGGTCGGCCTCGAGCATGATCTGCGGGTCGTGCTCGACGACCAGCAGCGAGTTGCCCGCATCGCGCAGCCGCTTCATCACCGTGATGACCCGCTGCATGTCGCGCGGATGCAGCCCGATCGAGGGCTCATCGAGTACGAACAGGGTGTTGACCAGCGAGGTGCCGAGCGCGGTCGTGAGGTTGATGCGCTGCACTTCGCCGCCCGAGAGGGTGCGCGACTGGCGGTCGAGCGTCAGATATCCGAGGCCGACGTCGGCGAGGTAGCCGAAGCGCGCGCGGATTTGCTCGAGCAGCAGGTCGGCTGCCTCGTCGAGCGGCTTCGGCAGCGTCAGGCCGACAAAGAACTCCCGCGCCCGGTTCACCGGCAGCAGCATCAGATCGTGCAGCGAGAGTCCCGGCAGGCTCGCTCGCCGCTCCTCACTCCACTCGGCGCCGCGCGGCAGGAACCGCGGTGTGGCGCCGAGCGCCGCGTCGGCCGCCTCGCGGCCGCCGACGCGCCACAGCAGACCCTGGGTCTTCAGGCGAGCGCCGCCGCAGGTCTCGCACGGGGTGTAGGCCCGGTAGCGTGACAGCAGCACGCGCACGTGCATTTTGTAGGAGCGGCTCTCCAGCCACGCGAAGAATCGCTTCGCGCCGTACCAGACGCCCTTGCTCCATTCGCCCTCGCCCTCGATCACCCAGTTGCGCTGCTGTGCGGACAGATCGCGCCACGGCGTGTCGAGCGGGATGCCGCGCTTGCGCGCGAACTTCTCCAGGTCCTGCTGACATTCGGCGTAGGACTGCGTCTGCCACGGCTTGATGGCGCCGCCGCGCAGCGTCTTGCCGTCATCCGGCACCACCAGGCCGTAATCCACACCGATCACGCGCCCGAAGCCGCGGCAGGTCTCGCAGGCCCCGAGTGGCGAGTTGAATGAGAAGAGACTGGGCGAGGGTTCCTGGTAGGACAGGTCGCACTCGGCGCAGTGCAGGCCGCTCGAGAATCGCCACACCGCCAGGGTGTTGGGCGGATCGGCATCATCGATGGCGTGAATGTTGACCTTGCCGCGGCCGACCCGCAGGGCCGTTTCGAGCGCCTCGAGGATGCGGCTGCGCTCGGCGCGGCCGGCGCGCAGGCGGTCCTGGATCACCTCGAAGGTCACCGCCGGCGCGGGCGCGGCCTTCTTGCGGCCCCGTTTGCCCGCAGGCGGGGGTGCGCTCGGACGCGGCGGCGGCTCGAGGAACCGGGTGTAGCCCTGCTTCTCGAGCAGCGCGCGCACCTCGTCGGTGGTGAAATTCGCCGGTACCTCGATCGGGAACGTGACCAGCAGGCGCGGATCGCCCGCGGCGGCGGCGCGCTCGAGCAGTTGTTGATGAATGCTCTCGGCGCTGTCGCGGCGCACCGGATGTCCGCAGCGCTGGCAGTGCAGCACCGCGGTGCGGGCGAAGAGCAGTTTGAGGTGATCGTTCAGCTCGGTCATCGTGCCGACCGTGGAGCGCGAGGTGCGCACCGGGTTGGTCTGGTCGATGGCGATGGCCGGCGGGATGCCCCCCACGGTGTCGACCTGCGGTTTGTCCATGCGGTCGAGGAACTGGCGTGCGTACGGGGAGAATGTCTCCACGTAACGACGCTGGCCCTCGGCATAGAGGGTGTCGAACACCAGGGACGACTTTCCTGAACCTGACACGCCCGTCACCACGACCAGCTCGTTGAGCGGGATATCGAGGTCGAGGTTCTTCAGGTTGTTCTGGCGTGCGCCGCGTACGCGGATGACGTCTCGAGGGGCGTCGGTCATTCCTTCACCTTGCGACGGATCGTATGGGAGCAGTCCGTGCGCGGATGGCGCACGTCCACACGCATTCTACCGTAAAGCGTTCGGAGCAGATGGTCGCCCCTGCACACAAAATCTACGTTTTTCCCATACAGGACAGGCACATGCGCGGCACTGGATAAAGCGACCACACCCCGGGGTGCCGCGGTGTCCCGGCTGCGGGCCCCACGCAGGGCGTGTGGCTCCGGGGCGCGGGTGACAGGTGTCACCTTCCGGTCCTGACGCTTTCGACTGCCCCGGACCCTATCGGCAGGCGTAGCGTCCGCAGCGAGGTTGGCGAGAGATGTTCCTCGTGGATGCGCGAGCCATGGCGTGGGCAGCCGAGTCGGTCAGACCTCTCGCGCAGTCCCCGGTGGGTGGAGGCGCCGCGCGCCGGGCATCTCGAGTGCTGGAGTCTGACGTCGTGTTACACATCGGGGGATCTGCAGTGCGCCCGTACCGTTCCTCATCGCGCCCCCTGCTGCGCCGCGGCGGCGGGACGCGCAGCACCACTGCAATCCCGTATCGTGTTCGTCTGAACCTGGGAGACGTGTCATGACTGTGCCTGAGTCTGATTCTCCGGTGACGCCCTCGAGCGCAGCATCGAAGCCCGATCCCGGTGCTGCTGCCGTGGAAGACGCTCGCCGCCCCGGCATCCTGCCGATGCTGCGCGAGATGCTCATCGACGCCGGCATTCCCTGGGCCTGCTATCAGGCGTCCGTGGCTTATCAGACACATTCCGAGGTCGTCGCGCTGATGATCGCCAGTGTCTTCCCGACACTGAAGACGCTCTATGGCCTGCGACGGCGGCGCGCATTCGACCCGGTGAGCCTGGTGATTCTCGCCGGACTGTTGTTCGGGCTCGCGGCGCTCATGTTCGGCGGTGGCGCAAAGCTGCTGCTGGTGCGCGAGTCGCTGTTCACCGGTGCATTCGGTGTGGCCTGCCTGGGGTCGCTGCTGCTGCGCTCGCGCCGTCCGGTCATGTTCTACTTCGGGCGGTTCTTCGCCGCCGGCAAAGATCCTCGTAAGCGCGCCGAGTTCGATCAGTACTGGCAGTATCCGAGCTTTCGCCGAGTGCAGCGGATCATCACGCTCGTGTGGGGGCTGGTGTTCGTCGGGGAGTTCACGCTGCGCGTCGTTTTCATCTACACGCTCTCGCCCGCCACGGTGCTCGCGGTCTCGCCGCTCGTGCTCGGCGGTGCAACGCTGCTGACCGTGCTGTGGACGTTCAGCTATGCCGCGCGGGCCCGCAAAGCCGGGATTGCGCGCCGGGCGGCAGCCGCGGGATTGTGAGCGCGCCGAACCGGGCGGGAGTCCCCGGTGCCGCGCACGCCCGAGCGGCCCGTCGGCGCCTTGCGCTATGATTCCGGACGTTGCGCGCCGAAGATTTTTCACGGGCGCCGTCCTGGAATTCCCTTACGGTGACATACCACGCTCTGCTCGCTCATCCCGGTTCGCCCGCGGCTGGCGAACTCACTCTTGCCGCCGAGGCGCAGCGACTGCGCGCCGATGCGGTGACACTGCGCTTCGTCCTGAGCGGGCCGCTGCAGCACGTGCGCGTCCCCGCGGAGACCTCCGGTGCGCGCGCCGATGAGTTGTGGCGGCACACCTGTTTCGAGGCGTTCGTGGCGCTTCAGGGCGTGCCGGGGTACCTGGAGTTCAACTTCTCCCCGTCGCTGGCATGGCAGGCCTACCGCTTCAGTGCCCGCCGCGTGGGAATGACGCCCGCGGACTTGCCCGCGCCACCGGTCCTGACGGTCGGACACCGTGAACGCACCGGCGCCCCGGGGCCTGTGCGCGGTGCAGACGATGCGCTGGTGCTCGAGGCGCTCGTGTGCCTCCCTGAGCCCTATGCCGACGGCGGCCAGCCGTTGCAGCTCGCGCTCAGCGCAGTGCTCGAGGACGCCACCGGCGCCCTGTCGTACTGGGCGTTGCACCATGTGCCCGGACGGCCGGACTTCCATCATCCGGATGCGTTTGCGCTCACACTCGATGCACTCGGCGCCGAGCCCCGGCCGGTGACGGATCCGGCATGAAATTCGGCATCGACCGTCTGCTTGCCGATCCGGCTCTGCGCAAGCCGCTCGCCGGCCGGCGCGTGGCGCTGCTCGCACATCCGGCCTCGCTCACCCGCGGTCTGACGCACAGCCTCGATGCGCTGGCGGCCCTCGGAGATCTGCGTCTGACGGCCGCCTTCGGTCCGCAGCACGGGCTGCGCGGCGACAAACAGGACAACATGGTGGAGTCGCCGGACTTCACCGACCCCGTGCACGGCATCCCGGTGTTCAGCCTCTACGGCGAGGTGCGCCGGCCCACCGATGCGATGATGGACACGTTCGATGTCCTGTTGGTCGACCTGCAGGATCTGGGTTGCCGCGTCTACACGTTCGTCACGACGCTGCGGTACATGCTCGAGGCCTGTGCACGCCATCGCAAGAGCCTCTGGGTGCTCGAGCGGCCGAACCCCATCGGCCGAGCGGCCGAGGGGCTGCTGCTGCAGCCGGGAACGGAGAGCTTCGTTGGTGCCGGCGCGATGCCGATGCGTCACGGTATGACGCTCGGGGAACTGGCACGCTGGTTCGTGCACACGCTGCAGCTCGATGTCGATTGCCAGGTGGTGCCGCTCGAGGGCTGGAATCCCCACGCGGCACCCGGTTTCGGCTGGCCGCTCGGGGAGCGCACCTGGGTCAACCCCAGCCCGAATGCACCGAACCTGTTCATGGCGCGCTGCTATCCGGGCACCGTGATGCTCGAGGGCACGACGCTCTCGGAGGGCCGCGGTACGACACGGCCCCTCGAGCTGTTCGGCGAGCCGGGTCTCGACGTGCCGGCCCTGCTCGAGACGATGCACGCCCTTGCGCCGGCCTGGCTGCGCGGCTGCCGGTTGCGGCCGTGCTGGTTCGAGCCGACGTTTCACAAGCACGCCGGGATGCTCTGCGCGGGGGTGCAGGTGCACGTCGAGGACCCGGTGCATTACGACCCTCGGGCATTCCGGCCCTGGCGGCTGATGGCGGTGGCGTTCAAGGCGCTGCGGCAACTGGACCCGCAGAGGCCTCTGTGGCGCGAGTTTCCCTACGAATACGAGCACGAGCGGCTCGCGATCGACGTCATCAACGGCGGAGATACGTTGCGCCGCTGGGTCGATGACCCGGCGGCGGCGGCCGGCGATCTCGAGGCGCTCTCGAGCGCCGATGAAGCCGCGTGGCAGGACGCGCGGCGCCCCTTTTTGATATACTGAGATTTATCAAAGAGTTGCCGGCCAGGGTCACGCCCCGGCCTGCGGCGGCGCATCGCGCGGCCGGCCGCAGCGGCACTCCGCTTCCTGTTCGTTCCGGGCCGAGCCCGGTGCTTTATCCCGCTGGCGCTCGACGCCGCAGGGCTGGTTCCATGAACGCCGCACCCGACATTACCCGCTACCGCAAGCACTGGGCCGAACGTTTCGGTACGGCGCCCTTCCTGCCCATGAGCCGCGCCGAGATGGAGGCGCTGGGCTGGGACAGCTGCGACATCATCCTGGTCACGGGCGACGCCTACGTCGACCTGCCGAGCTTCGGCATGGCCGTCGTTGGCCGGGTGCTCGAGGGACAGGGGTTTCGGGTCGGCATCATCGCCCAGCCCGACTGGCACAGCGCCGAACCGTTCGCAGTGCTCGGGCGGCCGAACCTGTTCTTCGGCATCACCGGCGGGAACATGGACTCCATGGTCAACCGCTACACCGCGGACCGCCGGCTGCGCAGCGACGACGCCTATACCCCCGGTGGCGTGGGCGGCAAGCGTCCCGACCGCTCGGTCATCGTGTACGCGCAGCGCGCCCGCGAGGCCTTCAAGGATGTGCCGATCGTGATCGGCGGCATCGAGGCGTCCCTGCGGCGCATCGCGCATTTCGACTATTGGTCGGAGAAGGTCCGCCGTTCCGTGCTGCTCGATTCCAAGGCGGACCTGCTCGTGTACGGCAACGGCGAGCGGCAGGTGTGCGAGATCGCGCACCGCCTCGCGGCCGGAGAGTCGATCGACGAGCTCACCGACGTGCGCGGCACCGCATTCGTGCGCAAGTCGTTGCCTCCGGGTTGGATCGAGATCGACTCCGCGCACCTCGATGAGCCCGGTGCGCTCGAGCCGCATCCGGATCCCTATGCCATGACGCCGGCGCCGGCCGCTGCACCCGCCGCGGCGCGCGCCGGGGAGAACGTGGTGCGGTTCGTGCGCCGCGTGAAGAACGCCGACCGGGAGCGCAGCGTGATCCGCATGCCCTCCTACGAGCAGGTCGCCGCCGACCCGGTGTTGTATGCGCACGCCTCACGAATCCTGCATCTGGAGGCGAACCCCGGCAACGCCCGGGCGCTCGTGCAGCGGCACGGGGACCTCGACGTGTGGCTCAATCCCCCGCCCATCCCGCTCAGCACCGCGGAGATGGACTGGGTGTACGAGCGGCCCTACCAGCGCCAGCCGCATCCGTTCTACGGCGAGGCGGCCATTCCGGCCTACAAGATGATCCGTTTCTCGGTGGCTATCCAGCGCGGCTGCTTCGGCGGCTGCTCGTTCTGTTCGATCACCGAGCACGAGGGCCGGATCATCCAGAACCGCTCCGAGGCCTCGATCCTGCGCGAGGTCGAGGACATCCGCGATCGCGTGCCGGGCTTCACCGGCGTGATCTCCGATCTCGGCGGTCCGACCGCCAACATGTACCGCCTGGCCTGCCGCAGCCGGGAGATCGAGAGCGCCTGCCGCCGCCCCTCGTGCGTCTATCCGGGCATCTGCCCGAACCTCGACACCAACCACGCGCCGTTGATTCAGCTGTACCGCAAGGTGCGCGAGCTGCCCGGCATTCGCAAGGTCCTCATCGCCTCGGGCGTGCGCTACGACCTCGCCGTGGAGTCCCCCGAGTACGTCAAGGAGCTGGCCCAGCATCACACCGGCGGGTACCTCAAGATCGCTCCGGAAGCGATCTCCGAGGGGCCGCTCGCGATGATGATGAAGCCGGGGATCGGCGCCTACGATCGTTTCAAGGCACTGTTCGACCGCTACTCGCGCGAAGCCGGCAAGGAACAGTACCTGATCCCGTATTTCATTGCCGCGCACCCCGGGACGCGCGATGAGGACATGCTCGAGCTCGCCCTGTGGCTGAAGCGCAATGGCTTTCGCGCCGACCAGGTGCAGGCGTTCCTGCCCTCGCCGATGGCCAGCGCGACGGCCATGTACCACTCGGGCAAGAACCCGCTGAAGCGCGTCCACCGCAGCGGCGGGGAGGTGCACATCCCGAAGGGCCTGAAGGTGCGCCGCCTGCACAAGGCATTCCTGCGCTACCACGATGCGAACAACTGGCCGATGCTGCGCGAAGCGCTGCGCCGGATGGGGCGCGCGGACCTCATCGGCAGCGGCAAGCACCAGCTCGTGCCGGCCTTCCAGCCGCCGGGGACTGGCCAGGCGCACGAAGGGCGCCGCGCTCAGCGCCCGGGCGAGCGCCCCGGACCGCGTCCGCAGCCGTTTCGCACGCAGCACACCGGGCTGCCGCGCACCCCGCGGCGCTGAGCGGCGGACGGCGGCCGTGACCTGCGCCCATCCGCTCGATCGCCCCGTCTGGGCGAGTCTGACCACTCACCACGAGCCGTTCGCGGCCGGCGGGCTGCTCGCCCGGCGCTACCGCGCCGAGTACAACGTGTTCGCCGGTCAGGCGGACGAGTCGCCCGAGGCGCTTGCCGCGCTCGGGGCACTGGTCGGTCCCGGCGAGCAGGTGTGCATCGCGCAGGCGATGCCGGTGACGGTGCCGGCGGGGCTGCGGGTGCACAAGAGTCTCCAGGGCGTGCAGCTGACGGCTCCCGCGGCGCTCGAGGTGCCCGAGGGGGCCGAGCCGCTACTCGTGCTCACCGAACGCGACGCGCCGGAAATGTTCGCGCTCGCTCACCTCACCGAGCCGGGGCCGTTCGCGCCGCGGACCCACGCCCTCGGCCGCTTCCTCGGCATCCGCATCGACGGGCGGCTTGCCGCCATGGCCGGGGAGCGCTTCCGCTTTCCCGGCTACACCGAGGTGAGTGCCGTGTGCACCCATCCGGAGTTTCGCGGCCGGGGATTCGCGCGCCGCCTCACCGCCGCGGTCACCGCGGCGATCCACCAGCGCGGCGAGCGGGCGTTCCTGCAGGCCTGGAAGACCAATACGCCGGCGATCACGCTGTACCAGTCGCTCGGCTTCGAGATCCGCGCCGAGATGAATGTGCGCGTGTTGAAACGCGCGACGTCTGACTGAGCGGCGCCCGCGCGGCGCGGGATTCGGATCAGTCTGCGCCGCTGGTGCGCATCACCGAGACGAGCGAGGTCGCGACGTGCGGTCCGCCGTACCAGAACCTCCAGCCGAGCGCCCGCCGCTCCACGAGCGTGCCGGGCTGCGCGGCGAGAAAGCGCCGATACGCCCGACTGTGGCCGATGTCGGCGATCAGGGCCGTGCCGCCCGGTTTGAGCACCCGCAGGATTTCAATTAGCGCTCGCTCGCGCTGCGCTGCGCCGACGATGTTGTGAATGGCGAGACTGCTGGTAACGACATCGAAGCTGCAGTCGGGAAACGGCAGCGCCCTCATGTCGGCGGTGAGGAGCGTCACGCGCTCGCGCACGCCTTCGAGTTCGGCATTGCGCAGCGTTGCCTGTTCGTTGTTGCCCGACTGGTCCTTCGCCGACCATAGATCAATGCCGACGGCCTGTCCCTGCGCGAGGCGCTGCGCGGCGAGCAGCAGGACCGCACCTCGGCCGCAGCCGACATCGAGCAGTCGCTCGTCGCCCCGCAGCGCCAGGCCGTCGAGCAGTTCCGACCACACCGCGAACTTGCCGCGCCGGGTGGTCCAGAGGTAACTGCAGGACACCAGCGCGAAGACGACGGCGATCGCCGCGAATGCCGCATTGAATGTGCCGTAAGCGCTCAGCGCGATGAGGGTTGCGGCGGTGGCGCCGAGCGCCGCGGCCGCCAGGCCGTACAGGACGTGGGGCGCGTCGATACCGTAGTGGCCGTGACGTGTGGTGGTCATGAGAGGGGCCGTGACGATGCTACGGGCAAGGGGAGACTCTCGAGGGGGCTCCAGCGGCGCTGGCACGCACCGTGCAGTCGCGCGCGCGGTTCGAGAGTCTCGAACCGCACGGCCGACGCGTGAACCTGCGGCGCGCTGTGCCCGCGAGTCGACATGACTGCGTTTTCCCCCTGGGCGCGATGGTAACTGAAATACAACGGGACTGCCGCAGGGGGCGGCCCCGCGGCGGCTTGCGGCCGCTCGGGCGGGCGGACGAGAATGCACGGGCCGCATCTGGCGGCGGCACGGGTCGACGGTCCGGCTGGTGACACACGGGCAGATCATGGCGAGCGTCAAAGCAGCAGTGGCAATCGTGGCGGGTCTGGCCGCCGGGGTGGGCGGGTGCAATGCGGCCCGGGCACATTCCTTTCAGCTGAAAGATGTGGCCCGCATCGTGACGCTGAGCGACCCGCGGATTTCCCCGGACGGGCGCCAGATCGCCGTGGTGCTGTCCCGGCCGGACGTGAAAACGGACAAACCCGATCAGCAGATCGATCTGATCGCGGTGGCGAGCGGCACGTTGCGGCCGCTGACGCGCTACCGTAAGGGCGTGCATACGCCGCGCTGGTCGCCGCACGGGCACCGGCTCGCGTTCATCGCGAGCGCCCCTGCGGCGCCCGGGAGCAAGAGTGGCAGCGCGGCCAAGCCGCACGCGCAGGTGTTCGTGATGCCCATGGACGGCGGCGATGCGCTGCAGGTGACCCACGCGCCGCGCGGCATCCTGTCGTTTGCCTGGAGTCCCGGCGGCGGCCGCATCGCCTACATCGCGAAGAACGAGCCGCCGAACGCCGCGGCGCTGAAGGCGCACGACAACGTGTTTCGGGTCACTGACAACAACTTCATGGTGCACCGGGCCGCGGCGCGCGCCGAGTTGTGGGTCGTTCCGAGCGCCGGTGGCGCCGCGCGTCGACTGACCGACGGTGCGTTCAGCCTCGACACCGACCAGCAGGACCCGCAGCCGGCGCCGACCTGGAGTCCGCATGGCCACTCGATCGCGTTCGTGCGCTTCCCGGATCCCTTCTGGGCACTGTCCTTCAAGTCCATCATCGACACCGTCCCGGCCGCCGGCGGCGAGCCCGCACCGCTCGTGCCGCTTCAGGGCTCGATCCTGGCGCACTATGCACCGGCCGGCGATGCACTCGCGTTTATGCGGCCGCGCAACGGCGATGAGAACAACGGCACGGCCGTCTACGTTGCGGTCGGTGGCACGACCTTCGACGCGACGCATGCGCTGGCTCGCAACGTAGACACGTACGCGTGGATGCCGGGCGGACGCAGCCTGCTGCTCACCGGCGAGGACGGTACGCGCTCGGTGCTGTGGTGCCAGCCGCTGCACGGGCCGGTCCGCCGACTCGACCTCGGCGGCGTCGACATCGTCAGTCCGCCGAGTGTGGCCACGACCGGTGCGATCGCGTTCATCGGCCGCACGGCGACGCATGCCGATGAGCTCTACGTGATGGCCTCGAGCGTCGCGCTCCCGCGGCGGTTGACCGACGTGAACGGCTTTCTGGACGCGCTCGCGCTCGGGCGCAGCACGACCGTGCGCTGGCGGGGCCCGGGTGGCTTTCACGAGGACGGCGTGCTCACGTATCCGCCGCAAGCGCGGTCGGCGCACCGCGATCCGCTCGTGCTGCTGATCCATGGCGGACCGGAAGGCGCCTCGACCTCGGCGTTCTCCTCACTCGCGCAGCTGTTGGCGGCGCACGGCTTTCTGGTCTTTCAGCCCAACTACCGGGGCAGCACCAATCTCGGCGATGCCTACCAGCATGCGATCTACCGCGACACCGGTGCCGGTCCGGGCCGGGATGTGATGGCCGGACTTGCGGCCGTCGAGCGGCTCGGCATCGTCGATCGGCGGCGCATCGGCGTCAGCGGCTGGTCCTACGGCGGCTACATGACCGACTGGCTGACGAGTCATTATCCGCGGGTGTGGAGCGCGGCCGTTGCCGGCGCGGCGCTGAACGACTGGGTGATGGACTACACCATCGCGTACTACCAGCAGGGCGATGAATACTTCTTCGGCGGCTCGCCCTGGACGGCCAAGGACTACCGCATCTGGCGCGCGCAGTCGCCGATCACCTACGCCCGTCGCGTCAAGGCCCCGACGCTCATCATGGGCGACGTGTTCGATCCGAACGTGCCGCTGGTCAACAGCTACGAGTGGTATCACGCGTTGCGCGACAACGGGGTCACGGTCAGGTTCTACGCCTACCCGGCGCACACCCACTTCCCCTCGGACATCGACCGGCAGATGGACGTGATGCGCCGCTGGGTCGGCTGGATGCGGCGGTACCTGAAATGAGTGGGGACGAGCAGGACTCGCCGCTGCTGCGCACCGCCGCGGCGGCCGACGCCGCGGAGCTGGCGCGGTTGTCCGCACAGCTCGGCTATCCGTGCGATGCCGCAACGATGCGCCAGCGCCTCGAGCGGCTCGCCGCCCGCGCCGATCATGCCGTTTTCGTGGCGAGTACGGGCGAGGGCGCTTCGCTCGCCGGCTGGGTCCACGTGGGCGTGGGTCTGTGGCTCGAGTCCGGGGAGTGCGCTGAGATCCTGGGACTGGTGGTCGATCCGGCGGCTCGCCGCGGCGGCGTGGGCCGCCGGCTCGCCGCGGCCGCCGAGCGCTGGAGTCGCGCGGCGGGATTCGAGCGGATCGTGGTGCGCTCGAACGCGGTGCGGCCCGAGGCGCATGCCTTCTACCCGTCGCTCGGGTACGCCCTGGAGAAGACCCAGCGGGTGTACGGCAAGACGCTCACGTCGTGAGCCGCCCGAGCGGCGAGCGGACGCGCTAGGGGAAAGCCACACTTTCGGGGGCGCAGCGGGACGGATTACCGTGCTGCGGTCGGGTCCTGACCCCCGGGGGCGCCCATGCACACCAGACCATCGGCAGTGCGGCTGGGCCGCGCGGCGAGCGGCCAGGCAGCCGGACGGCTGCCGCGACCGCGCAGCGCGGCGCGCAACCTGCTGATCCGCGCCCTGCAGCGGCGGCAGACGACCCGCGCCTACAGCGCGCGCAAGCTCTCGGCCGAGATGCTCTCGGAGCTGCTCTGGGCCGCCTTTGGCGTCAATCGCCCGCAAGGACCCTTCGGTGGCGTCGGACGCACCGCGGCCTCGGCGAGCAACTCCCAGGAGATCGATGTCTATGTCGCCCTGGCCGACGGGACCTACCGATACGACGCGCTGGCGCATCGTCTGGAGCTCGCCGTGCTCGGGGACCTGCGGGCGCTCGCCATCGGCCGCCGGCAGTCCAAGACCGATTCGGGCGCCGCGGCGCCGGTGCGGCTGATCTATGTCGCGGACCTGGAGCGCCTGGTGCATACGCGCGGCGTGCAGGAGCCGGGTCTGCGCGACCCGGACATGCAGCGCGCGTACTCCTGCGTCGACACCGGTCTGATCGCCGCCAACGTGTACCTGTTCGCCGCCGCCACGGGCCTGGGCACCTGGTTCCACAATTGCGACCGCGAACGCCTGGCGGCGCGTCTGGCGCTGCGGGCCGGACAACGTGTACTGTTCGCGCAGACGGTCGGACATCCACAGCGCCGGTCCCGGGGAGGGCGTCCATGAAGTTAGACGGCAACACTGTGCTGATCACCGGCGGCGGCAGCGGCATCGGTCTGGCGCTGGCGGCGGCGTTCCTCAAGCGCGGCAACGAGGTGATCATCTGCGGGCGCAGTGCCGATCGGCTCGCCGCCGCCCAACGCTGGTACCCCGCGCTGCACACCAAGACCGCGGACCTGTCCGACCTCGCCGGCTGTCAGGAACTGTCGCTCTGGGCGGCCGACCGCTTCGAGCGGCTCAACATCCTGGTCAACAATGCCGGCATCCAGCGCGACATCGACTTCTCGCGCGGCGCCACCGAGTTCCTCTCCGGGGACAACGAGCTGCGCATCGATCTGGAGGCCCCGATCCTGCTCTCGGGCCTGATGGTGCCGCTGCTCACCGGTAAACGGCCCGCCGCCATCATCAACGTGAGCTCGGGGCTCGCGTTCGTGCCCTCGGCGCGCACACCGGTGTACAGCGCTGCGAAGGCCGGACTGCACGCCTTCAGCATGGCGCTGCGCCACCAGCTCATGCCGATTGGCATCCAGGTGTTCGAAGTCGTGCCGCCGGCGATCAACACCGGCCTGAACCCCGAGGGGCGAGCGCGCCGGCCGCACTTGAAAATGGACCTCGAGGCGTCCGAGTTCGCCGCCGTGGTGATGGCCGACCTCGAGAGCGACGTTGCGGAGATCGGTTATGGGTTCAGTGCCGATGCCATGCGGGCCTCGCGGACCGAGATCGACCGGCGCTTCGCGCAGCTGAACGCGCCCTGAGCGGTCCCGTTTGGCCGGGATTGCCGGCCTGTGGCGCGCGAGGATAATGCAGCCATGAGAGCGTTTGTGATCGCGCTGACGGCGCTGCTCGCCGCGGCGCTTGTCCCGGCCAGGGCCCAGAGCACCCCGTCCGCAGCGCCCGGTCGGCCCGCGATCGGGCTCGAGCTGCAGGGCGCGATCGGGCCGGCCACGGCGCACTACATCGTGCAGGGACTGCACACGGCCGCGGCACGCGGCGCGCCATTTGTCATCCTGCGCATCGACACCCCCGGGGGACTCGAGACCTCGATGCGGGAGATCATCAAGGCCATCCTGGCCGCACCGATGCCGGTGATCGGCTATGTCGCGCCCGCCGGCGCCCGCGCCGCGAGCGCCGGGACCTACATCCTCTACGCCTGCGCAGTCGCGGCGATGGCGCCGGCGACCAACGTCGGGGCGGCCACCCCGGTGTCGCTCGGCGGTGGAACGCCGGCGCCGGCCCGCATGAGCGCCGAGCAACGCAAGATCCTCAACGATTCCATCGCCTACATCCGTTCGCTCGCCGAGCTGCGCGGGCGCAACGTGAAGTGGGCCGAGCATGCGGTGCGCGGCGCGGCAAGTCTGCCGGCCGGCG
>Ga0315298_1005089_pt1 | contig 19027 bp, 17 predicted proteins | sample WHS_1_MG_FD_203077 | JGI IMG/M metagenome (GOLD analysis project Ga0315298, IMG submission 203077) | Extremophilic microbial mat communities from Washburn Hot Springs, YNP, Wyoming, USA - WHS_1_MG | ecosystem: Environmental > Aquatic > Thermal springs > Hot (42-90C) | place: USA: Wyoming...
GAGAAAAAGTTGGTATCGACGGGTTCCAAAACTTCCGCCGATGAGAACTGTGCAATCCAATCCGAACCAAGCTCCAGAACATCGGGTGCTGTTCGGGAATTAAATGCGATGATGAGCTTCGTTTTACCGTCGTTCCAACTCAGTTCCGAAACATCGACACGGCAGTTGTTTTGCCTTTCAAATTCGTTGATTATTTGGCGAACGACTTTAGCTTGGGAGGGTTCGCTCCAAAAATGCCAAAATTTGATTTTCTCTTCTTTTTTCCCACATCCAGAAAAAAGAAGAGAAAAAAACAAAAGTACTAAATATTTTTTCATTCTTTCGAATTAATTAAATTGCAAACTTAAAATATTTCGAGTTGTTTATGAAAAAGTTTGTTTCATTGCTGGCAGTTTTATTCCTCATTTCGGCAAGTAATTTATTCCCCAAAGGATTTTTCTATGAGATTGTGGGGAAAAATTCAAAAGTTTATCTGTTGGGTTCAATTCATCTGGCGAAACAAGATGCTTTCCCATTAGATTCGGTTATTGAAAATGCTTTTGCTTCCTGCGGGAATTTAGTTCTCGAAGTCAATTTGAATAACATTAATCCGATGGAGATTTTCCAATATGGGGTTTTTCAAGATACCACGAAGTTGGAAGATGTAGTGCCACCGAAATATTTTAAGATTATGGATAGTTTGTTTACAATTTACGCTTTTCCAAAAATGATGTACAACAAATTCAAGCCTTGGGTTGCTGTTTTGATTTTGCAGAGTTTGGAGATGACCAAAGCATCAGAAGATTTTATTTCAGGGGTTGAAACATATTTTATAAATAAATTAGATAGTTCACAAAAAGTTTTAGAATTGGAATCGTTCAAAGAACAGTTGGATGTTTTCCAAAGTCTGTATAATCTCGACTCCGAACATTTTTTTGAATATTTCCTAACCAAAAATAACAATGATAAAACCCAATTTGATAAATTATATGAGGCTTGGTTAAAGGGAGATGAAAAATCAGCAATAGAGTTAATAGAGAAAGAATTAGAAGGATTTGAACTTGCGAAACAGTATAGAGAAATACTTTTAGAAAGTCGAAATCGGAGAATGGCAAACGATGTCGAGAATTTTCTTATGCAAGAAGGATGCTATTTTGTCGTTGTTGGCGCCGGCCATTTAATTGGAAGCAACGGCATTGTTAATCTTCTCCACCAAAAAGGATATGAAGCCAAAAGGGTGAAGTAGGAAATTTTTAAGCAGAAAAATTTTTTAAAAATTATTTGCTTAATTTATTTTTTAATTTTATTTTAGTATTTTAGTAATGAATTTAATTTGAAAAAATCTGATTGGAGGAAAATGTGTATTCTCTCAACCTTAACCTGCAAGTCATAACTCCTTTATTTATGTACGGTGCTGATGGTAGAAAACCTGAATTGCGTTCTTCCGAAGTTAAAGGTATGATGCGTTTCTGGTGGAGGGCAATAAGGGGGGATGATAATATTGAAGCACTCAGAAAAGTTGAAGCAAGAATTTTTGGAGGTTCAAGAGAGGAGCAGGGAAAGAGTAAGGTAATAATAAAAGTTTATCCACAACCATCAAATCAATTTTTGGGGACGAATTTAAAAAAAGATTTCGGATTACAAAGGAGATATAATAGAAATATCAACTATTTGGAAGGAAGAGATGCTTTAATTGGATATCTGCTTTATTCTACTGTATTACCAAATCAAGAAAGAGCATACATAAAACCTAATTTTCAATTCAACATAGAACTTTCATCTTATGATGAAGAATCTTTTAAAAATGCACTTGCATCTTTATGGACGGCAATCTATCTTGGAGGATTTGGAACAAGAGCAAGAAGAGGAGGAGGAAATCTTGAAATAGTAGAAGCCAAAGGGAATTTATATGAATTAAGTTTTAGATTATCTGCTTCTTCTAAGACAGAACTAAATAACCGCTTGAAGGAAAATTTAGACAAAATTTTCAAAATTTGTGATTGTAAAAGTAGTGTTGCTTTATATCCAAATTTAAAAAATTCAAAAATAATTATTTTAGACCACGAAGACAGTTGGCAAAAAGCTTTGGACAAAATTGGAAATATTTTTAAAGAGTTCAGAGAGAATAACAAATCAGATATATTTAATATGGGAGCCTTTGGAATGCCTATAATGCATAATAGATTTAGAGTTAGGATAGTCCCCTATGAAAATACCAATAACAGATTTTCTGAAAGAATGGCTTCTCCTTTGATAATAAAACTCATTAAGGTAGAAAAAAAATATTTTCCAGTCATAGTAAGATTATCTACTAGTCTTCCTTTAGCTGGGAAAGAAAGAAAAGAGGGAAATAACTGGCAAAAAGAGCAAGTGCAAAATATAAATTTTACTAAAATTGATGAGTTTTTAAATAATATAAGAAATAAAGAGGAGATATGTTTATGAATTGCTATGAAGATTTCTTAAAAAAATTTTTCCATGACCCAATAGATAAACCATTGAATATTCCAGAGCATGAAAAAAGAGCGAGAGAATATGCTGAATTTTTCGGTGTTTCAGGGATTAACGAAGGTAAATATTCTGACCAAATTGCCTCTTGCATGGAAAGAAGTTTATTGCCCAGAGATGTCAAGCAGGAGTTGAGTGAAATACGGCATCCATTGACTGAAGAAAAAATAGATATTACCTTAGATACTCAAAAATCTATTGAAGAAATTTCATCATTATTAAAAGAAATTTCCAATTCTTATATAAATCTATCTGATGAAGAAAAAGCAGTTTTAATCTGGAGAAATCTACATGAAGAAATTTTAGAAGGAATTCAGGACGAAGAACTAAAGAAATATATTCCTATCATTCCGGCAGATACAAGGGTTCCTGACCATTCAATCTGGGAGCATTTAAAAGTCGCAACAGCGGTGAATGCTTTTGAGGGATATCAAAACAATTCACTATTTTTATTCACAATTGGTCCCGTTCAATCTTTTATTTCTCAGGCAAGAAAGGCGCAAGATTTCTATATGGGAAGTTTTATGCTTTCATATTTCACTTTCATTGCAATGGAAGAGGTAATTGAAAAATATGGTCCCTCTTCAATAATTTATCCAGACCTTTATAAACAGCCATTGATGGATTGGTATCTAAAAAATAAAGGAATAGAGCCTAAAAACTTTAATCCAGATCACATTATTCTTCCAACTATCCCTAATAGATTTGTAGCAATTATTGGAACTGCAGATAAAAATAAAATTGAAGAACTTTCAAAAAATATGATTGTAAAAATTAAAGATGAAATCAAAAGTGCAAAAGAAAAGATCTTAGAAGAATTAAAAGTTGATAAAAAATTGTCCGATACTCAAAAGGAAATATTACAAAATCAACTTTCGGATTTTCCACAAATATATTGGGTTGCAATTCCTTGGAGGAGGGGAGAGAACGACTTACAGATAGATGATCTGAAAGACTTTTTCACAGATGACAAAATAAGAAAATGGAAAGAACTATATAAATTTGCAAACGAAAAAGGAGAGTATCTTCCCAACATCGGTTTTCTCTATGAGTTTCTCTATACAGCCCTTGAAAAATCAATGGGTGCAAGGAAAAATTTAAGGGAATTCGAACAGAAACAAGAAGAAGGAAGAAAATGCTCATTATGTGGAGAAAGAAATGTTTTGTTTTTTAGAGAGAGAAAAAATGAAAATAAATTTAAACGCTATAATCGAGATGCTATAAACTTGATAAACAAAATAAACCCAAAATATTTAGATGATGGAGATGGGCTTTGTGCCCTCTGTTTCCTAAAAAGAACATTTGAAATATATTTAAAAGAAAACATCGGATCTATATTTGAAGATTTTTCCTTCACATCTGTGGCTGAGATTGCTTGTGCTGATTTTAAGAAAAAAGCAATTGAGAAAGCAAAGGAGGATTTTGATAAATATGAAAAAGAATTTTTTAAAATTCTGGGGGATGATAAAAAATTTAATTATTTAAAAATAAAATCTTTACCCAAATTAGGATTAGAAAAAACACTTGAAGGGTCTTGGTTTTATGAAGAAAATCTCTCTGTAAAAAAGTTCAACGATGAACTTGGAGTCTCGGTTAACTCCTCGCAAATAGAAAACCTAAAAGACTGTTTAAGGAATCTTTACGCTAAAGCAGGCAAACCAAAAAAATATTATGCAGTTCTTTACCTTGATGGAGATAACATGGGAAAATGGCTCTCTGGAGAACTTTTGCCAGAAATTCAATACGCATATAATTCAGAGACGTGGGGAAAATTGCCAGAAGAATTTAAAAAGAAGTTACAAAGATACACTCCTAATAAAATCTTAACCCCAGCCGTCCACTCTGCAATATCAACAGCCTTAAGAAATTATACAATTGAGTTTGTCAAAAAAATTGTTGAAGAGGAACATCTTGGAAAACTCATTTATGCTGGTGGTGATGATGTTCTTGCATTTGTAAATCTAAAAGACCTCTTTGATGTTATGGAAAAATTGAGATGGGCTTTTTCCGGACAAATAAAAATCGAAAATGGGATAATTAATGTTAATATTAGTAATGATTCTGGCTTTGTTTTAAAAGATGGAGTATACTATCTTACAATGGGTAAAAATGCTTCCTGTTCAATGGGAGTTGTTATTGCACATTATAAAGAGCCATTGAAAATTGTAATCGATAAAGTTTTTGAAATGAAAAAAATGGCTAAAAATTCTGGAAAAGATAGATTTGCCATTTGCCTTTTAAAGAAATCTGGTGATGAAAGAGTAAGCGTTTCAGAATGGAAATATAAAGATAAGCTTACAACAGCGGTATTGAAAGAAATAAAAGAGCAAATGGATAAAGATAAATATATTTCTGACGGTTTTATCCAGAAATTCAGGAGCGAATTTTTAAATTTACTTGATGTTCCTGAAAATATAGTTGAGGTAGAATTAAAGAGGCTAATAGCAAGGGCTTATAATGGAAAAAGTGGAGAATCGAAAGAGAAAAATAAGGAATTTATTGATAATTTTACAATTAATGTTTTGAATATTTTGTTAGTAGATAATTTATCAAACTTTACAAATCTTCTTGAAATTGCAAGTTTTATGAACAGGGGGGAATAAAATGTGGTATAAAATTAAGGCTTTAGATACATTATTTTTCAGGGATGGTAGACCTTTTACGATGGGTTCTGAATCTTGGGCGAATCCAGTTTTTCCACCCTATCCTTCCACTGTTTATGGAGCAATAAGGACATGGTTGATTTTCGAAAAAGGAAATTTAAAAGAATTTAGAGAAGGAAAATATAAAGAAGAACTTGGAACTCCTTCTGAAAAAGGAAATTTAAAAATAAAAGGACTTTTTATCTGTTTGGACAACAATATATATTTCCCTGTGCCTTTTGATTCCCTTAAAAAGAAAGGTGCAACGCAAAGTGAGAAAAATAATCTTTTTTATATCGCTTGCATAAACAAACCTGAAATCTTTATATCAGATTATCATTTAGAAAGTATTCTAATCAACAGGAATGATTTTGAGCTTGAAGAATGTGATGGGTTCATAAATATAGATTCTTTAAAAAATTATTTAATACAAAGCAACGAAGTTTTACAATTTACCGAAAAAAAAGAAATCTTTTTGGAAGAGAAAAAAACAGGTATTAAAAAAAGTAGAAAAACTTTATCTTCTGAAGAAGGTTATTTATACAGAATTCCTATGGTAAAACTTAAAAAGGAGGCAAGTTTGTTGATAGAAATAGATGGAATAAGTAATTGTCCAGGTAGTGGGTTTCTTCAAATTGGTGGTGAAGGCAAAATTGTAAAAATTGAGAAGAAAGAAAGTGATAATCAATTAATGACTTTAATGGATATTAATTTTAAATTTGAAAATAAAATTTTCAAACTTTACTTTGCAACTTCTGCAATTTTTGAAAATGGTTGGCTTCCAAGGTGGGTTAATAAGTCAACTTTTGAAGGGGAATATAAAGGAATAAAAGTGAAGCTTGTTTCTTGTGCTATTGGGAAATTCAATCTAATAGGTGGATGGGATTTAGCAAATAACAGACCTAAGCCAATGTATAAGGCAGTTCCTGCTGGCAGTGTTTATTATTTCAAAATTTTAGATGATACACCAGCAGAAAAAATTAAAGAGGTTTTTCATCTTAAAAATATCTCTGATATAAACCTTGAAGAAGGATTTGGATTAAGTTTATTGGGAGAAGTATAAATATGAAAAAGATAATTACAACTGTAGGTACTTCAATTTTTGAGAATTATTTAAATAATATTGACAATCAAAATTTTATTTGTGCTTATAATTTTTTTAAAATCAATAAAGTTGAAGCAAAAAAGCTAGATGTTGAACAAAATAGAAAAAATATTATCGAAAATTGTTTTACAGAAAATTATTTTAAAGGGAATACCGATGCCTCTGCTGAAATAAAAAGCTTGATAAAACTCAAACAGGAATTAAGAGATGAGTTTAGTATCTATTTTTTGCATTCTGATACAGCTTTAAGTCGACTTGCTGCGGGAATATTATATAAAGTATTTAGCGAGTATAAACCCTATGACGAACTAAAAGATTGTGAAGTAGAAAAACCAGTGATAATTGAAAGACTTCAGGTTTGGGATAGGCGTGAGTTTAACAAAGGATTAGAGAATTTAATCAACAAGATTGATAAAATCTCTAATGGATACTACGAGAACATCGTTATCAATATAACAGGCGGGTATAAGGTAACTATCCCATATCTTACTATTCTTGCTCAGGTGAAAAAATGTCCGATATACTATATTTTTGAAGATACTGAAGAATTAATAGTGATAGCTCCAACTCCAATAGATATTAACTGGGGTTTGTTCGAAAAATATTCCCATCTGTTGAAGAAATTTAGCGAAGGTGTCTATGATATGAAAAATTTAAGAAAGGAGTATTCTGAATATGATAGTTTTTACAATGAGTTTAAAAGTTTACTATGGATTGATAATGATTGGGGTGAGTTGAATCCATTAGGAAACATCTTTTGGAGTAAGTATAAAGACATCATTTTGGTATATATTGCTAAGACATCAGAGTATTTTGAAAAGTTAACGGATAAAGACAAGAAAAAAATTGAAAATTCAATTAGAGAATTATACTTACGATTGACAAATTATATTGGAAAGGTTAACTCAAAAAAAGAAGCGATAGATAAGATTATTAGCCTTAATGAAAATGATTTAAGACACGCTAAAGTTATAGACCGTGATAATGGTGTTTTTATTTTTAAATCCACTAATGAAGAGCATATAAGATTGCTTTACTCGTTTGAGGTTGACAAAGATGGGGATATTTCATCAATTAGAATATATGATTTCGTTTATCAAAATTTTGAACATGACAAATATGTAGAGGAATTTCAAAAAAATTACCCAGCACTAAAAGATAAAGAAACAAAAATTATTCCTTTAAATAAAAATTAAGGAGGATTTATATGTTTAAAAAATCAAATCTGTTTTTTATAATTGCAGAAACTCCACTTCATCCTGGAAGTGGTGGAGATAGCACTGGGATTGTTGATTTACCAATTCAGAGGGAAAGATATACAAACTTTCCCAAAATTGAAGCGTCGGGGTTGAAAGGATGTATAAGGGAGGCATTTGAAAATAATATAAATAATAAAAAAATTATCTCCCTTGTCTTCGGTCCAGAGGATACAGAAGAAGCCCATGCTGCTGCCCTTGCTTTTACTGACGCAAGAATTCTTTTGTTCCCTGTTAAATCTTTGAAAGGTGTATTTGCTTGGATTACTTGCCCGATGGTTCTTGAAAGGTTTAAAGAAGATTTAAGATTGACAGGCGAAAAATTTAATTGCTTAATTCTAGAAGAGATTAAGGAAGATAATTGCTGGATATCCAATGGTTCAACAATCATTATTAATGACCAAATTGTTCTTGAAGAATATACATTTAAAGCCGAAAAAAAGAATGAAGTAAAAGAAATTGCTAAGTTTTTTGCTCAAAAGATTTTCCCACAACAGGAAAATGATACATACAAATTCTGGCGTGAGAAACTTGAAAAGGATTTGGTAATCTTGTCGGATGACGAGTTTGAACAGTTTGTTACAAGTTCAACAGAAGTTATTACAAGAACAAGAATTGATGATGTAACTGGCACTGTAAAGAGCGGCGCTCTTTGGACCGAGGAGTATCTCCCACCAGATACAATCCTTTACTCACTTGCAATGGCTTCGCCAGTAAGGGTAGAAAAAGATGAAACAAAAGAGGTTTTTAAGGCAGAAACTCCTGATAAAGAGGCAGAAAAAGTTCTTCAGTTTTTTGAATTGGGCATTCCAGAAGTGATTCAAGTTGGTGGAAATCAGACAATTGGAAAGGGTTTCGTAAAAATTCAAATTTTAAGATAGGAGGGTAAAAAATGGAAAAGGAAACAATAATTAGCAAACTTGAAAAAGGTAGGGCGGAGTTTGCGTATAGATGCGTGGAGAAGGCAATAGAAATTTTTAAGGATAACTCTAAAAAACAGAAAGAATATAAATCACACACACGAAAAATTCCAACTATGATTCTTTCTAATGGTCTTGGACAAACGCTTGCTTTTATAAAAGCAAAATCTGAAAAAGGAAATGCTTATGACTTAATTTATAGTCAACTCACAGAATATATGAAAAGCGCCCACACTGTAAGAATTCAGATGCCTAAAGAGAAAAATGACTTTGTAGAATGGGTTATATCCTGTGATTCCTCAAAATATAGATACATAACTCAAGAAATCCTCGCATTCTTGAACTGGCTTAGAAGATTTGCCGAAGGATTAATTGAGGGAGAGGAAGAATGAACGAGAAAATAAGAGTTCCTGAAAACAAATATTTTAATAAGAGTTTCAAAGATTTACTTTATAAATTTTTTGGCTCTCATCAAATTAATTCTCAACAATTTAAAGAAATCAATTTTGCATATCTTTTTAATTTACCGTCAATTACTAATGAATGGAAAATCAGAATAAACGAAGATATTGAAAATTTTAAGTGGGATAAGGATTTCATAAACTCCATTGAAATCAGAAAAAAACAAATAATTATGCAACTTCAAAAAGAAGGATACAATTTAGAAAACTTTCCTTTATCTATTTCCTGGCGTCTTGTTATTGGTCTTGGTGCCTCTCATCCACAGAAAACATCAATGACTCTTCATCATATTTACGGAATTCCCTATATTCCGGGAAGTGCTATAAAAGGTGTAACAAAACATTGGGCTGTTTTGAAATTTGCAGAAGAAGTGAGTAAAAGTGAAAATATAAAATTTGAAAAAGCAATAGACGATGTTAGTAAGGCTTTAGAAAACGGAGAAAAAATGGATCTAAAAGTAGAGGATTTAGAATTTAGCCAACTTATTGAAATTTTCGGGACACAAGAAAAACAAGGAAAAGTAATATTTTTTGATGCATATCCTGTTGGAGAGATAAATTTAAAAATAGACATAATGAATCCACATTATCCTAAGTATTATGACGGGAAAGAGCCACCTGCTGACTGGGACAGCCCGATGCCTATAAAATTCCTTTCATTAGAAAATACAACATTTCGATTTTATCTTGCGACCAAAGTTAGAGATGATTTTGAGAAAAATTTGCTAAACAAAGCTAGGGAATTGTTATTTGAAGCTCTCTCTAATTTTGGTATAGGTGCCAAAACTTCTCTGGGATATGGACTTTTTAAAAATAATTTGTGAACATAAATAGTTTCTAAGTTGATAGCATTGAAAATTTTTTTAAAAAAAATTTTACTAAATGTCATATTTTGTCGCTAAATGGTTTTGTTTTTTTGGTTTTTTATTATATTAGTATTTTAAAAAAGTAAATTTTCCATAATGGATTGGGAAAACTTAAAAATAAAATTCCAAAAATCTTATTTCAACAAGTATTTTGGGGGGTTTTATGCTATCTGCAATTAAACGAATAGGAGAGTTTGTCGCCGAAAATCAGGGCGAAATCCGTCTTGTTTCGACCAAACCCAAGAAAGGCGACGAGTATGCCATATTAATTCATTTAAACAAAAACGAGCCGTCGGGATTCAAGGTTGAGATTGAGGATTTTGATATTAATAAGTCCCAAAAATATCTTTGGGATGAAGATGCCAAAAAAGGCAATAATCCTTTACCATTTTGCAAAATAACTGAACCGGCAAAGACCTTTGAAAAGAAAATTCTTATTTGGTACAGAGAATTCCTAAAAAGTTCTGATGACGAGGAAACAAAAGTATTAAAAACTCTTTCGGAAAAAAAGGCTGAGATAATTGAAAGTATCGAACAGACATATAAATGGGCATATAAAGAAAGCAAATCGAAGGTTAAGATTTTCTATTTGGGTGTGAAAATCGAGGGAAAATATCCGGGTGAATTCGAGAGTATTCGGGAATATTGGCAAGAAAGTAGGGAAGTGAAAGACTGGACCCTTGGGAAATGTTCCGTTTGTGGGGAAAGTAAGGATGTTACAGCACGAACGGGAGTTTTCCAATTCGATACCGATGACAAGCCCGGATTTATCGTTGGGGGCTTCAATAAAAAATACTCTTGGAGGAATATACCAGTTTGTGGCGATTGTAGAGAGAATCTTTTGCGTGGGCGGAAATTCATCGAAAACAACCTTTCGTATAAATTTTATGGACTTTCATATTGGCTTGTTCCTAAGTTTTTCATTGGCCACAAGAACCTTGTTAATGAAGTTTTAACCACGCTTTCCGACAGGAGTGTTGTGAAGAAAATTTCCCTTAAAAATTTGAAAGATGCATTATTGGTTGAAGAGGAAATTTCAAAATTGGTTGAGGCTAAAAGGAGCTTATTTGACAATGAATCTTCTCCAAATGATTTGATTGAATCGTTATTCAAAGAAACCTTGCTAACAAATGATGAAAATGAATCTTTTGGATATCTAAAAGAGATGCAGGATAGTCTTGGGCTCAATCTTTTATTTTTACGTAAAGACCAATCTGCAGAAAGAATACTTTTGCTAATTGAAGATGTTTTACCCTCGCGGTTGAATTTAATTTATAATGCAAAGTTGAAGGTCGAAAAAAATTTCAAAGATTATCTGTTTGCTACTTTTTCCGAAGCTGAGAAAAAGGAAGAGAAAAAGAACATTTGGGAAAAGTATCCCAAAAGTTTTAATTTTGGGAAAATTAGAACATTTTTTAGCAAGAGCAACGAGGATAAAAGGGATACAGACCTTGATAAGTATTTCCTCGAAGTGACCGAGGCTGTGTTTAAAGGGAAAACAATTGACTGGAATTTTCTTACAAGATTTTTTATGAATTCCATTTCGAGTGCATTTGTAAAGGAAGAATATTTTCGGTTCCGTGTAACCGATGCAATGATGGTAAACAACTTTTTAGAAGAATTGGGTTTAATAAATTATTCAAAGGAGGAACAAATGGAAGCATCAACTTTCGAAGAAATTTTCGAAAGGTATGGCAAATCGCTAAACACACCTTCGAAGCGTGGAATTTTTCTTTTGGGTGCCTTAACCCAGATGCTTTTGAATTTGCAGTATCATCTTCGTAGCAGTGCACCTTTTATGAAAAAACTTAAAAGCTTAAAGATGAATGAGCAAGATATTCGGGGGCTTCTTGCCGAAGTGCAAAACAAATTTATTGAATACGACCGCTATGATGTTGGCAAAAGGGAGCTTGCTAAGGAAATATCGGATTTATTCTTGCAATCGGGTGAAGATTGGAAATTGAGCATCGACGAAATGAACTACTATTTCGCTTGCGGAATGAACCTTTATGAACAAATTTCTGAAATAATTTATTCAAATCTAAAACAAAAGGAGGAGTAACAAATGGAAACAATTCGTAATCGTTCTGAAATTCTTTTCCTTTACGATGTGAAAGATGCAAATCCAAATGGCGACCCTGTTGACGAAAACAAACCTCGAATCGACGAAGAAACTGGAATTAACATCGTAACGGATGTGCGATTGAAAAGAACCATTCGAGATTATCTCTATGAATTCAAAGGGCAGGAGGTTTTTGTACGTCAAACTTACACCGAAGAAAACAAACTTAGAACTAAAGGTGACAGGGTAAAAGATTTTGGCCAAGACGAAAAGAACATCATCCAAAGTTGCATTGATATTCGACTTTTCGGTGCTACGACTGCAATAGAGAAGCAAACAATGACATTAACAGGTCCGGTACAATTTAAGTATGGTAGGTCGTTGCATAAAGTGGATTTGAAATATTTCAAAGGCACCACTGTGATGCCATCGAGAGAGGAAGCTGAGCAAGGCACTTTCTGGGAGCGATACATCCTTCCATACTCGCTAATCGTATTTTATGGTGTTGTTAATGAGAATGCGGCTCGACAACAGGAAATTCCTTTGACAGAATCGGATTTGGACCTAATGTTCGAAGCAATGTGGATTGGAACAAAAAATTTGATTTCGGGTTCAAAGTTCGGTCAAATGCCACGTCTTCTTTTGCAAGTTAAGTATAAAGAAAACGAGAATTTCCACATTGGCGAGCTGGATAAACTTGTTTCATTAACAACAAATCTCGATGAAGAATCAATTCGCGATGTTGTTGATTTTAAAATTGAAATCTCGCCCCTCGTCAATGAATTGAAGAAGTATCAAGACCGAATTGAGATGATTCGTTATAAAGTTGACGAAAGATTGAATCTCACGATTGATGGCTATGCAACAGATGTAAACACTGCGTTCAATTTCGCTAAAATTGAAACATTCAAATTTTAGGTTTTAAAATGAAAGTTTTAGTTTTTGATGTTTGGGGAGATTTAGCCCACTTCAAAAAATTTTATACCACATCATCTCCACTTTCGCTGTCGTTTCCATCGCCGCCAACAATTGCGGGAATGCTCGGGGCTTTGGTAGGTGCCGAAAAGTCTTCGAATGACTATCTGCGAAAGTTTTTGAACGATTTTTGTCGTCTTTCCATTCAAATTATGACCCCAATTCAAAAGATTCGTTTTGGTATTAATCTTTTGGAAACTAAGGGTACAAATATGAAAAGACCAATGAGCGACCGAAACCTTGCCCCGAGAACTTTGATTCGCACCGAGTTTGTTCGGTTCCCAAGATACCGTATCTATTTCTTTCACAAAGATGAAAGAATTTATTTTCAGATTAAAGACAAGTTGATTGAACATCGGACTTTTTTCACTCTTTCGCTTGGATTGAGTGAGTTAATTGCTAACTTTAAATTTATTGGCGAATTCGATTTCGAAGACCGAACATTCAGCAACGATGCTGTCGAAATTTCATCACCAATTTTGGTGAGTAATCTTATTGAAGCCCAAGATAGTGTAATTATTGAGCAGGGGAAAAAATATTTGAAAGAGAAAATCCCTGTTTTGATGAATCCACAGCGCATTGTAACTCGTTATGAGGATGTGATTTTTGAGCCAGAAGGTAAAACGATTAAAGCCAAAGTTAAGAATTATCAAAGATTGGAAGATGGAACAGCAATTTGTTTCTTCTGAATTGTATTCACACGAAGGGAAACTCCTTGAAGTTCATCTGTTGGAAGTCGCCAAGCTGGCAAACCATTTGATTTCGGATAAGCCCGTTGATTTACAACAAAAAATCAAGGAGATTTCCCTTCTTTCTGCTTTATTTCACGATGTTGGCAAGGCAACCAGTTTTTTTCAAGAATATTTGCTTTTGAAAAAGAACGTAGACCCCGAGAAAAAGCAACATAGTTTACTTTCTGCTCTTTTTGGGTTTTTTATAGCTTTACAGTATTTCAATAAGGGTAATTTGTTTGATTCATTCCTTGTATTCTTAATTATATCAAAGCATCACGGAGACTTGATTGACCCAAAACTCGCTTTAAACCTCGAAAAGAAAGACTACGCACTGCTTTATGAGCAGATTGACTCTATCGACTCAAACAGGTTTGGGGTTTTGCTGAATAATCTTGCCAATGAGTTTCCAGATTTTTTCCCTTCTATTGAATTTTCAAGCATTTTAAGCGAATTTAAAAAGTTCGTTGAGCGATTCGAGAAGAATGCTTTGGGCATCAGGAAGCAAATTAGGGACCAAGTTGAAAAGATACATTCTTTGGAAAAATACTTAATTGTTAATACTATCTTCTCTATTCTACTGGACGCCGATAAATCTGATGTTGTATTGGATGATAAAACAATTTTGCAATCCCGAGTTCAAATTCCTGACTTTTTGGTTGATAACTACATTTGTTCAGAAACATTTAATAGAAAATCTATTGATTCCCCACTTAACGGGCTTCGCCAAACAGCATACGATGAGGTCTTAAATCGTGAAATTAATTTAAATCAAAGAATCTTCACCTTGACACTTCCAACAGGCTTGGGTAAGACTTTGATTTCCCTCTCTTTTGCTTTGAAGTTAAGAAAATTACTCCGGGGGAAACACAGAATTATCTATTCTCTGCCTTTTTTGAGCATAATTGACCAGAATTATGAGGTTTTTAAAGAGGTACTACAATACAATGGGATTTCTACTACATCGGATATACTTTTAAAGCATCATCATTTGAGCGAGTTGAAATATTCCAAAAGTTCAAATGGGGAGGATTTCGATTGGGATGCCTCGAAAATCTTAATCGAAGGTTGGAACTCCGAAATAATTGTTACTACTTTTGTTCAATTTTTCCATACTCTTGTGTCGAACAGGAATAAGAGCATCCGAAAATTCCACCGCCTTGCTAATTCAATAATTATTCTCGACGAAGTTCAAAGTATTCCGATAAAGTACTGGCAATTGATTAGAAAATTAATGATTGAACTTGTTAATAAGTTTAATTCCTATTTGATTTTTGTTACTGCTACCCAGCCTATGATATTTGAGCAAGAGGAATTTTACGAGCTTTCGGAGCCAGAAAAATATCATTCTCAATTGAACAGAGTTGAAATTATTCCCGATGTTCGTTTTCCGATAACAATTGAGGAAATGGTCGAAAAATTCGAGTTTGGGAAGAATTCTATTCTATTTGTTTTGAATACCATTGGTTGTGCCGAAAATACTTTTAACTTGATACGGCAGAGATGGGAAAATTCAACATTTCTTTCCACTCATATTGTTCCATTCGAAAGAGCCCGAAGAATAGACGAAATCAAGGAAAAACTAAAAGCAAAAGAGCCTCTTGTGGTTGTTTCGACACAACTTGTAGAGGCTGGGGTTGATATAGATTTTGACATAGTTGTTCGGGATTTAGCCCCGTTCGATTCAATTGTGCAATCGGCTGGGCGGTGCAATAGAAATGGGTTATCAAAAGGAAAAGTGTTCGTTTTTCACTTGAAGAAAGACATAGAGGATAAACAAAGTTTTTACTCTTCGAAGATTTACGATGCTGTATTGCTCGACATAACGCGTTCGATTTTGTTGAACCGAGAGATAATAACAGAACCCGAAATTCATCAACTCTCTCAACATTATTTTCAAGAGACAGTGAAACGAAAGAATCAGCACGAATCGAAATTAATTATCGATTGCATTGAATTTCTGCAATATTCATCGACCGATGAGGAAGCATTTACACTTGAGAAATTTAAACTTCTTGATGAGAAATATTTCGAGATGGATGTCTTTATTGAAGTTAATGAAGCAGCCCAGAATCTATGGAAAAGATTTACCGAACTTTATCGAGACGATACTATCGACCGATTTGAACGGAAGAAAAAATTTGCGGAATTCAAAACGGATTTTTATAATTATGTGATTTCGATTCCCAAAAACGCAAGCAATCGACCCGTGGATTTCTTTGGCGAACTCGCGCACGTTTCGTTGGATGAACTTGATTATTACTATGATACTCTAACTGGTTTTAAACTCAAACCTGATATTTTTACTGAGGTTATTTAAATGATTATTAATTCATTCAGGGTTTTTCTTGCAATCGATGGAGTGCTCGAAAAGCGGGATGCACAAAAAGTTCGTGGGTATTTAGGAAATCTTTTCTGGGAAAATCCATATGCCCATCATCACAACCCCGATGGCTCTTTGATTTATGAATATCCTCGAATTCAGTATAAAGTTATTAATGGTAATTGTTTAATCCTTGCATATGACGAAGGGGTTGAGATTGTTAAAAAGGTTTTTGACGATTTGGAAAGCATCCTGTTGGATGAAAATTGGAAAAATATTCATTCTAAAGCACTTGAGATGGTCGAAGAGCAGTTCGATGCAACAGATGAACCAATTGAGTATCAATTTCTAACGCCTTGGCTGGCTTTGAACGAGGAGAATTATCGAATTTACAAGTCTAAACGAACATTTCGGGAGCGTAAGTGGTTACTCGAAAATATTTTGACAGCCAATATTATTTCTGTGGCAAAATCTTTGGGCTTTACCATCGAAAAGCAAATTCATACATCATTAGTGGAAGTGAAACCAATATCGGTAAATGTTAAAAATGTGAAGATGGCTGGGTTTTACGGAACTTTTATTACCAACTTTAGGTTTCCGTCGTTTTGGGGTCTTGGGAAATCTGTGGCTCGAGGATTTGGAACTGTTATTCAAACTCCCGAGTTGAAGAAATTTAAAAAGGGTTTGATGCAATTACTTCCCGAACCAAATACAAATAGGCACCAGAAAAGATTCAAAAGAAAAAGAAGAATATGAGTAGGGGATTATTGGAAAAAAGAATCCGAGTTCTTAATTTTGCCTTTTTTCAAAGGCTAATGGAACTGGTTATCAATTCTCGGGGGGCTTATCTTCAAAAAAGTGGTGAATGCTTCAAAATCAAAACCGAAGAGCGAAGTGTTGAAATTTCTTGTCAAAAGGTTTCTTCTATTTTAATCTCCACTTCTGCTCTAATTACTACCGATGCAATCAAACTTGCAATGGATAACAACATCGACATTGTTTTTCTCGATGAATTTGGCAATCCTTTTGCCCGAGTTTGGATGCCCAAATTGGGAAGCACAACTCTTATCCGTCGTCGTCAATTAGAAATTTCTGAATCGCCCGATGGTTTGAAATTTGCTTTGGAATGGGTTAAGAATAAATTCGACAATCAAATTAATCTGCTTTTGCGATTGAGGCAAACAAGACCACATCGCTCCGCCGAAATAACTTCTGCGATTAACGATCTGAAGACCACAGCTTCCCGCTTGGATACAATTCTTGAAGAGTATAGTTCTTTATCCGAAGCAAGGTTCGAGATTTTAGGAATCGAAGGCACTGGAGCTAGGATTTATTTCGACATTATTTCTGCCTTGCTTCCCGAAAGATTTCAGTTCCAAGGTCGTAGCCGTAATCCCGCCAAAGATGAATTTAATGCTCTTTTGAATTATGCCTATGGTATTCTTTACTCACGTGTCGAAAAGGCTTGTATTATTGCCGGGTTAGACCCTTATCTTGGATTTTTGCACACCGATAATTATAACAAAAAGTCTCTTGTATTCGATTTAATCGAAAACTATCGAGTTTGGGCAGACGAAGTTGTTATCGCTCTTTTTGCAGGGCGAAAAGTTAAAGTCGAGATGTTCGATAAAATCCCCGATGGATTGACTTTGAACAAAGATGGTAAAGCTTTGCTTGTTACTGAATTCAACAATTTTCTTGAGGAAACAATTCGCTATCGAGGTAGAAATGTACAAAGAAAAAATATCATTCAATTCGATTGCCATCGATTTGCTAATCAATTAATAGGAAAGGATAATGAAGCAAAATGAAACACTTGTTTGGGTGATTTACGATATTACAGAAGACAAAATTCGGAACCGAGTTGCTAAGGTCTGCAAAGATAAAGGGCTTTATCGTGTGCAGAAATCGGCTTTCCTTGGCACTATTAACCGAAACCAACTTGATGAACTTTCTATGTTCTGCGACGAAATAATTGACCAAGATACCGATTCGGTCTATATTTTCCCAATGTGCAAGGATGACTTTCGAAGGGTTATCCTTCTTGGTCAAGCTTTCGACAAGAAACTTGTTACCGATGAAGTTAAGGCTTTATTTATTTAAACAATGATGGAAACTAACAAAGAACTACAAGAGTATATCGACATTAAAGCCGAAAACAGAAAATTGTTTTCGCCTTTTCCCGAATTTGATACCGAAGTTACTCCTATGGTAACTCCCAGCGAAATAATTGAATACACCTATTGTCCACGATTCTTATATTATATGAATACCCTTGGCATTCCGCAACACGAAGAACTTCGGCTAAAAGTTTTAAAGGGGCGGCAAATACATCGTCAACGCGAAAAAAACAATCCAAATTACTTAAGAAAAAATCCCGAATGTGTTAAAAAAGATGTTTCGGTTTATTTAGCTTCGACTAAAATTGGCGTTCGTGGCATTGTCGACGAAGTTCTTTATCTTGCCGATGGGACTCTTGCCCCATTAGATTATAAGTATACTTTTTATACTGAATTTATTTTTAAAACCCATAGAATTCAGTCAACTCTTTATGCTCTTCTTATTCAGGAAAAATACAACAAGCCAGTTCAAAAGGGATACATCTGTTATGTTCGTAGCGGCAATTCTTTGAAAGAATTGGTCTATACAACCGAAGATTTTAAAAAAGCTATCAATGTTGTCGAAGAAATTTTCCAAATTATTCAAAATGGATATTATCCAAGACGGACAAAGTATACAAACCGTTGCATTGATTGTACGTATCGGAACATTTGCGATAAGTTTTAGTTCTTTGACAAATGGGAGAACACTAATCTGGAAATTTTATAGAGGAGAAATTTGTGCGTTTTTTTAAGTTTTTGTTTCATAATAGATTGCAGAATGAAAATCGATGTAAAAAGCGAAAAAAATTGACAAAAAAGAGGTAAAAAATTGTGCAAAAAAAACAAAAAAGGGTCGAGTAAATGGGAGGGAATTGTAGGAAGAAAGAAGAAAAGGAGGAAGATAACTGTTTTAGAGCAAAATCCATCAAAACAAGGATTGAAACCATCCGAGGGATTATTTGAGGTTGGAGTATAAAATAGTTTTAGAGCAAAATCCATCAAAACAAGGATTGAAACTGAAAATATGCCTTTCTCTGAATAAGAAGTCTCGCCGTTTTAGAGCAAAATCCATCAAAACAAGGATTGAAACTTGGTTT
>Ga0315298_1005090_pt1 | contig 19025 bp, 18 predicted proteins | sample WHS_1_MG_FD_203077 | JGI IMG/M metagenome (GOLD analysis project Ga0315298, IMG submission 203077) | Extremophilic microbial mat communities from Washburn Hot Springs, YNP, Wyoming, USA - WHS_1_MG | ecosystem: Environmental > Aquatic > Thermal springs > Hot (42-90C) | place: USA: Wyoming...
TGAATTGCGGTGGGCAGGAGACTTGTTGAGGAGACAAGGAAAAATCCGAGACGCGAAGCTATCTCCAAAAGGTGTATGGGAACTGACACAACAAAAATAACCTGGGGCCTAAGGGGGTCAGGCAACGGTAACTCGGTATTGACAGACAGGAGTCGGAATAAAGGATGGCCATGGCCCGTAGACCTCGAATCCGAGGCGGTCAAGAAGCTTGAGGATCGAATTTACGGGGAGGAGCTCCTCCGCTTAGGCGATCTGACGCGTGCGTGGTAAGTTGATCAAGGACGGAAGGCAAGAATACCGCTTTTCCGTCGCTCCACCCCCACCAAATTTTTCCTTTGAAACAATCCGGGATGGAATGGTCGACCGGGGGGCCAACGGATTTATTGCTCTGGGATGCGTTTTCAAGTCCGGGTGTTTTGAAGATTACTCAGAGTCGCGGACCATATATAATTTGCCCCACGTTTATCTCGCGGGCTCCATCGTTGATCTCGGGCCTCACTCATCTCCCCCGAGCCCACCGCCGATAAGCATCGATCCATTCCGCCCCTTTCGGTTTTGGCTCCGGAAGTGGTAAATCGATGACAGGAACCCGCAGCTTTTCGCGGCCGCGCCGACACACCGCGACGATCTCGCCGGCGTCGTTTAAATCAACTCGCTCCACCGTGACATCTACCCCGAGTATTTTCGTTGCGAAAGGAACCGCCAGGTTATCTTTGAGCATCGTGAAGATGCCGGTGACCTCCTCGGACTCATTGTAGCAGTCCACTGTTGCTGTGTCCTTTCGGTAAACCTCCGTGAAATTGAGCTGTGAGCCGGGTTATCATCGGGTATCCCCAAAGAGGAGGAGAACCGATGAGAGAACGTCACAACCTCATGAACGCACCTGCCATAAGGCCTACCCTTGAAGCTGTTCGTCATCAATTTGAAACGTGGCGTAAGAGAAGGCGCTCCCGGGACCCCATCCCAGAATCCCTGTGGCAGGCAGCCATTGGGCTGTGCCAGGACCATTCGATGAGCGAAGTGTCCCGAAGGTTGCGGCTCAATTACAACGCTCTGAAGGATCGTGTTTCAAGAACCGGGGAGAAAGGTGCCACAGTGGGCGGAGGGCCGGATTTTCGTTTTGTCCGCCTCGATCTTGGATCATCGATGATCGCTTCAGAATGGGTGGTAGAGATGAAGGCCACAAGCGGTGCCCGGATGAGGATGACCTTCAATGGGAGCCCGAGGGAATTGGATCCGATGGAGCTCGGTCGACTCTTTTGGAGGCAGGGGGATGATTCAAATCGCACCTCAGATGCATATTGGGTTGGCGTTGGAAGCGGTGGACTTTCGCCGGGGGATCGACGGTTTGGCCTGGGCATGCCGGGAGTTGCTGAGGAGCGATCCTTTCTCGGCGGCTCTGTTTGTTTTTCGCAACAAGCGGGGGGCGACCCTCAAGATATTGACGTATGATTCGATCCGGATTGGTTGGGTATGTCATTGAATGGAAGGGTGGCCCTTCCATTTGCTACGGGTGAGACACAGGAGTTTTTGGAGATATGGCGATCATAAGGGACCTTTACCGTCCCGATGTGGCCATTCTGCCCGTGGGTGGGAAGTATAACATGGGACATCGGGAAGCAGGGTATGCAGCCTTCCTCCTTCAGCCGAAATTTTTCCTCCCCATCCATTTCGATACGTTCCCTAATCAGAAACTGGACTTTCCGAAGCTCGAAGCAGAAGTGAAAGTGAGAGCGCCTTATGCCACCATAGTGGACTGGAAACCCTGCGGCGTCTTTGAATATAAGTGATCAGAAGCCCTCCATGCCAAGGCATGGAGGGCTTTCTTTGATCGCCCTAGCCTTACACTTGGCCATTAAGAGGTGAGGTAATGGGTGACCCCGTGTCGGTTTCCTATAGGTGTCTGGAGGTTTTCCGGGGCTGCTTCCTCGCTGTTAGGGGCGATATTTCGAAAAGACGTAATCTTTCTCCTTCTGTCCCAAATGGCAATCGTAACAGCTCTTTCCCCCGTCCTTGACAAAGGAGTTTTTCGTATCCTTTTCAAAAGCATCAAACCCCCATCCTCCGGTCTCTTTGAACTTCTTCGAATCCTTCTGCATCACGCCGATGAATTTTCTCGGACCTTCTACATAGGCCCCTTGATCGGACGTCGCTTCCAAGAGGTCAAAGACGATGACCGTTCCGTCCGGGAAAGCTCCTCCCTTCTTATAAGCCTCCAGTCCCTTTTTGTTCACATAAATATGATGAAGCCCACCGAAAGGATTGAAGAGAGGATGCTTCTGGTCAAAGATAAGCATCGATTTGACGTGGGGCCAATCCCTGTAGCCTGTTGGATATGACACGCCCTTCTTCTCTTGAGCAAAAACAGGCGTGACCATGATCAGGATGATGAAAAATGTGAAAATAACAAGATCTGTTTTATCCAAGACTCTCTCTCGCTTCATGACGGTCCTCCTCTTTTTTTCCTTAGGGGTAACACCCGACGAACGGGAAGATAAATGGGGTGAATCATGTATTTTTCGCTTAAAAGGACTGTATTTTGGAATTTGAGGCTGAATTCTGTTGAAAATGGTAAGGAGGAGGGATAAAGTGAAAATAATGATCCCCGTTTGCCTCCATTCACTAAAGTCGGTACAACTCGAAATCGAGGGGGATCGGGGGGATTAAGAAGGGACTGAGAAAGGGGGTATTGCAATGGAAATCAAGTTGATTGGAGTCATTGGTGCTGGACAGATGGGCAGTGGCATTTCCGAAGTGTGCCTTACTTCAGGATTTCAAGTCTTGATGAGCGACATCAATTGGGAAACCATCGGAAGGGGGAAGGTCAGAATCACAGGCGATCTTGAGAAACGAGTCCAAAAGGGAAAGATGACTTCCGATGAGAAGGAGGGCATACTTAAGAGACTCTCCACAACGACACGGATAGAGGATTTCGGAAATTGCGACTTCGTCATTGAGGCAGCCGTTGAGAACGTCCCTTTAAAGGAGGAAATTTTTAAGAGACTGGATGAGGTTACCCGAAAGGAGATCATCTTAGCCAGTAATACTTCGTCGATCTCCATAACACGAATTGCCTCCTTCACAAAGAGACCGGATCGGGTGATCGGCATGCATTTCTTCAATCCAGCGCCGGTGATGAAGTTGATCGAGATCATCCGGGGACTGGTAACCTCTGATGAGACCTTCCAGATTACCAGAGAATTGAGTTTAAAACTCGGGAAAACCCCCCTGGAGGCAAACGATTTCCCAGGCTTTGTCTCGAGCCGGCTGATTTTTAGTTTCATGAACGAAGCGATTTATGCCTTTTATGAAGGTTTAGGAAAGGCGGAGGATATTGATGCCGTCATGAAGATGGGGGCTAACCATCCCATGGGCCCTCTGGAACTGGCCGATTTTGTGGGGCTGGATACCGTCCTTTCGGTGATGAAGGTCCTCCAGGAGGCCTTTGGAGATAAATATCGGCCCTGTCCTCTTCTGATCAAATATGTGGATGCCGGGTATTTAGGAGTTAAAACAGGAAGAGGGTTTTACCCTTATGGAGGCAAGTGATGATCGGATTCGATCTCTCTCCGGAACAGAGAGCCCTTCAGGAGAGGGCCAGACAATTTGCTAAGGAGGTCATCCTTCCCGTGGCTGACCGACATGATCGAGAAGGGACATTCCCTCTCGACGTGATGGAGAAAGCCCATCAGGAGGGCTACCTGACTCCTTTGGTCCCCAAGGAGTATGGGGGAGGGGGGTTGGGAGTTTTGGATAATTGTATCATTGCTGAAGAACTGGCTGCAGGGTGCATGGGAATCTATGTCTCCATCTTTGTGAGCACTCTCGCCCTTTATCCGATTATCCGATTCGGGACAGCGAATCAGAAGGAACGATTCCTCAGACCCTTTTGTTCAAAGTTCAGCCTGGCCTCTTACTGTTTAAGCGAGGTCACCGTGGGGTCTGATCCTGCTTCCATGAGAACGACCGCAGTCCTGGACGGGGATCATTATCTCCTGAACGGGACGAAGATGTGGATCACGAATGGGGGCTACGCCGATTTCTATCTGGTCTTTGCAACAATGGATCCTGACAAAAGGCATAAGGGGATCATCTGCCTCATCGTCCCATCCCATTTAGAGGGGGTAAGCCATGGCGAGCCAATCGATAAGATGGGACAGAGGGCGTCCAATACGACTGCGGTGGTCTTTAAAAATGTAAGGGTTCCGAAGGAGAATCTGCTTGGAGGAGAAGAGGAAGGATTTAAAAAGGCAATGGCAGCCCTGGACATCACCCGACCGATGATTGCCATGGGCGCAGTGGGAGTGGCACGGTCGGCCATGGAGTTGGCCACCCGATACGCCAAGAAACGAATTCAATTTGGAGTCCCCATCGCCCAGCATCAAGCCATTCAGTTTCTTTTGGCGGACATGGCGAAGGATATCGAGGCAGCCAGACTTCTCGTCTATAAAGCGGCGTGGCTGGCTGATCAAGGGATTCGAAATACAAAAGAAGCGGCTATCGCCAAAGCCTTTGCCGCCGATGTGGCGATGAAGGTCACCACCGATGCGGTCCAAATCTATGGCGGAATGGGTTATACGAAATGGCACCCCGTTGAAAAACTGATGAGAGATGCCAAAGTCATCCAAATTTATGAGGGAACGGCACAGATCATGAGACTGATCATTGCCCGCCAAATGCTCCAGGAAGTTGAAAGAACCTTTTAGACCCGAATCAGGTGAATGCCCCAGCCGCAAACAGGCCTCTTTTCACCCCGCCCTGAAGGATGGCGTTTGGCGGGGTCGAAGGATCGATGGGGGCGAAGAAGGTTATTGCATTGGAAAAAAGGAGGTTTAAGTCCGGGTCAATGCATCAAGGACAAGGGGCGCGATATCGAGAGTGTGAATCTTCGGAAATTGAGCTTGGGGCAGCGTATTGGTGATCCATATTCTCTCCACTGGAAGGCGGGAAAGTCGCTCTCTGGCTTGACCTGAGAAGATTCCATGGGTTGCTGCAAGGTGAATGCTTTTTGCCCCATTTTGAGAAACCAGTTTCACCGCTTCAGAAAGGGTCCCTCCTGTGTCGATGATGTCATCCACGATGAGAACGTGCTTTCCTTTAATATCACCATGGAGACGCTTTGCGATGGCCACATTCGGTTTTGGACGGACCTTTTCAATCACCGCCAGGCTCGGTTTCGGCTTCAAGAGTTTTTGAAGCTTTTCCGCCCTCGATACAAAACCTGCATCGGGTGAGACGATCACGTTGGGGGGATGTTTTCCAATGGCATGAGCGATTAAGGGTAAGGCAGATAGCTCTATGACCAATCCACGGAAGGCTTTGCGGATCAAATCGCTATGAACATCAATAAGGATGATCCGGGATGAGTTCATCTTCTGTAATAACTCAGTGACCATGATTCCAATGCTTCCCTCGCCTGGTCTCGTGGGGCGATCCTGCCTTGCATAACCAAGATACGGAACGACAAGGGTTATCTTCCTTGAGCCATTCTCAAGAGCCAGACGATGGAGCGCTATGATTTCAAACAGGGATTTCGGATCCGGGAGCACTGAGCCGATGAGAGTGACCCATTCACCGTTCACCTCCTCTTTCAGGCGATAGCTCCGTTCTCCATCTGCAAAGACAGACGACTCATATTGTCCGATCTCACATTTATATTTTTTAAAATTCTGTATCAGATGTTTTGCTGAATCGGCGAAAAAGAGTTTCATCCAATCTCCTTATCATGAAATCTCAAGGTAACTTTCCTTTTCATGCCATACGGCTGATGTGTTAAGCTCTTTGCAAAGATTCTCCATCTTTTTTGCCTCGTTCTTTTCTGCCAACCTTGCCTGAAAATCGCTGATGATAGTTGGATAAAGCCGGACTGGAATGTCTTGGTATCACAAATTTCAATCAAGAAGATGAAAGACTCGTCATTACGCTCAATCCCATCTGCAGCATAATCATCAATGAAGTCTCCTGTACTGTAAAGGATGGGGCGACCTCGATAAATCTCAATCCCCTGAAATACATGACAGGAATGGCCAAAAACGATGTCCGCACCGGAATCGATCAAGAGATGGCCGAAGGGAATGTGGTTTTCCTGGGTCGATATCCCCAATTGGGTCCCCAATGAGCTGAAACAATGATGAGATCCGCTTCCTTTTTAGCCTGGCGGACTATCTCAAAAAGCCTTTTTGCCCGATCATCCACGAAATCAATCGGAACATAGAAGATCCTTAGTCTTTCGGCCGTTGCCTCATGGCAGAGAGGGTTTTTGCAACTTCGTCAGATCATCCTGGGTTTTTCCCCGAGATCCCCTTCCAGGCACAAGCTCAAGGGTATAAATAAATTCCCTTCTTCTGAGGAGGGCCTCTTTGAATCGGTTTCTTTCCATGGATGTTTGATGGAGTGTTATATCCGTTTCCCGAAGCGTCACCATGGGAATGATTCAGTTTATTCTTTCGCGAAATCAACCATCCCCTGGAAATCAACTACGACCACAGGATCATTCCCAACGACCAAGGCATCATGCCCCGGGGCAAAAGGGAGACATCCCCGGCTTTGCATTCCAATTCTGTGCCATCCTCCATCTTAACTCTTAATGTCCCCGACACATGATACTGGCAACCCTTGGAGAAAAGCTCTTTTTTACCCGCTGAGGGCTCTCGGGTGGATAAAGAAGGCAACCCTCTCAGGATTAAAAAAATTCTCTTCCCTTTTTCTACCCGGCTGTTCTACTTCGATCAAGAGGGTTTTTTCTTTATTATCGAGCTTATAGCAAGAGCATTGTTTCATTCCTTTAATGACGTACATCTATTCGCTCCTTTCACATCTCCTGGCTTCCCAGCAATCATCTCACCCATGGAGTGGCACAAAACCCCCCACAGCAGAGAGTGTGCTCATAGGGTCCATACCAGCAGCAATCATAAACGGTGAATCTTTGATCTTGTTTTTTCTTTCGCGTATCTTTTTTGATCATCTTTTTCATCTCATTCACCTCCTAATTTAAATGTAACCATTGGGCTGGCTATTTCAAGGGGTCTTTGGCCTTGAAGATTTTGATTGCTTTGAGATGAAAAAATACCTATCTTTAGATAAGAAAGAACTGGCGAGACTTCCTAAGGGTAGGGTTATGACCAAAATTAAGCGATTGACTCCCACAGAGAAGAAAGGGTTGGTGGTGGTGATTACAGGGAATGGCAAGGGTAAAACAACCACTGCTCTCGGAATTGCTGTCCGTGCCTGCGGCCATCGAATGAGGGTTTCCATCATCCAATTCATGAAGGGAGACCTCTATTCGGGTGAGTGGGATGGAGTGAAAAAGCATTGGGGTCAGGTCTATTTTGTTGACATGGATGGGGTCTAGGGTGGTTACGCAACGGTAACTCGGTATTGACAAGAAGAAAATAAATCTTCTTCTCCCCTTGGAGAGAGGATGAGGTGAGGGGGCAATCCCCAGGCCCCCCCTCACCCGAGCCCCCTTCCCGTTTCGACGAAGTCCTGTTGCTATTGGCGAGGCGGTCAAGAAGTTTGAGGATCGAATTTACAGGGAGGAGCTCATCGGCTCAGGCGATCAGAGGTATGCGGGAAAAGTTGATCGAGGAGGGAAGGAGAAAATGCCGTGTTTCCGTTGCCTGACCCTGAAAACAATGAAAACAAAGGCAGGAGCACCAGATAGAAGTCCCGCCCCTCGCGATTACGAAACTACCTTTTTATCCTTTTCCCACTGAAATGAAGGCTCATCTCGGAAAGATCAAAACTATGACTTCCGCACCAAGCGTAGCGATTGCCCCCCAGTCGGGGGGTGAGATTGATTTTTCAGGGATCTTTTTACCACCCGCATTCACCTTCCAGAGCCATCCCCTCATAGTCTCCTTGGGCATGGGCTTAAGACTCCTGTTTAGGACCCTTTTTTGGGTTTTTGGGGTTTGGTTCCTTTGACTAAAATCAAGGACACCGGCTGGCAAGAATCTTATATATTGCCTAAAAGGAGGCCGAACCATGTGTGAGAGTTACAGAAAAGCTTGTGCGTGTGGAGAACGTGTTTGTGAGATATTTTTTGGAAAGATGGTTTTGGACGAGAGATCCGTTGCAGAGGTTTATTGTCCGAAATGCAGTCAAGGGGTGAAGTGGGAATCCGATAACAAAGTGTGGGATAACGGGTGGGTCCTGGAGCTTAACATGGATGCTGTACGGGCTCGGGCGACCATGATGGGCATTGCTCCAGAGGCTGTGACGGCCTCATGGGTCTTCGATGAGGGGTACGCCACCTGGGTTGGTCTGACTCCTGACGACTTTCAAAGAAGAGAAGTGGAGCGGACCGAAATCCAGAAACTGGCAAAGACCGATCTCCGGGCCTACATTAACGCCATGAGGGAATGGGGAAGGGCCCGAGAAAAACGCCTCGAAGAAGAGGGGTGGCGTAAGGTGAAGCATCGATAGAAGAGGAGGCGTACGCCTGTGAATCCAGCCGAGCCGGTCCAGCAGCCGAAATGGAGATCCCTCCCTCAGTATAAGCCTTTCGATTTCGCTGTCAGCCCTTTCATTGTGTTTTGGGAAATCACCCAGGCCTGTGACCTGGTCTGTAGACACTGCCGGGCCTCCGCCCAACCGGATCGCCACCCGGAGGAAATCGAGGGCGATCTTTGTCACGAGCTGATCAGGCAAATTGCCCAATTTCCCCGCAAGCCAACTTTGATTCTCACGGGCGGCGATCCCATGAAGCGGAACGATATCTTTGATCTGATTGAATGGAGTACCAGGGCAGGGCTGACGGTGGCCATGACGCCGTCTGCCACCCCCTTGGTCACGCTTAAGGCCCTCCACCAGCTTAAGAATGCCGGCCTCAGCCGAATCGCTTTTTCGCTCGATGGCGCTGATGCCTCCACGCACGATGGGATTCGGGGCGTTTCTGGGAGTTTCGAGCGAACGGTTTGGATGATCCGCAATGCGAACGCCGTAGGCCTTCCGGTGCAGGTGAATACGACGATCTCGAGGCGCAACGTGAACCAGGTGGATACGATCGCCCAATTTCTTTCCCACTTCAATATCAACCTCTGGTCGGTTTTCTTTCTCATACCCGTAGGTCGGGGGATGAACGAGGAGCGGATCGAGCCAAAACAATATGAAGAGGTCTTTCAGTCTCTATGGCAACTTGCCCAAACCATGCCTTACGCCATCAAAACCACGGAGGCACCACACTACCGGCGCTTTGTCCTCCAGAGGGGAGAAAACCCGCAGCAGGGCGCTACCGAAGGCGCAGGATCGAGCAGGTCTCCATGGCGTGCCCCGCTTGGTCTGAATGACGGGAAGGGGTGTATGTTCATCAGCCACCGGGGCGAGCTTTTCCCGAGTGGTTTTCTTCCCGTCGAGGCCGGAAGATTTCCTCGAGACTCCATCATTTCGGTATACCAGGATGCCCCGATCTTTAAAGCCCTCCGAAATCCAGACGCCCTCGGTGGCAAATGCGGGCGGTGTGAATTTCGAAAGATTTGCGGGGGCTCAAGGGCACGTGCCTTCGCTCTCACAGGGGATTACCTTGCCGCCGAGCCTGATTGCGTCTATGAGCCTCACGAAAAGAAAAAGGCGGCTCAGGGTGCCAACCTATCCGTTCTTCGATGAAGCCTCAATCACCGCGGTTGCTGACATCTCCACCAGGTATTCAGGCTTTACGAGATCGATCCGCAGCGTGGCGCGAGCTGACGGATCTTTTGGGAAATAGGTTTTATACATCTGCTCCACGCAAGGATAGTTTGGGAGGTGGGTGACACAAACGGTTGTCTGGACGATGTCCTCCATCGTACCTCCCGCGGCCTCCACGACCCCTTTGATGTTTTCCAGAACCTGCACAGTCTTGGCTTTCACGTCCCCTTTACGTGCAAGTTGCCCATCCTGGTCAAAGGCCGTCATCCCGCCACAAAAAAGAAGATCCTCTGCTTGGATTCTTTGCGAATAGGTGGCTACCGGCCTTCGAAGTTTTTCCGATTGGATCACTTTCTTTCCCATCATCCACCTCCCTGTCGTTTGATGTATGATCCGTCCTCGTCCCATTCTGTCCCAAGAAGAGCCGAAATGGTAATAGAGTCTCCCCCAAAAACGGGACTCTTGACTTTTTGGGCTCTCGTCCCCCGGCCGGATCCGTCACCTCCGGCGATGGGCCTTCACCGAGGCAGCCAGATTCAGGTCGTAGGAGGGGAAACCCTCTTCAAGCCTTTTCGGAAAGGGTACAAGGTCAGGCTAGCCGGGATGGGCAAGCTCTAAGGGGGTCAGGCAACGGTAACTCGGTATTGACAAGGACAGGGGGTAGGATAAAGGATGGCCATCGCGCGTAAACCTCGAATCCGTTTCCCGAGAGCTCGTGCTATGTCATCACCAGAGACAACCGAAAGCAAAGAGAAAATAAATCTTCTTCTTCCCTTGGGGCGAGGATTGAGTTGAGGGGCAATTCCAAGGGAACACCCTCACCCCAGCCCTCTCCCGCCAAGGCGGGAGAGGGAGATATCTGTCATTTCTATTTTGAGAAGACTAGTAAGTCTGACCCCAAACGCTATTCCCCACCATCCGTTACATCATCTGACTCTCTCAAGATAACGCGAGTCAACCATATATAATGCGCCTAACGAGGTGCCACGCCACTCACTTAAGGAAATCTCCGAAAGTCGACTTCGTGGTTTGCAAATGGGCCCTCAAGAATGTTCCCACGGACCATGATAAAACTCCCAGCAATGTTACGCTCCAAAGTGAATCGGTCAAACCGTATCAGCGTCCCTTTGGGAACAACCACGTAATATTTCGAAAACTTCTCCCACCGCCCCCTGGTTGAAGGTCAGCAACACTGATGAACGTTGGCCTCTGAAAAGTCAGCAAAACCAAGCGCTGAAAGACGAAAGAGACGGTTCTATTCTCTATCTTCGCGACTAGCACCTCCTTGGTACGGTAAACTGCGCCGACCGAGTAGTCAGATGGATACTCACTGTCAGGTCGTAAATCGTGACGCGTCACGCAACCGGTCAGCGACAGCGTACCCAGAAAAACCAATAGCGCGAGAATCCATTTACGTGGGTGCATTTCGATGATGCCTATCGCTGCGGCTCACCGGGAGCCGGATTTATCGAGGATCCGGTGTAGCCGCTTGTTAGGCCTAGATCTTCTAAATTCCTTCTTGGTTCATCGGTTCTCAGATTGCGTTTTCATTCACAGTTTCAGCACTATCTGTCACGCGCCTAACAATCGCCGTTGCAATAGCGCCCGCATGTCACAACGGCCGTTGACAATCAGTAGAACGTATACGTTCTATCCGATGACGCGGCAAATGATGCGGTAGGGCTTGAAGTAAATCTCGCGATATTCACGAATCCCCAACGCCGGCAGTTCTTTGGGATGGGCGCCCCGTTCGCGGAATTTCGAGAGCCTGGAGAAGACCCCCTCGATCTGGTCTAAAACGTACTTCGCTTTTGGGGGCGCATCGTACAGAGCAATATAGCCATAAATCTCATCGAGATCACGTACTCCATCATCTCTTTCCCCTGATGCGCCAATCAATCCATCGGTCAGGGTCAGGTCGGTACACAGTAACCAACACCGCCCATTCGTTGCGTGATTCTAAGCCCAAACACTGCGAATGGGCTCGCCAGCAAAGCTGTCACCGTAGACCAAGCAATTCGGATAGGGCTTGTCGGACGGATAGTCTTCGATAATCTCGCCGTGTAGGACAGTGTTGAAGATCTCATCAAAGGACAGATGGTCTGCCTGTGGTTCTTCGTCAGCGTGCTCGGTGATCCGAATACGATTGTAACGGATAGCGTCGATGATGCTTTGGATGTCCACAAGATAGCCTTGCCAAACGGATTCTGATTACCATTGTAGCGTGCCTTTGCCGAGATTGCAAAGGGCTGGCTAACGCAGCGAGCTCCAGCGACTTTTCGAAAGGCCGACGAAGGGGGCCTGAAGGACAGGCGCTGGGGCGGAGCCCAGCCCGTTCGCGGCGCGCCGGAGGCGTGTCGCGAACGAACTGAGATCAGCGGTGGCTGTAAGCCATCCGCTAAAATAATTTGTTCGATGCGTTTAGATGTCCTCAAAAAAGATATTTATCCCGTCCTTGACCTTTTCATAATAAATAATACAGACCCCGATTGTTTCTGGTAACATCTGCTTTGATTCATAAGTTTTTGGTTTAACGCTTATCGCCACTTCACCTATATAACCATCTATCCCTTTTGCTTCATCCCCAGGGTCAGAAATCTTGTATGTCTTTCCAGTATGTTCAGCAACCCGTTTTATAATTGCCTCTTGAAATTTAAGCCCCACAAATGTCTTTACAATGACAAGGTCTTTCACCCAGGCCTCAACCATTTGAGCATCAATGAGAGTAATAACCTCTTTGAAGTTTTCGATCATCTGCAAAATTTTTGTCTTTGCCTTCTCAATTGCCTCGGGGTATTTGCTAAGGTACCAAGTTTCCCATTCCTCAAGTTTCCTACCCTTAAATTGCTTAATCAGCTCACTCATCTGCCCAACAACCTCGGGCCTGGTCCCCTGAGCGTTTTGATTTGCCAGATTAATAAGCTGCGTTGCATATTTTGGAAAAGATAAAACCTCAGCATCAAGCAACTGAGAAACTTCCTCGTTTTTTATTTTTAACTTTTTCATCGCTTGGATTGCCCTGGAATTATAGCTTCGAACTTTTCTAAGTATCGAAATGGAAAGGTTTTGTCGAGTTGCACTAAATTTGTTCTTAGAAAATGGAGGTTAATGAATGTCTTATTCTTAAGGTATAGATAAGATAGTAACCGATTATTTTCATCGTATTTGATTTCGTCAAATTTCAAATAAACACTTTCCCCTTTCAATTTATCCCATAACCATTCAATTGCTTCGCCTTCCTTTTCAGCTACCTCCTTGATCCCTATTAATCTCACTATAAGACCATTTGAAAGTTCTATCTCTTTCGGGGAAATAACTTGCCTCACTCGTAGAAAATCTCTTTTCTCATTCCCATTGCCGCTCAAATCAATTTTTGAACCAAAGGGCATTTTTCTTGGATCAATCTTTTTGTTGAATTGAACCGGATCATGAAAAATATAAGGCAATTCCTGGAGTTGCCGTCGATAGTCTATCTCTTGCCGCTTTGGTTTAACAAACTCCACAATGGTTTTGTTAAACATGTTTGGTTCTTTAATGCGCAGTTTTTCTTTTATGAAGGGTAAAAAGGATTCGTTTATTTCATAACCGATGGAGCTTCTGTTCAGGTTTTGGGCAGCAAGGGTTGTTGTGCCGCTGCCAAGGAAAGGGTCAAGTACGGTCTCTCCAACAAAACTAAACATTTTAATCAAACGTCTTGGCAATTCTTCAGGAAAAATGGCCAAATGATTATCCTGCCTTTCTCCAGGGAAATTCCAATGTCCCGAAAAATATTCGTTCCATTCCTCTATGGATAGTTTGGATTTCTCCTTTATCATTTTATTGACTTTCGGGGGGGGACCGGGTTTCTTGAATAGCAAAATAAATTCATAGTCTATCTTCACAATGCCATTCCTTGGATACGGATACGATCCCATAATGGATGCACCACCTGTAGTATTACAGGTAGTCACCTTCTGCCAGATAATTGCACCCATGTAATCAAAACCGATGGTTTCACAAAATTTAATGATTTCTGTCCTTATGGGAATGACCTTATAGCGACCATAATAAACCGACCTCGCAAATTGATCTCCAATATTAATACACAATCGGCACCCACTATGTAGTACCCGATAGCATTCGTTCCAGACCAGATTGAGGTTGTTTATGTATTCTTCGTAGGTATCATTAAATCCGATCTGCCGACCATTGTTGTAATCTTTGAGTTGCCAATAGGGCGGTGAGGTTACAACAAGATGAACAGACTCATTGCTAACTTCTTCCATCGATCGTGAATCGGCTATTATTATTTTATGTTCAGTTCTACCTTCCATGGTTTGTTCCCTCTTTTTTGCATCGAACATACTTCAGACGGAAATATTATATTGTGATATAATAATTCCGCCTATTATTGAGAGTGTATCTGCTGCGTAACCTGCTAAATTTAAAGTGGATTCAGGGTGAATATCATGGTTTTTCAAAATTCCAGCGAACGCGATCGTTTTTGGGGAAGCCTACCGGGGGTGCGCGGAGGAGAACAGGGTACGACCAGAGCGTTCGCCCTTCTATGCCAGGTGGGCGAAAGAGATCGAGAGTTTTTTGCGAAAAAAACCTTTGGAAGATGGCTCCAGAAAGGATATAGGAGCTTTTCTGACTGACCTGGGGAAACGGCCGGGCATCGCGGACTGGCAGGGCCGGCAAGCCGAACATGCGCTGAGGATACTGTATGAAATATTCCTGCCTCATGATGCGCCTGAAAAACACATCGCCCTTTCGAAAACAGGAAGAAGTTATACTCAAGAGGCCGTAGCCAAAACGGAGAGGTTTCGAGAGCGGGTGATTCCAGGCGAGGTCGAACGGCGGTTTTCTGAATTGATAGAGGCGGTTAAGGTGGAGGTTCGGACACGGCATTTTTCGTATCGCACCGAGACCTCTTACCTTGAGTGGGTGAGGAGGTTCATTGCCTTTCATGATGATGCTGACCCCAGGGGGCTCAATGTCCCTGCCGCGGTGAAGACCTATTCTGATTACTTGGCGGCAGAACGGGAGGTGTCGGCGAGCACCCAGAATCAGGCCCTCAATGCGCTGGTTTTTCTCTATGGGCGGGTCCTTGGGAAACCGGTCGGAGGGATAGAGGAATTTGTCCGGGCCAAACGGCCACATCGGCTGCCGGAGGTCATGACCCAGGATGAAGTCCAGAAGGCCGTCAAAGAGGCGGCTGCTCGAGCGGCGATTCCTAAGAAGGTCAGTTGCCATACCTTGTGCCATTCGTTTGCAACCCATCTTCTTGAAGCAGGTTATGACATCCGGACCGTTCAAGAATTGTTAGGTCATGCCGACGTGGCGACGACCATGATCTATACCCACGCTCTGAACAGGCCCGGTATCTCCGTCAAAAGCCCGGCGGAAATCTGAACATAAATCATAAGATCAGACGTCCGCAATGAAATCTCGTTGCTCTAAGTGTCCGTGCGCCCTCGCTGCTTCAGCCTCGAATCTGAATCAGGACTCGCTTCTCTATGAGTCGAACATACCCCGAAAAGGGTTTGTATATCCTGCCTTCCGCCACTTGTCCATCAATTCAAATATACTGAAAATATTGAAACTGTCAAGAATTTTTCATTTAGTTCAGCGATGAAGAGTCAGGAGGAATAAGGAGGGAGGGTCCCTGAAGAGGAAGGTATCCAGTTGGATGCGGAGAGAATGCTGGCAGCAGACAGGCGATGATTTCTGCGAATGTAAAAGATCTGGGGTCACGTGAAAAATCTGGGGTCAGACTTAAATATTGAGTTTGAGGACTCTTATTAATCTTCTCAAAATAGAAATGACAGACATCTCCCTCTCCCGCCGACGCGGGAGAGGGCTGGGGTGAGGGTGTTTCCTTGGGGTTGCCCCCTCCCCTCAATCCTCTCCCCGGGGGAAGAGGAAGATTTGTTCTCCCTTCGGTTGTCCGACTAATATGAGCATATTGATAAACCCGGAGATTGCTTCGTCGCTGCGCTCCTCGCAATGACGGAGAGGGGAAGGCCACGCAATGACGTAGTGAGGGAAGGCTTCGCAATGACGAAAGGGGGGAAGACCTCGCAATAATGAAAGAGTGGAGGCCTCGCAATGATGAAAGAGGGAAGGCCTCGCAGTGAGGCAGGGGGAGGTTTCGCAATCCACCTTCAGGTCTTTAGGCCTTGGCCGAGAATTTGGGCCAGGGAGCGGGCCATCTGGTCGAGAATCGATTCTTCGGGGAGGGTGATCGTCATGCGCAGTTGGCCTCGTTCATCCTTCTCGACACACTCCGAAAGCCTGCTCTTCAGGGTTTGGGCCACCTGTCGGGTCTCTTCTGTCTCCGTGGCTGTGGGTAACATGGCGCTTACCAGCGCAAAAGCGGCTCCAAGAAGCTGACCCCCTGCACTCGCCACCCTCTCCTTCATCGCGATCCGTTCTGCCTCCCTCTCCGCCTCCGCCTTCCGACTCTCGTCGATCGGCGAAACGGGTTTTGTGCCAAGAAGGACCTCGAGGCGCCGCTTGAGCTCCTCCATCCCGCTGACGAGGTGGACGGTTTCGACACGAGAGTCGGGATCGAGAGCGGCCAGGGCAAGATCGTGCTTGGCGGAAAGGGTCCCCAGCAGCTTCTCCTCCAAGGTCTCCTCGGTCACCAGCAAATAGGCCTGAACCGGTCTTTTCTGGCCCATCCGATGCACCCGGGAAATCCGTTGCTCCAAGACGGCCGGATTCCAGGGAAGATCGACATTGATCACCGTGTTGGCCGCCTGAAGGTTGAGCCCGGTGGCTCCCGCATTGGTGGTGATGAAAAATTTACAGTCCCGTTCCTTTTGAAAATGGGTGATCAAGGCCTGTCTTTTCTTCTGGGGAATGGACCCATCCAATCGAACGTATCGGACCCGCCGCTTCTCCAGCACAGGCTCGATCAAGCCGAGCATGGTCGTCCACTCGGAGAAAAGCACGATTTTTCGATCCTCCTCATCGATCAGTTGATCGATCAGGTTTTCAAACTCCACGAGTTTGCTCGAATACCCCGGGGGGACTTTGTTTACCAGGTACGTACTGTTCGCGGCCATCCTGCAGATCAGCAGGGCTTTTTGCAATCGAAGAAGATCCATCTCGGAGAGATATTTCTTACAGATGATCCTTTGAACGATCCTCAAGTGGGTATTATGAAGCTCCAATTGCTCTTCCGTAGGGGGAATCCGCCGAATTTCCGTGCTTCGGGGCGGAAGCTCCGACATGACCAACTTTCTCGTTCGTCGAAGAAGGATGGGCCTGAGTCTCTCCCTCAACTCATCGAGGTTCTTGTAACCCAGGACTCGGCCCTTTTCGTCGACCATTCGATAGCGATTGTAAAACCGAAAGGCGGGGCCCAAGCGCCGATCGTCGACGAACTCGACGACGGAGTAGAGTTCGTCGAGTCTGTTTTCGAGGGGGGTGCCGCTCAACACCAAGGCAAAAGGCGACTTCAAGGCCTTGATCACCTGGCTGGTTTTGGCCTCCCAGTTCTTGATCCTCTGCCCCTCGTCGAGGATGATCAGGTCCCACTTGACCTTTTCGATCGCCAGGATGTCCCGAAGAACCTGTTCGTAGTTACAGATGGTGAAAAAGGAAGAATTCTCATATTGCGAAGCCCTTTCCTTCACCGATCCCAGGACAAGCTGGTAGCTCCGATCCGAGAAGCGCGAAATCTCGATCCGCCACTGAGCCTTCAGCGAGGCCGGACAAACAACCAAGACCTTCGATATCCCCGCCTCGCGGGCAAGCATCTCCGCCACCCCGATCCCCTGAACGGTTTTTCCCAATCCCATATCATCGGCAAGGACAGCCCTTCCAGCCCCGACCGCAAAGGCGATGCCGTCGAGTTGATAGGGCAGAAGCTCCCCTTTGAGAAGGCTCGTACGAAGAGGATGGTTCTTCGGATCCCTCCGAATCTCCATCACCTTGTCCTTTATTCGGTCCAGATAGAGGGCCCTCTGGATATACTCCTCTGCATCGGGATAGAGAATCACCTCGTGGCCACGCTGTTCGATCTTTTGAATCCTTTCCAAAAGGTCTCTCACATCTTCGATCGGCCGATCCATAACGGGCCGGATGATCCTCAGCGCTTCGCGATCGAGATCTTTCGGGACGAGGACTCGAAGTTCCGTTTTTTCGCCGTACTTCAGATGAACGCTCAACACCTTCACTTGATAGGGCCTCTCCCTTACGGCTCGGGGGAATCGTTTCTTCGCTTCCTCGATCACACGGATGATATGTTTGCAGGTGCCAAGGGTGTTCTTTTTGAAATCGGGACACGAACAGTAGGAATCCCCTCTTTCCCATCCCCTCAGGGCCACACGATAGCTTTTCCCAGAGGCATGATTCGTAACCGTATAGTCGGTCCATAATTCACTGGGGTTCATGGAGCGTAGCGTCATCCGCTCTGTTGCGGCTCGCTCCCTCCTTTCCTCGATGGCCCGCCGGATCAACTCCTCTTCGCTCAGGCTTTCAACGGGTAATCGTTCGGGCGGCGGGAGGGAAAGCCCGAGGGCAAGCTTCTCCTCGAGGATGAAGGAGAACGCAGCACCCACATGCTCGCAGGGAGGCTCGCATGCGCTGCAGGTGAAGCGAAGGGATTTAGGACTTTCTGGATCGAGGAAAATCTTAACCCGGGCATCGCCCAAGTCGAACCTTAGACCTCCGTCCTCCCAGGCGATCTGTTCGTCCATTTCGATGGGAAACCTGCCTCCTTCGCGGATCAATCGTTCCCCTTCCGGACCAAGCAATTTTTGGGCCTCCCGATAGGTCAAATGGGAAAGCCTTTCTTTCAGCGTAACCATTGGATATCTTCCTTTCCGGTATTTTTTCCCTTTGAGTGATCTCCCCCATAGAAGGTAGAACCGCACCCCTCACCCAAATCCTGCTAAACCCAGATTGCTTCGGCACGCCGTGCCTCGCAATGACGGAGGGGGAGTGGCTGGCCCCCAAGGGGAGAGCATGATTTACTTTGCCTGGCTTTGACCAAATTAATATGAGCATACTGATAAACCCCGAGATTGCTTCGTCGCTACGCTCCTCGCAATGACGAAGGATGGAAGGCCTCGCAATGACGGAGGAGGGAGGCCCCGCAATAATGTAAAGAGGGAAGGTCTCGCAATGACCAAAGGGGGGAGGGTTCGCAATGACAGAGCGGGGAAGACCTCGCAATGACAGAGGGGGAAGGCTTTGCAATGACGAAGGAGGGAAAGCCTCGCAATGACAGAGGGGGAAGTGCCCGTCCCCCCAAGGGGAGAGGAGAATTTAGTTTGCCTGGCTTTGACCAAATTAAAATGAGCATACTGATAAACCCTGAGATTGCTTCGTCGCTACGCTCCTCGCAATGACGAAGGAGGAAGGCCCCGCAATGACCGAGGGGGGGGCCCCGCAATAATGTGACG
>Ga0315298_1005091_pt1 | contig 19023 bp, 17 predicted proteins | sample WHS_1_MG_FD_203077 | JGI IMG/M metagenome (GOLD analysis project Ga0315298, IMG submission 203077) | Extremophilic microbial mat communities from Washburn Hot Springs, YNP, Wyoming, USA - WHS_1_MG | ecosystem: Environmental > Aquatic > Thermal springs > Hot (42-90C) | place: USA: Wyoming...
AAAAGCCATATAGTTAAGGAGGCAAGGAGTAAATAAAGTATTAAGGTTAACACTATCGGTATAGAGGAAGAATTGGCCGATAAAGCGGTGTCGGCGATTCTTTCTTTGCTTACTTTCTTTCTCATCGCTGAGAAAGAAAGTAAGATGGGTTTCCCTCGACCCTGCTTGGGGCAGGCTTTTTTGGTTACTTTTTCTTTGTTGCTGGAGACAAAGAAAAAGTAACATTCCAACCATAAATGTTATGGTTTAATAATCTGTCGAAGTGACGATTTATTGTAATTCAATCAAAAATGGGGAATTGCTGATAAAATTCAAAAAATTTTGACTAAAAAATTTTTTTAAAATAAATTAATTGTTAATATTCAGACAGAAATTTACGATAATTAAAGTAAATCTATAGAAGGAGTTTATAATGGCTGTAAAGAAAAGTGCAAGTAAGAAAACAGCAAAGAAACCTGCCAAGAAAGCCACGAAGAAGAAAAAATAGTGTTGAACACATTTCTATCGAAATATAGAGACGCAGGATCCTGTGTCTCTATATTTTTTTAAACCCAGTTTTTAGAATTTAGAATTAATATTTTTTTTCAGTAACCTTTCAAAGCATTTAGCAGAGAATTATAAGCAGGCTTTTTGTTGTAATTCTCATCAAAAGGTAGAGCCGCGCCATAGTTAGTTGAATAACCATTTGCAGTATTAAAGAAATCTGGTACCCAGGAATATTTGTCTGTAAAACCCCACATAACAAAAGCAGTCACATTAGTATTCTGAAGACAAAGTGCCATCAGATCATGATATATCTGTGCTTGCTTCGTAAGTTCAGCAGAAGATGCAGGAATCGGTATTCTTACATCCAGTTCGGTTATATGCACCTTCAGTCCAAGGGCTGTAAATCGGGAAATGTTAGATAGGAAATTGTTGTTTGTTGGATAACCGCTTGTGTCAATATGCATTTGCAATCCCAAACCATCTATAGGAACTCCTCTGGCAAGCATATTTGTAACAAGGCTGTAAATAGCATCTGCTTTTGAGTTCAGCCCCTCTCCGCTATAATCATTGTAAAAAAGCAATACATTTGAATCAAACTGGCGGGCATACCGAAACGCCTGGTCAATATAGCCAGGGCCCATAATATTATACCAGAAAGTTTTCCGCAAGCCATTAGTAGGACTATTGTCATCTATTGCTTCATTTACCACATCCCAGCACGCAAGCTTTCCTTTGAAATGAGTAACAACATTTGAAATATGATATTTCATAATGTTATCCAATTCATTACTTGTCCAGGTTTTGTTGGTAAGCCACACGGGTACTGCCTGATGCCATATTAAAGCATGACCGCGCACCTTCATGTTATGAGCCAGAGCAAAGTTAACAATAGCATCTCCACCACTATAGTTGAAATTACTTCTGATGTCCTGTACAGGAGAGAACTTCATTTCCCATTCTGCTGTAACCATGTCAAATTGTGAGTATAAAGTGAGAGCATACATACTTTCATTCAGGTAACTGCTTGATACCGCGGCACCAATGTTTATTCCTCTTAATGACGCATAGTGTCTTAGCGTATTTGTGTCAGAAGTCCCATCTGTATTATTGGTTGCCTGAGAACATCCGGTTATAATGATGAACATTAGAACAGGTAAAGTTTTCTTCTTAAACATAAAAGTTGAGCTCCTGCAGGCTTAGTAGTACAAAAGTAATATACTCCTGCGCAAAAGTTTTTTCAAGTTAATCTATATTAAAGAAAACATCTTGAATAAGAGTGCAATGATGTTAATATTAATCTCCATCAAATATAAGGGGGACATCTATGAATATTAAATCTTTTCTTTACTTTTTTATCGCTCTAATACTCATCCAAAATATTTCTTTTGCAGAGGGAATTGGAGTTTATATAGGAGGAGGTTACAGTTTTCCTGTTGGGAATTTATCTGATAAATTGAATGGCTCATCTCTTTTTGAGGCAGGTCTTGAGTATGATGATCTTATTTTTGAGGGCTTTAATCTTGAATTGAATGCTGATTTTATTTCATATCCCTATAAAATTGGATCAGGCAACTTTAAGGAGTATAATCTTAAACTGCTTGGCAGGTATGATATTGACTTATCAAGAGGCATAGACTGTATTTATCTTAGAGCAGGAGGAGGAGTTTCACTAAACAAAAAGGTGGCATATTATGTGGAGGGATCTCCTTATGAACAGGGATATCTGATGGGGCTTATGTCAGAACCAGAAGTTGAGAATATGTGTGTGAACTTTAATAGAGATATTGTTTTTGATTTCAGATATGCAAACCCGAATACAAAAGTGACAAAAAAACATTGAGGATAGTGAATGCCCAGCGTGGCGTTTCATGGATGTATGTAGTTGCCGACCCTGATAAATCTTGCATTATTGAAGCAGGCCATAAAACCGACTCCCTTGATTATCTAAGCTATGTTCCAGAAGATATAAAGAATAGTGGTTTTATACCTTCACAGGATTTCATAAACAACCATCACTCAACACCTTTCAGAAAGGGGGTTATGGTTCGCTGGAATAATTATCAATACCCAATGGAATACCAGAACTTTAATCCACCTCTTATGAACTTTATGAAAACATATACGAAAATGCCTCTTGCACTTCTTCTTACCAAATATAAATATAACTATAATCCATTAGACTTCGCCGAAAAAGGTTACCTGAATAAAATGTGGACCAATAACAATTGCCCTGTAAATTATTATTTCCCGCCACAAAGGGAAAACAGGGATGATTTTCTCCTGGCTTCAAACCACTTTCTTATTCCTGAAATGAGACTTTGTGCTATGCTTGAGTGGACACAGTTTGTGGCTTCGGGGAATATTCAGGATATACAATGGCGTTATGACGAGTTAAATAATGAACTTTTAAATGCTCTGGAGCATCCTCCTGTGACCTATGCAACCTTAAAAAATATAATGCTATTCTGTTCACCTTATAGCGCAAAGTTCCCTGATTACTACAATCCCCAGGGACTCCCGAAAGAAAAGGTTTATGTTCATGGGGCAATTTCACTTATAGATCTTAAGAGCAATGTAATAGAAAGCCTTTATGGGTATTTTAAGGATGAATGGGTTACAATACACTTGAACGAGTATTTTAAATAACAAATATTTTTATTTGCAAGAAAGGCGACATTCGCGAATGTCGCCTTTCTATACAATATCTTCATTCTTGAAAAACCATATCTCATTTACTTTTTGAAAGTTCTCTGGAAATCTTAACAAGCCTTATAAACTCATACCGATAACCTTCTGGATCATCCCCCAGAGCTTTAGAAGCAAGCTCTATTACATTTTCAAAACTTGCGTCTCCTTTATATTTGGAATCTCTAAGAATCTCTCAAGTAGTTGCCACATCAAGCGTCCTTACACGCGAGCGGTAAAAGTCAACAAGAGCATTATGTGCAATACCATACATCCATGCAAAAAATGTTCCCTCTCCTGCACGAAAAGTGGAAAGCTTTTCTAGGGCCCTTAGAAAAACCTGGCTTGTTAAATCCTCCGCTGTTTCTCTGTGAAGACACCGGTAGTACAAATAACAATAGATTTTTTTGAAAAATAGGCTATAGATTCTTCCGAAGGCTTCTGAATCTCCCTGCTTTGCATTTTCCACCCACTTTTCAGCACTACCGTCCTGAAAATCCCAGCTTTCTTTTTGTTTCATTAAATTCTCCTTTCTGCTGGCGTTTCTGTTTACATAAGTACTACGGAGAAAATCTGGAAAAGTAACAAAAATATTTTATAGATATTGCCAGGATTATACAAAAATTAATAAAAATTTAACACTTTACTTTTAGAACTAAAACAAAGAAAATGACACAAGGAGGATTAGGTTAAATGCCTTCGGTTTCGGTCAAACTGGTGTATCTAGCGAGATACATCGATTTTGCCCCAATATCGTGCTATGTCATGCTGCAACTTTACAACATCATCAAACTTTTTACAAAGTCAGGTGAATTAAAATATTGCGGTTTTCACTCTGCAGGTAATTAAAAAACTTCTTGATATTTCAAAGATAACTCTTATAATAATTATTATTGCTTTACGCGGTAACCGAAAGCAGGGGCGGAGGTTTATTGGCCCGCAATGGAAAAAAATGTACTGACGGAGCTTTGGCGATCCTTTCCCTTATGAAGGAATTCTTCTTTTTTATTGGAGGTTTGCTATGAGAGAGGTAATAATTTATCCTGGAGAAGATGGTTATTATGTTGCAGAATGTCCGAGCTTACCTGGTTGTATAAGTCAAGGGAAAACAAAAGAGGAGGCTATAAAAAATATTAAAGAGGCAATTGATGCTTATATTATGGTATTAAAGGAAGATGGGTTACCAGTTCCAGAAGAAAAATTTGATTCTATGCTGGTTGCTGTATGAGCAAGCTTCCGGTGGTTTCAGGAAGAGAATGTGTAAAGGCACTTGAGAAGATAGGATTTTGTTTTAAAAGGCAGGTGGGTAGCCATATTGTTTTAAGAAGGAATAATCCGGGGTGTATGGTTGTTATACCTGACCATAAAGAATTGGACAGGGGAACATTAAGGGCGATTATCAAGCAGGTTGGCTTAAGTGTAGAAGGCTTTTTGAGTTTAATGTAGCAAGAAGGGATTACAGGAGAAGCCTTGCAAGAGGGGGGCTTTTTACAGAACTGGATGGGTAATATAAATGGCACATTTTGTTGTAGTGATCTATTTTGTTTCAATTGTAGTCGGCTGTAGCGCTTTACTATTGTTCTGGATTATCTATATTAAAAGTAAGATACAGATAATTAAGCAGTATGTTATTTTTATGCTGCTTTATACAGTGTATCTACTAATAAAACTATTTGATTCGTATATGTTAACTGTTGTACGATATTTGAATCCGGATGTATATGTGTTTTCAAGTTTATTATACTTTGTTTGGTTTATGTTCTTTATTTATGAAACCCCCTATTTTTTTCATTCGTTGGTGGAGTTACCTGTTGGAAGAGTACAAAAGAATATATTCAGAGGGAGTCTTTTATTTGTGCTAATTCTTCTTGTTATTCCTTTTGTTATTGAGAGCAATTCACAGAATATATTAAGAATAATGAAATTTGAATTACAAGTTATTTGTAGTTCAATGTTTATAATGTTATTACTTTATGTAATTTATATTGTTTGGGATAATGAAAATAAAGTAAAGGGGAAAATAAATAGAAAAATTTTAAAAACAATATTTATACTATGCGCTATTTTCTTTCCTGGTTTTATCATCGATTTTTTTTCTCCAAAATTGCAGGGAAAAATAATTCCTCTTGGTTTTGAATTTAGTATCTTTTTTTACTTAACCTGGAATATTATAAGCATAATATATGTAGTTCAATATTTCATTTCACGGACAGCTATTGTGCGAGCACCAACTATCACACAGGAGTTTATAAAAAAGTATTCTATTTCTCGAAGGGAAGAGGAAATTATATCCTTTATTTTCGAGGGCTATAGTTCAAGGGTTATAGGCGAAAGGCTTTTTCTTTCTGATAAGACGGTAAGAAACCATATCTCGAATATCTATAAAAAGGTGGGCTGTAAAAACAGGGTGGGGCTAATAAAGAAAGTCTTTTCTTCTCCAGATTCTTTAGGTAATTAAAAAACTTCTTGATATTTCAAAGATAACTCTTATAATAATTATTATTGTTTTACGCGGTAACCGAAAGCAGGGGCGTGCTTATTTTTTTATACTGACAAACCTTTGGTGTGGCTATAGGTACTTAGTGAGTAGTGGGTGATTTGCAGGGGGGCTTTTTACAGAACTGGATGGGTAATATAAATGGCACATTTTGTTGTAGTGATCTATTTTGTTTCAATTGTAGTCGGCTGTAGTGCATTATTATTGTTCTGGATTATCTATATTAAAAGTAAGATACAGATAATTAAGCAGTATGTTATTTTTATGCTGCTTTATACTATTTATCTTCTAATACAGATTTTTAACATTTATATGCGAACTGTTATACAACATTCATCTCCGGATGTATATATATTTTCAAATTTTTTCTATTTTGTCTGGTTTATATTCTTTATTTATGAAACTCCGTATTTTTTTCATGCCCTGCTAAATATCTCCTTTACAAAGTTAAATAAAATTATATTTGGAAGCATGTCTTTAATTACATTTATTCTTCTCATTGTACCATTTATTGTCAAGAATGAACCTCAAGAAATATTAAAAATAATAAAGTTTGAGCTACAAGTTATTTGCTATTCTTTTTTTATGATTGTGCTATTCTATATTGTGTACCTTATCTGGATTAATAGAAAAAAAATAAAAGGTGAAATAAACAAAAAAATTTTAAACACAATATTTAAACTTTGTGTTATATTTTTGCCTGGCTTTTTAGCCGATTCTTTTTCACAAAAACTCCAAGTGGAATGGAAAATAATCCCTTATGGTTTCGAATTTAGCATCTTTTTTTACTTAACCTGGAATATTATAAGCATAATATATGTAGTTCAATATTTCATTTCACGGACAGCTATTGTGCGAGCACCAACTATCACACAGGAGTTTATAAAAAAATATTCTATTTCTGAAAGGGAGAGGGAGATTATAGAGCTTATTATTAAAGGGTATTCAAACAAACAGATTGCCGAGACCCTCTTTATAAGCCTCCAGACAATTAAAAACCATGTATACAACATATTCCGTAAGGTAGGCGTAGAGAGCAGGACAAAGCTTATTGAAAAGATTAATAATTTTGGATAGAGGGGAAGCCCTTCACACTTTCTTTCTGAATGACCAGAAAGTAAAACCTCATGTTCACTTTCTTTTGAACGGCCAAAAGAAATAGTTTACTGCTTTTTGGGGAAAAAGCAGGGGAAACCTTATCTTACTTTCTTTCTCAACGATGAGAAAGAAAGTAAGCAAAGCATGTCCCGAGCACTTCACTTCGTTCAGTACAGGCTCCGTCGAGGGAAAAGAATCGCCGACACCGCTTTATCGGCAGATCATTAAACCACAACATTTATGGTTAGATTGTTACTTTTTCTTTGTCTACAGCAACAAAGAAAAAGTAACCAAAAAGAAAATGCCGCCCTCTGCGGTTTTCTTTTATACTCATTCCTTATTCACTCCAAGTTGGTATTCTTTAGACTTTATCCTAAAACCCTCCTGCTTACACTTATGCCTTTCTCATGTCGCTGTCCATAGCTTTATTCGAAAGGCAACCGCAATCCATTGCGGTATGTTATTTGTACCCTTTATTCTCTTCGCAGAATACCCCTTCTTGTTACTTAGTTTCCTCTGCTCTAACTCTAAAGGCTCTTAAGGGGAAAACCGCAGAGGGAGGAAAACGATTGTATCTATAATATCGCGGTGTCGGATTTTTTTCTTTTTTTTTATTTCCTCTACCTAATAATACCCGCTGTGGTCTATGCCTATGCGTATGAACAACTTTTTTCTTTCAGTTTTCACCTTCCTGCCTTTACCAAGACCGCAGGATGCATAAGGGTTTCACTGAAAAATGCGATCAATTCTAAAAACCGTCATTGCGAGCCAATAAACTTCCGCCTCTGCCACTGATTACCGTGCGAAGCAATCTGTCGATACATCCAGAGTTACTTTTTTATACTGACAGATTGCTTCGGGCGAGAGCCTTCGGCAAAGTAGATATCTGTCCCCTCGCAATGACGACCTTTCGCATTAAAATGCGCATTTTTCAGTAAAACCTCGAGGCCGAATGTGCGAGGGTAGATTTTCCGTGCCCTTCCCTTGAGCAAGACCTGAGGAACGGAAAGATGATGACAATGACCATTTACCCTCCACAGCGGGGTTTTTGCATTGTAGCACTGGCGCAGCCAGTGCTACTTCTATCTGGCTGAAGTTCACCATTGCTTCGCACGGTAATCTCTCTTTTTCGTCATATTAAAAATATTTTTCAGAAGAAAAACAGGGCAAAAACATTTGAAATAACGAAAAAAAGGAGAATTAATACTTCTAACTTTCACTCCTGTATAGAATTAGATATAAGTACTTTAGTACTATTAAAATGTTACCGGAAGTTCTATTGACACCACTTTTTACATGCACGATAATAATCCTGTAATTTTTAAAGATTTTAATTTAAAAAATCTTTAAATGAGAATAAACTTCTTCCTTCGAAATATTAGCCGTTTACACGGCGGTGGAAGGAGGAAAGTTTATGAAAGGAAAATTTAGTAATAGCAAGAGTGTATTGCTGAGGGTTATGAAGAGTTTTGAAAGAGTGAATATTGAGGGTTTGAAGAAACCTTTGTATGCATGCCTTTCTGTACAAGGTAGAGTGAAACTGTCGGAAAAAGAGGGCATTGTTTATTAAGGAAATGTGTGTTTTAGTGAGTGGCAAAGGCATTTCAAAATGCCTTTGCCACCGTAAATAAAAGAGGAGTTTTTGATGAAAGAAAGCCTCTTAAATCGAGAGTTTTTAACCCGATGGACAGAGCTTTTTGGAGATATCTGCTACTTAAAGGCAAAGTGTTTGTCTATTTTTGGTAAAGAAAAAGCTCTTGAGGATCCAGACTTTAAAGGCTTGCTTAATACCTCAAGAATAATAAAAGCCACAGTGGCGGGAGAGATGAGCGACTTTAAAGAGCTTAAGTCCGTTGTAAAACGACAGCTTTATTTTTCCACAGTGGAGGTTTCACTGTTTTTATTTGCCATACGACATCCAAAGGCTTTTTTAAAGTATGTTTCCAGATACCTTTATCCCGGATATAAAAAAAGCCTGGAAGAATTTATTATGAATGAAAAGAATAAAATCTTTCTTGCACATAATTTTATAGGTGCAAAAATGGCTCTGCTCTGTCTTTGCGCTGGGTTTCTTCAGAATGGAAGAAAGCTGCTTTTATATGTGGATGAGCCATTTTTTATTCTTCTAAAGAAGATGTTTGAGGAAATCCTTAAGAGCGCAAAAAATGAAGACGCTAAAGTAGAAGCTTATGAGGATAGAGAGTTTGTTGTGAAAGGTAGTTACCTTTCAGAGTATTTTGGTAACGAAAGCAATGATAGTGAGCTTTGCTTTTTAAACTGCAGGAAAAAGGAGAATTTCTTGAAAGCCTATAAGGCGGTAGAAAAGGATAATTACTCAATAGCCCTTATCCCGGAAGTGCCGATTGAAACAAACAGAAAAATAAAGGTTTCTTTTTTGAATAAAATTCTGGCATTTCCTGCAGGGATAGAGATGCTTGCGGGTAAAGATGCCTCAATAGTTTCGATAGTACCGGATGCCTCGGACGGAGTTCTGGATATGAGGCTTTCTGTAGAGGAAATAGAACAAAATGGCAAAAGCATGACTCAAATATTTCAGGCAATAGTTGATAAATATGAAAGGCTTGCCTTTGTAAACCCGGAATTGTTCATACCATTTAATTACTTCAATATGTGGCTGGATCTTTTTGATAAGAACGGGGAAGAGGCGATACTGGATGTTTTGCGTGACAGAGGGAAGTGCTATGTTTTGCTTACAAACGGCGATGTTTATGTAGGAAGTTATAAACAATTACAGCAGTGGATATAAAAATTTTAAGAGGTATATATACTCTGCAATTAGGAAAAGGGAGGGGGAGAAGGTTCTGCAAAATCCTTTAAAAAGGAGGGATTTTATGCAGGCTAACTCCTTTGAAGCATATGTACAGAACGAAACGGAGTTTGTTCTTACTCTAAGGGACATAAATTGCAAGGGAAGGGCAAAGCTGCAGAGGGAGGATGTGGTATTGCCCTATCGCACACACAGGATTATCAGTGTGGAAAAAGCGGAAGATGGTAGTTTTATAAAAGAGGGGCTAATGGTTTACGATATAGGAGAAACAGGGTTACAGTTAAAATTAAGATGGGATTTAACAATGCCGAAGGACGAAAAAATTGTTGATGCGGAGGTTATAGGCGGTGAGAAAAGAAGGTGCCTCGAGATAATGAAGCTAATTAGTAATAGAGAGAAGTGTAAAAGCTTTTTAAACCTTAGGAAAAGAGTGCCACTTGCAATAACATAGATCCCAACTCAGGCTGCAGAGACATAGATCATCTCAGAGGCGGGTTGTCGCAAATCCCCAAAAAGCCCCAAAATCCCCATCCGGCAACCCGCTCTCTTTATTTTTAACTCAGCAGAAACAAAACAGCAGTGCCAGAATGAAATTTAGCATGAAGTTTATTTATAGTGAAAAAATTCCATTGAACTCAAGCTGATTAAACAAAAATTCGCAAACTTTAAATTCTTCTGTATATACCATTTTCGCTCAATATGCTTCAATCCTGTAGAAAACAGAATTAATACTTCTTAGCCTTTAGTGACTGCCGACCTATTAAGTTGAGAACCTCTTTATTATACTTCTCTGTTTCAATTTTTTAAATTTTTTCACACCTTCCTTTTGTCTTTATTCCTCAATCTATTTTTAGCTTTCACAAATTTTTACCCTCAGTTATCACTCTTTTAAAACTCGGGGAATTAATATCTTCACTTATTTTATTTTTTATTTTTTTGATGTTATAATTATCAGTTAAACTTTTATACTGGGTGAAGAAGGAGGGGGAGTTTTATGGTAGAAAATAATATGCCTGTTGTTCGGGAGAAAAAAAGAGGTACATTTAAAGTCTTTCTGGTTGTGGTTTTATTGGCTGCTGGACTATCCATTGCGATTTTTTTAAGCTTATCTATTTTTAGTAAAAGCTATTCGAGTAAGTATGAGGAGGTTCTTTCCTCATATTACAAAGCTATTTCACAGAATAATACGAATATTGTCGAGTCTCTTGTGAGTAGCAATTTCAGGGATGAGCTTTCTTCTTTAAAGATAGAAGGGAATAATTATGATATTTATTCATATAATGTCGAAAAGGTGGAGACTGCGGAAGATTCTTCCAAACATCTTAGTAAAATGACATACATTCTTATTTTAAAAGAAAAAAATTCAGAGATATCCTATCTCTGCGAGGCTTATTTTTCAGAGGAAGGTGGGGAAACTAAACTCCAATATATAAGAAAGGTTTACAGAGGAAAGAAAATAACAGGGATGTTTCACAGAATATTTCATAGTGAACTATCTTTTCTGCCTTTTTCGGAGAGTAATTTATTCAATGATTCATTGTACTTTTCAAGTCTTTCCTTAATACTTACATAAGTTTGCAGAATGTCGAACAAGCTTAAAAGAGTGGGCATAAAGGAAGATAATTTATCAAGAAAAGCCTTTTGTTTTTGAAGTAGTGGTAGGGTTTCGGTTTCAATCTGAAAGCCTTTAAGAGGTAAATCGTATTTTTTTTCAAGTTCTTTCAGAAAGTTTAAAATTGAGCCATCCAGTTCCTTAATAATGTACGCAATGTTTGACATATACACAAAAAGCATCTCTATGTTTTTTAGAAAGTCCGAGAAAATCTGGTCAATATTTTTTACCCTTTCTTCTATTTCTGTTGCATTTTCCATAATTTTCTGAATGCTACCGGAAATATCCAGGGATGTGTTTAAAACGGAAAGAGCGGTTTCGCTTATTTCTTCTGCAATTACAGAAAACCCACCCTCTTTTTGTTCAGAATGATAAACCTCTATTGCAGTGTTTATAGATAAAAGATTGGTTTGCTCGGCGAGGTCCTCTATGGATTTAACAACTATATTTAGCTCTTTTACAGAATCCTTTATATGGGTTAGGGTGGTAAGATTTGTGTTAACTAGCTCTTTACCGGAGTTAACTTTACCAGTCAGATTGTCTATACTATTTGCTATTTCCGTACCAGATTCACTTATTTGTTTTAGCCTGCTTCTATAAAGATTCCAGTTATTTATCAAGAATTTAAAGGCTTCTTTTCTATTTTCAAAACTTTCCTGAAAGGTTTTGCTAAAATCCAGCAAATCTTTTATTTTTGTCGGAGTTTCATTAATTGCACCATAAGCATCCTTTACAAGGTTTTCAAGCTCTTTTTTGTTATGATTTATCTCTTCTGTACGGGGGCTTATCTTTTCTACAAAGTTGCGAAGGATTGTTAAATCTTCCTGAAAAGAAAGAATTTCTTCGCTGCTGATTCCTTTCTTTTCGGTTTCTTCTTTTCTCAATTGAGGATAAATTTTTTTAATGGATTGTAAGCAGGATGCAAAACCTGTTGAGATTAAACAAAAAGATATGCCCACGGTGATATTGTTATAGAATAAATAAAAATTTATTATAGAAAATTTTTCCAGAGTCTCCGCTACAATGAAAGGTGAAATTATCAATATAGAAAATAATGCAATCCATTTCTTAACTGAAAGTAGAAAACCTGTAGATATAAGTATAAGGCATAAAGTAATCAATTCAATCCATAAATACGCAGGACCCTGAACGGGTAGTTTTTTGGTTGTCCCAAAAATATCAACAATGGCTATTAATCGATGGCTTATTATAAGCTCTGTTGTAAGGCTTAAAACTAAAAGGATTGCTATTGAAAATAGGAGTATAAGAAAATATTTAACTACAGATAATTTACCTGATATCAATCTACTATAAATGTGAAAGAAAAAAGAGGAAATATACAGAAAAATTAATTCCATTGAGGCGTATATATAGGAGTATTCAGATTCGGGATGAATAATAGCGCTAAAGACTATACTTGCTAACAATGTGATAAAAAGAATGGAAAGAACCATATACGGATTAGCGGATTCTTGCTTATTCTTTGAGGTCAGTGCAAAAGTGTAAAAGAAGAATATCGAAAGAAAAATGCATAAAACAAAAAGAATAATGTTTATAAGGTTTCCTATCACTTCTATTTCCTTTTAATCCAGTTATGTTTTCTTGCATAAACTTCCATCGGAAGTCCGAATAGTTTTATGAAGCCTTTAGCATCTTTTTGATCATAGTCGGCGCCTTCTTCAAATGTAGAAAGTTTTAAGTCGTAAAGTGAGCTATTTGATTTTCTTGAAGCTACAATGCAATTTCCTTTGTAAAGCTTCATCTTTACTTCACCACTTACAACCTTTTGTGTTTCATCTATAAAGCTTTGAAGAGCAATTCTAAGTGGATGAAAATACTGACCATAATATATCATCTCAGCGTATTTAAGCTCGATTGTCTGTTTGTAATGCATTGTATCTCTTTCAAGGGTAATACTTTCCAGAGCCTTATGAGCTTCCATAAGCAATGTACAACCTGGAGTTTGATAAACCCCTCGGGATTTGATTCCCACAAGACGATTTTCAACAAGATCAACAAGCCCTACACCATGCTTTCCTGCTATTTTGTTGGCCTCTTTTAAAAGCTCTACGGGTTTCATCTTCTTTTTATTTATAGAAATGGGAATTCCTTTTTCAAATTCTATTGTTACATATTCAGGCTTATTTGGAGCATCAATTGGATCTACTCCCATCTGAAAGATAGATTTGTCATATTCATTTGTCGGGTTTTCAAGAAAACCACCCTCATAGGATATGTGCATTAGGTTTGGATCCATACTAAAAGGCTTTTCCTTTGTTACAGGAACTGGGATCCCTTTAGATTTTGCATAGTCAATAAGTTCATTTCTTGCTTTAAAAAAGTCATCTTCTTTCCAAGGAGATATAATCTTTAAATGAGGAGCAAGTACTCTATATGTTAATTCAAATCGCACCTGATCATTGCCTTTTCCAGTTGCACCATGCGCAACAGCATCAGCTTTTTCCTTTAGAGCTATTTCAACTTGCCTTTTCGCAATAATGGGTCTGGCAAGCGAGGTGCCTAAAAGGTATTTATATTCATAAGTTGCATTTGCCTTTATGGCATTAAAAACAGCTTCTTCTACAAATTCATCCTTAAGGTCTTCAATATAAACCTTGCTTGCCCCAGTTTTTAGGGCCTTTTTACGGATAGCTTTTAAATCCTCGTTCTGGCCGAGGTCTGCAACATAGGCTATAACCTCTGCATTGAATTTTTCTTTAAGCCATGCCAGTATAACAGAGGTATCAAGTCCACCGGAATATGCAAGAACTATTTTCATATTTCCTCCTTTCCCTGTCACTTCGATTCTAATTCCCTACCTTCTCCCTCCTCCGGAGGGGCCGGGGGTGGGTTCTCCTGAGAAATCTTTCCTCCCGTTGTTTTTGGGAAAAGCAGAGGAAATCCTTTTGCTACCTTTTCTTTTGGCAAGCGTCCCAAAAGAAAAGGTAGCTCCCAAAGAAAAGGACTTCCGCCCACGCTACGCAAAGTTTGCAATGCAACTGCTCAGGCTCGGGAGCAGTGAAAAACCCTTCACACTTTCTTTCTGAACGACCAGAAAGAAAGTGTGCAAAGAAAGAGTCGCCGACACCGCTTTATCGGCCAATTCTTTTTCTATACCAATGGTGTTAACCTTAATACTTTATTTACTTCTTGCCTCCTTAACTATATGGCTTTTTCATCATCACATCCTGTGCTGATTCAAAAGCCCCGCCGTAGTCCTTTACGGCGTGGTAAACTTCTCCTTTATGTAATAGCGGTTAACACGCTTTGTCTATAATCAATGCCTCCTCTAAACACAAATTACTATAACCGTTACGCGGTGTCGGATTTTTTTCTTTTTTTATTTTTTATCTCCTCTACCCAATAACCCACGCTGCGGCCTTTACTTATGCGTATGAACAACTTTTTTCTTTCAGTTTTCACCTCCTCGCCTTTACCAAGACCGCAGGATGCGGTCGTTGAGGGCGGAGTGTTGCTCTTACCTTTGAGCACGGCGTTATTTTTTCGGTTGGGAACCCGTCCCCGACTCGTTCGGGGATGGGCCGAAAAAATAACACCGTGCGATTACTTTCTACCGAACACACGGATGTGGAGTTCCGCCCGATTCTACAGGAAAACTGAAAGAAAAAAGTTGTTCATACCCTCTACCCTCCACAGCGGGGTTTTTGCATTGTAGCACTGGCGCTGCCAGTGCTACCTCTATCTCCATTTTGAACATTGCCATTTTAGATTAAAAGGCAATAAAAGTATGTAATGCTACTTAATATAGTGTAAAACATATTACCTTATATTTCAAATAGTAATACCCAATTTGTTTGAGCGATTTCTTTGTTTCAACCCCAATGGTTCGACTGGGCTCACCACAGGTTTTGCACGAATCATGCGGATTGGTCGGATAGTTCGGCTAAGCTTGTGGTGAGCTCAGGTTTTCTTATGAAAGTTTTTTATGAGATTGCATTCTGGCTGGTATGTGATGCTTTATTCCTATTAATCTATCAACGGATAAGTCTTCATCGATATCAGGCCAATGAATGCCATACCCGGAAGGGGAAATTATATAATTTTTTTTAATTTTTTCACTTGATCTGGCTAATTTTTTGGATTGCTTTAATAAATCAATTCTGTATTTTTTATTGTCCACAACAATAATCATGGTGGGTCCTTCAAAAATTATTTTTCCTATTTTATGATAAACCATATATTTAACCTCTTTTATATTTTTTCCATTGAGTTACAATGTAATCGAAATTTTCAAATATTATTTTTCGGACCAGTCTTTTATCTGATGGAGTTAGATTGTATGAAAACGCTTCCAAAATGTCAAAATTATAAACGTCGATCCAGAATTTACATTCTTTGTTTTTTAACTAATTATAATTTGTTGAAATTAATAAATCTATTTTCCACTGGAATAAAAATAATTTCTGAATAAAACCCCGGCAATAGAATATAATATGGCCGCAATAACCATTACTACATCGAGCCCAAAAATTATTCCAAGGATAGAAGCACTTAAAGAGCTTATCACAGAAGCGAATCCATTAACCCCCCAGGCAATGGGTATTGCATCTGGATTATTTACCTTCAGACTCTCAAGGAAAGAAGGAAAAGGAAAGCCCATGAAAAAGGCGGGTAAACCTGTAAGAAATACTGTGAACAAAAATCTTTGTGCGATGGTTAGTCCAGAAAGATCTTTAAGAATAAGATTGATGAACAGAATAAAAATCAGTAGTGGCGGAATTAAGAATATAAAAATCCTCTTTGTTTTGGGTTTAAACCTTCCCGAAAAATAGCTTCCAAGTCCTGTGAAGAAAAGCATTGATGTAAGCACTATACTGAATGAATATACAGGATAGGCAAGGAAAAGAATCATCTTTTGTATTAACGGGATTTCTACAAAAAAGTAGGCAATACCTATGATAAAAAAATAAATAACAACAAGGCTTATCCTTTTAGAGGATTCAGGAAAGCTTTCTTTTCGATAAAAGATAATAACAGGGATAAGTATTAAAATCAGGCTTATTAAAAAAACAGGAATTAACAAAATAATCAATACTCCATATCCCCATTCGTGGAATGGCATGGATTGTATTGATTGCTTTATAATTTTAAATGTTTTTAGTCTGAAAAAGTTATAGTAATAAGGTCTTTTATCCTCTGCAGGGCGGATATCATAAGGATAGGCTTTTATAAAAGCCTTTTTCCTGTCTGATAAAATGTTTTCAATAGTTTCATATTGTAAATTTCCTTTCTGTCGGAAGTGCTTGTTTAATTCCTGAGGTGTTATTCCATAATAATAAATTGGATCAAAAGACATTTTTTTGCAGAATTCTTTCACTTTTTCTACAGAAATATTACTTTTAGATATGCAAAGTGTGGCGGTATTTGCCGAACGAATGAATGCAATCTTTTTTTTATAATCAGGAATTTTGTACCTTTGAAGCATTTCTTCTGCTGTTACAAAAAGCTTTATTGCGTCGTTCATGGGATAAATAGCCCAGCGTGTTATGGAAAGAATTCCATCGGGTGATAACCTTTTGTACATTTCATAGAAGCTTTCAACTGTGTATATATAGTTTTCGCTTAATGATGGGATTGTTGAAGTGACATAAGAATCGTATAAAGAGATTTCTATAATGTCAAAGTTTTCCGAAGTACTTCTTAAGAAGTTCCGTGGTTCGATATTATATGCTCTTACATATTGTAGATTAAAAATATTTCCCGAGTATTCTGATAGCTCATTTTTCATCATTTCGATTAGCCACCTGTTATTTTCGAGGACGATTATTTTGCTAAATCCATTGTATATTCCTCGAAGTACTCCTTCACCTCCTCCCATACCTATTATTAAAAGGCTTTTATTATCCTTTTGTTCAAGCAAAAAGCAGGAAAGAGCCTGTGAACACCAGTTTAAATATTCAATAGAGTCTTTCCCATTATATGGGATTATCATTCCTGCCTGATTTCCATCAATGTATATTCCCTTCTGTACAGGAATGTCGCCTGTATAGTTATAGGAAAGTCCATTAACCCTTCTAAGCCCATCTGCCTCAACAACCTGAATAATTCCATAAGGAGTTATTTTTGAAAGAATAATTTTTGAGTTAGGAAGCCTTAGAGCTGAGCTTATTCCTTTATACTGTGAATATTCAAGGAGCCTTAATCCAGAGATTGATATACAGAAGATGAGGATGATCAGGATTAAGGATGGAATGTAGATTAAAAATGTTTTTTTAGAACTTGTGATTAAGAGGCTAATTCCAAAGGATATGAGATATAAAATAAGAAAGATAACAAAGGCATTGTATGGATGAAAAAAGTTCATTAAAACAAGGGCTATTATTCCTCCAGCTGCAGAGCCGGCAAGATTAGAAAAGTAAATGTTGGAAATTTTTATTTCAAGTAAAAAACTTATTGCCAGTAAAAGGCTTCCTGTTGTGAATGGGATAAGAAGAACAAGAAAGTGAAGAAAGAAAAAAACAGCTTGCTTTGCATCCCATAATATTTCGAGGGTATTTAATGGTATCACTGCATAGAGAAAAAAGCTTAAGGGCAGTGAAAAGATGTAAAGGGCTATTGAAAAATCGAAAAATTTCGGAATAGATTTTTCAATCCTTTTTTTTATCAGGGTAAGTATGGTTCCAGAGATTCCAAATCCCATAAGGGCAAGGCTTATGATAAGGGATATATAATTCTGCCCTTCAAGCAGGGCAAAAATTCTACTTAGTAATACCTCGCTTGCAATTATAAAAGAGGAGGTTATAAAAACCATTGAGTAAACACTGAAGTAATTCCTTTTCATTACTTTTTCTCTCTTGTCATACTTACAAAAAGCACATTACCTATAACATCCGTTAAGATATTTCCATCTTTTGTTTTCCTTATAAGGAGAAGCTCCTGTGTATGAAAAGGTGGGCCAACAGGAATTATCATTGAACCCCCGGCTTTAAGCTGTTTTATTAATGGAGGGGGTACAAACTCTACGGCACAGGTCACAACAATTGCATCATAAGGAGAATGCTTTTCCCATCCATAATAGCCATCGCCCCAGAGTGTAAAGATGTTTGTATAGTTAAGTTGTGAAAATTTAATTTCTGCAGTTTCAAGGAGTTTTGAAATGATTTCCACTGTATATACTTCCTTTACAAGCCTTGAAAGAATTGCCGCCTGATAGCCTGAACCCGTTCCTATTTCAAGCACTTTAAAAATTTTTGCAGGCTTTATGAGTTCTGTCATAAGTGCTACAATATAGGGTTGAGAAATTGTCTGGCCATAGCCTATTGGCAGTGGGCGGTCTTCATATGCAAAACCCTTTAAAGTGTCAGGCACAAAGAGATGACGCGGCACCTCACGAAGGGCTTTAAGAACATTTGTATCCTGAACCCCGCGCTCTTCGATTTGAAGCCTTACCATTTCCTCGCGCCTTTTCGAATATTCATCTGAATAGGCGGCAACGGAGAGGAAGAGAAGGTAAGAGATGATAAGAATTTTATGCATTGCTCACCTCCTCGGTTTAAATGAGGGATGTAATAGCTTTTTTTCTCTAGTGAATATTGTAATCTTATTTATAGATTTAGCAAGAGAAAGAGAAAATTTTAGCAATCCTCAGATTTTTTAGAAATTGTGAATTTCCAAAGTCATTGTGGGCGGATAGCCTTCGATATTGCTAAAGATGGAATGGAGATAAAAGTAGCACTGGCTATGCCAGTGCTACAATACAAAAACCCCGCTGTGGAGGGTAGAGGGTCATTGTCATCATCTTTCCTTTCCTCAGGTCTTGCTCAGAAGTAAGAGCACGGAAAATCCACCCTCGCACATTCGGCCTCCTGCCTCATGTGCTCGGGGCGAAATGCCTCC
>Ga0315298_1005092_pt1 | contig 19022 bp, 20 predicted proteins | sample WHS_1_MG_FD_203077 | JGI IMG/M metagenome (GOLD analysis project Ga0315298, IMG submission 203077) | Extremophilic microbial mat communities from Washburn Hot Springs, YNP, Wyoming, USA - WHS_1_MG | ecosystem: Environmental > Aquatic > Thermal springs > Hot (42-90C) | place: USA: Wyoming...
CCTTGATCATGCGGTCGATCTGGTCCTTCGGCAGCGCGCCCGACGACTGAATGGTGACCTTCTGCTCGCGCCCGGTGCCGAGGTCCTTCGCAGAGACGTGCGTGATGCCGTTGACGTCGATGTCGAACGTCACCTCGATACGCGGGACGCCGCGCGGCGCCGGCGGAATCCCGTCGAGGGTGAACCGACCGAGTTCGATGTTGTCGTTGGCCATCTCGCGCTCACCCTGGAGGACGCGGATCTCGACCGACGACTGATTGTCCGCGGCCGTCGAGAAGATCTGCGACTTCCTGGTCGGGATGGTCGTGTTGCGCTCGATCAGCTTAGTGAAGATGCCGCCGAGCGTCTCGATGCCGAGCGACAGCGGCGTGACATCCAGCAGAAGGACATCCTTGACTTCGCCGGCCAGCACACCGCCTTGAATGGCTGCGCCCATGGCGACCACTTCGTCCGGGTTGATGCCCTTGAAGCCCTCTTTGCCGAGTAAGCGCTTGACCAGTTCCTGCACGGCTGGGATGCGCGTCGAGCCGCCAACCAAGAGCACCTTGCTGATCTGCTCCGGCGTCAGCTTGGCATCGGACAGCGCTTGCTTCACCGGGCCGGCACACGCCTCGACAAGGTCGCGCGTCAGTTCATCGAACTTGGCGCGCGTAAGAGTGATGTCGAGGTGCTTCGGGCCGCTGGCATCAGCCGTGATGAAGGGCAGGTTAATGTTGGTCGTCAGCAGGGTCGACAGCTCGATCTTGGCCTTTTCGGAGGCCTCGATCAGGCGCTGGAGCGCCACCTTGTCTTTGCGCAGATCGATCCCGTGCTCGCGCTGGAACTCATCGGCGACGTAGTTCATGATCCGGAGGTCGAAATCGTCGCCGCCGAGGTGAGTATTGCCCGCGGTCGCCTTGACTTCAAAGACGTGATCGCCGAGCTCGAGGATCGAGACGTCGAACGTGCCGCCGCCCAAGTCGAAAACTAGGACGGTTTGATCCTGCTCTTTGTCCAGACCGTACGCCAGCGCGGCCGCCGTTGGTTCGTTGATGATGCGCAGCACTTCGAGGCCGGCGATCTGGCCGGCGTCCTTCGTCGCCTGCCGCTGAGCGTCGCTGAAGTATGCCGGCACGGTGATGACGGCCTGGGTGACCTTCTCGTTCAGGTAAGCCTCGGCATCCTGCTTCAGCTTGGCCAGGATCATCGCCGAGATCTCCTGCGGGGTGTAGTCCTTATCTCCCTCGATGTGGACCTTGTACCCGGCCTCGCCCATGTGCCGCTTGATCGACTTGACGGTCCGCTCGGGGTTCGAGACGGCCTGACGCTTGGCGCGCTCGCCGACGATGCGCTCGCCCGTTTTGGTGAAGCCGACTACCGACGGCGTCAGCCGGCTGCCCTCGGCATTCGGGATGACGACCGGCTGGCCGCCTTCCATGAACGCCACCACTGAGTTTGTCGTCCCAAGGTCAATACCGATGACTTTCGCCATGCGTGTCACCCTCCTGTCTTGTAGGTAAACCGTTCCACCCGCGGCCCGCTGCGACCGTCGCCGGAGCGGCGGCCCAGAAGCCTCAAGGCCGGCGGGAAACCTTGCACATAGTGGCGCGAATGACTTTGCCGTGCATGGTGTAGCCCTTGCGCAGCTCCTCAACGACGGTGTTGTCAGGATACTCGTCGCTGTCGACGCGCAACACCGCCTCGTGAAACTCGGGGTCGAACTCCTTGTTGGCGGCGTCGATCGGTTCGACGCCCTCCTTCTGGAGGACCTCGAGGAACTGTTTGTGTATCAGGGCGATGCCGTCGCGCACGGCGGCCACCTCGTTGGCCTTCTCGGCCGCCGCAACCGCCAGCTCGAGATTGTCGACCACCGGCAGGAGCCGCAAGACCAACTTCTCGGCCGCGAACTTCGCGAGATCGTCGCGGTCGCGCTCGACGCGGCGCCGGAAGTTCTCGAGATCGGCCTGGGCCCGGCGCCAGCCGTCGAGGTTGTCGGCCGCCCTCGCCTCGGCCTCCTGCAGCTTCGCCCGCGCCTCCTCCAACTCGGCCTCGGCCTCGCTGAGCCTCGCCTCAGCCTGCGCCAGTTTGGCCTCCAGTTCAGCCATGCGGGTCGCGGCCTCCTTCAACCGCCCGTCCGGCGCGGCGACCGCTTCCGTCAGGTCCGCAGCGGGATTGCTGCGTCCATCGCCGGTCAGACCGCTGAGATCGGATGCCGGGTTGGCCTGCGGCTCTTCTGCAGGGCGTTCCGCCTCGGCCGCCGCTTCGGAGGCCGGCCCGGAGCGGACTTCAGCCTGCACCGACGGACGTTGCCTCTTCTTGTCGTCTTTGCTCATCAGCTCTCAAGCCTCCTGACGCACTGCGCGCCGCGACCCGGGCAGATGAGAGCGCCCGGGCCGCTCAGTCGCGTCGCGTGTTGGGCGTCGAAGATCCCGTGGAGTAGATCCCATGGAGTTCAGAGTACATCCCGTGGAGTTCATACTTCTGCAGCGCCCCTTAGAAATCGAGCTTGTCAAACTCCCCGCCGGCCGCCCCGGCACCGCCCGCGTTGCCTTTGCCGCTCGCGCCGGCGCCGTCCTTACTCTCTTTCATCTTAATGATGGTGTCGATGCGGAGGATCGCCTCGGCGATCTCACCGGCCGCTTTCAGCGCGTGGATCTTCACCGGCGCCGGGTCGACGACGCCCAGCTCGTACATGTCAGCGAGCTCGCCGGTGTCGCAGTCGATGGCCAACGAGTCGAGACCCCGCGCAGCCTGCGCCGACAATACGTCGCCGATTTTCTCGAGCGGGTTAAAACCGGCATTGGCCACTATCTGCGAGAACGGCTTCTTCAGTGCCTCGACCACGCAGTCGATGCCGTAGACGGCCATCCCTTTGACTGTCTCGCGAGCCCGCGCGACCTCGCGCGAGACCGCCAGTTCGATGGCACCACCGCCCGGCACGACACCACCCCTGACGGCCGCCTGGACCGACGCCGCCGCGTCCTTGGCGATCCGCTCGCGCTCGCCGACCACTTCCTGCGTCGCCGCGCCGACCAGGATGGTCGCCATCGGTTTCCCGGCGCCGCCGAGGATGCGGATGTGCTCGAGCTTCTCATCCTCATATGCCCGCTCAGCCCGCCCGAGGTATCTCGCGAGGTCGGCGGCGTCCTTCTTGAGCGCCGTGCGCTTGATCATCTTGGCGCCGGTGTGCTCGGCCGCCCGGCGAAGGTCTTTCGACGCGACGCGGCTGCAGACCAACACGCCGGCGTCAGTCAGGAACTCCTCGGCGGCATCGTCGATGCCACGGTCGATGAGGATCATGTTGACCCCCAGTTCCTTTATTTTCTCCAGGTTGCGTTTGAACTCGCCCTGGAGCTCCATGTAGCGGGCGAACCCCGCCTCGGTCCCAAGCGCCTCATCCTCGATTTCCTCCGGCTCGAGGGCATCGTCGACGATCAGCAACCTGACATCCCGGACCTCGCGCGGCATCTGCTTGTTCAGCCGTTCCTTGTCGACGATGACGCCGTTGAACACCTCGTTCTCGGCGCCCTCCTCGGCGACGACCGTGTCCATCAGCTTGAAACCGGGTTCGTTGAGCTTGTCGCGGCCGATCATGCGCGCGGCCCTCACGACCGCCTGCGCGATGTCCTCGTGCTCTCGTCCGGCAACGCGGGCCACCTGAAGCAAGACTTGTTCATCGTCGGCAGCCACCGGCCTGGCCTTTGCCTTGATCGCCGCCAACGCCAGCCCGATCCCGGCGCGAATCCCCTCGATGACGCGCGTCACGGGCACGCCGCGAATGACTTGGTTCGCGCCCTCGCCGAGCAACGCCCCGGCCATGATCGTCGCCGTTGTAGTGCCGTCGCCCACCTCTTCCTCCTGCGCCTTGGCCGCGTTGATCACCATCCGGGCGGCCGGATGGTTGACGTCCATGCGGGTGAGAATCGTGATGCCGTCGTTGGTGATGACGACATCGCCGAAGCGGTCGACGAGCATGGTATCGAGCCCTTTGCTGCCGATCGTGCCCTCGACCGCGCTGGCGATAGCGCGAACAGCGTTGACATTGGTCATCAGCGCCGCCAGCCGCTCATCGACCTCGCTCTGCTGTGTTACCTGCTTGACGTTGGACAATTGGTGTGCCTCCTGTTCCGGTCGCCCGCCGACTAGTCCCCGAGGAACTTGTCGAGGGCGTCGTTGAGCTGAGCCGAGACGAACTTGACGATGGCTGCCACGCGGTCGTACTGCATCCGCTTTGGACCAAGGACGCCGATCGTGCCGAGCGGCCGCCCGTCAACCGAATAAGTCGCTTTGACAAGGCTGCAGTCGGCCAGCTCCGGCATGCCGTGCTCGACTCCGATGGTAATCTGGAAGCTCCGGTCGCCGTGCGTGAGGAGCTTCTCGATGACCGTATCCTGCTGGAGGGCTGATAGTACGGCCCGCACTTTGTCGAAATCGCGGAATTCCGGCTGTTCGAGGATGTTGAGCTGGCCGCCGACCACCACCCGGTCGTCGCGGTCGCCACTCTTCGGCGCGTGGACGAGCTCCAACGTCTCGTCGAGGATCTGCTTGTACTGTGACAGCTCTGTCTCCAAGGCGCGGATGGTGCCCCGGCTGAGCTGGTCGATCGTCTGACCACGCAGATAGTGGTTGACGATCACCGAGATGCGCTCCAACGCCTCCATCTCAACGTCCGGCGGCACCGTGATAATGCGGTTCTCGACCATGCCATTGTCGGTGACGAGCATGATCAGAGCCTGGCCGTCGCGCAGAGGCACAATGGAGAGATGCTGAAAAATGGCCTTGTCGCGCCGCGGCCCGAGGACCAGCGCCGTGTACTTGGTGGCGTCGCTCAATAGACGCGCCGTATTGTTGATCAAACTGTGCAGCTTGCCGATCCGCGCCTCAAAGGCGGCATGGATCAAATCCTGCTCGCTCTGAGTCAATTGGCGATCGGCCATCAGCCAGTCGACATAAAATCGATACCCTTTATCCGAGGGGACGCGGCCGGCCGAGGTGTGAGGTTGCTCAATCAGCCCGAGGTCCTCTAAATCGGCCATCTCGTTGCGGATGGTCGCCGGGCTGACGCCGAGCTGATACTTGCGGGCGATGGTGCGTGAGCCGACGGGCTCGGCGGTCGCGATGTAATCCTCAACGATGGCCTGCAGCACACGGCGCTTGCGCTCATCAAGACGCATCCGCCTAACCCCCCTTCGCTGCTGTTAGCACTCCTCGGGCGAGAGTGCTAATGTGCTAAGAAGAAAATACCACCGCAAAGCGGTGGTGTCAAGGCAAAACGGCAAGCCAAACCGGCGCCTCCGGCTGCCTGAACGAGCGGAAGGATGTCATGCGCCAGCGCAGAACCCTTACGCGATGGCGGCCCGAACCTGGCAAATTGGAGGAATCAAAATGCACGACTGGAGCGGTAAACTGACCATCCGGCTGGCCAATGAGAGCGACGTACCGGCGCTCCGGCTGCTGGTCAACGCGGCCTACCGCGAACTGGCCGAGATGGGCCTGAACTACACCGGATCCTATCAGGACGAAGAAATCACGCGCACGCGCATGCAGGGGCGCGACGTCTACCTTGCTTTCCTCGACGGTCGCCTGGTGGCGACGATCTCAACCGACGTCCGCGAGCAGAACGGCCGCACGACCCTATACATCAGCCAGTTTGCGGTCTCGCCCGACCTCAAGCGGCAGGGCATTGGCCGCTTCCTGATGGGCTACGTCGAGCGTGTTGCGCGGCAGCGCGGCATCGGGCGGCTCGGGCTGGACACGGCGACCACGGCCCACCACCTGGTACAATTCTACAGCGGCCTTGGGTTCCACGTGGTAGCCGAAGACCATTGGGAAGGCAAAACGTATCGCAGCTACATCATGGAGAAGGACCTGGTTGAAGGGGGGCTGGCCGGATGAAGTACGACTTCGACCGCATCTACGACCGCGCCGGCACGGACAGTCTGAAGTGGAAGAAAGGCCTGTTCGGGGCGGAAGAGATCCTGCCTCTCTGGGTAGCTGATATGGATTTCCCGGTCGCCGAGCCGATCGTCCAGGCGCTGCGCGAGCGGCTGGAGCATCCGATTTTCGGTTACGGTTATGTCAGTGAATCAGTGACGGGCGCCATAGTCGAAAGGCTAGAACGCAAATGGGGCTGGCGGGTTGAGCCGGAATGGCTTGTCTTCGCGCCTGGCGTGGTGCCACTCCTCACGGCCGCGGTGCGTGCCCTCGTGCCCGCGGGCAAGCGGGTGGCCATCCAGACCCCCGGCTACCCCCGCTTCTTTCCGGCCATCACGAGCAGCGGCTGCGCGGTTGCCATCATTCAACACAAGCTGGTGGGCGACCACTACGAGATGGATTTCGTCGACCTGGAGGCCAAGTTCGCCGACCCCGATGTCGGGGCTTTCATGCTCTGCAGCCCGCAGAATCCGATCGGCCGCGTCTGGCGATACGAAGAACTGATGAAAGTCGGCGAGCTGGCTGCGCGCCACGGCAAACCCGTCATCTCCGACGAGATGCACGCAGAGATCATCATGCCGGGTTTCAACCACATCCCGTTCGCCTCGCTGTCGCCGGAACTGGCCAGCCGGTCGATCGTCTGCATGTCGATTAGCAAGACGTTCAATCTGGCCGGACTGGCGACCGCGTTCGCTGTCGTCCCGAATGAAGCCATGCGCGCGGGCGTCCAGCGGGCGGCCGACTCGATCACCGGCGACGTCAATATTCTTGGTCTGGTCGCGCTGGAGGCGGCCTTCCGTCACGGCGACGAATGGCTGGCGCAGGCGCTCGCTTACATCGAGAGCAATTTCCGTTTCCTCAAAGAGTACCTAACCGCGCGCATTCCAAGCATCAAGGTGCTGCCGCTCGAGGGCACGTATCTCGCTTGGCTCGACTGCCGCGCCTTGGGGCTCGACGTCCAGGCGCTCGACAGGTTCTTCCTGGAGCAGGCCAGGGTCGCGCCGATGGGCGGCGGCGTGTTCGGCCCCGGTTCGGAGGGTTTCCAGCGGCTCAATCTCGCCTGCCCGCGGGCGATTCTCGCGGAGGCGCTGCAGCGCATTGAGCGGGCGGTGAACAGTCTTCGATAGAGGCGGTCGAAGAGACCGGGTCAGACCACCAATGAGCGGCCACTGCCCCCGGCGCCGCCGGCGACAGCTCGCTGGGTTCCGCTTGCTGCACCCCGCCGCCTACTCTTCCGCCGCGGTACGGAGACGCGCGAGGTCGAGGATGCGCACCGTGTTCAGGTGGTAATCTATTAGCCCATCATCCTTCATCAGCGCCAGCTCGCGCGACAGCGACGGTCGCGGGATGTTGAGGTATTCGGCCATCGCCTGCCGATTGACCGGCAGTTCGACCATCACCGGCGTCTCCCCGCCCCGCTGCGCCCGCCGCAGCCTCTCGTAGTGCTCGAGAATGAACATCGCCACCCGCCCCCGCACGCTCTTGCAGGAGAGGTAATCGATTTTGCGGCTCAGCATCATCGCCCGGTTCGACAGCACCCGCAGCAAGTTGGCCAGCAGTTGTCGGTGGCCTTCGCACCGGTTGGCGCAGATGCCGATGATCTTGTCGGCAGCCAGAAACATGATTGTGCTCGGCTCAACCGCCGTCACGGACGCCGGCCACTCGTGACGGTCCGAGAAGACCACGTTTTCTCCGAATATCTGGCTCGGCCCGAAGACGCCGATCGTGATGAGGTCGCCTGACGGCTTGAGCTTCTGCACCGCGACGCTACCATCAAGAATGATGCCCATGCTGTGGAACCGGTCGCCGACGCGCACGATGGCGTCGGCTTTTTTGTATCGTCGTATATCCTGACCGATGCAGCGGAGCATGGACCTTACCGTCGCCTCGGGGATGTCGCGAAACACCTCAGAGCCTGCTACGGCACTGACCCAGTTGGCTTGCGCCTCCATCTGATGCACCCCGCGTCAAAAAGTAACGTTTGTTACCGACTTGCCGTTCCAATTATCCTAAACTGAAGGTGCAAACGCAAGCGGAAGGACTAGTCGGAGCCGCATGGAGGTTCCTTGCTGCGGCGGTCTGGTCGCCGCTGTCAAGAAGGCCATGGTCGATGCCGGCGCGATGGTTCCGTGGCGCGTCATCACCCTCAGCACCGAGGGCGAGATTCTCGACGAAGCCTGACAATCCGACGCGCGAGTCCTGAGATCGCGAGCTGTCACCAGCCGTTAACAACAGCCGAAAGGGAGATGAAGCGAGAGATGAGTGGAATGTTCTGCTTCCAATGCGAACAGACAGCCGGAGGCAAGGCCTGCACGATCGCCGGCGTCTGCGGCAAAACAGCCGATGTGGCCAACAAGCAGGATGAACTGACGGGTGCCCTGGTCGGGCTGGCCCGCGCGGCGGCGGGGACCAAGCCGGACCGCGAAGCCGACGAGCTGATGATGCAGGGGCTGTTCACCACCATCACCAACGTCAACTTCGACGGCGCGCGCGTCGAAGAGTTGACTGCGCGCGTCCGCGGCGCGAAGGAGCGTCTCGGGGGCGCCGATGATCTCCCGGCGGCCGCGCTCTGGGCCGGCGACCCGGACATCGTTTCGCTCCGTTCTACGCTCTTGCTGGGCCTCCGCGGCATGGCGGCCTACGCCTGGCACGCCTACGTCCTCGGCAAGACTGACCACGAAGTCACGGCTTGGCTCTACCGCGGCATGCGCGCCATCGGCGAGGAGCGCTCCGTCGAGCAGTGGCTCGACCTTTTGATGGAGTTCGGCCAGATCAACCTGAAGTGCATGGCCCTGCTGGACGAGGCCAACACGACAGCCTACGGTCATCCCGTTCCGACCGCCGTCTCGACGGCGCGCGCGCAGGGGCCGTTCATCGTCGTCAGTGGCCACGACCTGCACGACTTGAAGCAGCTCCTCGAGCAAACGGCGGGCAAGGGCATCAACATCTACACCCACGGCGAGATGCTGCCCGCCCATGGCTACCCCGAACTGAAGAAGTACCCCCATCTGAAAGGCCATTTCGGCACCGCTTGGCAGAACCAGCAGAAGGAGTTCGACGGCCAGCCCGGCGCCTTCCTGTTCACGACGAACTGCCTGATGCCGCCTCGGCCGTCCTACATTGACCGCGTATTCACCACGTCAGTGGTCGCCTATCCCGGCGTCATGCACATTCCAGCCGGCCCCGACGGACGCAAGGACTTTACGCCGGTGATCGAGAAGGCGCTGGCGCTCGGCGGCTGGACGGAGACAGTCCCCGGCGGCACGCTGATGACGGGCTTCGCGCGCAATGCGGTGCTGAGCGTGGCCGATCAGGTGATCGCTGCGGTCAAGAACGGCCAGATTCGCCACTTCTTCCTCGTCGGCGGCTGCGACGGCGCCAAGCCGGGCCGCAGCTACTACCGCGAGTTCGTCGAACGGGCCCCGAAGGACACCGTCATTCTCACCCTCGCCTGCGGCAAGTTCCGCTTCAACGACCTCGACCTCGGGACGATCGGCGGCCTGCCGCGCCTGATGGACATGGGTCAGTGCAACGACGCCTACTCGGCGATCCAGGTCGCGCTCGCCCTGGCCAAAGCTTTCGACTGCAGCGTGAACGACCTGCCGCTGACCCTCGTCCTGTCGTGGTACGAACAGAAAGCGGTCTGCATCCTGCTCACGCTGCTGGCCCTCGGCTTGAAGAACATCTACATCGGGCCGTCAGTGCCCGCGTTCTTCTCCCCGGCCGTCGTCGATGTCCTGGTGAACCGGTTCGGCATCAAGACCATCAACACGCCGGAGGCCGATCTGAAGGCGATTCTGGGCTGAGAAGCCGCGCCACACCATTCGATGACTCCCCAGTGAAGCCAAGCGAGGTACCCAAGGAGGGCTGAGTTCGATGAAAGCGCGCGTGGACAAAAGCAGATGCATCGCCTGTGGGCTCTGCGTTTCGACCTGCCCGGCCGTGTTCGAGTTCGACGACGACGGTCTGGCGAAGGCCAAGGACGGCGCAGTCGCCGCGTCCGAAGCAGCCAATGTTCAGCAGGCGGCCGACGCTTGCCCGGCAAGCGCCATCGAGGTCGATCCGAAAGCCTGATGACAGCAGGATGAGAGCACGAAAGGTGCGAGCAGTTGCGCGCGACTGCTCGCACCTCCTGCTCAAATGCCGCATGACGCGGATGCGCGCTCGATCAATTGCCGCAAGCCGCAAAGGCAACGCCGGAGGCTGTCGCTCGAAGCTGCTGCAATTTCCGGCCGCCAGTATTCATCTACAAATTCGGCAATCCTGAAAACGTATCCCGGCCCGCTGCGCCGGCCTCCACACGGATCAGGCACGACATCAGAACGCAGTTCAACCTGCCTCGCCTTGGCGGCCAGCTTGACCAACGTGCCTTTGGGATCCGAGAGTGCATCTGGGTCGGCAGGAACGCGGGCCGCAGAAATGCCAAAGTACCTCGCCAATGCCTCGCGATCAGCCATCAGCCAGCTCTCGATAGCCCGTACTACGACCCGAAAGCACATCAACTCCGACGGGTTGGGCAACCAATGGGCGCGAAGTTGGGGAGCACACGCATCCCTGTCCAGGTCGACAAGCACGAGCCAAGGCTCTCGTCGCGCCGCTTGGTTGTAGCCGGTCAGATGCTTAAGAACGTGTTCCTTCTCATTCAGCCCGTACGTCTTGGCGACTTGGCCGCCGCAAGCGGTGATCAATTTCTTGGCGACAGCTTCGTCGTTCGGTCCTTCGACGGCGGAGTTAACAAAGACCGTACTCATGAGTAGTCTCCGAACACCCGCAGCTGCTCTGGGTGGGCCGGAGCCGCATGCGGCCTGACCGCTTCCCCGAGACCAATGCCACCCTCGACAAGATCCCTCACCGTGCTGAGATCCCCTGCCGAGCGGACGCTGGTTCCCTCGGCGCCAGGCACAAGAATCAAGACCTCATTCATACCAATACCTTCATCTGCAAGCAAGTCAGGAGAGTGCGTACTGACAAAGATTTGCCGTTTCGACCGCCGTTGCACGCGGTTGAACATCTGTGGGATCTGCCTGACGACAGCTGCGTTGAGAGATAACTCCGGTTCCTCTAGCAGCAACGGGCCATTGCCGTCGAGCAGAGCCCACAGCAAACCCAACAGGCGCAATGTCCCATCCGAGAATGCATTCTCCTCTTGCCATGCACCGTGAGGTCGCCAGTGCTGATACTTGGCTCGCAAGTGCCACTTACCCCGAGTGTCTGGATACAGCTCAAGCTCGGACAGTTGCGGCACAGCTACTTTAAGGGCTTCATTAATCCGTTTCAACCAAGCTGCCCGCTTTTTGGTGCTTGTCTGAGCCATCCTGTCCAGGAAGTCACTACCATAAGGATCGTAGCGGATACCCTTGTTAGTGCTCACTCGATCAGGTTCCCTGACAAGCTGAGGCACGATGTGAAGATATCGAATCGACGCAAAGAATTCAGCTATCTCACGGAACTGCCGGTTGGCGTTAACTTGTTCCAAGTGAGTCTGGGTGAGGAGCTCTCGGTCTTTCTCATCTTCGCTTGTTGGCCGAGAGAGAATGATCTGGCCACGGTGAGACACGCGCTCACTCTTCACTAGCGGTCGCCGGTCCTTGCTGTTTGGATCATGGGAGAAGGCTAGTTCATACTGCCACTCGGCGCGGTCATCCTCTGATCCGATCGTAACTTCGATGGCTATATCGGATGACTGTCGCGCCGCCAGGCAACGAAGCATTGACACTCCTCCCCGGCGCCTGACCGCCTCTTGCAGACCGCCCCCAATTGAGACAATGTCATGCAAGAACCTCATGATATCAAGGAAATTAGACTTGCCGGCAGCATTGGGACCCACAAGGAAAACTCGCCTTGGCACTTGTACGTCAACGGAGCGGAAGTTGCGCCAATTCTCAAAGCGCAAACGTGATACCGTGAGGCTAGCCATCCGGTCGCACCTCTCAGTGCAGCTGATTTGAGGCATGCCATTCTACTCACCAGCCGTAAAAACCTTCCTGTGACCGGGCTAAAAGGCAAATCGTATTTCATGAGCGCACAACCGGCGACCTGTCAACCGTGGGGTCCTACGACCTTTCAGCCACGTAGCTTAAGAAGATCTCTTCCAGGCTCTCCTCATGCGCCTGGACGCCGCGCACATCGGGCATCGCCGCAAGCCGCCGCAGAATCTCGTCAGCATTTCCGCTGACGTGCAGGAGGTAGCCATCGCCCTCGCGGGTCACCCGCCGGACTCCAGGAAGCTGCCGCAAGCGCGGCTCGAGGTCACTACCGGCGGCGCCACGCGCGACCGCGACGCGCACCCGCCGTTCGTTGTCCTTCAATTCGTCCAGCGGCGCGCTGACCAACAGTCTCCCGTCGTTGAGGATGGCGACGTGGTCCGCCAGCCGTTCGACCTGGTGCAGATCGTGGCTGGCCATGAGGATCGTCCGCCCGGACTCCATGCTGTCGGCCAGCAGCGCCTGGAGGTACTCGTGCCGACGGAGCGGGTCGAGCCCGTGCGTCGGTTCGTCAAGGATCAACAGTTCGGGGTCGCCGGCCATGGCCACGGTGAGGGCCAGTTGGGCCCGCATGCCGGTTGACATGTGCCGAACGGCCACGTTCAGGGGCAGTCGGAACAGATCCAAGTAGCGCTGGACAAGCCTCCGGTTCCAGCGCGGGTTAAGACCGCGGACGAAGTCGAGCAGCTCGGCGGTCGTCATCCGGCCGTAAAGCGGATTGCTCTCGGCAACGTAACCGATGCGCTGCTTCAGCTCGACCGACGGATAACCGGCGCCGATGACGTTGCCGAGCACCTCGCCGCGGCCGGAGTCGGGGCGAATCAGCCCGATCAGCAGCCGCAGCGTGGTCGTCTTGCCAGCGCCGTTCGGACCCAGCAAGGCAAAGAACGATCCCCGCGGGACCGCGAGCCCGAGCTCGCTGAGGGCCACGCGCGCGCCGTATTTCTTGCTGATGCCGGTCAGGGAGATCGCGGTCTCACTCATCGTTGCGCCCCCTCCTCCGCTGGGCGAGTCTCTCCTCGACCAGTCTGATCACTTCCGCGTCGGTCACACCGAGATGATAGGCGTCGGCGACTAGGCGCTCGACGGCTGGGACGAGACGCTGCAAGCGCTCCGCTCGCGTCAGATCGGGTGTTGTTTCCGCAACGAATGTCCCGCGGCCGCGCGGCGTCTCAATGACGCCGGCGCGTTCCAGCTCTTGATATGCCTTCGCCACGGTGTTCGGGTTGACCGCCAGTTCGATCGCCAGATCGCGCACCGAAGGCAGGCGATCGCCGGGGCGCAGCGTGCCCCCGGCGACCGCCTGCCGCACCTGGTCGAAGATCTGTCTGTAGATCGGCGTCCCGCTCGACGGGTCGATGTGGAACCACATAGCTTCAGCGCCCCTATACTGCGATCTGTTTCCGTTCAAACGCGACAACGGTCGCGGCCAGCAGAACAAGTGCCGCTACGGCGAGGCCGACCAGATCGCCCCAAGGCACCTTGCCGAAGCTGATGATGTCGCCCGAGACGAAATGGGCGAAGGGCAGGGCACCGCGGAGCTTGAGCAGAATGCCCTTCGCCTGCTCGGTCAGCAGATAGACATAGTAAAGGCCAAGCGCTATGGCCATGCTCGCGCCCAGACCGCGCGACTGGTCGTCGATGAATACAGTGACAAACATGAGCAATCCTCCGACGGTTGCGAACAGCAGGAAGAGGTTCAGGTCGGCAATCAGATAGCGCACTGCGTCGCCGCGCCCCCCGGAGACGGCGACCACCGTCAGCCACTGAATGGAGAGAAGCCCTGCCAAACCGGCGACAAACGCCGACCAGCGGCACACGATCACTGAGGCGCGGCGCACCGGCAGCGACAGCAGGAATTCCATATTGTGCTGGTCGACATCGCGAGTCACAATGCTGGGAGCGTAAAGCCCGACATAGATGGCGAGCAAGACGGGCAGCGTGGCGCCGTACAGGGTGCCGGCAACGAACCCGGAAAACGTCACGATCGGCGTCCCGCCGGCCAGCCAGGCCTGCATAGCCGCAGGCATCGCCTGCAGCGCCGCCATGAGATCATGCAGGGTGCCGCTCGCCGTCAAGCTGTCGTACATGATGACCATGAACCAGGTGAGCGCCGCCAAGCCGATGGCCCAGCCGATCAGATTCCCCCGGTCGCTCCGCAACTGCTGCTTGAACAGCACCATGAGAGCACCTCCTAGGAGTATGCTGCAAAATTCTGTTCCCCTGTCCAGGCCGCTGCAGAAGGATGAACGGAACTGGAGCTCGGCCCGACTTCCTTCGGTTGATTTGATGATGTCGGGCCGAAGCTCCCGTGGAGTGAAGCCTTCTGCAGCTGTCTCCTAGGCGTGGATTTGCTTCCGCGCGAAGGCGCGGGTGGCCAACCAGACGGCGACGAACGAGGTGGCCAGCATGACGACCGCGTCTCCCCAGAGCAGATGATGTTCAGCGATGGGACGGGCGGCATCGAAGTAGGCGAACGGGTTGAAAGCCCGCCAAAACTTGGCGACGTTCATCGCTTTCAGCCCCAGGTCGAGCGAGAAGAGGACGCCGAGCCCGCCCAGGATATATTTGACTGCCGCGCCGTAGTCATCGATCCACACCGATGCCAGCATGGCCAGCGATCCGCAGCCGAGGCTGAGGAACCAAGCCTGCAGCGCCATCCACAAATACCCCGCATAAGACCCGCAGACGCGGTTCGCCTTGAGCCCGATGACGAGGGCCGCCCAAGCCCCCACGGCGACGATGGCCAGATCTACCGCCATGCCGGCCCAGCGCGCGAGCAGCAGCTGGCAGCGCTCGATCGGCAGCGCAAGGAGGAAGTCCATGCGCCCGCTGTCGACCTCGCGCGTGACCGCCGCAATGGCTAGCAAGCAAGCATAAGCGGGCAGGATCAGACCGAGTGAAACACCCAACTTGGCCGAGACGAAGGCATCGACGCCGCTGAGGCCCGGCACCAAGCCCAGCAAGGCCTGCAGGGCGGCCGGCAACTTCGTCGCGATCCGCTCGACCAGGTCATTCTGCTGCATGCCGGTTGAAGAGGCCGCGAGGGCCAGCGCCAGCAGAACGGTCGCGCCGAGCCAGATGAGCAGGCCGGTACGCTGCGACCGCAGGAATTGACGGAAGAGGATCACGCGCAGGTCCCCCCTTGCCCGCGCCCGTTCTGGCCGTAGAAGGAGAGGAAGACCTCCTCGAGCGGCGGGTCGGTGACCGTGAGGTCAGCGAGACCGCTGCGCAGCAGAGGCTCAAGGATGGCCGCCAGGTCGCCCGTGTAGGTGAAGCGAATGCGTCGCCCATCGCGCCGGAGATCGCGCACGCCTGGCAGGGAAGCCAGATCAGGCAGTTCGCCCGTCGCCTGGAGCGCGATGTGCTTCATCCGACGCTGCCTGAGGCGCTCGACCTCATCGACGGCCACGAGAATCCCGTCGCGGATGATGCCGACGCGATCGGACAGAGCCTCGACTTCAGCGAGGTCGTGCGACGACATGAACACGGTGACGCCCCGACTCTGCTCTTCGCGGATGATCGCCCGCACCGTGTCCTGGACCAGCGGATCGAGGCCGGTCGTCGGCTCGTCGAAGATCAGCAGGCGCGGGTCGTGCGCCAACGCGGCAATGATGGCGACCTTCTGCCGGTTGCCGCGGCTGAGAGTCTTGTAGCGCTGTTTCAGGTTGACCTCAAGCCGGTCGGCCAGCTCGTGCACGCGCGTCCGGTCGCGGACGCCGCGCACCTGCAGCGCGAACTCGATGTTGTCATAGCCGCTGAGAAAGTCATAAAGTGCCGGCTCGCTCGGCAGGTGGCCGACGCTCGCCCGCAGTTCGCGGCTGTCGCGCACGATGTCGAGGCCGAGAACGCGGCCGCTGCCGCTGGTCGGACTGAGGAAGCCGAGCATGGTGCGGATCAGCGTCGTCTTACCGGCACCGTTCGGGCCGAGGAAGCCGAAGATTTCTCCCTCGCGCACTGAGAGGTCAACGCCCCGTACGCCCCTGCCGTTTCGGTACAGATGGCCGAGCCCCTGCAGTTCAATCGCGTTCACGGTACCACCCCGTCATGTCCCCGTCGCACGGCAAGGCCGCGGGACGCCTCCCTGTGGGGACAGATTGTACTGGTGTACTAGCTCAATAATACACGTGGTTGCCTTGGCTGTCAAGCAGACGAAGGAGCCAGCCCCTTGCTCTAGGGGACTGGCTCCCTTGAAGCTGTACTTCGATCGCATGTGACGAACCCCTTGCAGCGGCCCACTAGGAGTCTCCTGCAAAACTCTGTTCCCCTGTCCAGGCCGTTGCAGAAGGATGAACGGAACTGGAGCTCGGCCCGACTTCCTTCGGTCAATTTGATAATGTCGGGCCGAAGCTCCCGTGGAGTGAAGACTTCTGCAGCGGCCTTCTAGCGCAGCATCATATGCGTCACGGTGACGCCGTCAACGCTGCCGATGTCCCGCACGATGCGCTCGACTTCCTCGTCCGACCCCTCGACAATGAGACTGATGATGCCCTCTTCCTTGTCGGGGCTCCGCAGACCCATTCGGCCGAGGATGCGGTCGCCGTGACGCGTCAGGATCTCCTGCAGATCGGGAGCGCGCTGGCCGCGGTTCTCAACGACCATCCCGACTACTGCCAGTCCGCTCAAGCTGTCCACCTCCGCACGTAGTCTGCCCCAGCGGAGGTCCCGCAATGTCAACCCAGGAACCGCTCCAGGATGTCCATCACGCCGCGGACGCCGGCCTCAATCTCCCTCTTCACGGACGCCATCAGACCTCATGCGTGCGACTGCAACCGCCCGTCAGTATCCCTTCAGGCTCAGCGCCGTCAGTGCCCGCCGCGTCAGGCAGACGCGGTCGCGACCGTCGCTCAGCCGAATGAGCCGCGCCTGGTAGAGGCGCCTCGCCACGGAATCGGTCTCGGCGGCGCTGACGCCCGCCAGGACGGCCACTTCATCCTTGCTCTCGTACTCGTCGGCGCGCCCGCGCGTCATGTTGAAGAGAGTCAACAGAAAACGAGAATCCAGTTCGCTGATGCCTTCAACATCCATGGTGGTCGAGCTTCTCCTCGACAATCGAGAGTATGACATCATCAGTCTCGACCATCCCCGGGTCGCTGACGCGGCCGATATTGGCGATCGTCTCCTCGAGGTCGCGGCCGACGATGCCGTTATCGGCCGATATATTCATCCCGGCGGCGGCGAGCAACGCCGATTGCGCCGACACAGCTGAAGAACTGGCCAACTTCAGTGAGCAGCCGAGCTTGGCCCCGTCGCAGATCATTCCGGTCAGGTTGGCCATGACGAGCTTGCCGGCCGCCTCCATTTCGGGGATCCCACAACCCAGCAAGTAGGTTATCCCGAGCGCCGAACCGGCAGCCGAAGCCACCGCGCAAGCGCAGAGCGCCGACAGCTTGCCGATGTACTGCTTGACATAAATGGCCGTGAGCTGGGCAATGGCGAGCGCCTTGGGCAGCCGCGCCTCACCGCCACTCAGCCGCCGAGCCGCGACGATGACCGGGATCGAGACCGCCAGCCCTTGGTTGCCGCTGCCGTTGGTGCTGATGACCGGCAGGCGGGCGCCGAACATACGCGCGTCGGCCGCGGCGGCCGTGGGGATCATGCACGCGTTGACCAAGTCGTCGCCCAGCTGTGCCCGCGCGACCAGTCGCTGCAGGTTGGCGCCCAGTCCAAGTCCCTGCGCGCCACTCAAACCCTCTCCGGCCACGGACAGGTTCGCCTCCGCGAGCGGCACGAGGAAATTCCAGAGGTCATCGGCCGACGCAATGATGGTCTCAATCAGCGCCGTCAGCCCTAATCCTTTCAGAGCCCGTCCGCTTGCACAAGCGCCCGCCCCTGAGTCGTCATCTTCCGCGCCCGCGGAGACGGCCCGGCCGTCGACCTCGATCCGCGTCAGGTTGGTGTGACTGCCGCTGATGATCGCGCGCGCCCCGTGGCCACCAGCGACAACCGTGGCCTCGATGTGCAGTCCGTGAAGAGCGCGGTCCACGCACACGCTGACGCGCCCCTCAGCGATGAGGCGCTTGGCGAGCTCGACATCGGCCGGCTCGACATCGCGCAGCACTTCCAGGCTCAACGTCGGCTTGCCGGCCACTGCCCCCAACGCGGCGGCAATCGGCAAGCCGGTCATGCCGCTGCCCGGCACATAGACGCCGGCGCCGTTCTTGTAGACGTTCGGGTCGACGATGACTTTCACGCTTTCAACCGTTCCGGGGACATGCTTTCGCGCCGACGCCACGGCCAACGCAACAGCAGCCGGCTCCGTGCAGCCTATGGCCGGTCGCAGTTCGCTCCTGATGATGTCTCTGATCTCTGCTGCTTTCATGGTTGCCTCCCGTGCCCGAAAAATGGCCGGAGATCCGGCAGGGCACCTTCGAACTACTCTTGTGCTGTGTTGAGTTCAACATCCGCCCCGCGACGCCCTTCTTAACCCTGGCAAGTCCCGGCGGCTTCGCCGGCGGGGGCCGAAACGATAGCTGTCCCCGCAGCCCGGGTGAGCCTGTTGATCAACCTCGACAGGCAGTCGAGGTCGAACGGCTTCTGCACGAGCGCATCGTAGCTGCCCAACGGCGGCATCTCGTCAGAATCCGGCGCCTGAGCGGTCAAAACGATGATGGGGATTTCCCGCCAATCGCGCCGACGCCGCATCGCTTCGATAACCGCACGACCCGAAAGGACGGGCATGCGGAGATCGAGCAGCACGACATCGGGACGCGGTCCCCGCTCAAGAGACATTAAGCCCGCCTGCCCGTTGGCAGCCGTCCAGACGCGGTGCCCTTCGTCGGTCAGGAAGGCGGAAAGAAGCCGGATGATCGTCTGCTCATCATCGATCACGAGAACGTTCGCCATACGTCTCACTGCCTCCGCTCCGCACCGGCGGCCACTTCGCTGAGGCGCTGGCGGTGCGGCCTTGCTCTGGTCACAGGGACAAGTATAGCGAGCCGGGAGGCAGAGCGTTTGTCGAACGGCGTCGTCTCCGCCGATTTTTCTTGACTGTTTGGCGAGCGTTGACAAAGTGGCCGCAAGGCGACTCCTGAGCCGGAGGGGCGGCATTACACAAAATGCGCACACGCCCGGTTGGCAAGAAGCACCCCGCGTCCCGTCAACCGCAGCCGGCCGTCGGCCGTC
>Ga0315298_1005094_pt1 | contig 19021 bp, 16 predicted proteins | sample WHS_1_MG_FD_203077 | JGI IMG/M metagenome (GOLD analysis project Ga0315298, IMG submission 203077) | Extremophilic microbial mat communities from Washburn Hot Springs, YNP, Wyoming, USA - WHS_1_MG | ecosystem: Environmental > Aquatic > Thermal springs > Hot (42-90C) | place: USA: Wyoming...
GTGGCACACTACGCCATACGTTCCACCGGGCCCTTACGGGCCCGGCTCGTAAAACGCTCAGTGTGCCACTGCTTGCCGCAAGGCAAGCAGTGCCGCGAGTCGCTGAGGCACTGCTTCTTGCGAAGCAGTGGCACACTACGGTTGGGCACTGCTTCTTGCGAAGCAGTGGCACACTACGCCATACGTTCCACTGGGCCCTTACGGGCCCGGCTCGTGAAGCCAGCGCAACTTTGGGGTCTCTCAGCACCACAGGAATCCTGCAACCTGCTGTCCCCAATCGCTGGTCAGTTCAAGTGCGCACTATTACGTTAAAACCGAGTGCCGGTACAGTAGAAGGAGGTTCGCTCGATGGCAAGCGTGGCCGTTGCGGGATGTGCCGATTGCCGGGCTGTGGCCCAGCGTGGCGGACACCAGTGTGCGGGTTTCACGCTGGTGGAACTGCTGGTGGTGATCACGATTATCGGGGTGCTTGTGGGACTGTTGTTGCCCGCGGTGCAAAGTGCCCGGGAGGCCGCCCGCCGGGCCCAGTGCGTCAACAATCTCAAGCAGATCGGACTGGCCCTGCACAATTACGCGACGGCCAATCGGGTCTTCCCGCCCAGTTTCTGCATCCGGCCAGGCACTACTTTGGGGACCAATAATGGCTCCTGGTCGGTTCATGGCCGGATCCTTCCGTTCTTGGAACAAACCACCGCCTATCAGCGGGTCCGCCTGGATGTGGCCTGGGATGCACAGCGCCAAACAGGCGTCCCCACCATGCGGACCGCAACCTTCATCTGCCCCAGCGAAGTGAACGACCGGGTGCGGGTCGATGCCAGCGGCAACCCGCTGACCTATCCGCAAAACTATGGGTTCAACTTCGGCACGTGGCTGGTGTTCGACCCTGCCACCGGCGAAGGCGGCGACGGCGTGTTCTTCCCCAATAGCCACCTCACCACGGCGGCCATCCTCGATGGTACGAGCAACACCTTGGGCGCTGCCGAGGTGAAGGCGTTCACCTCGTACTTTCGGAACACCGTGGACCCAGGACCGGCTGTGCCCCTGTCGCCAGCGGCCTTGGCCGCCTGGGCGCCCGGGGCCGATTTCAAGCTCGGGCCCAGCATCAATCAGAATACCGGTCATACCGAATGGGCCGACGGGCGCGTGCATCACAGCGGAATCACCACCGTTTTTGCTCCCAACACGTTCGTGGCCTACGTGCATTCGGATGGCCGTACCTACGACATCGACTATAATTCCCAACAGGAAGGCCGTAGTGCCATCCAGCGGACTTATGCCGCCGTGACGGCCAGGAGCTATCATCCCCAAGTGGTTAATGTCTTGTTGATGGACGGCTCGGCAAAGGGGCTCAGCGAGGCGATCGACTTGCAGACGTGGCGGGCGTTAGGCACCCGGGCGGGTGCGGAGGTCATCGGCGGGCCGGGCCCTTGAGGCCCCGCAAGCCGATGGCCAGAGGCTCGATCCAACATCCACTCGAAGTCGGAGGAACACCCGATGACCTTTGAAGGGCTTGCGTGGACCGTTCGCGGCATGGTGGCGTGGGGTGCACTGGCGGGGGGGGTGAGCCTGGCGACGGCCTTCGCCGGCGAGCCTGCGGCAGGGTCGCCAGAATCGGCGGCGACGCCCCGGGCTGTCGCTGCGGCTTCAGGCACGGTCGAAGGCAAGCCCGGCGGCGCGGACTCCCGTGGACCAGCGCCAATGCCAGCGGCGGATCGGCAATCATACCGCCAAGCTTTGGACCGGGCTGTGGCTTTCCTCCGCACTGCTCAGGCGCCGGACGGCTCCTATGCCTCGTTTGCCGGTCCCGGGGTGACGGCGGTGGTGACCACCGCCCTGCTCCGCAACGGCATCGGGGTCAACGACCCCTTGGTGGCTCGCAGCTTGAAGTATTTGGAAGGCATGGTTCGGCCGGACGGAGGCATCTACCAGCTCAAAAGCCTGTACCGCAACTACGAAACCTGTCTGGCGGTGATGTGTTTTGCGGAGGCCAATCGCGACGGCCGGTATGACCGCATCCTCAAGGCAGCCGACGCCTTCCTGAAAAAAGAGCAGTGGGACGAGGGAGAAGGCCACGATAAATCGAGCACGTATTACGGCGGTGCGGGGTATGGCAAACACGAACGGCCCGACCTGTCGAACACGCATTTTCTTATCGAGGCGCTTCGCTCGGTGGGCAATGGGCCGGACGACCCCGCCATCCAGCGGGCGCTGGTCTTCGTCTCGCGGTGCCAGAACTTCGAAAGCCAGTACAATACCACGGGCCTGGCCGCCAAAAACCCCGACGGCGGCTTCTACTACACGCCGGTCGGCGGAGGCGAGAGCATGGCGGGCAAGACGCCCACCGGCGGGCTGCGGAGCTACGGCTCGATGACCTACGCAGGGCTCAAAAGCATGATCTTTGCAGGCGTGGGCCCCGACGACCCCCGGGTGAAGGCCGCCGTGGCCTGGATCCGCAAGTATTATGACCTCCGCTCCAATCCCGGCCTGGGAAACGCAGGGCTGTATTACTACTACCATACCTTTGCCAAGGCCCTGGATGCGATGGGGCTTGACCGCATTCAGGATGAACAAGGCGTGTGGCACGACTGGCGGGGTGAACTCCTGGCCGAACTCATTCGCCGCCAACGCCCCGACGGCTCGTGGGTCAACGAAAACGCCCGCTGGCTGGAAGGCGAACCGGCTTTGGTCACCGGCTACGCCCTTTTGGCGATGGCGTACTGCAAGCCAGCGGTGGAAAAACGGCAGTGATGCGGTCGGTGAAGGGCCGCTCCCTTGCGGTCGCGGCTCTGACGTCGGTCGCGGCTCTGACGTCGGTCGCGGCTCTGACGTCGGTCGCGGCTCTGACGTCGGTCGCGGCGTGGGGAAGGTGGCATTGGTGCCGCCCGGCGGGTACGATTCTTGGAAGGACCTCGCTGGACAGAGTATGGCCCGGGAACGAAGGTCATGCCGCCTTCTGCAACGAAAAAAAACGCCAACCGCGTGCTGCGCCTAGGCATCGGCTTGGCGACGCTTCTGATTGCGGTTTCCAGCCTTAGCCGCACCCCAGCGGTGCGCCGCCCCGCGGCCTTTGAACCGACCGCGGCCTGGGGCGCCGAGGCTTGGCCCTTGTTCCGCGGCGACCCGCAAGCCACGGGCGTTGCCCAAACTACGCTTCCCGAAACGCCCCAAGTGCTGTGGACGTTTGCCCCGCGGCAGGCGGGGTTCGAAGCCAGCCCCATCATCGCCGAGAACCGCGTGTTCATCGGCAGCCTGCACGGCAAGTTCTACGCCCTGGACCTCGGGACCGGGCAAGCCGTCTGGGAATTCTCCACCGAGTCGGGCTTCGGTGCGCCAGCGTCATATCGACAGGGGGCCCTGTACGTGGGCGATAGCGATGGCCGATTCTACTGCCTCGACGCCGCCACCGGAAAGCCCCGATGGCATTTCGATACCGAGGGCGAGATCAATTCCGGGGCGAATTTTCATGGCGAGCGGGTGCTGTTCGGTTCGCAAGATGGCCACTTGTATTGCCTGGACGCGGCGACGGGCAGACTGCTCTGGAAATACCAAAGCGAGAACCAGATTCGCTGCTTTCCCACCCTCGTGGCGGATCGCGCCTTTGTGGCCGGCTGCGACGAGCGGCTGCACGTCATCGACGTGGCCACCGGCCGGCAGTCGGCCGACGTGAACCTGGAAGCCCCCACCGGCTCCACCCCCGCCGTCCTTGGCGACATGCTGTTTGTGGGCACCGAGGGCAAAACGTTTTTCGGTGTGCGATGGAGCAAACCCGAGATCGTCTGGCGATACCAGCCGGCCGAGCACAGCGCGCCGTTCCGATCCTCCGCAGCGGTTACACCCCAGCGGGTGTTGGTCGGCGCGCAGGATAAACTGCTCCACGCCTTGGACCCTAAGACGGGCACCTTGCAGTGGACCTTTGCCACGCGGGGCCGGGTGGACGGTTCGCCGGTGGTGGTGGGCGACCGCGTGTTTTTCGGCTCGGCCGACGGCCGGGTGTATGCCCTGGATGTGGCCACGGGCAAGGAGCGGTGGCGTTTCGAGGCGGGCGGCCCCATCGTGTCTTCACCCGCGGCGGCGGCGGGACGCCTGGTGGTCGGCACCAGTTCGGGCGAAGTGTATTGCTTTGGGGGGCGATAGCGTGGCTTTGGTCGGTTTCAGCGAGACCTTGGTGTTTTTTCATGGCCTGCGGCCCCAGGTCCATCCGGTGGCCAAGCCGGCGCCCGCCGCAGGATCGACCATGCTGCTGTTCCCCCCCGCAGTCGCTGGCCGGCTATGAGCAAACCGCTGGTGTTCTGGATGGGCCGCGCCCTGGTCGTCCTCCCGCTGGATCGCCGCTACGCGCCAAACCACATGTGGGCGCTTGCCGAGCCGGGCGGCCTCCGCGTGGGCCTGTCGGCCTATGCCGTGCGACTGCTTGGCGAAATACACCGGCTGGGCTGGTCGGTGCAACCGGGGGCGCGCATGGCAGCGGGGGACACTCTCGGGTACATCGAGGCTTCCAAAGCAACCAGCGATTTGTACTCCCCCGTGGCCGGCACCGTCATCGAGTTCAACCCTGCCGTCCTTGCCAAGCCCTCGCTGGTCAACAGCAGCCTGTACGACGCCGGCTGGCTGCTCCGCATGAGGGGCGATGAGGCCGGCCTGCTCAAGCCCGAAGAGTATTTGGCCCACCTCCACGCAAGCTGGCCTTTGGTCCAACGCCTGCTCAAACAGCAGATGCAACCAGGAGCCTCCCCATGACGGCCCAAGTGCAAGTACTCATCAGCCGCCCGCCAGGCGAGCCTCAGTCGCTCGACGGGTTCGCTCGCACCGTGGCCTATCGGTTGGCCGCCGTGCCTGGCCTGAAAGTTACGCTTGTGCCGCACTTGTATGATCTGGCCCCCGACGGACCGGCGATGCAGTACCTTCGCGGCCTACAGACCGATCTGGTGGTCCTGGCCGCGCTTTACCCGCGGGCGGCCTTCTGGGTGCTGGATGCTTGCGGCGTTCGCGGGCGGCTGGGCCGCACCCCTTCCCTGGCCGAAGAGGAAACACTCGAGACGCTGACCGGTCCGCACCGCCAGGGCCCTACTCCCCAGCGAACCCTGTGGTGTTTTGACCTCCGCGCTTACTTTGACCCAGAGTTGCTGGTGCAGGAAGTGCTGGTGGCCATCGGTCGCGGCGGGCTCCCAGTGGCGGCAGAAAAAGGGATATCGGGGTCCCAAACCGGTCCGGCAGCCGAGGCGGCCTGGCACGAAATCGCCGAAGCCACGTCGTCTCGCTGGTACCCCGTCATCGACTTTCAGCAGTGCAACGACTGCCTGGAGTGCTTGAACTTCTGCCTGTTCGGGGTGTACGGCGTGGATAAGGCCGATCGGCCGAAGGTGGAGCACCCCGAGGCATGTCGGCCCGGCTGCCCCGCGTGTGCCCGGATCTGCCCGGCCGGCGCCATCATGTTTCCGCAGCATGGCGACCCGGCCATCGCCGGCGACCCTCATGCTGCCCGCCAGGCGCTGCGGCTGGATCTGTCGCAAGTGCTGCGGGGGTTGGGTCCGGCGGAACTGGCCGCCCTGGAGCGAGCCCGCGCCCTGAACGCCGACCCCCCTGCCGCCCCGCCCGCCGAACCGCAGCCCCCCCAACCACCCCCAAGCGATTCCCTTTCAGGGGCCTCGGCGCCGCTTGTGGACTTGGACACTCTGGTCGACGACGTCGATAAGCTCGATTTGTAACGCGGCAGCCCGCTTCAAGATTTCCGGCTCCAGGCGGTGCGGTCAGCAAGCCAGTCGGGCGGGGTCGAGGATCAGCGCTACCTGGCCGTCACCCAGAATGGCCGCTCCCGAAATGCCCGGGGCCCGTGCCAGATGTCCCGGGAGCGGCTTGATGACGATCTCCTGCTGGCCCAGCAAGCGGTCGACCATGAGGCCATAGGGGCACCCTGCCCGGCGCACGACCACGACCGGGCGAGGTTCCGACCTTCCGGCATGGGGTTCTCTCGGAGCGGGGGAATCGGAAGCTGCCAAGCAGCCGTGCCCGACCGTGGCATGGCCGCGGCGGTGGCCCAATAAGGTTTTCAGCGGTTTGACCGGAACGATTTGATTGCGCAGGGGCATCACCCATTGTTGGTTGACTCGCTGCAACTGGGCCACGGCCACCTTGAGGGTCTCTTGGACGGCATCGATAGGGATGGCGTAGGTCGCGTCGTCCAAAGCAGCCAAAAGGACGTTGGTCACCGCCAAGGTCAGGGGCAATTCCAGCCGGAATCGGCTTCCTTGGCCAGGTTCGGAAAACACGGTCACGGTTCCTCCGAGTTCGGCCAGATTGTTGCGGACCACATCCATGCCCACGCCGCGGCCCGAAAGGTCGCTTACGGCGGCAGCGGTGCTCAGTCCGGCGGCAAACACAAGCTGCAGGGCTTCCTGGCGCGACATGGCCGCCGCCTGCGATGCCCCGATCAGGCCCTTCTCGACTGCTTTGGCCTTGAGCCGCTCGGCAGCGATCCCCCCACCATCGTCCACCACTTCGATGACGATCAGGTTCCCCTCGCGTCCGGCGCGGAGGGTGATGACACCGGTTTCCGGCTTGCCAGCCGCACGCCGGACATGCGGCGGCTCGATGCCGTGATCAGCCGCGTTCCGCACCAGGTGTACCAGCGGATCGGCCAGGCGTTCGGCCACCTGCTTATCGACTTCGGTCTCTTCGCCCACCGTGCGCAGTTCGATCTGCTTTTCCAGCGATCGAGCGATGTCGCGGACCATGCGCGGAAAACGCTGGAAAAGAGTCGCCACAGGCACCATACGCATGGACATGGCATTGGCCTGGATGTCGGCCACAATGCGGTCCACGCGGTCGATCGATTCCTTGAGGCGGCGGTGCTGGGTCGGATTCAGGCCTGCCTGGCGGAACTCGTGTGCAAGGGCGTTGCGGGCGATGACCAGTTCTCCGGCCAGATTCACGTATTCGTCCAGTTTGCGTTGATCGACGCGCAGGGAGCGGGCCGCGGGCTCCTCACGGCCTCCGCGGACAGCCGATGCCGTCTTTGGACTTTTGCCCGCAGGTCCCGCCTGCGACGCCGTGGAGCTTGCGCCGGCGTCCGGGGAAGTGTGTTCCGCAGCCACGGCAGTCGTGGGGGCCCCGAGTGGCGCGGGACCGGCGGCCTCTTGCTGTTTGGCCTGCCACTGGGCTGCGCAGCCGGCCCGCTGGGTGCGGAAAAGGTCGATAGCCCCTCGCACGTCGGGCCGAACCTGCCCAAGGGCCTCCAACGCCGCCTCCGACGCATCGCCTTCAAGCCATCGCAGAATCGCCGAACGGGTTTGGGCTTCGGCCATGCCGTTGGCCTTGTCGCGGAGGGTTGCCCGCTGCTCCATGACTCGCAGGGTTTGTTGGCCCAGTCGGCGAGCGGCGCCCGCCAGTTCCAGGTCGCCCACGGCCTGCGCAGCCGCTTGCAGGGTGGCGGCGGCCCGGTGCAGGGTCGCCCACACGCTGTCGGTGGCACTGCCCGCCAGGAGCCGCTCGGTGCACCCCGCAATGGCCTCGACCTGTTGCTCGGCCGAACTCCAAAGAACCGCGCTTGTCGAGGCGCCGCTTTCTGCCGACTGCGCAGCGGCGGCCCTTGGAGCACCGCCGGTCGTGGCACGCAGCTCGGCCATGAGGCCGCTCAAGTCCCGGGCAGGCTCTTCAGGGCCTTCCAAGGCATCGGTCATGCGGCGGAGTTCGTCCACGGCGCGGAGGACCAGATCGGCCACGGCCGGCTCCCACGTCCGCCGGCCCGCCCGCGCCTGGTCCAGTACGTCCTCGATGCCGTGGGCCAGTGTGCCAAGTTGCTTCAGGCCCACGTATTTCGCCGCACCTTTGATATTGTGGATACCCCGAAAGGCCTCGTTCAAAGCCGCTGTGTCTTGCGGCGACTTTTCCAGAACCAGCAGGGCTCGCTCGACCTGTTCCAGGTTCTCGTATGACTCGGTCTTGAACTGGGCGACCAGTTCCACCGACAAACCTTGGGCCGGGGCGGGCCACTCCAAAGCCGCTATCCCCGGACAGGCGGGGGGCGGTTCGGCTTTCGACGTCTCGGCTTGCCCAGTGGCCGGAACCATCGCCTGGAGCCGCTGGACGATCGGCCAGGCCGAAAGCCGCCGGCTGCTTCTCGGCGCTTGCAGGATTTCCGAAAGGCACTGGGCAAGTTCCAGCAGCGCATCGATAGTGGCCGGAGGCGATTGACCGCCGCACTGCTGGATCGCAGAAAGCGCCTGCTGGCCGAGGTGCACGGCCTGGGCCAGGTCGGCATCTTGGCCCACTGCGGGGAGCTCGGCCAGACGCTTGAGGTGGGCCATCGCATCCTGCATCGCGTGGGCATCCTGGGGGGCGTCCTCCCATCGCAACAGCGATTCGACCAGGGCCATCACCGGCCCCCCAGCGTCCGGCGGCGGACTCTGTGCGCATGATTCCAACGGCGTGTTCATGGCTGGCTGGTTACTGGGGCAGTCAAGGCGGGTTCGAGCAACATGCGGGCATTGGTCACCAGATCCTGCATCTTGACGGGTTTCACTACATACAGGTTGGCACCGGCCTCGAAACCGCGGAACTTATCCTGGGCCTCCGACTCGGTGGAGATGATGAGAATAGGGATGCTTTGGTACTGGGGGAGAGCCCGGATGCGGCGAATGAGTTCATATCCGTCCATCAGGGGCATATTGATATCGGTCACCACCAGGTCGTAGTGATCGGTCAGCAGCCGTTCGAGGGCCTCGGCTCCGTTGCGGGCCTGATGGACCTCGAAGCCGCCGCTTTGCAGCATGAAGGTATGCAGGTCGAGGACCATGCGGGAGTCGTCCACGACAAGGACTCGAGCGGTCATGGAATGCCTCCAACAGACAGCGACGGGGAATCAATTGCCCGATGCCGGACCACCCGCTCCAGCGCCGCCGAGGCGGCGGCGGCCAGAACGGGGTTGGGGTGAGCGGCCAGGCGCTGGAGCTGGCGGCTGGCTTCGGGGTCGCACAGTTCGGCCAGCGACTGCACGGCAGCGAACGCCACCAGTTCGTCGTCATCCTGAGTGAGCCCCACCAGGGCCTCCACGGCCGATTGGCCTCCGATCTGCCCCAGGCTGCGGGCCACGGCGCAGCGGACCCAGCTATTGGCTTTCAGGGCCCGAATCAGTGGGCCCACCGCGGCCGGCGTGCCGATCTCACCGAGGGCGGCAGCCGCGGCGGCGGCCACGTTCACATCCCGATCTTCCAAGGCGCCCCGCAGGGCGCTTTCCGCCGCTGGACTGCCGATGCGGGCCAGGATATCCACCGCGAACAGCCGCACGTCCTTATCCTCGTCTTCCAGCAGGCGCTGGAGGGCGGCGACAGCCTCCGGGCCGATTCGCGCCAGCACGGTGCAGGCGGCATTCCGTACCGGGGCCGAATCGCTCCGCAAGGCCGGCAGCACCGCTTCCACAGCGGCTGAACCGCCAATGCGGACCAGCGCCGCCGCCGCGGCCTCACGCACCGCCGCTGAGGGGTCCTCCAGGGCGGCGGCCAGCGGCCGAGCCGCCTCCGCCACGCGCAGGTCCCCCAGGTCCTCGGCAGCAAAACGCCGCGTCGTCTCGTCTTCGTCTTGCAAGTTGCGCAGCAATGCCTCGATCGACACACTCATCGACACACTCATCGGCATCCTCCCGCCATGGTACCCGCGGCCCGGACCAGCGGCCGCCGATACACCAGCGTCTTGTTGAAGCTGACCGGCTCGAAAGCCGCACTGATCCGACCCACCGATTCCGAGTGCCCCAAAAACACGAAGCCCCCGGGCGCCAGGCTGTCGTAAAACGAGCCCAGGACCTGCCGCCGCGAGGCATCGTCGAAATAGATCAATACGTTGCGGCAGAAGATGAAGTCGATCATGCGGTACCGCCGCATGGCCTGCCGGTCCATCAGGTTCACATGCGCAAACTGCACCATCTGCCGCACCAGGGGGCACACCGCATACTCTCCTCCGGTGCGGATGAAATACCGGTCGAGGTACACGCGGGGCACGTCGCGCACTGCCCGGGAACCGTACACGCCTCGGGTGGCCACGGCCAACACCTGCTGGTCGATATCCGTCGCATCCACCGTGATGCGCCAGCGGTCGAAATCGTCCAAGCAGGCATGAAGGATGATCGCCAAAGTGTAGGCTTCGTCTCCCGTCGAGCACCCGGCGCTCCATAGGCGCAGCGTATAGTCGCCTGCCTGGCGCTTGCGCTGCGCCACGTGGGGGAGCACTTCGTTGGCAAAACATTCCAGTTGGGGGTACTCGCGAAAGAAGTAGGTCTCGTTGGTGGTCAACGATTCCACAAACGCCTGGAACTCTCGCCCCTGCGGATCGCGGTAGCGCAAAAGGCGGTAGTAGTCCAAAGCGTCGTCGCAACCGGTTTCGCCCAGACGAAGCCGCACGCGATTCTCGACGAAAGCCACCTTGCGCTCGTCGAACATGATGCCGGTGCGCTCGTACACCAGGTCGCGAAGACGCGCGAAATCGGGGAGGGACAGGGGCATACCATCACCACGAGGCAAGGGGCATAGTGGGAACCAGAGAAGCGATCTTCTCGGCGATATCGAAGCATGGAAGCACATACTGGGCGCCTCCCCGCTGGATGGCCTGGGCCGGCATGCCAAACACCACACAGGTGCTTTCGTCTTCGGCGATGGTCGGCCCGCCCGCCTGCCGGATGGCCACCATGCCCTCGGCTCCGTCGTCGCCCATGCCGGTCAGCAGCACCCCGAGCGTGGCCGCCCCAAAGTGCTCCACGGCCGAATGCATCATCACATCCACCGAGGGGATATGAAGCACATCGGCGGGCCACGCCGAGTACCGGGCCAGCACGCCCCCGTTGGGGCGGCGCGCAAAGACCAAGTGCTTCCCTCCCCGAGCCAGGTAGCCGTGCCCTGCCAGGATCGGCTCGCCGGCCGCCGCCTCCTTGAAGGGCAAGGGACCTGACTCGGCCAACCGCCGCGCAAACGAGGCGGTAAACGACTCGGGCATATGCTGGACCACCACGACGGCGGCGTCCAGGTTTGCAGGCAAGAACGGTACGATGTCTACCAACGTCTTCGGCCCGCCGGTCGAGACGCCGATGGCTACAATCCGCCTTGCCAGGCCGTCGGCCGGGGCCACGCTTGGGGGTCTTCGGGGGGTGGCTACCGCGACCCGCCGCGCCGCCGGCCGGGGGCTGCCTCGCCGGTACCGCGCCCGCGCAGCCTGCTTGACCTTCGCCACCATCTCGCCCGCCACCCGGTCCAGGTCCATGGAGATCGTCCCCGATGGCTTGGGGATGAAATCCACGGCCCCCAGCTCCAGGCACTCGAAAGTGGCCAGCGCCCCCTCCTGCGTCAGCGAGCTGAGCATGACCACTGGCCGGGGCGACTCGGCCATGATCACCTGAAGCGCGGTGACCCCATCCATCACGGGCATGTTGATATCCAGCGTGACCACGTCGGGTTGATGGGTTTTCACGCATTCCACCGCGTCTTGCCCATTCCGCGCCGAGGCCACCACGCGCAAACTTCCGTCGCGCTCCAGAATCTCCTTGATCTTCTTCCGCATAAAGGCCGAATCGTCGGCAATCACCACACGAATGGGCTCGCTCATGGTGCACGTCGCAAGGTTGTTGGGGCTCGTAAGGCCGAGGTTCACGCAGCCACGCTTCTACGCGGCGTAGCGCTCTTTGGCATATCGCTTAGGGCTTGTAGCACCCTGGCCGGGCTGCGGGGCCGCCCTTTGGGTGCGAGCCACCGCGTTTGCGCCCGCCCCCAGGTGCCCGCGATAGCGCCGGACCCGCAGGCCGAACAGGTCCCACGGGCCCGGCGCCGCGGCCTTTGGGGGGTCAGACGCACACGGCCTCGGCCTGCTCGGCCGCAGGAAAGGCCTCCTCTCCTTCGGCGGGCGTCTCCTCCTCTCGCAACAACTCGTCGGTCCGCAGCAGGAGGAACATCCGTTCGCCACCTTGCAGCTTTCCCACGCCCTCGATGAAGTGGTCTCCATAGGTGCTGCGGGTGATTTCCGGAGCCGGTTCGATCGCCTCCTTCTTGACCGACATCACTTCGGACACCGAATCGACGATGATGCCCGTCTTGCGGCCCTCCTGATCGACCACCACCACGCGCGTCGAGTCGTTGTAGGCCTTCTCGGGCAGGTGCACGCGCTTGCGGAGATCGATCACCGGCAGCACGTCGCCCCGGAGGTTCACCACCCCCTCGACGAACGCGGGGGCGTGCGGCACCTTGGTGACTTTGGCCAGGCGCACGATCTCCTGGACCTGCATGATGTCCACAGCGAACTCTTCGCCGGCCACTTTGAAACTCACCAGTTGCCGTTCATCTTGCTCGGCGCTGCCGCCCGCCGAGTGATCCTGCTCGGCGTGACCTTCGGCCATGGCCTGAAGGTCCTGCCGGCACGCCTGGTCGACCAGCTTCTCCACATCCAAAAGCATGATCAGGCGTTTGCCGCCATCCAATTTGGCGATCCCGCGGATCTGCTCGCTTCCGGAGCCGCGACCTCCGACGATCCGTGGGGTGGGCTCCACAGCGCTGCGCGGCGCCTGGAGGACCTGGTGCACCGCGTCCACCCGCAGGGCCACCGAGGTCCCCCCGATCCGCACCACCAGGCACCGTTCGTCATCGTGCCGCGCATCGTCGCCGTCGCTCCGGGGCGGAAGACCGAACTTGGATCGCAAATCCATGACTGGCAGGATCCGGTTGCGGAGGCTGGCCACCCCCACCACCCCCGGCGGAGCATCGGGCACCACCGAGATGGCCGGCACGCGAATGATCTCCTCGACTTCCATGATCGAGACCGCGTATTCCTCGTCGGCCAGGCGGAAGGTGACCAACTGCTCGTGGTCTTCGTCGGTTTGCCCCGACTGGGCGCGCATTTCGGCCGCGGTTTCGGACGCTGCGGCGCGGGCGGCTTCCAGCCCGGCGGTGCTCTGCTCCAACAGCGCGGTGTGGTCGAGGACCAGCACCAGCCGCCGGCCGCCGTCGAGCTTGACGATCCCTTTGAGGAACCGGCCGTCGACGCTCTGTACCACTTCGGGGGCGGGTTCCATGTCGCGGGCCTGCACGTGCATCACCTCGCGCACGGCGTCGACGATCAACCCGGTGGGCTGCCCTCCCAGCTCCACCACCACCACGCGGTGGTTCTCCATATTGGGGCTGGGCTTCATGCCGAAGCGGTTCCGTGAGTTGATAATAGGCAGGATGTTGCCTCGCAAGTTGGCCACCCCTTCGACATAAGGGGGCGCCTTGGGAACGGGGGTGATGCGCGGCAAGCGCACGATCTCCTGCACGGCGTGGATGTCCAGGCCGAACTCCACCTGATCCAGCACGCAGGTTACCAGTTCCTGGTCGCCTGCGGCGCCGGAGCCGGCCTCAGTGAGCCTGGCACTCGGGTTTTCGCTCATGGTACGACTCCTTGATCCGAGGAAGTGCGAAGCCCGGCGATCAGGCGGCATTCTGGAGTTCGTCGGCCAGGGCCGAGATTTCCTCCACCGCGCTGGCCAGCTCCTGCATGCCCTTGGCGCCCTGCTGGGCCGCCGCCGCGCACTGTTCGGAGGCGGAAGCGGCCTGTTCGGCGGCCTTGGCGACCTGCTGCACCGCGGCGACCGCGTTCTGGATCGATGCCAGGGCCGAATCCTGCCCCGCCTTGATGTCCCGCACGCCCTTGAGCACTTCCTGCATGTCGCGGGCGATCCGCTCCAGGTCGGCGGTGCATTTCTGGGCTTTCTTGACTTCGCCGGCGGCTTCGCGGCCCGAGGCTTCGATGTCCTCGGCCACCCGCGCGATCTGCTGCTGGATGTTCCGCACCAGGTCCTTGATCTTGTCGGCGTTTTCGCTCGACTCGCCGGCCAGGTTGCGGACATCGGCGGCCACCACGGCGAAGCCCCGGCCGTATTCCCCCGCCCGCGCCGCCTCGATGCTGCCGTTGACCGCCAGCAGGTTCGTCTGGATGGTGACGTTGACGATCGCATCGACGATCTTGTCGATCAGCCGCGTCCGCTCCTCCAGACGCTTGATATTCTCGGCCGACTTGACCGAGGCAGCCGCCGCATCGTTGATGCCGGCGATCATCGCCTCGACCCCTTTGCGGTTCTCTTCGAGCAGGGCCTGGAGGGCCTCGCACTTGGCCTGCGACATTTCGGCCCGCTGCTGCATGGCGCGGGCGGCCGCCTCGATGTCCTTGGCCGCCTTATTGGACTGCTCCACCGCTGCCGCCTGCTCCTGCGCCCCTTTGGCGATCTGCTGGATGGCGGTCATGATCTGCTGCGAGGCGGAATTGCACTCCTGGATGGCCGCCGAAAGCTCCTCCGCTGCCGCCGCCAGCTCCTCGCTGGACTTATCGACCTGGGTGGAGGTCTTCAACGACTCGGCCATGACCTGCAATTCGTCGGCGCCTTTGCTGATTTCAGCCAGGCCCTTGGCCTGTTCGCGCGTGCTTTGGGCGCACTCTTCCGTGGCCGCGGCCGCCTCCTCGGCCGCGGTGGCAATCTGTTGGGCCCCTTGCTGGAAGCTGGCCGCCGCCTCCGAAGCCGATTTCGCTCCCGTGTTGATCTCCTCGCAGCCCCGCTGGACCTCGCGCGTGTCCTGATTGATACGCTTGAGGTCCTCGGTGATCTTGCGGGCCTTTTCCACTTCCTCCTGGGCCGCCTTGCCCGCCCGCTCCACGTCGGCAACGACCACTTTGACGTCGGCCTGAATCTTCTCCACCAGATCGCGAATATCGCGGGCCGACTTCTCGGAGGTTTCGGCAAGGTTGCGGACCTCATCGGCCACCACGGCGAAGCCCTTGCCGTGCTGCCCCGCCCGCGCCGCCTCGATCGCCGCATTCAGCGCCAAGAGGTTCGTCTGGTCGGCGATCCGCACCACCGCCTCGACGATGTTGCCGATCTCGGCACTCTGGCGTTCGAGTTCGGCCACCAGGCGGGCCGACTCCATGTTCGCCTTGGCCGACGCACTGACACCCTCGATCAGGCTTTCGATATCCGTGCTGGCCTCACCGATGAGTTGCTGGATGGCATTGACTTTGCGGAGCGATTGCTGGGCCGCCGCCACAGCCTGCGTGGCCGCCGCGTTGATCTCTTCGATGGCCGCCAGAGTGCTTTGGGCGGCCGACGACGACTCCTGCGCCCCCGAGGCGATCAGCTCCACACTTTTATCGAGTTGTTGGATGGCTGCCGTGGCCTCTTCCACACCTGCGGCCAGTTCGGCCGTGGCCGAGGCGATCCGCTCCGCCGCCTGCTGCCGCTTGGCGGCGGTGCGGGCAGCGGCTTTCTCGCGGGCCCGATCCCGCGCCTGCTCACGCTGCGCAGCCAGCGACGCACTGGCCGCTTCCGACTGACCATTGATCGCCGGCTTGTCCGGCGCCACTAGACGTGCCATGGAACGGCTCCTTTTGGGACAGACAGCTACGAGATGCGCGGGGCCTTTGCCGCTCGCGCCCAGCAGGCCGCCACACCACGCGACCTTTCAAGGCTGGTTTGCTCAAAAGTAGATTGGCTTCCGCACCCCGCAAGGAAGACCCAGAGCAAGAAACCAAGCTTTTCCGGTCCCGGATTTTCTGATCGTGAAGCGCGTACGGCGGGCAATACCACTATTGGGTATTGCCAGCGCGGATCTTGCCGGCCGCCAGGGAAACCCTTTAATATTTCTTTTGAAGAGTCCGACACAGCAGACTGGACGGAATCACGCCAACCTGGTCCAGGCGGGGGCAGTTTTGCTTGGATCTCCCGGCTTCCGAACGAGGAAGCTCGCGGTCACGTTACTTGTATAGTGACCCTCTAGGGAACCTCCCAGCGGACCGACGACCGGCCATGTCCCTGTGCTCCGCCGACGCTTGGGAAGGGGCGTCGGTACCAGGTCCAAAACTGCGAGGTCTACTCCTACCTGTCCCGGGCAGCCCTACCTAGGCGCCCGCCGGTTATCGAAAGATCCTGCCATGACATCGCCGATGGATTTTCACCCCGAATCGGACCTTTTGCGCATGGCGATTAAACCGCCATGGACCTCTTCCGTGTCGCCGCACTGTGACTGCCGCTACGACGCCGAGAACCACGTATTGCACATCGCAGGCCCGGCCAACTGCCATGCGTTGGTGGAATTCCCGTTTCAGGTACCGCGGATTTACGCTCTGGAAGCCGAGGCCCTTTGCGGTCGGAACACCGGCAACGCGTGGGGCCCGGGAATAGCGTTGTGCTGGCCTGGGGGGCGCGTACTACGGGTCAACGTGCGGGCCGACGGACGCTACGGCGTCGATGACGGCCGGCGCACCACCATAAGCGGGAGTACACCCGAGCAGGGTTGGACGGCCCTGCGGCTTCGCTTGACCCCCGAGGAGGTGCTTGCCGAAGCCGCAGCGCAGCCGGGCCTTTGGGCGGTACTGGCCGCGTTTCCAAGGGACCTGTATCCGGGCGATCCGTGCGCCGCGCGCCTGGGAAAGATGAGCCGCTGGTGCACCGCCAAGGATCACCACAACCCAGGCCCCGAGGGATTCGCCTTGATACGAAACATGTTCCTTCTATGGATTCCCGGGCGCCATTAATTGTCCCGCAGGCACTTTTTGGTCAGCCTTGGCGGGCGTGAACCGGGCGAGTGGGGTCTGCGCAAGGGCCCTGAAGTGGGAGATGACGATGGGCTGGCGTCCGCGCGGCGTCTGGCGACAGCGACTTCCACCATCGACGCCCCACGACAATAAATGCGTGTGCTAGGATTGTGGCGCCCCTGGCCCCAATCCGAACTGCCGTTTCTAGGACGTCGCTATGCACACTCCAAATGTTCTCGTGCAAGGCTGCCTGACTAACGCTGAGACGAAACTTACGCTCTCAGGCAATATGGATGTGGCCAGAGTCCATCCGTTCTACGAGGCCGCATTGAAGGCCTTGGAGCGAGGAAACTCCGTCGAGGTGGACTGCACCGCCCTGGACAGCCTCGACTGCTCCGTGGTCCAGGTCCTGGCGGGACTTGCATGGGGGTTGGCTCGAATCGGCGCCTTCGTCCGCCTGGTGGGTGTATCGCGACCGTTGGGCGAAGTCCTTCGCTTGAGCGGCATGGAAGCCTGGCTCACCTGGACACTGCAAGACACGCCGGCGCGGGAGGCTCAAGGATGACCACCCCGCCGCCCCCGAACCCGCAACCCCCTGCTTCCGGTCCTCAGGATTGCCACCACGTGCCACCCAATTACCCAACCGACGGGCTCACAATCCTCCCGGTGCTGGCCGCGCAATTAGAGTGGGCGGCCCAGGAGATGGAATCCCAGATCCTCAAGGTCTGCACCAGTTTCCAATCTATCGCGGTTCGCGCCCGCCAATGCGCAGAACACAGCCTCCGCCTTTGCGACACAAAAGACACGCCGGGCAACACTTCCGCCGGCATAAGCGCGATTCTCGCAGCCGCCCGCTCGTTCGCAGAGCGAATCGAACAGTTTTCCCGGATCTCCGCACAGATCCATTCCATCTGCGCCCAAATGGAGGCTGCGCAAAAGGTGCTGCAAAGCATCGATGACATCGCCGCCCAGATCAGGCTCCTCGGGTTCAATGCGTCCATTGAGGCCGTTCACGCGGGCGACCACGGCGCCACGTTCCAAGTTGTCGCCACGGAAACACGAGAACTTGCCCAGCACGTCGCGGAAACGAGCCGGTCGCTGCGCCGCACAGTACTCGGCCTCAAAGAAAAGACCGAGGAGATAGAAAGCAAGGTGCAATCAGCGTCTGCCATCGCCGCGGAAATTAAACACATCTACGACGCGATGCAGGCCGTTTACGAAGAAATGCGCGCCGCTGCCCTGGATAGTGCCAACGCCAGCGCGCAGCTTGCTCAGCAAACCGGCGAAGCCGTGACAGCACTCCAGTTCCAGGACCGCGTGAAGCAGCAAATCACCCATGTGATTGAGGCCCTTCGCGAGATGCACCGGGCCGTCGCCACCTGTCCAGCCGAGGCGGCCGGCGCCGTACCCGCCACAGCCCCAACGTGGGATACACGGCTCCGCGCCAAGTACACCATGCGCGAAGAACGTATGGTCCACGCCAGCCAAGATATGGCCGGGCCTAGGGAAACGGCAGCCCGCCCGGGCAGCATCGAACTGTTTTGAACCCAATATCCGGTCGACAGCAGGTCAATCTATGACGAAGACGGCCTTGGTCGTAGATGATTCTCCCACGATTCGCCAGCTTGTGTCGTTCACGCTGCAGCAGGCTGGGTTCGACGTTGTCCAGGGCACGGATGGACGCGATGCCCTCGAACAATTGGCTGGGCGTCAGCTTTCGCTTGTGATTACCGACCTCAACATGCCGGTGATGGATGGTTTAGGCCTTATTCGAAACCTTCGGGCACAGCCGCAATACAAATTTGTGCCCATACTGATGCTTACGACGGAGTCGCAGGAGACGAAGAAACAGGAGGGAAAAGCTGCTGGTGCCACGGGGTGGATCGTCAAACCATTCAACCCCGACCAACTGCTCCAGGTAATTGCCAAAGTTGTCCGCTGAAGGGGATCGCAATGGATGCCACAATGCACCGCTTTCGGCAGGCTTTCTTTGAGGAAGCCTTAGAGCACCTAGATGGACTCGAGAAGGGGCTTTTGCAACTGGAAGCGTCGCCGGAAGGCCAATCGCTGTTGCAGGATATTTTTAGAGCCGCCCATTCCCTCAAGGGAGGCAGCGCGACTTTCGGCTTGAGCCGAGTCGCAGAGCTTACTCACTCGATGGAGAATCTTCTTGGCCGGTTTCGCGAAGGGCTGATGGCGGTCACGCCGCAGCTTGTCGACATGCTTCTTCGGGCCACAGACACACTTCGAGGTCTGCTCGCCGCCGAGCGCGATGGTACGCCGGCTCCAGACGAGTTAGAGCGCATTAAGGCGGAATTGGATCGGGCACTCGGATTGGACTGCCGGGTAGATCCAGGCGCTTCAGGGATGCCTCCAGAGCATCGGGCGGAGTTGGGGACTTATCGTATTTACTTCGCCCCGAACGAAGGCGTATTTCGCCGCGGGCTGGATCCTCTTCTGTTGTTGCGCGATTTGGCGAGGTTGGGCCGAGTGG
>Ga0315298_1005095_pt1 | contig 19018 bp, 19 predicted proteins | sample WHS_1_MG_FD_203077 | JGI IMG/M metagenome (GOLD analysis project Ga0315298, IMG submission 203077) | Extremophilic microbial mat communities from Washburn Hot Springs, YNP, Wyoming, USA - WHS_1_MG | ecosystem: Environmental > Aquatic > Thermal springs > Hot (42-90C) | place: USA: Wyoming...
TTGGAGTAAATTGCCTCGGTAGCTAAAGTTAAAACTGCCTCACGAATTTTTCGTCGCAAAGTCCGCCGGGGGTCTTCTAATAAGGCATTTTTTACCAATTGTTGGGTAATGGTTGAACCCCCCTGTAGGGTATGATGGAAAATAATGTTGTAACCAGCACGTAAAATTCCCCCAAAATCAAATCCATGATGACGATAAAAATTTTTATCTTCAGAGGCAATGGTTGCCCATTTGACATAGGCAGGTAAATCGCTTAGTTTTACCGGTACCCGGTTTTTTTCGGCGTAAATCTCATACAAAAGATTACCACTGCGGTCATAAATTAAAGTTGAAGCCGGAAAAGGATGAGAGGAAAGCTTACTTGGCCAGGGCAAATCCCAAAAAAGCCAAAGCAAAAAACCCGCCAATAATACTAAACCCAGCAAAAAAAATAGTTTTTTTGACTTTTTCATTGAGTTATTATTTTATCGCTATAAACACCTATCTTGCCAGAATCAGAAGAAATAGCGGAGAAGAGAAAAGAATTTTGTTTGATGAATCCATAAAAACTCATTCAGTTTTTAATAAACCTTTGCAAGCTAAATTTTAGGTAGTTGCGCGTTAAACTCAATTGTTCCATTAGGGTAATTGTTTTAAAAATTACTATTTTAAGAAAAGTTGGATATTTGTTTTTATAGTGCTTATTATAAAAAATTCTCATCGCATTGTAGAAAGCTCGGATAGTTTTTTCTCTAATTCTGTAATTAAATAGAGAAGGTTGAAGTTTTTTTTTCAAACCACTGGAATACTTTCTATGCAAAATCTTAACAAATGGAAAATAAACTATTTTCCAGCCCCTTTGCTTAAAGCGAAAACTCCAATCAAGGTCCTCTCCATACATAAAATAATCCTCGTCTAAGATACCCACCTCTTTTATAGCCTTTTTTCTTACTAAATAAAAACAACCTGAGGGAGAATCAATCTCATGAATCGTATTGAATGGTAGATTCAAAAGATGGTAACCGCTAAAAAGTCTAACCTTAGGAAAAAGTTTTTCCAAGCCAGAGAAGTAGGTAAAAGCCCTCCATGGTGTGGGAAATCCTCGATGGCAAGCGAGGTCTATTTCTCCAGAGGGCAATTCAACTCTACAAGTAGAAACGCCAACTTGGGGATTTCTTTCCATAAAATTAATCATTATCTCTAAGGTTTTTGGCATAATAATGGTGTCAGAGTTTAGCAATAAAAGATATTTTCCTTTACTTTTTCGAATTCCTAAATTGTTTGCCTTTGAAAAACCCAGGTTCTCTTTATTTTTGATGAGTTTTATCTGAGGAAATAATTGTTTAACCATCTGTGGGCTTTTGTCAGAAGAGCCATTATCTATAACGATAATTTCTAGTTTTATTCCCCCTTTGTTTTTAATGATAGAGTTAAGACAATCCCTCAAAAGATCCTTCGTGTTAAAACTAATTATAATTATTGAAAGATCTAACATTTATTTATTAATTGCCACACCTTTTTCTTTAGCTTATATAAATTCATATTTTTTATTGGTCGTTCAATTCTTTTTCCCCGTCCGGAGTTTAAATCTTTTCTTATTTTTTTAATTACCTTGTCTAAAATTTCTATCCCCCCCAAAGGTTTATTTTGGTTATATTCGTAGCAATTGAGGAATAAATTTCCTAGTGGATCTATTTCAAGAAAGTTAATTATTCCTTTCATTTTATCTGGGTCATAAAGCGTTCTCCACTCTTGTAACACGGTTTCAATATTCTCTTCCGTTATTTTGAAATTACATAAATTAGCACACTTTATAAGTGAATTTAAGTTGGGCTCTACTCTGCAGTAGCTATAATGGATTCCGTGTTTTAAAAAGGTTTCTCCCGAATCGATATATTCTTGGAATTTTTTAATAATCTTTGGAAGTTTTGGATTGTTGGAAAAGTGGAGGGAATCCATGGGAATTTTTAGGGTGAAATTTTTATGGGTGTAAATCAAGTTCTCGATAAATTTAAATTTGCGTTGGTGCTTAAGCGGTTTTTTATAATCTACCCATGTAAAATTAGTAGCCAGGTAGACATTAAGACCGGAATCTGCCATTATTTTGCAGTACTTAAGAAAGTTAGGGTGAAGACTTGGTTCTCCACCGGTAATTGCTACTTTTCCATTAAAATTAATTTTTTTTAGTTTGGTTATTATTGCTTGAATAGTCTCCTCTTTTATGAAATCGCCAGGGAAAGATCTTCGTTTATTAAGGCATAAACGACAGCTCATGTTGCACTTATTGGTAAACATAACACCAACATGTGGATCTAAAGTAGTATTAATTATTTTTGACATAGCCCAATTGATACCCATTTTGGTTCATATAAGACTTTTTCTTTTTGAAAATCTTCTTTTACCCAACATGTTAGTTGTTTTAGAGCTTTATTCCATTTGGTTATAGTAGGTTGTGGATGCAAAACTTCTCTTCTTACCCTAAAATAATTCAGGAATGGTTTGGGGTGGTTAAATTTAAGGAGCCCTTTTAATTTTATTATTTTTACTTTATTAAAAAACCTTTTTAATATTTTTTCCATATTCTCACTGCTGAATCGCTCAGTTGCATAAATATAGGGATCTAAGAAATGTTCAGCTCGGAGTCGGTTTAAATATTTATGAACATGGGGATAACTTTTCATCGAATTAGCAGTTGCTAAAAAGATACCCGAGCTTTTCAACACCCTTTTTGCTTCTTTTATTCCCCTAGAAATGTGGGGTAAGTAACAAAGCATGTGTCTGGCGCAAACAATGTCGAAAGAGTTATTTCTAAACGGTAAATTTTCAGCGTCACCCTTTACAAATTTAATATTAAGTTTTCCTAATATGCTCTCGCGTTTTGCTTTCTTAAATACTTCAGGGTAAAGATCTATTCCTACTAATAAACCCTTATGGCCTATTTTTCGAAGATAAAGCAGAAAGTCTCCCAGCCCACATCCAATGTCTAAAATTGATTCCGAACCATAGAGTTTAATATTTTTAACAATCTCATAGTCCAAGTCTATATGTTTAACGCTGTATAAACGGTGCGTTTCTTTTTTAATTCTTAAAACTTTTTCGCTTGAGTACCCAAAAAGCGATTTATAAGAATCAGAGATGTTTTTTTTATCCATAATTGATATAACGCTACTTTAATTTTCTTTTCTAAACGCGTATAATTCTTTTAATGCATCTAAATTATACCTAAAATTTTTCTGGTTGTCTTTAAGGACATGTCCTCATTTTACCAAAAGACTCTATGTATTGAAAAGGGGAAAAATAACAAGGGGATACAAATCATTAGGATAGTTGTTGACTGCCTGCAGTACTGTAATTTAAGGTGTAAATATTGTCATCCTGGGAATACACGGGAGAAAACTACCCTATCGGCAGAGAAAATAGAGGAAATATTTCGAGTTGGAGAAGAAAAAGGGGTGCTAGAAATCACGCTTACTGGAGGAGAGCCAACCTTGCATCCTGAACTTCCTAAGATTCTGAAAGCAACCCATATTTTAAACAAAACAGTTACTACTCTAATTACTAACGCTACAAGAATAACCCCAGACCTAATGAGGTTGTTGAGGAATTCTAATGTCAGTAGAATATGTGTTAGTTTAGATGGGGCTGATGCTCTTACTCATAACTCTGCTCGGGGAGAAACCTTTGAGTGGGTATTACAGGGTTTAAAAGATTTACAAAAAGTAGGTAAGCCGATTACGGTATTAACTGTTGCCCATCAGGGCAATTGGCGAAAGGTGTTGAAGATAAGCGAGATGTTAGCTAAAAATCACTGGGCCTCTCAGCATCATATTAATGCTCCTTGCTACTCTGGAGAAGCGAAAAAAAAACTACACTAAGCTAATGTTGACAATTTCTGATTTTTTTACTCTTCAAGACCAAGTAGATGCGAAGTTCCGGGAATTTTTGGATGAAGGTTTATATGTAACCTTCAACTCATTTTGGCCGGCGACTGGAAGAAGACCTAAGGTAAGTATTCCAAGAAGTTTGACCCTGAGTCAATTAGCAGAACAATTAAAGGATTGTTATATCATAGTTAGACCTAATGGTGACGTTCGTTTAACAGCAGCCACATGGGGAAGAGAAACTGTAGGAAATGCTGTGGTTGGTAATCTTGAAAAGGAAAGTTTTGAGTCAATATTCAACAAAGCAGAGGGTGTGTACAGAAAAGGGCAGGTTTATCAGATGCCCAGAGAAGAGGAGGCAAAACATAAATTTCAAATAGGAGTAAATAGTGACAGAAGACAAACTGACAAACTATTAAGAGGAAGGAGTCAAATGCCGAAAGGGGTTAAAATGATACCTCTTAAAAGACTATCAGAATTAGATATTTTTAAACAGAAATTAATGCTTGGGGCAATAAAGAAAATGGCATTAAACATAATTAAAGAGCCTTTAAGATATCGAATAGTAAAAAACTCAAGTGGCGCTTTTATATTATTTGACCGAATAACGAACCGTGTTACCCTATTGAAGGAAGTAGAGGTTAAACAGATGGAAAAAATATTAAAAGAGTTAGGATGCGCCTCGGCAGGTTTTAAAATATATGCTTGTGCTCGATGATAGAGAAAATTATATAAAAAACTTAGGGATAAAAGATAAAGCGTTAAGGTTGCACCTAGAAAATCCATTGTTGGCCGGTTCGGAGCTGGCCAGAAAATTGGGTTTTACAATGAGACAGGTAAGAAATGTCTACAGAGAAATAAGGTTGAATAAAAAAATCCAAAATTATATAAATTCACTCTTTTATCAGTGGCGGATTGCCTCGAGATTTGCAGCAGAAATAATTAAGGATCTAGCGGGGGATAAAACCTATTGGTATAAATTGATAAGTCATAGGCCTGTACTTTCCAGAACGCTAGAAATTCACCCCACTTTGGGTACTTGTGAGTATCGCTGTGCTATGTGTTTGTGGTCAGATAGGAATCCACGCCGAGCAGAAAATTTCCAGAGAGACTGCCCATTAAGAGTAAAAGAGTGGTCAAAAATTTTGAAAACAGCTTGCCAAATGGGAACAAGAAAAGTGATATTATCAGGAGGAGGTGAACCCTTGTTAAACCCCGAAGTATTTAGGGTAATCGAGTCGGCATGGCGGCTTGGTGCTAAAATTAACCTCTACACTAATGGTTTGAATATTTATAAGTTAAGCAACTATGATTGGCAGCAATTGCTGAGGTTAAATTGGATAAGATTTAGTGTACATTCTCCCGTTCTAGAAACGTATGCTAATATTGTGGGTTTACCTCATGAGCGGAATCTGTTGAATCGTGTTATTGATAATATCAAAGAGTTGTTGTTTAGAAAAAGAAAAGGAAAACTAAAAATGAAAGTGGGCATAGGATTTGTGATTCAGCTCCAGAATTATCACCAAATATGCAAAATGGCCGAATTTGCGGCGGGTTTAGGGGTCGATTTTTTAGATATTAGGCGAGACGATGCAAATATTTCAAAGCCATTAACTCTTGGCCAATGGGCAATAGTAATTTCTCAATTAAAATTGATTAGGCAAAAAGCAGTCGATGGAGATTATGGAGCTACTCAAATAAGTATAGCTGATAGTTTAATAGCTCTAATTAATGGGGTAAAGTTAAAAGTGCCAAGAGCAAAAGAGTGTTTTTCTAGAATCTACCGACCGGTTATAACCCCCTTTGGCGTTATGAGTCCTTGTGATTTGAGAGCTGAACCTAGATTTTTAAATATGAATTATATTTTAGGAAAGCCGGCTATTGAACCCCTCCATTTGATAATAAAAAGGTTTCAGTCTAGAAAAATTCGGTCAAATTGCAAAGTATGTATGCCTAGTGGCCGAATTGGAAACGCAATTTGCCGCAAAATTTTTAAAGATTATGAAGATGGTATATTGCCCTCTCAACAGCCGTTTCTTTGAGTCGGATTCGATGAGGGCTATATTTGAGTAAAGTTTTTGACTTTTTCATTTTCATTGAGTTATTATATCTTAAAGATGGTTTTTAGAAAAATTTTTAACCGGTTTCTTCATAAAGAAGAATTATCTTTAAAGCATGTTTTTGGTCTTTTCTCTTTTATATTTGTCATTTGGGCGGTTTATCGATATTTTCCAGGCATTTTACCTTCCTGGGTTGAGGAACTTATTTTAAAACCAATTGTTTGGCTAGTCCCCACATTTTTTATTGTCCGCGAGGTTGAACGCCAGCCTTTTTCCTCTTTGGGTTGGACTACTAAAAACCTTTTTTCCTCTTTATATTGGGGAATTGGTTTGGGAATGGTTTTTGTTTTAGAGGGGTTGATTACTAATATTATAAAATACAGTAGTTTAAACCTTGGTGCTTTTCAGGCTTCTCCCCAAACTTTTTTTGGAGCTTTATTTTTATCTTTTGCTACGGCAATTTCTGAAGAAACAGTTTTTCGCGGCTATATTTTCAACCGCCTTTTAAAAATTTGGAAAAATGAGTGGCTAGCAAATTTTGTTTCTTCGGCTCTTTTTTCTTTTATTCATCTACCGATTGCAGTTTTTGGTTTGGGCTATACTCCTCAAGCAATGTTGGTTTATCTTTTCTTGGTTTTGGTTTATGGTGTTGGCGCTGCTTTTGTTTTTGCCAGAACTGAAAATATTGCCTCCAGCATTCTTCTTCATGTTTTTTGGTCTTGGCCAGTGATTTTGTTTAAATAGAAAGGAGGTGAGAAAGATTAAAAATCCAAATTTCAAAATCCAAAATCCAAAATTGAAGTTTAAAAACTTGATTTTCGTTTTGGCAGTGTTGATCTTTGCCTGGGTGATTTTATTTATTTCTTTTGGAAAAACTCTAGCTTCAACCACTCCTCCTGCCTTACCCACCCCTGCCTCTGTTGACTATTTTTTAGCCTATCCAGGAATTTTACCGGGGAATTTTTTGTACCCTTTAAAAATGGTTCGGGATAGAATTTGGCTTTTTTTAACTCCTGATCCCTTGCAAAAAGCGCAAACTCTTTTGCTTTTTGCTGATAAGAGGCTTGGAGCAGGAAAAGCTTTGATTGAGAAAGGAAAAGAAGACTTGGGAATTACCACCCTGAGTAAAGCAGAAAAATATTTAGAGAAAGCCTTAATCCAAGGAAAAATTGCCAAACAAAAAGGGGAAGATACTACCACCTTTTTTAATACCCTTGAAAAAGCCAGCCAAAAACATCAAGAAGTATTAGAGGAAATTAAAGAAAAATTAAGTGAGGAAGGTAAAAAAGCCCTTGAGGAAGTGATAAAATATCCTAAAAGGATTTATAAAGAAGCCCAGGAGCTTTAGGTTTTTAAGATGGATACAAATACCATTTTTTCTACGCTGGAATATTGGTTGATTTTGGTTCTGATTTTTTTTCTGGCAGTTTTAGGACTGGTAATTTTGGGATACGCTTTTGTTTTGTGGTGGCGGCATAAAGATAGGGAAAAGCACTCTTTAGAATATGTTTTGCTTCAGGTGGCAGTTCCCTTTAACAACGAAATAAAAATTGATGCCGCTGAGCAGATGTTTGCCTCCTTATATTCAATTAAAAAGGGGGGCTGGTTGAAATTTTTGCGTTTACAGCCCCATATTTCTTTTGAAATTGTTGCTAAACATGAAGATATTTGCTTTTATGTTTCTGTTCCCAGAAAGCTTAAGGATTTAGTGGAAAAACAAATTCATTCTGCCTATCCTGATGCCGAGATTACTGAGGTTCCAGAATACAACATTTTTACTGAAAATGGTCGGGTTGCTTTTGCCGAGCTGGAAACGAAAAAATCAATTTATATGCCAATAAAATGTTACAAAGATTTGCCAACCGATCCTTTATCAGGAATTACCACGGCTTTGGCAAAAATGGGCCCGGAAGAGGGAGCGGCCATTCAAATTATGATTTCTCCGGCGGACTCAAGCTGGCAGAAAAAAGGAAAAGCTTATATCTCCGGGGTGAAAAAAGCCGAAGCAGATCCCCAAAAGGCAAAATTTAAAGTTGATGCTAAAACCTTGGAGGCAATTGAAAACAAATGCAGTAAGCCAGGGTTTAATACTTTTATTCGGATTGTTGTTTGCTCACCAACGATGGAAGAAGCTCAATCTCATTTGGCCAATATAAAATCTGCTTTTGCCCAATTTGCCTCAGATTTAAATTATTTTGGCTCGCGAAAAATCTGGTTTAAAACTGGGTTTATGATTGATTTTATTTATCGCTACCAGCCAATTTTTAGGCTAGGAGGAAAAACGGTTTTAAACTCCGAGGAATTGGCAACAATTTTTCATTTTCCCAATAAACAAATAGAAACTCCCCATATCTTTTGGCTTTATGCTAAGCGGGCACCAGCCCCAATTCAAATTCCCAAAGAAGGTCTTTATTTAGGAAAATCTGTTTATCGGGGAGTAACGCGTCCAGTTTATATTTCTGACGACGACCGCCGCCGCCATATTTATATTATCGGCAAAACCGGAACGGGTAAGACCGAGCTTTTGCGGGATTTGATTTTACAAGATATTCGCGCCGGAAAGGGAGTTTGTCTGATTGATCCCCATGATTTAGCCGAAGATTTGCTTAACTATATTCCTCCAGAAAGAGCCGAAGATGTTATTTATTTTGATCCTTCGGATACTGAGCGGCCAATGGGCTTGAATTTGCTTGAGGCTTATACTGAAGACCAAAAACATATGGTAACCACGGCAATTATTAATTTAATGTATAAACTTTATGATCCTTACAAAACAGGGATTATTGGTCCAAGGTTTGAACATGCCATTCGGAATGCAATGTTGACGGTAATGAGTGAGCCGGGAAATACTTTTGTTGAAGTAGTTCGCTGTTTGACTGATTCCCGCTTTGTTCAAGAATTGTTGCCTAAAGTTCAAGATCCGGTTGTTCGCCGTTATTGGACCGACCAAATTGCCCAAACTTCAGACTTTCATAAATCCGAAGTTTTGGACTACATTGTTTCTAAGTTTGGTCGCTTTGTTACCAACAAGCTAATGAGAAATATTATTGGACAGAGTAAATCTTCCTTTGATTTTCGCCAGGTGATGGATGAGGGAAAAATTTTGATTATCAATTTAGCCAAAGGAAAAATTGGTGAGGAAAATTCTTCCTTTTTGGGTTTAGTTTTGGTGCCAAAAATTTTGATTGCCGCTATGTCTCGGGCGGATATTCCTGAAGAGCAGCGCCGGGATTTTTATTTATATGTTGATGAGTTTCAAAACTTTGCCACTCCTGATTTTGCCCAAATTTTGTCTGAGGCCAGAAAATATCGGTTGAATCTTTGCGTTGCCAACCAGTTTATTGGTCAGATGGAGGAAGAAATTAAAAATGCTGTTTTTGGCAATATTGGGACTTTAATTGCCTTTAGGGTTGGAGTTACCGATGCTTCTTATCTTCAGCATGAATTTCAACCGGTTTTTGGCGAGGATGATTTGCTTAATATTGAAAGATTTCACGCTTATGTAAAAACAATTGTTCACAACGAGCCGGTACCGCCTTTTTCTATGGATTTAACTAAAAATATGGAAGAGATGAAAAAACAGCGCAATCCAAAAGTGGCGGAAATGATTAAACAACTTTCTCGGTTGCGCTACGGTCGCGCCAGAGAAATTGTTGAGGTAGAAATTGCCCAGCGGGCGAGACTTTAAAAACTTGTCCCCCAAGTAAATTTTTGCTACAATTTCTTTTAATACCTTAATTAAAACTTTCTCGCGCGTGTAGCTCAGGGGTTAGAGCGGTTGTCTTATAAACAACAGGTCCCTGGTTCGAATCCAGGCACGCGCACCTGTTTGCTTGTCTGATTTACTTTAAGTTTTAACCCTACCATTTAAGGTGAAAAATATAGGGGGGGATAATAGAAAAATTTTAATTAGGAGCTTTCTTTTGTCATTTTTAGGCTTAGCGGTAGCATTGCTTCTGATTAAGGCTCCCCAAAAAATTGAAAAAAGAGCAAGCGCACCTGAGGGAACTGTTTCTTTCGACCCCTCTTGGGGAAATTTTTTTCCCGATCAAGATTTTTTGATTAGTCTCAAACTAAATTCTGGGAATTGGCAAATTTCGGGAGTGGATTTTACTTTATTTTTTGATGCTAGCAAAATACAAATAATTGATATTTCTCCCCAACAAAATGTTCTTCCAGAAGTAGTTTTGAAAGAAATTAAAGCTGACCGGGCAAGATTTGTGTTTGTAAACCCAGGAGGAGACTCCTCTTTGCCTCATGGAGAATTTGTAGTCGCTAAAATTACTGCTCGAGGAAAAAGCCAGGGAGTAGCGGAGATAACTTTTAGTGAAAGTTATGAAGTGAGTAAAAAACAAATTGCCGACGAAGGATACAACTTAAGCGTGACTAATGTAAAAGAGGCCAAAGGAAGTTATACTTTTACCTTAGGAGGAGAGACGCCAACTCCTTCGGCTGGTCCGACTTCTTCGGTGGCGTGTGGACAAAATGGCGACCTTAATAATGATGGAAAGGTAGATGAAGTAGATTTAATGATTGTTATTTTAAGCTGGAGTCCTAATGGTCCAGTTCCTACTCCACCGCCAGGATTCTGTCAGGCCGATGTGGATAATAACCAGAAGGTCGATGAGGGTGATATTGGAATAGTTTTATTAAATTGGCGGCCGGGAATTTAAAGTTCTTCTAATTTATTTATTGCCTGGGGTTGGCTTTTAATCATTTCCAGATATTTTTCGGTTGTTGAAAGCCTTTTGTGGCCAACAATTTTTTGAATAAGTTCAATCGGGGCGCCTGCCATCAACTGGTGAGCAATAAAAGTGTGACGGAGAGAGTTAATGGTGGCATTTTCAATTCCTGCCTTTTTAAAAAGGCGATTGAAAAGGGCGCGAATATTTCTTACCGGAAGGGGTTTGCCATTTTTAGTGATAAAAACGCTTTTACTTTCTGTTTTTGGACGAAAGTCTAGCCACCTCTGAAGCGCTTTTTTAGCGGCGGAATTTAAAGGAATGGTTCTTCCAGGATTTGATTCATAAGGAGCAATTTTAATTTCTTTATCGCCAATATCATCAAGGGTAAGACGGGCAAGTTCTCCAACTCTCATTCCTGTTTGTAGTAAAACCTCAACAATTGCGGCAGAACGAGGGTCGTCTCGGGCGCAATCACGTAAGGCGCGGTATTCTATTTTGGAAAGAATTCGCGGGGGAGCAGGTTCGTAGTGAGGATGGGGCACAACGCTGGCTGGATTATTTTTTATCACTCCTTGAGAAAGTAAAAAGCGGAAAAAAGTTCTAATTGAATTAAGTTTTCGGGAGATTGATTTAGGAATATATTTTTTTTCGGCTAGATATTTTTTAAAATCTTCAATGTGTTCAGGAAGGACAGAGGTTACTTGGGTAATTTTTTTTTCTTCAGTTAAAAAATCAACAAATTGTTTAATATCATTTCCATATGCTAAAATAGTAGCCGAAGCTCTACCTTGCTTTTTTAAAAAATCTATAAATTTTTGTTGGGCAAAACGAAGATTTTTTGAATTATCGGTCATATTTAAGTATCCCATAATATCACTTAAGTTTGGAATTGTCAATAAGAAAATAAATGAAAAAAAGGGTTTTTCAGGCAATTATTATCATTTTGGGGATAGCTTTTATAGTTAAACTTACAGGAGATTTTTTGCACTTACTTAAAGCAAGTCAAAGAATAAAAATAATGGAAGAGAAGGTTTCTAAATTAGAAGAAAAAAAGAAGGAACTTTCTGCCAAATATCAATATTATCAAACTCCAGAGTTTATAGAAGAAGAGGCGAGAAATAAATTAAATATGGCTAAACCAGGAGAAACGATTGTAATTCTTCCGCCTAATTTAGAGGAATTATTAAATCGCCCTAAGACAAAAACTGAACCCCTAATTCCTAATTGGAAGAAATGGTGGAATTTATTTTTCTAAATTTGGTATAATAAATTACGTGCGGGGTAGTGTACGGTGGCACGTGAGGCCCATAACCTCACAGGCTAGGTTCAACTCCTAGCCCCGCAACAAGTTCTTGGTCGACGGCGGCAGGGTAGCTCAGCTGGTTAGAGCGGGCGATTCATAACCGCCAGGTCAGCGGTTCAAATCCGCTCCCTGCCACTTTGTTGACAAGTTAAAATTAATAATCTAAAATAGGTAGCAATGTTAAAAAGAATTTTGGAAACAATTAAAGGTTGGTGGCGCAAACTAACCGGTAAGTAACCGCCGGTGAGTTTGTGATGGGATTTTAAAACTCGCCGAGCGGCGAGTTTTTTAGTATATAGGGCTGTCGGTTAATTGGCAAACCACGGGTCTCCAAAACCCGGACTCCCCGTTCGAGTCGGGGCAGCCCTGCTAAATGAAAAAAAGAATTTTAACCGGGGATAGGCCAACAGGAAAGCTTCATTTGGGTCATTATGTAGGAAGTTTAGTCAACCGCGTGAAGCTCCAGGATGAGTATGAGTGTTTTTTTATTATTGCCGACTTGCATACCTTAACTACTTCACCAACAAAAGAAAAAATTAGCCACATTAAACAAAATATCAGGGAAATGGTTTTAGATTATTTAGCAGTGGGAATTGATCCTAATAAATCAGTAATTTATCAACAATCTTTAGTTCCCGAGGTTGCTTATTTGGCTTTAATTTTTTCAATGTTAATTTCTGTTCCTCGTTGTCAGAGAGTACCTACCTTAAAAGAAGTAATGCATGATTTGCATATTGCTCAGCCTTCTTTGGGGCTTTTAAGTTATCCGGTTTTACAGGCAGCAGATATTTTGATGGTTAAAGCGGAGTTAGTCCCGGTAGGCAAGGATCAAGAAAGTCATATTGAAGTTTGCCGAGAGATAGCGAGGAAGTTTAATCAAATGTACGGAAAGGTTTTTCCTGAGCCGAAAGCTTTGATTGGCGAAGTGCCAACCTTGCCTGGGATAGACGGAAAAGCAAAAATGAGCAAATCCTTAGGAAATTGTATTTATCTTTCTGATGACCCCCAAACAGTAAAAGAGAAAGTAATGGCAATGTATACCGACCCAACAAGGATCCATCCTACCGACCCCGGACATATTGAGGGAAATCCGGTTTTTATTTATCACGAGGCATTTAATTCTAATAAAGCAGAAGTAGAGGATTTAAAGGCAAGATATTTAGCCGGAAGAGTTGGTGATGTTGAGGTAAAAGAAAAATTGGCAATTGCTATTAATAAATTTTTACAACCAATTAGGGAGAGACGCCAGGTATTTGCTCAGAAAAAAGGATTGGTAGAAGAAATAATCGCCGAGGGAAGCAAAATTGCTCAAAAAGAAGCCTCCAAAACTCTTGGGGAGGTTAAAGAGGCAACGGGGCTAGTTTAGTGAGGGAGAGTGTGGTAAAATAGGTTGATGACAAATTCTTCGAAACAAACTCCGGAAATAAAAAAATTTGAATTTAAGTTTAAGATAAACTTAAAAAATCTTTTGCTTTGGGCGTTGATTTTGTGGGTAGGGTTTTCTTTTTTGGTTTCTTTAAGAATGCAAGCGCCGGGAAGAGAAAAAATTCCCTTATCTCAGGTTTTAAACGATATTAAGCAAGGGAAAGTGGAAAAAGTCGAGATTGAGGACAGTCGACTTTATTTGACTTACAAAGACGGAAAAACTTTTCTTTCTCAAAAAGAGCCGGGAGTCAGTTTTACCGAGACTTTAAAATCAGCAGATATTTCTCCCCAAGAAGTTAATTTGGTAGTGAAAGATTTGCCAATGTCTGGGGCTCTTTTGGATATTATCTCAACCGTAGTTCCGGCGGCCTTGATGGTCTTTTTCTTTGTTTATCTTTTCCGCCAGGCAAAGGGAGCTCAGGAATCAATTTTTTCTTTTGGAAAATCAACCGCCCGAGTTTTTGCCAAAGGAAAGCAAGTAGTAACTTTTAAAGATGTTGCCGGGGTTGATGAGGCAAAAAAAGAGCTTCAGGAGGTAGTTGACTTTCTAAAACATCCAGAAAAATACCGAAAATTAGGGGCAAGGACGCCAAAAGGAGTAATTTTAATTGGTCCTTCGGGAACAGGAAAAACTTTGCTGGCTAAAGCAGTCGCCGGAGAAGCCAATGTGCCATTTTTTTCCGCCGCCGGTTCGGAATTTATGGAAATGCTGGTTGGTGTTGGCCCAGCAAGAATAAGAGACTTGTTTGCCCAGGCAAAAAAGGCCGCCCCTTCAATTATTTTTATTGATGAGATCGACGCTATTGGTCGACAGCGGGGTTTGGGAATTACCGCCGGGCATGACGAGCGAGAACAGACCCTAAATCAGATTTTGGTGGAGATGGATGGTTTTACCCCAAATGATGCAGTTTTAGTTATCGCCGCGACTAACAGAGGAGATTTGTTGGATCCTGCCCTGACACGTCCGGGGAGGTTTGACCGCCGGGTGGTTTTGGATTTACCTGATTTGGAAGACAGAAAGGCAATTTTGGCTATTCATGCCCGGGGAAAGCCTTTTGAAAAAGATGTTGACTGGGAGGCAATTGCCCGCTCAACTGTTGGTTTTTCTGGAGCGGACTTGGAAAATATGTTAAACGAGGCGGCAATTTTGGCAGCTAGAGAAAACCGTAAGGCAATTACCATGAAAGATATTAACGAAGCGGCCCTGAAAGTAAAATTGGGTCCGGAGAAAAAAAGACTCCAAACCGATGAGGAAAGAAAAATGACTGCCTACCATGAAGCCGGTCATGCGGTGGTTTCTTATCATTTGCCTCATATGGATCCGGTCCAGCGGGTTTCCATTATTTCTCGGGGTTTAGCAATGGGCTTTACTTTAATTCCCCCAACAAAAGAGCGCTATACCGAGACAAAATCTCATTTGGAAGAAACAATTGCCTCCCTTTTGGGTGGCCGGGCAGCTGAGGAGTTGGTTTTCAGCGAGCTTACAGCTGGGGCGGCTTCGGATATTGATCGGGCAACCCAAATTGCCCGGAGGATGGTGGTTGATTTTGGCATGAGTCAGTTAGGGCCAGTTTATTTAGGGCCGCAAATGGAAGAGACAGAGTGGGGAAAGGCTTGGTGGCAACCAACAGAAATTTCTCCAAAAATGGCGGCAAAAGTTGATGAAGAAATTAAAAGAATTGTTGATGAGGGTTACCAAAAAGCACTCCAGATTTTAAAAAAGCACCGGAAAAAACTTGACTTGGTTGCTCAAAAACTTTTGGAAAAAGAAACCATTGAAGGCGAAGAATTTCAAAAACTAATGAAATCCTCTCGGTGAAGAGTTTGATTTATCAATCTTCCTTGTTATATAATTTTAAACAAATGAAATTTCCCGACTTTTATCAGCGAGAAATTAATCGCCTTGTGGAAATTCTTAAAAACTACCACCCGCAAAAGGTGATTGTTTTTGGGTCTGTTGCCAAAGGAAAAGCAAAAAGAGAAAGTGACATTGATCTTTGCATTATTAAAGATTTTTCTGGTAAGAAAATTGAGGAAAAACAAAAAATAAGACGACTTTTTTCTTCCTTTAATTACGACTACCCAGTGGCGGTAGATCTTCACCTTTACTCCCCTTCAGAATTCGATAATTCTGAAAAAAATTTTTTTATTGAAGAGATAAAAAAAACAGGTTTGGTGGTTTATGAATAAACAGGCGCAAATTTGGTTTAAAAGCGCAAAAGATGATTTGCTTTGGGCACGGCATAATCTTAGGGGTGCTTTTTATGCTCAAGCATGTTTTGCTGCACAGCAAGCAGCAGAAAAGGCACTAAAAGCTTATCTTTTGGAAAAGGTTGGCCGGTTTGATAAGGTTCATCTTTTACCAAAGCTTCTAAGAGATTGTCAGAAGGAAGATAGAGATTTCCGAAAGTTAACTGAAGCATGTGATATTTTAGCTGATTATTATTTGGACACTCGTTATCCTGATATGTTAGATTTTTCTTCTTTTGATGATTTAAAACATGCCCAAGAAGCAATTAGATTAGCAAAAGAGATTGTTGAGTTTGTGGGTGAGAGATTAGGTATGGAAAAAGAAACCATTGAAGGCGAAGAATTTCAAAAACTAATGAAATCCTCAAAATGAAGTTTTCCAAAGAAAACAAAATTATTTTTTTTCTTGGTTTTTTGCTGGCTTTTGGGGGATTTGCTTTTTGGCAATTTCCTTTTTTGAGGGGTTTATTTTTGGCTTTGGGGAATAATCGGGAAATTATTTCGCCGCTGACTTCCTTACCGTGTGAAGGTCAGGCTTTGGGGGAAATTACTACTCTGGAGACTAATTTTGATTTTGGTAATATTCAACCGGAAACAAAAGTTTTGGCCCAGGGAGCTTATGTTTATGATTTGAGCCGAGGTCGGGTAGTTTTTGAAAAAGATGCCCATCGTCAATTGCCTGCTGCCTCAACCATAAAAATTGTTACCGCTGCCGTGGCTTTAGATAAAGGAAATTTAAATGAGGAAATGACGGTTAATTGGTTTCCCACAGTGGTTGGGGAAAGCAGTATGAATTTGGGCTTTGGGGAGAAATTTAGTTTAGAAGAGCTTTTATATGGACTTTTGATGGTTTCCGGAAATGATGCTGCAGAAACAATTGCCCAAGGACTGGCGGGAAAAAGAGAAATTTTTGTTGACTGGATGAACCAGTGGGCAAAAAAAGTAGGAGCAAAAAATACCAATTTTACTACTCCCTCTGGTTTGGATGAGGAAGGACAATATACGAGTGCTTATGATTTGTTTTTGTTTGGCAAAGAGGCATTTACCCGCTATCCAAAAATTTTGGAAATTTCCACGACCAAAGAAAAATATTTGCCAAAAACTGCTGGCCATAAAGCTTATTTACTCCGAAATAAATTTTTGCTTTTGAATGATTTCCCAGTTTTGGCGGCAAAACCAGGTCTGGGAGAGGGGAAAATGCTTTCTTTAGTAGCCTTACTTCAGAAAAACAACCGGAAAATTTTAGTGACCTTAATTCGTACACCCTCTTTGCGTCATGATCTTGACAAAATTTTAAAATTAATTTAAAAAAATTTATGCCAATTTTAGATTTTATTCTCCATATTGATACTCATCTGGGAGAAATAATTGCCCAATACGGGACGTTGACTTATTTATTTTTATTTTTGATTATTTTTGTGGAGACTGGTTTGGTTTTTACTCCTTTTTTGCCCGGTGATTCTTTACTTTTTGCCGCTGGCGCCTTTGCCGCTGGTGGTTTTTTAAATATTTTTTGGCTAATTTTTTTGCTAATTTTAGCAGCGGTTTCGGGTGATACCTCAAATTATTGGATCGGTCATTTTTTTGGCAGAAAAATTTTAGCTCACCCAAAAATTCCTATTAATCCCAACCACATTAAAAAAACCGAAGAATTTTTTGATAAATATGGAGGAAAAACAATTATTTTGGCTCGTTTTGTACCAATTGTCAGAACTTTTGCCCCTTTTGTTGCCGGAATTGGAAAGATGAATTATTCAAAGTTTATTAGTTTTAATGTTATTGGAGGAACAGCTTGGGTTTTAATTGTTTTGGGAGCCGGTTGGTTTTTTGGCAATATTCCTTTTGTTAGGAAAAATTTTTCCTTAGTAATTTTGGCGGTGATTTTAATCTCCCTTATTCCTATTTTTTGGGAAATTAAAAAGGCAAATGGGAAAAAAGATCGTTAAAGCTCTTTCTTCATTTTTTTTAGGCTGCCTTTTGGGACTTCTTTTGATTTTTTTAATTTTAGGAGGGGCAGTATTTTTTATTAAAGAGAAATATCAAGGAAAAGTTTATCCGGGAATTTTTATTTTTGGGAAAGAAGTTTCCGGAAAAACCGCTGCCCAGCTTGAAGAGTTTTTGAAAGAAAAAGATGAGGAAATTAAGACTTTAAAAGTTGTCTTTTTTTGGAAAAATGAAGAAGAAAAGCGCTGGGAGGTTACTCCCCAAATGATTGATTGGAGGTTGGATTGGCCCTCAATGGTTAATGAGGCATTAACTAAAGGCCGGCAGGGAGGAGCAGGAGAGATTTTGAGTTTATATCGTTTGCTAATTTTTCCTTTAGAAATAAAACCAAATTTTAGCTATAGTCAGGAAAAACTTGAAAAGTTAGTAGGGGAAATAGCAGCCGGAGTTGACCGGCCGGTCCAAGATGCTTTGTTTGAGTTTAAAAATGGAAAGGTGGTTAGTTTTCAAGTTTCCAAAGAGGGAAGGGAGGTTGACCGTCCGCAAGTTAAAAAATTAATAATTTTGGCCTTTTCCCAACCAAGAGAAGAAAAAGACTTCATTCCTTTGGATTTGCCAGTCAAAATAATTACCCCAAAAATAACCACCGAAAAAAGTAACGAGCTGGGAATTCGGGAGCTTTTGGCTGAAGGAGAATCGTTTTTTAAAGATTCCATTCCCTCTCGGGTTCACAATATTATTTTGGCTTCCTCTTATTTGCACGGGGTAGTTATTCCGCCGGGAGAAGTTTTTTCTTTTGCCAAAAAAATTGGCACTATTTCGGCTGAGGTTGGTTATAAACCGGCTTATGTAATTAAAAATAAAGCCACGGTTTTGGAAGATGGAGGCGGAGTTTGCCAGGTTTCGACTACTTTGTTTCGAGCGGCGCTAAACGCTGGTTTACCAATTGTCGAGCGAAAAGCTCATTATTACCGCGTCGGTTTTTATGAACAAGGAGGCTATCCGCCAGGTTTGGATGCTACTGTTTACCCTCCCTCACCGGATTTGAAGTTTAAAAATGACACTCCGGCTTACATTTTAATTCAAACAATTGTTGACAAAGAGGCAAAAAGGCTGGTTTTCCAGCTTTACGGGACTGCGGACGGCCGGCGAGTGGAGATAAGTAAACCAGTAATTCATTCGCAAACACCGCCTCCAGAGCCGATTTATGTTGATGAGCCAAGTTTACCGGCAGGAGTAATAAAAAGAATTGATTCTGCTCATTGGGGCGCAAAAGTTTCGTTTACTAGAAAAGTTTTTAATGCCGATGGAAGTTTGAAAGAGGAGCAAACTTTTTGGTCAAACTATGTTGCCTGGCCGGCGGTTTACCAGCGGGGAGTAGGACAATAGAGGCTTAATGCTTCAAGACTTTTGATACACTCTCAATAACTTCTAAAGGTGTTTTAAGTCCAATTCCAAAATGCGGCCTTTCATTATTGTACCAAATTAAAT
>Ga0315298_1005096_pt1 | contig 19008 bp, 4 predicted proteins | sample WHS_1_MG_FD_203077 | JGI IMG/M metagenome (GOLD analysis project Ga0315298, IMG submission 203077) | Extremophilic microbial mat communities from Washburn Hot Springs, YNP, Wyoming, USA - WHS_1_MG | ecosystem: Environmental > Aquatic > Thermal springs > Hot (42-90C) | place: USA: Wyoming...
GATATCAAAGGGTGCTTCAGGGATGTATTCGACGATCACTGTTCCTTCGCGTTCGCCTGCACTCACCCGGATCGTCGCCCGGCCTGTTTCATTCGGCGAAGTCAAGGTGGCATACGCCCAACCGTTAGCTGTGCTGGTCGTCTGTGGTGTCAGAGTGCCTGCGCCCGAAACAAGTGTGAAGGTTACCGGTGTCCCCTCAGCCACGGGATAGTTACCACAATCCAAAACCCGCACCTTGATGGTCGCACGCTTTCCACCAACCAGCAGACGCGGTGGCTCAGCAGCCGGTGTCCCTGGCTCAAAGCGATCCGGCGGGCCCTCCGTAAAGTAGACGGGGACCTCAGTGAAGAAGGTATCGCGTCCTGCAGGCCAGGCACGCACATAAGCAGGACCTGGCTTTGCCCCAGAGGCGATGATCGCCTGCGCCACACCGTTCGTTGTCCGCCCGCCATCGATTGGCTCTGCGCTTCCTACCGGATAGACATTGAAGACAACAACCGTGCCATCGCGCACCGGATTGCCATAGCGGTCCCTGACTACCGCACGGGCAAGCGCAGTGCCACCGCAGCCGATAATGAGCTCCGGCTCTACCGTGAGCGAAATGGTCGAAGGCTCTCGTGGCTCAAAGGTGACAACTACCGCAGCTTCATACGCACCGATGGCGGCGCGCACAACCGCCTGGCCCACCTGCACCGAATGTAGGACAGCAACTGCTCTGCCTCCTAACGTGGTAGTAAAGGTTCTGGTTATCCCACTGTCCACAAAGTTGCCCAAAGAGGTGGTAAACGTAACCACCGTCCCATCCAAAACTGGGTTGCCAAACTCATCCCTGGCCGTCACAGTTATCCGCGCCGTATTGCTCACAGGCAGGGTAGTAGGATAAGCAGTAATACTCATCCTTGGCTCACCAGGCACAAAGCGCACAGCAGTTGTGCCGCTGACTGTATCCGCCGTGGCAATAACGGTAGCCGTAACTGGCGCTGTCCCTGATACGAGCACCGCAGAAGCCCTGCCGTTAACCGTGCCCACGATTGATGGAGCAATCGTGCCTGCATCTGTGCTGAAAGCCACAGCCGTGCCATCGGTGACCCAGTTGCCACAGGCATCCGCTACCAAGGCTTCGATGACCGAAGTAGCCCCGCCCACCGGTATTACCGAAGGATCCGCGCTCACGGTTACCCAAGATGGGCTTTGCGGCGTAAAGACCACCTGTGTACTAGCCATGAGGGAATCCACCACTGCCGTGACTATGGCTGTACCTGCCACAGCCCCAGCGTTCAGGCTCACCGTAGCCACGCCATCGGTTGTGTAGCGCACCCGTTGCTGCACTGTTGGGAATCCTCCCAAACTAGTCGTGAACGTAACCGGGGTACCGTTGCGCACGGGATTGCCATACGTATCGCGCACCTCCGCCCGCAACAGCGCACTGTTGCCACTGACTGTACAATTGACCGGGATGCTGCGCGGTGTAGCCGTGAGCGAGATCGTAACCGGCACGCCAGGCACGATGGTCTTGGTAATCCAACTGGTGTTATTGGCAGGAACGGAATCCACCGTTAACGAAGCGATAGAGGCTGTGTTCGTGAGCACCGTTTCCGCTGGCCAGTAACGCCCTTGGTCCTCGGCTACAGTGCCGCCAAAGATAATGACACCGCTCTGCCTCGCTGGCAGGGAGCCGAGATTCCAACGATACCGCAGATGCTCGACAATGGTCTCGGGTACCACGCTGAAAAAGACATCCCGAAGCCAGCCACTGCTCAGCGCACCATCGTGAATCACATCCTCAATGTAGGCATTCGTGGCGGTGATTGGGCCACGGTTCTCATAGCGCAGCGTAAAGGTGATCCTCTGGCCAATAGATATCTGGCCTGCGGGTTCAACCGTTTTGGTAATCACCAAGTCCGCCGGATCAAAGTGCACATTCACATAGCCTGGCAGCAACGCCGGAACAATGCCCGTCGTCTCCGACACCGCAGTAGCGGCTACAACAGCTGTGCCTACCGTCTGTTCTGAAGTGAGCACAGCCACTGCTCGCCCGCCACTGGTGGTCGCACCAGAACGCACGGCATCTATCCACACTGGGCCAGTACCCGTGCGGTGTGTGATCCGCAGGATGTGGGCTGCTGTGGGATCGCCTGACCAGGTGTACACCTTCTCCGCTCGCCAGGTGAGCGCGCCGCCCATATTGATGGCGCCAAGCGGGTTGCCATCCAGCGCTACGTCCACCCATCCACCGCCAGGAGCGCGACGATAGATGATGGAAACGCCATTCCCGTAAAAGACCCACGAGACCGAGGCGCCATTGAGAGTCGTCGAGATGTACGTGCCACCGCTAGCCGCCGCATCGGATACCGTATCCCAACTACCCGGAGGCGACTGTGTCAATTGCGGGTCTTCAGCATACCCATAGATCAGCGAACCTAAGGACGTGGTGAAGCCGACAAAGATGCCATCCGGAACGATATATCCAGCGGTATCCAGCACCCGTGCTGTGATCTGCGATGTGGACACGCCATCCGCAGGGATGGCCATTGGATCAGCCACTGCCACGCATTGCGCTGCTGGGCCCACATTGATCCAGACATAACCCACGCCCATTGCATTGCCTGCCGTGGCGCTGATCACAGCCATGCCCGTAAACGATTGGCTATAGAAGGTAACGGTTGCTTGCCCACTGGCGTCCGTAGTGCGAGTTGTCTGGGTCACCACTCCCGCAGCGCTGAAACTGCCAATGTTGGTAGTGACGTATACTGTGCTCCCCTCCACAGGATTGCCACACCGATCCAGCACAGTAATGCGCACCGTCGAAGAGGAATTGACAAGGATATGCGTCGGAGTGGAGGTAACCGTTACGGTGAACGGCGTGCCTGCCACCAAGCGGACGCCTTTCTCAGCGCTGTTGTCCTCTGGGTTCGTTTCCGCGGTCAAAGAGCCAATAGACACCGTGTTCGTAACCCAGCCCAGCCACGCCTTGCAATCATTTCGTGCCGTGACGGTAATCACCCCACGTGCGCCTGGCTGCATGTCCCCTACATGCCAGACCCAGATGTTATCAGCCGGATTGACAGGCTGGCCCAAGTAAGGCGAGGAGGAAGAACCCACATAGGTCAGCTCGCCGGGCAATGTATCGGTAATGAATGTATCCGTGGCTTGGGCTTGACCCGTATTGGTATAGTACAGCGTAAAGATCGCTAACTCATCAGGCGCTACATGGGTGCGGTTCACGGACTTGCTAATGGCTAGCTCTGCGCACTGGAACCGTACCGTTGTATCCCGTGACACCAAATCGCTGGGTCCTACCTCCACACGGCTGTCTACCGCCGTCGCCCGCACTGTTGCTGTGAGGCATTCCTGTGCTGCAGTCAGCAACGCTGTAGCCACTCCATCCAGCGTCGTGGTGCCCGAACGCAAGGCATCCAGCCAGATGCGACCGGTGATGCACTCAATGCGAATGGTATGCATCACGGAAGGATCAAGGCCACTGATCACCCTTTCCCGTTGCCACTGGGTAGTGCCAGCGCTCATGTCAATTTCCTTGACTGGCACGCCATCAATGAGCACGCGGGCTCGGCCGCCGCTCGTATCACGCCGGTAAACCACCGAAACGGCGCTGCCCATGAACTGCCAACTAGCCCAGGCACCTGGGTTGTCGGTGTACATAAAGTAGCGCCCGCTTGCATTCACGTTGTAGGATGGCCCCACCCAATCGCCCGCCGATTTTTCTACCTGCGCGCTCTCCGCTTCCACGTAGGCATAAGGCACTGATCCCAACGTAGTAGTAAAGCCCACCATTGTCCCATCGTATGCCAGATTGTCAAAGCTGTCACGCACCAGGGCAGTGACCAGCGATGTGGATACCCCATCCGCCGGAATCGCCGTCGGCGAGCGATCCACCAGCATGCTCCATGGCAATCCAGGCATGATCTGAACCGGTACTGACTGTGACAATGACCCAACGGTGGCCGTTACCCACACTGTACCCGCTACGCTGCCAGACGTCAGGGTGGTAAAGTGCGAGCCATCAGCCCGCAACACCCGGGACATTGGCGCAACAGCTGCTGTCCCTAGCGGACTCCAAGTAAAGTTCACCACTTGCCCAGCACATGGGTTGCCAAAGGAATCTGTAACTGTTACCAGGATCGTCGCCTGAGTAGGTGATCCACCTGTTACCCAAATGCTGGTTGGCGTAGCAGTGATAGCCATGGAAGCGGCAGGCCCTGGCACAAGCCGCACTGCTGCTGCAGAGGTATTGTTCCCTGTATCGCTGTCCAATGCCGGGGAGTCAATCACTGCTGTATTGGTTACCACAACAAGGCCGCCGATATAGCCCCGCTGAGCAGTAATGGTAATTACACCGCTGGTTTGCGGTGGCATGCTGCCTACATGCCATACCCACACATTGTCGCTCGGGTTGCTCGGCGGGCCAACATTCGGCGATGACACCGAACTGACATAAGTCAGTGAGATAGGCAACGTATCCGTAATCCGCACACCCGCGGTCTGCACCTGGCTGAGGTTGGCATAGTGCAATGTAAAGGTCACCACCCCACCTGGTGGTAAATCCATCGGGTTAGCTGACTTGGTTATGGCTAAGTCAGTGTGTTCAAACCTAACTGTCGTCGTCCGCGTTACACGCTCCGTCAGGCTCAAATGCGGCACGCGGCTATCCACCGCCGTCGCCGTGATATAGGCAGTGGTGGATATCTGCGCCGATGTCAGCACCGCCGTGGCTACGCCGCCCACAGTTGTCGTACCAGAACGGAAAGCATCCAGATAAACCCTGCCCGTAACGCAATGCACTTGAATCGTATGAAGAGCCGATGGGTCAAGCCCCGTGACCACTACACTTTCCCGTTGCCATTCTACAGACCCGGCATTCATCGCGATCGTGGTGTGCGGAACGCCATCCACCAACACTTGTGCAGAACCACCTGCGGGCCCACGCCGGTAAATCACCGAAACCGCGCTGCCCATAAACGACCACGAAGCCGATGCTCCTGGGGTATTCGTCTCCAGATAAGCACCACCGCTAGCACTGGCGTGTGACTGTATTGTCCAGCCAGGAGAGGTAGTAACCTCTGCCGACTCCGCCTCCACATAGCGGTATGGCAGCGAGCCATGGCTTGTCACAAACCCCACCATCGTGCCATCATAAGCTAGGTTCTGGCAATCATCGTATACCGTCGCCCTGAGCGTAGCGGTGGACACGCCATCCGCAGCAATCGCTGACGGCAAAGGAACCAAATCCATACTGGTTCTCGGTATACCGGGCATAATTTCCACGGGGATTGCTTGTGCCCTTGTTCCTGCTGTAACCGTTACCAAGACCGTACCAGCGACATTACCCGAGTTGAGCACTGTGAGGTGATAACCATTGGCATCGAGCACACCTGTGGTCCATGCTAGACTGGCACCCATCCCTGGCGTCAGGGTATAGGTAACCGGCTGGCCGACACAGGGATTGCCAAATTGGTCAGTAATTGTTACCTCGATCGTGGATGCCACCGGATAACCCGGATACGCGCAAGCCAGCGACCATATGCTCGGAGGTGTAGCGCTCATGGTAATGGTATAAGGCGCACCAGCGATGAAATCCACCCAAGTGGATGCTGTCCCTGCTGAAGGTGTTGTGGCGGTGATATACGAGCGCCCCGCTACCGTGCTCGATTGCAGGACAACAGTCGCCTCACCGTTAAAAGTCGAGCGCACCACAGGAGGCGTACCCAGAGAGCCCATACTGCTCGTGAACGTAATCAACGTCCCATTCAAAACGTTGTACGGAGGAATACACGTCGCACAGCGCATGGTGGCAGTGATGTTCGCGGTGGACATGCCATCAGCGACGATGGCCGTTGGTGCACGTGCCAAGGTCAGTACAATGGGCGGTGTATAGTCCACGTTGGCACCAAGGCCGGTGAAGATGTCATAGCCCGTAGCGGCCGCATTGGTGCTCGTCCGAGGCGAATTGCGTCCCCACCAGTTGCCTTCAGCATCAGCGGCAGCCGTTGTTACGTTATTGTATATGCCAAACCTGCCGTTATAGTAGATGCTATTGCCATGGATTTCTGCCGGCCCGCCAGTCGTGTACCCATTGGCTGACAACCAAATACCATGATTCACATTGTTGCGGATCAAGTTGTTCTCAATGATTGGCCGCACATTGCCGCCATCCAAGCCCACGCCCGCCGTATCTGCTAACGTGCCTCCACCATTCTGCACTGCGGTGATGGTATTGCCCTCTACACGCGTATCTGTGGTGCCATAAAGGGCAATGCCGCCCAAGTCAAATCCCCCACCGGTGCCACGATTGGTGTTGGAGACGGTATTGCTCAGAACCCGCGTGTTCACCATGCCCACGCCAATGCGGATGCCATCCCAATCCACGTTGTAGATGTTATTCAGCGCAGCTATATTATTGCCACCCGTCGCTGCTGCACTGAACAGGCGCAAGCCAAAGCCAGCATTCTCATAGATATGGTTGTTGCGAATTTGATTATTGTTGCCAGTGTTCAGATCAAAACCAAACCCATTGTTGTGATGCAAGGCATTGTCTGCAAAGTATCCATCGTGGACATAGGTTGCTGTGATGGCACCAGTAGCACAGCCCGTGATGACATTCCCTGTAACTGTAATGCCCTGGATGGGATTAGCACTCCGACCAGCTAAATGGATGCCATAGGCAAAGTTGCGGATAGCAAAGCCTTCGATAGTCGTGCCATCTCCGAGGTGATTGACAAAAATGCCATTGCCGGTACCAGTGCCAACCAAGGCGGTGGTGCCACCGCTCCCCGCACCGTCCAAGTACACAGGCTTGCTTACTGAAACAGAACCCGTATACGTGCCATCCGCTACGTGCACTGTGCCCCCACTCGCGACGGCTGTAATACCATCCGGGATGTTATCAAAAGCATCAAAACCCCACTGATGCCCGTCATTTGCACACGTGCTGCAATAGTCGTCATCCACCCAGACTTCAGCGGGAGCAAGGAACTCTACCATTACCGTGCGCGTCGGGAAAGAGCTGGCAAGCCTGACAATACCTGGGAGATCAATCCCAGTAGCCCAGACGGTAGCCACAGCAGGCGGCAATGGTGCAGAAGTGAGCCGGGCAGTTGCCTGCCCATTCACCGTTGCCACGCCGGAACGGAATGCATCCAACCGAATGGTGCCTGACTGCTGTATTACCTCTATCTCATGCAGAGCGGATGGGTTCAGGTTAGCTGCCACCACCTGCTCGACCCACGCAGCGCTGCCACTGGTATCAATGGTCATGACTACAGCGCCGTCAATGCGCACCAACATAGTCCCCCCAGCGCCAAAACGTCGGTAAATGAGGGATACAGCCTCACCTCTGAAGCTCCACCGCACCGAAGCACCGCTCGTGTTGGTCTGAATATATTGTCCCCCGCTAGCAGTTGGATCCGCTACCGTTGACCATCCCGCAGACTGGATTACGCTCGCGGATTCAGCCTCCACGTATCCATGCAGCAGGGAACCAGCCGTAGTCGTGAATCCCACCATCGTACCATTGGGCACTAGATTGCCATACTGATCCTTGACCGTAGCAGTAATCAGTGAAGTAGCCACGCCATTGGCTGGTATCGCGCTCGGATTGGCGAGCAAAGAAGTAATGGTAAAGGGAGGTCCTGCCGTAATCTCCACCAGATCAAACCCTTGGACAGAACCCCTGTACGCCCGAACTGTTGCCACTCCAGGAACGGTCCCAGCATACAAAGTGCTGTTCACCACTCCGCTGGGATCTGTACTACCGGATGTCGGCAAAACGCTGCCCAGTGAAGTATCAAAGTAGATGACAGTACCAGGCAGTACAGGGTTGCCATACATATCCCTGACAATGGCCGTAATCGCTGCGGTGCCCCCAACAGTAATACGGTTCGGGTATGCCGTTACATCAATCGAAGTCGGACCCAGCGGCAAAATGGTTACTGTGGTTGTCACCACACCGCCGTTGGGCACGGTGCCGGTGATGACCGCCGTACCGGCAACGGTGCCCGGTGTGAATAGCACAGTTACTTGACCACCATTGATTGTGTCAGTAACCATGGAACGTGGCGGGTCACCCAAAAGACCCAGACTGGAGGTAAAGGTAATCGGCGTATTGTCGAGGATAAAGCAACTCCCGCCAGACCCAGTCGCTGTGATCACGATGGCGCTGCTACCTGCATCAACTGTTGGCTGCGATGGCGTCAAAGCCACCGTAATCCAAGGAGTATAGTCCACATTCGTCGGCGGCCGGTAGATATCTCGCGGGGCTGACGTTCCTGTGGTGGGTGTGTTGCGCCCCCACCAGTTACCCTCCGCGTTGACTGTGGTTACTTGTGTATTCCTCAGCCCGAAGCGGAGGTTCCCATAAATATGGTTGCAGTTGATCACCGGCGGCGAACCAGCGTTAAAGCTCCACAACAGGACGCCATCGTTGCTGTTGTACAAAATACGGTTGTAGCGGATAGTTGCATCCGCATCGCTCCCTCCAACCCAGATGCCGGCAGTGTCGGTGCTTCCACCTGCATCGCGCACATCAGAGACGTCGTTGTACTCAACAGTTGTATTCGTCGTGTTATACAGGACGATGCCGCCCTCGTTGAAACCAGCCGGGCTGTTTACCCGGTTGGTTGTGCGCACAGTGTTGCGCAACACCAAGGTGTTGGTACAACTATCCCCCACAACGATACCGTTCCAATCCACATCACGTATCTGGTTGTACGATATCTCCGTGCCCAGCGCGTTCCGGATACGCAAACCGAAGCCAGCGATGTTGTCAATTTGGTTGTTCACAATCCTGTTGGGATCGCCGACATACAGGTCGAGGCCAAATCCGCCATTGTTGGAAAACACGTTATCAGCAAAGTAGCCATTATTGACGTATGTGGCAGTGACAGCCCCTGTTGCGCATCCCGTAATGACATTATTCGCAAAGGAAATCCCATCAATGCGGTTGGCGCTTCGTCCGTCCAAATGCACGCCATAACCAAAATTACGGATAGTAAAGCCCTCGATGGTCACACCATCCGCAAAACGCTCCACCTGAATGCCGTTGCCAGCGCCAGAGCCTACGATGAAAGTGTTGGCGCTCCCATCTCCAAGCAGGTTCAATGTCTTGGTGATGACCACTGAGGAGGCATAAGTGCCTGTCAGCACTTGTACCGTGCCCCCTTCTTTCACCGCAGCAACGCCCTTAGGAATCGTGTCAAAGGCATCAGAGCCTATATATGCTTTGCCGCTTCCATGTTCAGGAGGTAGAGTAACCTCAGTACCGTCAGGCAAGCCAGCCCAGTCGTCATTCACCCATACTACGTCAGCCTGAGTGAAAGTAACGACGGTAGTCACAACCATATTGGGCAAAACAGGATGCTCAAGACGCGATGTAGCATAAACTGTGCTCGTGTAGACCTGAGGACCCAGTATCACCAGTACCGGGGCACGCAGAATAGCTCGCGCCACCCCTCCATTGCTGACAGTACCAGACCGGAAAGCATCCAGCCGAATCTGCCCAGATTGGCAAGTAACTTCAATTTGATGGGTGATAGCCGGGTTCAATCCCGTGGCAATCACCTGCTCCATCCATGCCGCGCTGCCATTCGTATCAATGACCACAGGCGTACCACCATCCACGCGCACGCGCATCACACCACCCCCAGAGAACCGGCGGTAAATCAGGGATACAGCTTCGCCTCTAAAGAGCCAATAGGCATTAGCACCCGCCGTGCTGGTGCGGATATAGGCACCACCACTGGCGCTGCCATCAAGCACCGGTGTCCACCCTGTAGAAGTAACTACAGCCGCGGATTCCGCTTCTGCATACTCCTGATTTAAGATCGTGCCAAGCGTGGCTGTAAAAGCCACCATCGTGCCATCTGGCACAGGATAAGCAAGGCAATCTCGTAAGGTTACCGTGATGGCCGAGGTAGCCACACCGTTCGCAAGCAGTGTCGAGGGATTAGCTAGGATACCCATGACCGAAGGCGGACCTGCCGTAACTGTAATGCGGGTTGCCGTGGTCAGTGTCGTCCCAGCTGTGGCCGTTACTACAGCCGTTCCAAGCGATATACCCGCAGTAAACGTCGTAACCGCAGTGCCGGTGACCGATGTAGTCACTGAAACTGGGAAAACGCTGCCCAGGACATTGCTGGTAAAGGTTACGGGTATCCCCGGTACTGGATTGCCATACACATCTCGAACGGTAGCGGTAATTACAGCCCGATTTCTGGCGCTGTCGCAGCTATTCGCGACCGTGTCCGGTACCGCAACAAGGGACAAACTTGTGGGATTTCCAGCGGTCAGAGTCACGGTAACAATCTGCCCTTCAATCCCTGGTTCAGCTGTACCGGTAATTGTCGCTACACCGGCCAGCGTCCCTGCGGTCAATACTATGTTTGCTCTGCCACCACCGAAGGCAGCAAAAGCAGGAGCGATACTGGTGTTCAAATCGCTGGTAAAGGTAATCCAGGTACCGTCTAAGATGTGATAGCCCCCGCCGCTGGCAGTAGCTGTGATGGTAGAAGTCGCTACGCCATTTGCCGGAATCGAAACAGGCGCTGCGGTCAGGGTAAGCGAGATAGGTGGCGAATAATAGGCGCTTGCCGCAGTGCGGATATCGGCAGGAGTGCTTGGGCCAAAGGTTGGGGCATTGCGTCCCCACCAGTTGCCTTCGGCGTGCACGCGCGTAGCGAGCTGATTGTTCAAGCCAAAGAGGCTGTTGCCATAGATGCTGTTGCCATGGATAACAGGGAGACCGGTACAAGCCGTGATATAGATGCCATGCCCTATACCACCCTGTACCAAGTTGCTCTCAATCGTGATCGGCGCGGTATTGTTCAACAGGTAGATGCCAGCGGCATCAGTGCGATTGCCCAGGGCATTGGAAGCACTAGAAATGCGGTTGTTACGGACCTCACTGTCCGCAGTAATGCCCATCAAGACAATCCCACCTCGGTTATGATAGTGATCCGGAGGGGTGCCTGCTGCATTCAGCCAAGCCTGGTTCGTGTTAGCAATCGTATTGGCTGCTACGTACACATCCGACGCTACGGTCCCGCTTACAAGCACACCATCCCACCACAAATCGTGGAGGTTATTGCCATAGACGCCGTTGCGTTGCGTTTGGCCAGCCAATTCAATGCCTACATTCTGATTATTGTTGATATCATTGTTGTCTATGGAGTTATCATTTCCTGTATTCAGCTTGACCCCAACACCTAGGTTCTGGGAAATAGTGTTGTAGCAGATCGTGTTCCCGTGGGAATTTTCCAGGTAAATGCCGTGATTGCCCAGGGTGATGTCATTGCTGCAAATGGTACTGGTGTACACATAGCTGCCCCATATCGCATAAGAACGGTTGCTTTCGAACGAGTTGTAGATAATCGTGGCATTATAGACCTGGGGGCCAAGGCCAGGGCCTGTGCCTCTCAAATATATACCCGTGTCAAAATCCCTAATGGTGATGCCCTGAATCGTTACATCATCGGCACGGTTAATATAAAAGCCACGGGTGCCGGGAGTTCCAGTGCCAACAACAAACACAACCCCACTACCAATCCCTTGCACATTGACCGGTTTCGCGATCGCTACACTCTCAGTGTAGGTTCCAGCCAAGACGTGGACAATTCCACCGCTCATGACTCTGTCAATACCGCTTTGGATGGTATTGAATGCGTCGTAATTCCACGTGTGCCCATCATTGTAACAGGTGCTACAATAGTCGTCATCTACCCATACTTCGCTAGGACCGGGGAAAGAAACCGTAGTCGTGCCATAAGGCCAGCCACGAGCAGAGCCAATCAGGCCAATCCCAATAGCCGTTGCACGTACTATCGCTGTGCCAGGGACTGCTGGCTGAAGAAGAGTGGCTGTAGCCACTCCATTTGTGGTTACAGTGCCAGAACGAAGGGCATCCAACCAAATGCGCCCTCCGCCGGCATGACGGATACGCAATATGTGCGTCCCAGGGCTAAGGGAATGCGTTAATTGACGTTCGACTTGCCATTGTAAAGATGTACTGGCAAAACTCACCGTGGCTAGGTAGATGCCATCCACGCTGACATCAGCCATACCACCGCCTACATTCGTAGCATAGACAAAGGAAACTGCCTGACCGTAGAAATTCCAAGAGATCTCATCACCAGGAGTATCAGAGTAGATATACGCACCGCCACTTGCCGAGGCATCCACAACGGTGTTCCAGGAGCCTAATTTTGTGACGGAGGCACTCTCTACCTCGGTATACTTATACGGTAAAGTGCCATAAGTAGTTGTAAGCCCGACCATCGTGCCATCAGCAACCTTGTTGCCAACATAATCCGTAACCGTTACCATGATTTGCGAGGTCGAGATGCCATCTAATGGCACTTCAGTAGGGTTAGCAGTAACAGTCAAGGTATATGGCGGACCGGGCCGGTCAGGGGCAAGGAGCCAACGCACCGCATCGGCGCAGGTGTCACCAAGGCTGGAGGTGTTCAGTTCGACATACTCCCCGTTGGCAGCGGCAGTGCCCGCGCGGAATGGATAATAGCCCAGAGAGTACCAACCCGAGGGAGAAAAATCGGGCACCGTGTCGCCATTCGCATCCTTGGTCTGATCTACGGCAACAGTAGCACTGCCCCCGTAGTAGTGAATGGTATACGGAACTGCCACCGGGCGAGCGGCATGGACACTCCAATGCGCCTGCACTTCATACACGCCATCCTGAGGTAGCGGGCTAGCCAAGCACGGCGAGAAAGTGGCAGTGCCTGTCAAATAATCCGTGGTCTCGTACCTGTAACTTCCGCTGTATCCACCTCCCCCGCTGGCAGTTTGCCACTGGTCTGGGGGGTAATCGCTGTAACAAACAGAAGTATTATCAATCACCACAGGAGGTACAGCAGGTGTAACAGTAGGAGTGGGAGTCGGAGTAGCAGTTCTGGTCGGAGTAGCCGTTTGGGTTGGCGTGGGTCCTGGGGGCGTTGTCTGCGTGGGTGTAGGAGTAGGCGTTGGTCCTGAAGACCAGTAAATGACCAATTGAGGCCTGCGATCTGCGTCAGGCCATTCAGAACTGGCATAGTAATAGATCACAACAGGAGTGGGAGAAAGGAGGAGAAAACCCTTGTTCGACGATGGATTAGAAACCCAATTCTGGACAATGGAAGTCACATCAAAGCGATGGAATTCCCGGTAAGTAGAAACGGTAGTAACAGAAGCAGGCGTGGGAAAGCGGTCCGTAACCGGGTCATCGCAGCCTTCAATGCCCCAAAGATCAGTGGCAGTTGCCCTCTGCCAAGTTGCTCCTAGCTCTGTCCATGGGCGTTTCACCTGGTAGACCTCGATATCCAGGCTACCAACCTGGTTCCGATCATAGCAATAAAGGATGAGCTCAGCGCTATTGACAATCGCACCAGTGGGTATACTGCCAGGGGTTAAATCAAAATAGAGCAGCGATCGCCAGTATCTAGACTGCCCAATGACCAATCGCCCCTCTGTGCCACCATTGTTTGTTGGGTTCCACCGCACTATGTACGTATCGCTGGTGCCCGTATACCCTGCCGTAGGATACACGCCTTGTTGAAAGATGGTCGTCGTCTGTGCGGCATGGGCATCTGGAGCATAACCAATAGAGCTACCCATTGGGTCTTCGACAGCGGCCGCCATCAATCGGAGGACAAGCGCGGGACCTGCAAAAAGCACAGCAAAGGAAAGCGCAAAAACGATCAACGATACGATGACGCTGCGTGAAGTGGCAGCGGTAGCGTATTGCTTGTGAGCTGAGGATAATGAGGATGTCTGCAGGCGCCCAGGGGAATATTCAAGGGTCGTCTCTTCCATAGGATATGCCTCCCTGTAGGTCATGGTGACTTCCTTCGCTTGCCAGATTTATTTCGCACCTAATTAAACAACATTATATATTGCATCGTCTGACCTTGTCAAAAGCAAGTAGTGCGCAAAAGTAACATCGCAGCACATTGACAACGCTATAAAAGTATTGAAAATCTTGTCACCCTGAGCGAAGCGAAGGGTCTAGCGTAACTTTAGCCGTATTTCCTCGAGTACTGCGAGATGCTTCACTTCGTTCAGCATGACATTGGAAGGGCTTTTTCAACACCCTCATAATGGGGGTTATATGGCTGTGACTCAGACGCAAAACATAGCCTTTGCTCGCAGAGCACGAGCAATAGGTATCCCCCCTTTTCTACATGACGTAGCAATGGCTGAAAAGATACGCCAGCAATCGCAGCCACGGCACTACAACAAGGTGTTCCTTGAGATCAACCCATCTCCTTTTTCTGTTCATGCCCACTCTTTGTATAATATGACCAGGCCCATGCATATCCATACATCGGTAGACAAAGGCATTGCCCCTCAAACATGGAACGAGTTCGTCAAGCGCGCGCCAACAAGCCATTTGCTGCAGTCTTGGACATGGGGCGATTTCAAAGCCCTTTTTGGATGGCGACCGTTGCGCATCGCTGTCGTCGAAGGAGATCACATACTGACTGCAGCACAAGTTTTGTTCCGCCCACTGCCCATTGGTTCGCTGACCACTGCCTATATCCCAAAGGGCCCCCTGGTTAGCCCCTCTGCCCTGGACGAACCCGCCACTCAAGCCCTATTGTCCGCTCTACACACTGCATGCCGCCGTCAGCGGGCGGTCTTCCTCAAAATGGAACCTGATTGGGAAGAAGCGACATCCACACATGGCTGGCTCGAAGCACAAGGATTTGTTCCCAGCCAACAAACGGTTCAGCCCCGCCGTACTGTGCTCATTGATTTGACGCAAGATGAAGACGCAATACTCGCCCAGATGAAAGCCAAGACCCGCTACAACATCCGGCTCGCTCAACGTAAGGGAATCTCCGTGCGCATGGGAACTGTAGAAGACCTGCCCCTCTTCTACGAACTGCTGAAGATTACGGGGCAACGCGCCGGATTTGGCATCCACACGCAGAACTACTATACCCAAGCCTGGCAGCTCTTCTCCGCCCAAGAAGCCGTCGCATTGTTCCTAGCCCAATACGGAGCAAAAATTCTGGCAGCGATTATGGTGTTCACCTGGGGCAAAAAGGCTTGGTACATGTACGGCGCCTCTTCTGACGAAGAACGACAGCGTATGCCCACCTACCTCTTGCAGTGGGAAGCGATGCGCTGGGCTAAAGCCAAAGGCTGTGAAATCTATGACCTGTGGGGTATCCCTGACGTGGATGAAAGCGAAATTGGCCCCGATATTGCCTTGGCGGAAGAACAAGGTATATTGAGCACAGGCATGGGCGGGTTATACCGCTTCAAACGGGGATTTGGGGGCAGAGAAATACGCTATGTGGGCGCTTATGACTACATTTACAACAAGCCCCTCTACCACCTACTCACCACTTTGTGGAAATTCTGGAAGAAATAGCCAGACCTTGCTCTCTTTACAGCAAGAGGCGGGATGAAACCATCCCGCCTCTCTCACTACTATGCCCAATATCCCCTATTGCCCTTCCCCGGCGATAAACGCCTCCACCATCGCCTTGGCTTGGTCATCAGGGTACTGCACAGGCGGGGATTTCATAAAGTAGGCAGAAGGGCCAATCAATGTACCACTCAGTTTTCTGTCCAACGCCAATTTACAACAACGGATCGCGTCCACGACCACTCCCGCCGAATTGGGGGAATCCCATACTTCCAGCTTGCATTCCAGGTTCAACGGCACATTGCCAAAGGTAGTGCCCTCCATACGGATATAACACCACTTGCGGTCGGTCAGCCAGGGTACATAATCGCTAGGTCCTACATGGACATTGCCCGGGTCCAGTTCGTAATCCAACATACTGGTTACGGCGTTCGTCTTAGAAATCTTCTTCGATTCCAGGCGTTCCCGCTCCAGCATGTTGTAAAAGTCGGTGTTTCCACCAAAATTGAGCTGATAGGTGCGCTCCAACCGCACCCCCCGGTCGCGGAAAAGCGAAGTCAGGACGCGGTGAGTGATGGTAGCCCCAACCTGGGACTTGATGTCATCTCCAATCATAGGCAGCCCGCGTTCTTGAAAGCGCCGCTGCCAATACTCCTCACGGGCAATAAAGACTGGGATGCAGTTCACAAAACCACAGCCGGCATCGAGGATCTGCTCCACATACCACTTAGTAGCCATCTCGCTGCCTACAGGCAAGTAATTGACCACCACGTCTGTCCCTGTATCCTTGAGAATGCCCACTACATCCGCAGTTGAACCAGGCGCCTTCTTGATAATCTCTTTGAGGTACTTGCCCAGTCCGTCATGCGTCATGCCACGCGAGACCGGGACGCCCAAGTAGGGCACGTCGCAGAATTTGTATGTGTTATTGGGTGCTGTGAAGATCGCCTCTGACAGATCCTTGCCCACTTTGTTCTGATCAATGTCAAAGGCAGCACTGAATTCAATATCCCCGATATGATACCCGCCCAAGCGGACATGCATCAAACCGGGAACGAATTCATCATCCGGAGCATCTTTGTAAAAATGCACCCCCTGCACCAGAGATGAGGCACAATTGCCCACGCCAATGATTGCTACCCTGATTTTAGCCAATGTTTTCACACTCCTTTCTGCAATTTGAGATCATCGCACAGTACAAAACACCCAAAAGCAACTCAGGATTCGCGCACACAGCGCATTAGTGTACTGAATTCAATCGGAATCACAAAACGGCTGGAGGACTTGCTAGCAGAGGCACCAGAACAGGGAAACCCTTCTCGGCACCTCAACGCTAGCGAAGCGAGGGAGGACGCACATACCGGATAGCCTTTCCATCTCACGAGGAATTAGGCAGACACCGATAAGTTCTTACGCTAACCGCTCCAGCGCAGCCTTGAGTTCCTGCAGGAATTTGGCCACCGCCACGCCATCGAGGATACGATGGTCTGCAGAAACAGTGAGGGTCATAATCGGACGGATGTAGATTCCGTCGTCAATGACTACCGGCCGTTTTACAATTGCCCCTACCGCGAGGATAGCCGCTTCAGGTGGGTTAATCACCGCACGGAAGTATGGTATGTCAAACATACCCAGATTCGTGATGGTAAAAGTGCCCCCGGTGACATCATCCAGAGTAAGTTTGCCTGCCCGCGCTCGTTTGGTCAGTTCCTTGAGTTCCGTATCAATATCAGCAAGGAGTTTGGTGTCTGCCCTCTTGATGACAGGGACAATTAAACCTTCGTCCGTTGCCACTGCGACGCCAATATTGATGTCATCTAACAGCACAATTTGATCGCCACGCAGCGTTGAGTTCAGCAAAGGATGCTTGCGCAGCACACGGGCTACCACATGAACCAGCAATGCCGTGTAGGAAGCATCATGGCGGGCTTTTTCCGCCGCGCTCATATCCACTTCGATTGACAGTGCGATATGTGGTGCCTCGCGTACGCTTTGCTGCATGCGCTCGGCGATAATCCGCCGTCGGCCAACAAGAGGGATCGTCTTCGCTTCCCGTACTGGCGGTGCTGTTGGCGGTGCCGCAGCGCGTTCCATGGCTTTCAATACATCGTCCTTAGTGATCGTGCCTCCTGGTCCCTGGCCTGTGATCTGGGTGAGGTCTACACCATGTTCTCTAGCCAACCGACGCGCTACAGGAGTGGCTTTCACTTTCCCGGTCTCCGGTGCAATGGCAACCGTAGTGGCCACCGGGGTAGGCTCACGCCTCTCTACGGAAACCCCTCCTTCCATTGCCGGCGTAGGAGTTACCTTCTCCTCTACCATTTCTTCGCCCGGTTCCACAATGTAGGCAATCACTTGCGTAACAGGGACGATATCATTGGGAAAAGCCTTAATTCCTTTCAGTACCCCAGAGGCAGGCGCTTCGACCTCCAAGTTAACCTTATCGGTCATCACTTCCAAAAGCGGTTCACCTTTTTTGACATAGTCTCCTTCTTGGTAGAACCACCGAATGACCGTGCCTGTTTCTTGTGTCATGCCCGTCTTGGGCATAATAACCGGCGTAGCCAATGCGTCCCTCCTCGTCTGATTAACGAAATTCCTCAACCCCATCTATTTGTAAGCCATTAACTCACGCACTGCGGCAATGATGTTTTCTTCCTGCGGCACCGCATGGTACTCCAGCGTACGATTGTAAGGGATGGGAATATCCAACCCAGCCAACCGCCGAATAGGGGCATTGAGGTACATAAAAGCAGGCCCCTCGCTGATCATAGCAGCAATCTCAGCCCCAAACCCACAGGTTTTATATGCCTCGTGCACAATGAGCACGCGTCCGGTTTTGATCACTGATTTGGTGATCGTCTCTGCATCATAGGGTTTCAATGTACGGGGATCTACTACTTCAACCTCTATCCCCTCCTGTGCTAGCTTCGCAGCAGCAGCCAGAGAACGCATCACCATGACCCCTGTGGCAATAATCGTGACGTCCCGCCCGGCGCGTTTCACTTCAGCCACGCTCAGCGGCACAGTGTAAGGCTCTTCGGGCACCGGTCCCTTGGTACGATAGAGTAGCTTCTGCTCGACAAAGATCACCGGATTATCATCCCGGATAGCAGAGATGAGCAACCCCTTGGCATCATAAGGCGTGCTGGGCATCACCACCTTGAGTCCAGGGACGTGCACAAACCACGCTTCCAGGCTTTGGGAGTGTTGTGCCGCAGCGCCAGTGCCCGATCCTGCTGGCGTGCGCAGGACCATGGGCACTTTGGCTTTGCCCCCAAACATATAGCGCGTCTTGGCTGCTTGATTGACCAACTGCTCCATGGCTAGAGTAGTGAAATCCATAAACATGATTTCCGAAACTGGCCGCATACCCGTCAAGGCTGCACCGGCAGCAGCCCCTGCGATGACACCCTCCGAAATCGGCGTATCGCGCACACGTTCGGGACCAAATTCTTCTAGTAAGCCAAGCGTGACACCGAACGCACCCCCATAGACGCCAATGTCTTCGCCCATGAGGAAAACATGCGGGTCCCGCTGCATCTCTTGGCGCAGTGCTTCGCGTATTGCTTCGGCGTAGGTGATTTCACGCATCAGGCGTACACCCCCTCACTGATTTCTTCCACTCG
>Ga0315298_1005098_pt1 | contig 18995 bp, 15 predicted proteins | sample WHS_1_MG_FD_203077 | JGI IMG/M metagenome (GOLD analysis project Ga0315298, IMG submission 203077) | Extremophilic microbial mat communities from Washburn Hot Springs, YNP, Wyoming, USA - WHS_1_MG | ecosystem: Environmental > Aquatic > Thermal springs > Hot (42-90C) | place: USA: Wyoming...
TGATGGGGACTCTGTCATCATATCTACTGCAGATTGAGTCTTTGGAAAAGCAATTACTTCTCTTATACTTTTAAGATTACCAAGTAACATTACTAACCTATCAAGACCAAGAGCTATACCACCATGCGGAGGTGTTCCATATTCCATTGCATTAAGAAAAAATCCAAAGTTATCTTTAGCCTTATTTAAATCAACTTTTAATAATTTAAATATTTTTGTTTGAAGGTCTATATCATTTATTCTAATTGAACCACCACCTAATTCAGTTCCATTTAAAATAATATCATAAGAAATTGAATTTACTTTTAAAGGATCTGAATCAAGATAATTAATTGTTTTACTATCAGGCATAGTAAATGGATGATGAACAGATTTAAGTTTATTTTCTTTTTCATCAAACTCAAATAATGGGAATTCATAAATCCAAGCAAATTTATATTCATTTTTATTAATTAAATTTAGCTTTTGAGCAATTTGATTTCTAATAACTCCTAAAGCAGTGCAAGCATTTATAAATTTATCAGAAACAATAAGTAAAAGATCATTTGCTTTAAGATCTAATTTTTTAAATAATTGCATTTTTTCATTTTCGTTTAAAAATTTTGCTATTGGAGATTGCATTTGTAAATTCTCATCAATTTTTATCCAAAGAAGGCCTCCAGCTCCATTAGCTTTTGCTAAAACAATGAAATCATCTAATTCTTTTCTACTAAAAGCATTTGAATTTTCTATTTTTATGCACTTTATCACACCATTATTAGCTAATGTATCTTTAAAAATTTTAACTTCAGAATCTTTAAAAATTTCTGAAATATCATTAATTTTTAAATCAAACCTTAAATCAGGTTTATCAGAACCATAATTAGACATTGATTCAAACCAAGTAATTTTTTCGATCGGTAAATTAATATCGATATTTAAAACTTTATTAAAAATTTCTTTAATTAATCCCTCAATTATTGCCATTACATCTTCTTGTTTTACAAATGTCATTTCTAAATCAATTTGAGTAAATTCAGGTTGTCTATCAGCCCTTAAATCCTCATCTCTAAAGCATCTTGCAAGTTGGTATATCCTATCAAATCCTGAAAACATAAGAATTTGCTTAAATAGTTGAGGTGATTGAGGAAGAGCATAAAATTTATTTGGATTTAGTCTTGAAGGAACTAAAAAATCCCTTGCACCTTCAGGAGTGCTTTTAGCAAGAATAGGAGTTTCAATTTCAACAAAACCACAGGAATTTAAATAATTTCTTGTAATATGCATGATCTGGCTTTTTAAGCGAAGATTTTTTTGCATTTCATTAGTTCGCAAATCAATATATCTATATTTTAAACGAGTAAGCTCATCAACTTGATCTCTATTCTCCAACATAAATGGCAGTGTTTTTGATTTGCTTAAAATTTTTACTTCTTTTATAAATACTTCTATTTCCCCAGTTGTTATATCGGTATTTATAGTATCCTTAGTTCTTTCTTTAACTATGCCCTTAACTTGCAAAACAAATTCATTTCTTATATCTTTTGCAATTTCATAAGATTCCTCATTAAATAAAGGGTTAAAAACAATTTGAATAATACCTGAAAAATCTCGCAAATCGATAAAAATTAATTTACCATGGTCTCTTCTTTTAAAAACCCATCCACATAAAATTACTTCTTTTTGCGCATATTCTTTATTTAATGTTCCACATAAATTTGTTCTTAATCCTGTTTTGAAAACTGTATCAAAATCTGTCATTTCTTTTATTCTCCATACTATTTATTACAAATATTACTATATATTATTTAAATAATTTAAATAACTTGTTTTATCTTATTTTAAGTTTAATTTTTAATTTTATTTTTTTAACAAATTTAATAATTTATTTTTCTCATTTAACCAATCTATTTTTGTTTGAGTAAAATTATTTAAATCTTTTATTGTTATTAAATTGTTTTTAAATTCATCTTCCCCAATAATTATTATATGAGTATATCCATTTAATTTTGCATTTTTTATTTCTTTACTAATATTTTTAATATTAAAATTATTATCACAAATTATTTTATTTTTTCTTAAAAATTTTAAAATTTTAAAAACAAAAGAATTATAATCCTCTGACATGCTTATTAAATAAACACTTACTAAATTTTTTTCATCTTCATTAATATCTATACCAAGCTCTTTCATTAAAATCATTGTTCTTTCTAACCCAATTGCAAAACCTATAGAGCTTAGTTTTGGTCCTCCAAATTCTTCGATAAGATTATCATATCTTCCCCCTCCACCAAGTGCATTTTGAGCACTATCAATATCATTTGAGGTAATTTCAAAAATAGTTCTGGTATAATAATCAAATCCTCTTACCAAATTTTTATTATGAATATATTTAATATCTAAAGCATTTAAAAGATTAAATACTTCTGATAAATGATTTTGGCAGTCACCACATAAATAATCACTAATTTTTGGTGCATTATTTAATATATCTTTACATGATTGAACTTTACAATCAAAAACTCTTAAAGTATTTTTGCCATAACGATTTTTACAATCATCACATAGATTTTCATAATGGGGTTTTAAATATTCTTCAAGTAAATTAATATAAGTTTTCCTGCAATTAGAGCATCCTATACTATTTATGTTTAAAATAAGGTTTTTAAAACCAAGATTATTAAAAAGATCATGTAAAATCCAAATTACTTCTGCGTCAATTGCAGGACTTTCACTGCCAATTGCTTCAATTCCTATTTGTTTAAATTCTCTTAAACGTCCTTTTTGAGGTTTTTCATATCTAAACATATTACCAATATAAAATAATTTTAATGGCAAATTTTCACTGTAAAGTTTTCTTTCAACAACAGCTCTTACAACTGATGCCGTACCTTCAGGCCTTAATGTTAATGACCTACCTTTTTTATCTAAAAAAGTATACATTTCTTTTTTAACTATTTCTGAATTTTCCCCAATACCTCTAGAAAAAACTTCAGTATATTCAAAATGAGGGGTAATTATTTCAGAGTATTTATATAATTTAAAAAGTTCCTTTGAAGCATCAATTATAAAATTAATATACTTAACATCTTCTCCAAAATAATCATAAGTTCCTCTAGGTGAATTATAAATCAAGTTAATCCTTCCTTTTAATAAATCTTCTTAATAAAAAATCTTAATTTTTTAATATTAATAAATATTTTTTATATTTAAAATAATATGTAATTAAAATAAATTATATTAATTTTCTTTATGTTATTTTAATTTAAAATTTGTAAATAATAATTATTTTTTAATTCTTCTTCTATAGTGCTTTCTGGACCATGACCAGGAAGTATTATTAATTTCTTATCTAAATTTTTTATCTTTTTTAAAGAATTTTTCATTTCTTCATCACTTCCGCCAGGTAAATCAGTTCTTCCAATAGAATATTTAAATAAAACATCACCAGTAAAAACATAATTTTCAACTTTAATTAAAATGCTTCCTGGTGTATGACCTGGCATATTCATTATTTGTATGCCTTTATTTAAAAAATTATCTATATAATCGCCCTTTATAAGATTATAAGTACTTAATGATAAACCATTTGGGCTAAATTCTAAAGACAAATTTTTACGAGGATCTCTTATAATTTCTTGCTCTTTTTCATGAATATAAAAAGGTATTTTAAATTCCTTTATTAAATCATTTACTGCACCAATATGATCAAAATGACCATGAGTATTTAATATAAAATCTAATTTTATGTTTTTCTCTAATATATAATTTTTTATTTTATTAAATCCTGAACCAGGATCTATTAAAAAAAAATTATTTTTATAATGCACTAAATAACAATTTACATTTAAGAAACTTAACTCAATTTTTTGTATTTCAACCAACCCCACAAGTTATCCCTTCGGTAATACTCTATAAACATCATAAACAGAATCAACATTTCTTAAATTATTTATAACATCTTTTAAGATGTATTTATTTGAAACTTCTATTACAAATCTAAATTTTGCAAACCCATTTTTCTTTTGAGCTCCACCAGTTGCTGATATAATGTTTAAATCATATTCACTAATGATATTTGTAATATCTTTTAATAATTTTGTTCTATCTAATGCTTCTATTTGAATTTCTACATTAAACTTTAATGGAGCATTTTTATCCCAGCTAACTTCGATTATTCTTGATGGTTCATTTTTTAACAAATTTTTAACATTTATGCAATCTTCTCTATGAATTGATATTCCTCTTCCTCTTGTAATATAGCCAATAATTTTATCTCCAGGCACAGGATTACAACATTTAGCCATAAAAACTAAAACCCCATCTTCCATCCCTTTAACTTTAATACCAGTACTTGGCTTTCTTGTTTGTTCTTTCTGGTGAATATCATCAAGAGTCATCTCCTTAAGTTGGGTATCTTGCTGGTTTAATTTTTTTAAAACTTTAGTAAAAACCTGATGAGCTGATATCTTATGGGTTCCAATATTTCTAAATAATGTTTCAGCTTTATCAAAATTCATATCTTTTGCAACACTTTCAAAGATATCAAGACTCACCGTTTTAAATGAAAGGCCATTTTTTCTTAATATTTTTAACATTATTTCCTTACCAGCATTTAAAGATTCTTGCTTTTCTTCTCTACTAAACCATTGTTTTATTTTATTTATTGCTTTTGCAGTTTTTACAATATTTAACCAATCTCTACTAGGACCTTTTGGAGTTTTAGAAACAATTATCTCTACAATATCTCCATTTTCTAGTTCTGTTTCAATTGGAACCATTTGGCCATTTATTTTTGCTCCAATGCAATTTTGACCAATATCAGTATGGATGGCATAAGCAAAGTCAATTACCGTAGATTTCTTAGGAAGATTAATAACTTTACCTTTAGGAGTAAAAACAAAAACCTCATCTTCAAACAAATCAAGTTTTAAGGATTCCATGTAATCTTGAGGACTTTTTAATTCTTTTTGCCAATCTAGAAGTTGCCTTATCCATGCTATTCTTTTATCAAATTCGTCTAATTTAACATCTCCTTCTTTATACTTATAATGTGCAGCTATTCCATATTCTGCTACTTTATGCATTTCAAAAGTTCTAATTTGAATTTCAAAAGGGATTCCCTTTTTACCAATAACGGTTGTATGAAGAGATTGGTACATGTTAAATTTAGGATTGGCAATATAATCTTTAAATCTACCAGGAACAGGTTTCCAGATAGAATGAATAATTCCTAATACTCCATAGCAATTTTTAACATCATTTACTATTATTCTAATTGCAATCAAATCGTAAATATTATCAAACGTCTTATTTTGCGTAGTTATTTTGTTGTAAATACTATAATAATTTTTTGCTCTTCCACTTATTTCTGCAATAATACCAACTTCATTTAATTTTTCTTTAATTACTTGAATTGCCTCATCTATTAATTGCCTTCGCTCCTCAACTTTTTCATTTAACATTTTTTTTATTTTTTCATACTGTCTTGGATAAAGATATTTGAAACTTAAATCTTCAAGTTCAGATTTAACTTGAAAAATTCCAAGCCTATGAGCAATAGGAGCGTAAACTTCAAGGGTCTCCATAGATTTTAGTTGCATTTTCTCTTTGCTTAAAGAAGATAATGTCCTCATGTTATGAAGCCTATCAGCTAATTTTACAATTATTATTCTAATATCTTCGGACATTGCGATAATCATCTTTCTTAAATTTTCTACTTGCCTTTCTTCCTTAGTATGAAAGATAATTTTTTCAAGTTTAGTTACTCCATTAATAATTTTAGCTATCTCTTCTCCAAATTCTTCTTTAACCTTTTCAAGTGTAAATTCAGTATCTTCAACTAAATCATGTAATATTGCAGCAATTATAGAAGATGTATCTAGTTCGATTTGAGCAAGAATTTTTGCAACTTCAATAGGGTGCATTATAAAAGGTTCACCAGATTTTCTAAATTGATTAGCATGATATTTTTTTGCAGTTAAAAATGCTTTATGGATTAATTTCTCATCAACTTTTGGATTATAAGATTTTATTAAATTTAATAATTCATCATAACTTTTATCAATATCATATTCTACTGTTTTATTTGCATCTTGTTCTTTATCAGAATTATTGGTAATCTCTTTTAATATAGATACCTCACCGTCTTGCAAGTTCTTTATGTGCTCTTCTTGCTCCAATTGCATAATATTATTATTTTTTATTTCTTCAATTTGTTTTATTTCTTGTTCAGAAACCATTTTTATTTTTATTTTTTATTATAATTTTAAATTATAAAATATTATTTTATTAAAATATTAATATATTAATGTCAATTGTTATTAAAAAATTATAAAAATTTAAAATAAAAATTTTAATCAATTTATTTTAAACTTATTTTATGCTTTTTATTTATTTATATTTAATATTAACAAAATAAATCTAAAATAACTAATTGTAAAGAATTGTAATCTTTATTATTGTTTTTATCATAAGTATTTTCTTCAATATTATAAATTATTGAAATTGGAGTTTCTTTAGAAATTTTCTTTAAATTTTGAGTTATTTCCTTACTAATATTAAAATAAATTGCTTTTTTATAAATTCCTTTATTTTTTAATTGTAAAACTACATGTTTTTCGTCTTTTAAAAAATTTATATCTTTAATAAAACAGTTTTTTGTTAAAAAAACTGGTTTAGTATTTCCAATTCCAAAAGGTTCTAATAATTTTAAATCTTTGCTAAAAGATGCTTTTATTTGATCAAATTCAATTTCAAGATCATAATAAAATTTTTTTTGAATTTTTACTTCTTTTAATTTTTCTTTTGCAAGTTTTATCATTTCTCTTTTAAATAATTCAAATTTTTGATTTAAATCTAATTTTTGTAGAGAATTTGACTTAATTAAAACGCCACAAGCCATTTTGTGACCGCCAAATTTATCTAAAAAATCTTTTAAAATTTGTAAATTTTCAAATAAATCAAATTCTTCAATACTCCTACCAGACCCTTTATAATTATCTTCATTTTCCTTAAATAAAATTACCGGGATATTAAATCTTTTAACTAAATCTGATGCTACTATACCAAGTAAACCTTCACTCCAGTTTTTTGATTTTTCAATAAATATTTTTTGATTTTTTTGTATATCTAAAAAATCATAATCTTTATTTGTTAATATTTCTTCTAATATTTTAGCTTGCTCATTTTTTCTTTTTTCATTTAATTCATTTATTTCATTTACAATTTTTTCAGCTTTTTGGCTATTGCTTATAAGTAATTCAAAACTTTTTTTAGCAATATTTAAATTGAAACTATTTTCTTTAGGTTCATTTTCTCCGTCTAAATTTATAACATTTTCAAATAAATCTAAATTTTGATTATTTTTTATTTCTTCTTCAACTCTTCCTGGCGCATTAATTCTTGGCGCAATAATAAATCCAATATCAAATGTATTAAAAAATTCACCACTTTCTTGTTTTAATGGTAAAACAGATTTAATTAAAGCTTTTAATCCATCATTTTTAGTATTTTTTAAAATTTTAAGACCTTTTTTAACAATAATTCTATTTTCATCAATTAAAGGCATTAAATCTGCAATAGTTGATATTGCAACAAGATCAAGTAAATTTGTTAAATAATTTTTTTCAAATTTTTCTTTTAATTCTTTATCTAATTTAGTAAGAGTAGCATGAATAAATTTAAAAGTTACTCCTGCACCACTTAAAAATTTAAATTCATATTTTGAATTAGAAAGTTGTGGATTTATGATTATATACTTATTTTTATTTTCATCTTCAATACTATGATAATTAGCTGCTACTTGATTTTCTTCATTTTTTAAAATTTTATGGTGATCGCAAACTATAACATCTATTTTTTCATTACTTTTAATAACAAAATCCTTAACTTCAGCACTATTAGTACCACAATCAACACAAATAACTAATGAAATTTCTGGATTTCTTTTCCTTAATTTTTTTATAAATTTAAGATTGATATCATAACCATCTTTAATTCTATCAGGAATATTATAAGTAGGCTCAAGTCCAATTTTTTTTAAAAAATTAAATAGCAGTACAGTGCTAATAACTCCATCTGCATCATAATCGCCATAAATTAAAATATTTTCTTTATTTCTTATTGCAAATAATATTCTTTGTACTGCTTCATCCATATTTGGTAACAAGAATGGGTCATAAAAATCAGTTCCTTGAGGATCTTTTAAAAAATAATTAATTTTATATATAGTATTAATTTCCCTATTTAAAAGAAGTTTTAAAAATAATTCAGAAAAATTAGAAATTAAATTAAAAAAATTTAAACCTTCTTGAGTTTTAAAAAAATTTTTTATTTTTTCTTCAGAATCATATCCACTATTTATTAATACTTTAATAAGAGTTTTGTTATTTTTTAGTACATTATTATTAGAAAAATTAGGTAGATTAAAATTAGTATTATATAAATCAGTAAAAAATGAGTTTAAATCATCTTTTTGCTCAATTGAAATCCAGTTTTCTGGTATTTCCCTTTCTAGCATATCTTGGCATTTTATTTTTATTTTAAGTTTTTTATTTATTTTTTGTATTTTGGAAATTTATTATTCCAAACAACTAAAAGAGGGCTTCCTATAAATAATGAAGAATAATTACCAGAAATAATTCCAACAAACAAACCAAAAGCAAAATCTTTTAATGTTTGATTGCCAATAATTAATAAAATTAATACTGGAAATAATGTTGTTGCAGTAGTTCCAAGTGATCTTGCTAAAGTTTTATTTTCTGAATAATTAACAATATCATAAAAACTATCTTTTTTTGTTAGCCTTATTTCTTCTCTAATCCTATCAAAAACAATTATAGTATCACTAAGAGAATAACCAAGGATTGTAAGAATAACGGCAATTGATGTTGAGTTAAATTCCCTATAGGTTATAGCATAAAAACCAAGCAATATAAGTAAATCATGAATTAGTTCAATAATTGCTACAACTGCAAATCTAACTTCAAATCTAATCCAAATATATATTAATATTCCTACAATACTTATTGCAACAGCAATTAAAGCATTTTTAATAATTTGACTTGAAAAGCCCGCTGCTACATTTCTATCTTGTATTAATGGCCTTACTATACCTATTTTTTGATCAAGATTATCAAGAATTTTTGTTTTTTCTTTATTATCAAGAGGAACTGTTCGAATAATGTATTGATCAGGCGCTGTACTTTGTAGAATAGCGCTTCCATAACCAATGTCTCCCATAACTTTTCTTAATTCTGTTACGGAAACATTTTGTTTAAATTTAATTTCCATTAAATTTCCGCCACGAAAATCTATTCCAAAATTAAAACCTCTTACAAAAATTAAAACTATACCAGCAATAATTATTATTGTGGAAACAAGAAACCAAATCCTTCTTTTACCAACAAAATCAAATTTATACAATGACCTATCTGTTATTATTTGCTGCTGTTGTTTTATCTGTTGCTTTTTTATTTTATCTTTTGCCAAACTACTGCTCCTTTTGACTTTGTGCTTTAGGATTTGAATTTTTTAAGATTTTTACTCCTATAAAACCAGGAGTTATTATTTTTGAATTAAGCATTAAAAATAATATTGCTCTTACCAATATAATTGAAGTAAACATACTTATAATTATACCTAATGCTAATGTTACAGCAAATCCTCTTATAGGACCTGTACCAAATCTATATAAGGCTGCTGCTGTAATTAAGGTAGTAACATTTGAATCGATAACAGCTTTTAATGCATTCTTAAACCCTTCTCTAAATGCAACAATTTTTGTTTTTCCTTTATACATTTCTTCTTTAATTCTTGCATAGATTAAAATATTTGCATCTACAGCAATACCAATAGTTAATATTAAACCAGCAATACTTGGAAGTGTAAGAGGAGTTTTAAGTGCAGATAAAATACCCCATAGTAATGCAACATAACTACAAAGACCGATAAAAGATATTAAACCTAAGCCTCTATACATAACAATCATAAATATTACAACTAATATAAAACCAATTATACCAGCAATTAAACTTTGCCTTAAAGAATCTTGCCCTAGTGTTGGACCTATTGTTCTTATTTCTTGTATTTCAAGATTTACTGGTAAAGCACCTGTTTGAAGTATAAGAGCAATGTCTTTAGCTTCTTCCAAACTTCCAATACCTTCAATTACACCATTATTTGATATTGTTGATTTAATTACAGGGGCTGATTTAACCTCCCCATCTAAAACTATTGCAAGCTGTTTACCAATATTTTCAGAAGTTATTTTTTCAAATTGTTTTGCTCCTTCAGAATTAAAACTAAATTCAACTACAACTCGTCCATTATTATCATAACCAGCTTTTGCACTAGCTAATTTATCACCAGTTAATAAAGTAGGTCCTAATTTATAAGTACGTGTTGTCTCATCATAACCTTCAACAATTTTAAATTCAAGTTGAGCAGTTTTTCCAATAACTTCTACAGCCTTATCAGGATTATCTACACCTGGAAGCTGAATAACAATATTATTATTAAAATCTTTAGTTACTAAAGGTTCAGAAATTCCAAGTTTATCAATTCTATTTAACATTATAAGCATTGCTTTATCTATAGCATCAGAGCTAACATTTCCAGAACTACTAGCTGAAGTAGTACTTGAAGATGTTTCTTTTTGCTGTATTTGAGTTGCTTTTAAGATAACTTGAGTTCCACCTTTAAGGTCTAATCCAAGTTTTATAGGATAAGTAAATATACTCCAAATTGCAAGCCCGATAATTATTACAAAAATTATTATTACTGTTATATTTACTTTATCTTGTTTCATATTGTTAAAATTTTAAGTTTGTTATTTTTAATATTTATTATTTTATGTATTTTTTACTATTTTTATCGTTTATTATTTTCTTTATTTTTTCTCTGAATCAGCTGATGAAGTTACATTTGGTAAAATTTTACGTGCAACTGCACTCTTTGAAATTTTGATATCAACACCACTTGAAATAGTAACTATTAAAGAATCACTCCCAACATCTTTAACCTTTCCAAAAATACCACCAACTGTAACTATTTCGTCTCCTCTTTGTATATTTCCAAGCAAATCTTGTTGTGCTTTAGATCTTTGTCTTTGAGGTCTAATTAACAAGAAATAAAAAGCTACAACCAATACAATAAGCCAAATCCAAGTACCATATTTTGCAAGAAATGATGGTTGCACTGGTGTTCCATCTGGATTTGTTGCCACTGTGGTACTTCCACCTGAAGCTGGTGTTAACATCTCACACCCAGAAGATATTAAAATAATTGTTAAAATTGAAATTACAACAAAAGAAATTAACAATATTTTACTTAATTTATTATTTTTGAAATTTTTCATTATACTCATTTTTATTATCCTCACTTTATGGTTTTAATATGATTGACAGTAAATTTTTTTGCAAATATAAACATTATTAACATTTTTTAATTTTTTGCAAATACTATTTAAATTTTTTTTAAACTATTTATCTTATAATTTTTATTATAAATTATATTTTATTTTAAAACTATTATAAATTTTATAAAACTTTATTAAAAAGTATTAGTTTTATAATTTTTTAAAAATTCATTTTTAAAATTTGTAAAATTATCTTCTTTTATTGCTTTTCTTGCATTATTTACTAAATTAAAAATAAAATTTAAGTTATGTATAGAAAGCAATATGCTTGATAAAATTTCTTTACTTTTATGTAAATGCTTAATATATGCTTTAGAATAATTTTTACAAGTATAACAACTGCAATCTTCATCAATTGGAGAAAAATCTTGAGTAAATTTTGCATTCCTTAAATTTATCTTACCAAATTTAGTAAACGCACTTCCCGTTCTAGAAATTCTTGTAGGAAGTACGCAATCAAACATATCAATTCCACAGCTAATGGCTTCGAGAATACCAATAGGATCTCCTAACCCCATTACATAAATTGGCTTTTTTTTATCAATAAAATCTACAGTATAATTAATCATTTCTATAGTTTGCTGCCTTTTTTCCCCAACACTTAACCCACCAATGGCAATACCAGAAAAATCCATTTCTGAAATTGCTTGAGCACTATATTTCCTTAAATTCTTATCAAACCCGCCTTGAACAATACCAAATAATTTTGAATTATGATTTTCATATTTTTTAAATTCATTAATTGAAATTCTTGCCCATTTTAAAGTTCTTTTGGCAGCATCTTCAATAACTTTTTTAGGTGCATCAAATGTGCTACATTCATCCAAAACCATCATAATATCTGAACCAATTTTAAGCTGCATTTTTATTACATTTTCTGGAGAAAAAAAATGAACTGAACCATCTATAATTGATTTAAACTCTACCCCATCTTCATAAATTTTTCTTATATTACTTAAGCTAAAAACTTGGAATCCACCACTATCTGTTAAAATACTATTTTTCCAATTTAAAAATTTATGTAACCCTCCTGCTTTTTCTATAATTTCTATTTTTGGTGAAAGATATAAATGATAAAGATTAGATAAAATTATATTGCAGCCCATCTCTTCAAGTTGCTCGTTTAATACAGCTTTTACTGTTGCCTTAGTTCCAACAGGCATAAAAACAGGAGTATTTATAACATTTCTTGAAGTTATAATTTGCCCAATTCTTGCTTTTGAACTACTATCATTTTTTATTATTTTAAAAAAATTCATATTTAACAAAATTAATAAAAATTATTTATAAGTTTATTTTTTATATTATATTTTTTATTTTTATTTTTTTTATATTTTCCCTCTTAATATTTGTGTTTATTTTATTAACATACAATCACCAAAACTAAAAAATCGATAATTATTTTTAATAGCAATATTGTAAGCATTTAAAATATTTTCTCTTCCAGCAAATGCACTTACTAAAACAATTAAAGTTGATTTTGGAAGATGAAAATTAGTTATTAACATATCAATAATTTTAAATTTATAACCAGGATAAATATATAAATCAGTTTTTCCTTTGCAACTTTTTAAATAACCATATTTGCTCATAATAGTTTCTAGCACTCTCGTTGTTGTTGTTCCAACAGAAATTACTTTTCCACCTAAGTTTTTAGCTTCAATAATTTTATTTACAGAACTTTTAGATATTGAAAACCTTTCAGTGTGTATTTTATGTTTTGTTATATCTTCCTCTGTAATTGGCTTAAAAGTATCAAGCCCTATTTCAAGATTTATTTTAGCAAAAAAAATGCCTTTATCTTTTAATTTCTTTATAAGTTCTTTAGTAAAATGTAATCCAGCTGTAGGAGCTGCAACAGAACCTTCTTTTTTTGCATAAACTGTTTGATAAAATGAATTGTCAATATTATTTTTTTTTATATAGGGCGGTAGAGGAACATGCCCAAATTCTTTAATTATTTTTTCTCCTGCTTGATTAAAATTTACTAGCGCTTTCCCTTCTTCATATTTTTCTAAAACTATAAAAAAAATATCTTTTTCTATATCAATAAGAACTTTATCATTTACTTTTAATCTTTTTGATGGCTTAAGTAATGCTAAATAAGTAAATTCATCTTTTTTTTCAAGAATAAAACATTCAATTTTTGCTCCAGTTTTTTCTTTTTGACCAAAAATTCTAGCATTTATTACTTTTGATTCATTAATAACTATTACATCATTTTTATTTACATAATTTACAATATTATAAAAAATATCATGCTTTATTTCCCCACTTCTTCTATCTAAAACCATTAATTTAGCTTTATCTCTTTCAATTAATGGTTCTTGGGCTATTAAATTTTGTGGCAACTCGTAATCAAATAAATCTAATTTCATAAATTAACTTTTAAAATAAACTTTCATTTGTTGGCGGTTTTTTTATCCCCAAATGTTTGTAAGCTAACTCAGTAGCTACTCTTCCTTTTGATGTTCTTTTGATAAAACCAATTTGAACTAAATAAGGTTCATAAACATCTTCAATAGTATTAATTTCTTCACCTATTGAAATTGCAATAGTTCCAACTCCAACAGGTCCACCATTAAATTTGTTTAAAATTGTGTCCAATATTTTTTTATCTATTATATCTAAGCCAAGAGTATCAATATCCATTTTTGTTAAAGCATTTTCTGCAACTGTAAAGTCTATAACACCATTCCCATTAGAAATTGCATGATCTCTTACTCTTTTTAATAATCTATTTGCTATTCTAGGAGTTCCCCTTGCTCTTTTAGCAATTGAAACTGCACCATCGTAAGTAATTTCTATTTCTAATATTTTTGCAGATCTTAGTATAATCTTTATTAAATCTTCTACTGTGTAATAATCAAGTCTTAAATTAACACCAAATCTATCTCTTAATGGAGATGCTAAAAGACCTGTTCTTGTCGTAGCTCCTATTATAGTAAAAGGAGCTATATCTATTCTAATAGATTTAGCAGATGGACCTTTGCCTATAATTATATCTAGCTTATAATCCTCCATGGCTGGATATAATATTTCTTCAACTGATCTGTTTAACCTGTGAATTTCATCAATAAAAAGTACATCAAATTTTTCAAGATTTGTAAGTATAGCAGCTAAATCACCAGTTCTTTCAATAGCAGGTCCTGAAGTAATTTTAAAATTTACTCCTATCTCATTTGCAATAATTTCAGCTAAACAAGTTTTACCAAGCCCTGGAGGTCCAGATAACAATACATGATCAAGAGGCTCATTTCTTTTTTTAGCAGAATCAATAAATATTGATAAATTCTCTATGATCTTTTTTTGACCTATAAATTCTGATATATACTTTGGCCTTAAGCTTTTATCTAGTTCAATATCTTCACTTTTTAGCTTAACGTCTACTTCACTATTATCATTTATAAAGTCTTTATCAATATATTCATTATTATTTTTTTCTTTACTTAGCTTTTTTTTATTTTCTATTTTTATGCCCCCCTTAAAGCAGCCTTTAAAATATCCTCAATATTTGCTTTTTCTATAAACTGCACATCTATATGAGATAAAATTTTTTGTATTTCATTATTTGTGTACCCTAAGCTTTTTAATGCTTCTTTAACTTCAATAATTTTTGAATTACTATAAATAATTTCATCTTTTAATATTGACTCTTCTTTTATTTTATCTTTTAATTCAAGAATTATCCTCTCACTTAATTTATTTCCAACGCCGGGTACTCTTCTTAACATTTCAGCATTTTCTTTAACAATGATATTACTTAATTCTTCGCTACTGTAAATAGAAAAAATACCTAAAGCAATTCTAATAGATACCCCTGAAACACTTATTATTTTTAAAAATAATTCTTTTTCTTTTTGATTAATAAAACCAATAAGAGTAATCTCATCTTCTCTAACATGCAAATAAGTATCACAAGAATAATTTGAATTTAATTCAGGAAGTTTTTCATACAATCTTGAAGGAATTAGTATTTCAAAACCTATTCCTAAAGTTTCTATTATTATTTTTGATAAACTTTTATAAATTAATTTCCCAGTTATTTTTGAAATCATAAAAATTGTTATAAATGAACCTTTGGTTTAATAATTTCATAAAACTTACTACTATTTGCATGACATATCGCAATTGCTAAACTATCCCAAGCATCATCCTTTTTTGGTAATTTTTCTTCATCAACATTAATTAAAGTTTTAACCATATATTTTATTTGATTTTTTGTTGCCCTACCATATCCTGTTAATGCTTGTTTAATTTCAAGAGGTGTATATTCAAAAACATTTATATTTTTTAAACTTGCACATAAAAGTATTACGCCTCTTGCTTGACCAACATTTAAAGCTGTTTTAACATTTGCAGCAAAAAAAATTTCTTCTACTGCAACACAATCAGGATTATATTTTTTTATAATATCATCAACAAAATAATATATTTGCGATAATCTATCTTCAATCTTTTTATTTTTTAAAGTTTCTATACAACCACAATATAAAATTTTATAAACTTTCGAGATATTATTATATTCAATTACACTAATACCTGTAGTTTCAAGACCTGGATCAATTCCAAGTATTCTTTTGCTTTTACTTAACATTTTTATATTTTTTATTAGCAGTTGGTATTATTTTAAAACTGCATTATAAAACTTATATTAAGACTCTAAATCTTCCAGCATAGCATCTTCAATTTCAAGATTAGTATATACGTTTTCTACATCATCATAGTCATCTAAGGCATTTATTATTTTTAAAGCTTTTTCAGTTTCATTTTTTGATAACTTTATTGTTGATTTTGGAATTAATATAATATCTGTAAATTTAACTTCTATTCCATTTTTAATTAAATTATTTTTTACTTCATTTAATTGAGAGGGTTCTACTTTGAGTTCATAAGATTCATCAGTTTCTTCTATATCCTCTGCTCCACTATCAATTGACTTTAACATGAAATCATCATAATCTTTAATATTTTCCTTGCTAACAGTAATAATTCCTTTTCTTTCAAACATCCATGCTACACAACCACTTTCACCTAAATTTCCATTATTTCTTGAAAAAATGCTTCTAATATCTGCAGCAGTTCTATTTTTATTTTCAGTGGTAACATCAACCATAATAGCAATTCCACCTGGACCATAACCTTCATATGTAATATGTTCAAACTTTGCTCCTGCCATTTCCCCCAAACCTTTTTTTATTGCCCTTTCAATATTATCTTGGGGAAGATTATATTCTTTTGCTTTAGCTATTGCATTTGCAAGAGCATTATTGTTTTCAAGATCTCCGCTTCCTCCTTCTTTAGCTGCAACAGAAATCATTCTTGAAAGTTTACCGAAAAGATTGCCTCTCTTTGCATCTTCTTTTGCCTTTTTATGCTTAATTGAATGCCATTTTGAATGACCTGACATAATAATTCTCCCTCTTATTATTTTCTATTAAATTATTACTTGCTGTAAAATAAATATTTAATAACCTAATACAAATCTAATACCATTTTTAAAAAATATTCATGAATTCTTAAATCATCTCCAAGTTCTGGATGAAAAGTGCTTACTAAAATATTTTTTTGTCTTGCTAATATAATATCATTATTAATCTTAGACAATATCTCAACCTCAGGACCAGCACTTATTATTCTTGGAGCTCTTATAAATATAGCTTTAAATTTTTTTTCATTATCAAATTTAAGCCAGACATACTCTTCAAAACTATCAATTTGCCTCCCATAAGAATTTCTTTCGACTTCAACATCAATATAGCCTAATCCAAAATCTTCATTTTTTATTTTTTTTGCAACTAAAATTAAACCAGCACAAGTACCATAAATAGCTTTCCCAGAATGATAATATTCATCCAAATAAGTCTTAAAATCATATTTGTTTATTAATTTACTTATTGTTGTACTTTCACCACCTGGAATAATTAAGCCATCTATATTTTTTAATTGATTTGGATATTTAATTTCTTGTGCATTTACTCCACATTTTTTTAACGAATTAATATGTTCTCTAAAAGCACCTTGAAGAGCTAAAACTCCTATATTTATATCTTTTTTTTCTTTAGAAAGTTTCCCCATATTTAACTTTGTTTTCTATAATTTACCTTAAATTTACCTTAATTATTTTCTTTACCTGCTTAATTTTTAAGTTTGCTAGCTAAATTTACCAGCCTCTTTCTGATAAAAGCTCCTCTTTTGGTATCTTAGATAATTCCAAACCATACATAGCACTACCAAGACCCTTTGAAACTTTTGCTAAAATTTCAGGATCATTATAATGAGTTGTTGCCTCTACTATTGCTTTTGCCATTTTCATTGGATTTTCTGATTTAAAAATACCAGAACCCACGAATATACCATCTGCACCAAGCTGCATAATCATTGCAGCATCTGCAGGAGTTGATATACCTCCAGCAGAGAAATTAACAACAGGTAATTTGCCAGTTTCATGAACATTTAAAACTAACTCATATGGAGCTCCCATTTCTTTTGCAACTGTCATAAGCTCTTCTTCTGGTAAAGAAGCAACTCTTCTTATCTCGTCCTTTATAGTTCTCATATGTCTTACAGCTTCAACTACATTACCTGTTCCAGCTTCTCCTTTTGTTCTTATCATGGCTGCTCCTTCGCCAATTCTTCTTAAAGCTTCACCTAAATTTGTTGCACCGCAAACAAAAGGAACTTTAAAATCCCACTTATTTACATGATATTTTTCATCAGCTGGAGTTAAAACTTCACTTTCATCAATATAATCTATCCCAATAGCCTCAAGTATTTGTGCTTCTGCAAAATGCCCTATTCTACATTTTGCCATAACCGGAATAGTAACAGCGTCCATAATTTTTAAAATTATCTCTGGGTCTGTCATTCTTGCTACACCACCAGCAGCTCTTATATCTGCAGGAATTCTTTCCAAAGCCATTACTGAAACTGCCCCAGCTTCTTCAGCAATTTTAGCTTGCTCAACAGTTGTAACATCCATAATTACGCCACCTTTAAGCATTTCAGCAAGGCCTGTTTTTAATTTTAATGTGCCTTTTTCCATATTTTTAAATAACCTCCTAATAAAAAATAAAACTTTTAATTATAATTTTTTCTTTATATTGTTTTAATTTTAATTAAAAATTATTAATAAATACTAATAAAGATAAATTATTTATTTAAAATATTTAATTCTTACTAAACTTAAATTATTATTAATTTATTATCGCTATATTACTAATAATAATTATTATTAATCTGCTATTAATTTATTATTATTTTACTATTTTATTATTTTATAAATTCTCTACACCTATTCCTAAAGACATTTTTTCAAGTCTTCTTATTCTTTCTTCTATCGGTGGATGAGTGCTAAATAAATTAGAAAAAATTGGCTTATTTTCTTTTGTTAATGGATCTGCAATAAACATATGAGAAATTGCGCTATTTGCAGTCTCAACTTTGCTTTCATTACTAATCTTTCTTAATGCATTAGCTAAACCTGCTGGATATCTTGTAATTAAAGCGCCATTACTATCAGCTAAAAATTCTCTATTTCTACTTATAGCCAACCTTATTAATGTTCCTATTAATGGAGATAAAATTATTAAAATAA
>Ga0315298_1005099_pt1 | contig 18993 bp, 12 predicted proteins | sample WHS_1_MG_FD_203077 | JGI IMG/M metagenome (GOLD analysis project Ga0315298, IMG submission 203077) | Extremophilic microbial mat communities from Washburn Hot Springs, YNP, Wyoming, USA - WHS_1_MG | ecosystem: Environmental > Aquatic > Thermal springs > Hot (42-90C) | place: USA: Wyoming...
CGAAGGATATCCCCGAGACCATCGCCTCCGCCAGCGCGGCCGCGGCCGAGGCCTCCGGCCTTTTGGCCCTGGCCCGCGGCGAGATGACGAGGTCGAAGACCTACCCCCCCGAACGCGACGTGCGCGGAGCCGAGCCGCGGGTCGGCGTCTTCGTCTGCCGCTGCGGTGTCAATATCGCCTCCGTCGTCGACGTGGCGGCGGTGGTCGGGGAAGCGCAGAAGCTACCCGGCGTGGTGACGGCCCGCGAGTTCCTCTACACCTGCGCCGAGGATAGTCTGGCCCGTATCCGCGAGGCCATCGTCGAGGAGAATCTCAACCGGGTCGTCGTCGCGGCCTGCACCGTGCGGACCCACCAGCCCCTCTTCCGGGACGTTCTCCGTCAGGCCGGGCTCAACCAGTTCCTCTTCCAGATGACTAACATCCGCGAGCAGTGCTCGTGGGTCCACAAGTCCGACCCGGCCCTCGCCACCCGTAAGGCCGGCGACCTCGTCCGAATGGCTGTGGCGAAGGCCTGCCTTCTGGAACCTCTCAAGCTCTTCGAGGTACCGGTGACCCCGAAGGCTTTGGTCATCGGGGGAGGACCCGCCGGGATGACGGCGGCCGCCGCCCTGGCCCGTCAAGGCTTCTTTACGTGGCTCATCGAGCGGGAGCGGGAGCTCGGCGGCAGCCTGCGCCGGCTGCACTCGACGGCCGAGTTCCCCGACGCGAAGGCTCTTCTTGACCGCCTGACGGCCCGGATTGACCGGGAACCTCTCATTGAGGTCCTCACCGGGGCGACGCTCCAGGAGTTCTCCGGCCACGCCGGCCATTTCACCGCCGTGGTGACCCAGAGAGTGGACGACGCGGCCGCTCCCCGGCGGCTCACTCTCGAGCCCGGCGTGGTCATCGTGGCCACCGGGTCGGAGGAGCGAGCCGGGCCGGGTTGGGCGAGCCTCTCCGGCGGGGCCGGCGCGGCGCCCCACCCGCGGCTTGTCGGCCGGCTCGGCCTGGAGGCTATGCTTGCGGCCGGGCTTACCCATCTCCCGGCGGACCGGCCCAGGGTCGTGTTCGTGCTCTGCGCCGGGGGACGCGGCATGGGCCCCGCCCAGGGGCCGGCCCCCGTCCCGTATTGCGGGCGGACCTGCTGCACGCAGGCGATCAAGGCCGCCCTGGAAATACGCGCCCTTCGCCCCGACGCCGAGGTCTGGGTCCTCTACCGCGATATGGTCACCTACGGCTTTTACGAGACTCTCTTCCGGCGGGCTCGCGAGCAGGGTGTGGTGTTCGCCAGGTTCCCGGAGGGCGAGTATCCGCGCATCGACGAGCGGGGTCCCGAGCGACTCACCGTGGAGACCTCCGACGTCTCGCTCGGGGCGCGGCTCCGGCTGGAGGCCGACCTCGTGGTGTTGTCCGGCCCGGCCGGTCCGGCCGCGGGGACGGTCGAGTTGGCCCGGGAGCTCAAGGTCGCCCTGACCCCCGACGGCTTCTTCAGCGAGGTCCACGCCAAGCTGGCGCCGCTCGACCTCCCGTCGGCCGGGCTCTTCGTGGCCGGAGGCGCCCACGGTCCCAAGCATCTATCGGAGGCCATCCTCCAGGCCGAGGGGGCGGCGGCGCGGGCGGCCACCATCTTGGCCAAGAAGACTCTCACCACGGGCGGCATCGTGGCCGAGGTCGACCCGGACAAGTGCGCCGCCTGCCTGACCTGCGTTAGGGTCTGCCCCTACAACGTGCCTTTCATCAATAAGGACGCCGTAGCCGAGATAGACCCCGTTCAGTGCCGGGGTTGCGGGACCTGCGCCGGCGAGTGTCCGGCCCGGGCCATCGAGCTGCCTTATTACCGCGGCCGTCAGCTGGAGGCTGCGGTGGCCGCTCTCTTTCGGGCGGCGCCCTGAGACCGAGCCGGCGGCGCCCCAAGGCCGGCCCGGCGCCGTGAGACCCGACCGGCGCGGTGGGACCGGCCCGCCCGGCGCGCCGTCACACGGGCCCGGCGGCGCCCGCATACGGCGTAGCGGTGCAAGGCGTAAGGCGTTAGGTGCAAAAAGAAAAGCGGGGTTTTCAAAGTTTTTGTCAGGTTCGTAGAAGGAAAAGCCACATTGTAATCCAATAAAAGGCGCCCAATAACGTTCTCCGCGCCGGTCGGCGGAGCGACAGCAGGAGGAGCCGTAAACCTCCTCGGTGCGGGGATGACAAACTGGGCGTGGCAGTCGTCGGAAGGGTGCCTAGGGTTCCGCCTCAGCCCGGCCGCGGCAACGGCCCGGCCGCCGAAACCGACGAGACCGGAAGGATTCGGCTCGCGCGCTGAGAGGCTGGTCCGAGCGGCACCGCCCGGCCCGACACGGGTCACGGGGGCCTCGAGGGGCCCGGACCGGCCCGCCGGCCGGGTACACCGTGGGTAGAAAAGACCCGAGCGGCAAGTTCCAGCATCTCCACCGCCTCGGGTCTTTTTGCTTTTCATTTCAGGGAGGAGCGTGGCCATGAGTCAACCGCTGAGAATCCTCGACACGACCCTGCGCGACGGCGAGCAGACGCCCGGGGTGGGGCTTACGGTCCGGGAGAAGGTCGAAATCGCCAAGCAGCTGGCGCGCTTACGGGTCGACGCCATCGAGGCCGGGTTCGCCGCGTCCTCTCCGGGCGATTTCGAGGCCGTGCGGGCCGTGGCCGGCGCGGTCGGTCACGTCGTCGTCGCCAGTCTGGCGCGGGCGCGGCGGGAGGATATCGACCGAGCCTGGGCCGCCCTCGAGGGAGCCGAGCGGCCCCGCATCCATATCTTCCTGGCGACCTCGCCCATTCACATGAAGTACAAGCTCAACCTGACGGAGGCCGAGGTTCTGGAAACGGCCGAAGAGGCGGTCCGTTACGCGGCCTCGACCGGGGCCGAGGTCGAATTCTCGGCCGAGGACGCCACCCGGTCCGAACCGGATTTCCTGTGCGAAGTCTTCCGCCGGGCGGCGGCCGCCGGGGCCCGGATTCTCAACATCCCCGATACGGTGGGCTACGCGACCCCCGCCGAGTACCGCGACCTCGTGACCAGGGTGATGGCGGAGGTCCGCCCCGCCCACCCCGAGGTCGAGTTCTCGGTCCACTGCCACGACGACCTCGGGCTGGCCACGGCCAACACTTTGGCCGCCGTCGCGGCCGGGGTGGACTGGATCGAGGGAACCATCAACGGGCTCGGCGAGCGTGCCGGGAATACGGCCCTCGAGGAAGTCGTGATGGCGCTTCACACCCGGCAGGCGGTCTACAACCGGACGGCCGGGGTCGACACCCGTCAGCTGGCTCGCACCAGCCGTCTGGTGGCCAATCTCACCGGCATCGCCGTCCAGCCCAACAAAGCCGTGGTCGGGGCCAACGCCTTCGCCCATCAGTCGGGCATCCACCAGGACGGGGTACTCAAGCAGCCTCTCACCTACGAAATAATGCGGCCCGAGGATGTGGGTCTCACGGAGAGCTCGATGGTCCTCGGCAAGCTCTCGGGCCGCCACGCGGTCCGGCAGCGTCTCGCCCAGATGGGCTACACCATCGCGCCCGCCCGCTTCGAGCGGGTCTTCGCCCGTTTCAAGGAACTGGCCGACCGTAAGCGGGTCGTCACCGAGCGCGACCTTGAGGTCCTGGTGGAGGACGAGCTCAGGGACGGCCCGGAGAGGATAACCCTTGTCTCCTTCCACGTGGTCTCGGGCAACGGGGCCATACCCACCGCGACGGTGCGGCTCGAGGTCGACGAGACAACCAGGGAGCAGGCCAGTACCGGGAGCGGGCCGGTGGATGCCGTCTTCCGGGCTTTGGCCTCGGCCTCCGGGCTGGGCGGCGGCCTGCGCCTGGCCGACTACAGCCTGAAGGCTGTGACCAGCGGAGAGGATGCCCTGGGCGAGTGCACGCTCCGCCTCGAGGCCGGCGGACGGACGGCCGTCGGGCGCGGCGCAAGCACCGACGTCATCGAGGCCAGCGCTTTGGCTTACGTGAAGGCTCTCAACCGGCTCCTGGACGACGCGGCCCGCCCGCCGGCGAAGCAGGAGGGCGAGGCGGGCGCCCGACGAACCGGGGCGGGCGGCCTCGGGGCGGCCGACCGGGAGGCGACCTCATCATGAGCCCGGACCCGAGGGCCGCCGCCAGCCTGACCTTAGAGCTTCTTTCCCGACGAGCCGGTCACCCGGTCGAACCGGGAGAACTCATCGAAATCGATATCGACCTGGTCCTGGCCAACGACATCACGGGACCCTTGGCCATCAAGGAATTCGAGCGGCTGGGAGCCGACCGGGTCTTCGACCCGGACCGCATAGTCCTCGTCAACGACCACTTCACCCCGAACAAGGACATCGCCTCGGCGGAACAAGCCTCTCTTACCCGAGCCTTCGCGCGGAAACAGGGGCTCGGCGCTTTCTTCGACGTCGGTCGGGTCGGTGTGGAGCACGCTCTTTTGCCCGAACAGGGTTTCATCCAGCCGGGGCAGGTTGTGGTCGGGGCCGATTCGCACACCTGCACCTACGGCGCCTTAGGCGCCTTCGCCACCGGGGTCGGCAGCACCGACGCAGCCGTGGCCATGGCGACGGGCCGGCTCTGGTTCAGGGTCCCCGAAGCCATCGAGGTCCGTTTTGAGGGTGTCCCGGGGCCGTATGTGGGAGGCAAGGACCTTATCCTCTTCGCCCTGGCCCGTCTCGGGGTGGACGGCGCGCTTTACAGCTCTTTGGAGTTCACGGGCGGGGCCGTCGAGCGGCTGTCCATGGACGGCCGGCTGACGATGTGCAACATGGCCGTCGAGCTCGGGGCCAAGAACGGACTGGTGCGACCGGACCACGTGACCGAGGAGTACCTGGCCGCGGTCCCGGCCCGTCCGGAAGTCGCCCCCCGCGCAACAGGGCCGGCCCCGGACGGCGGCCTCCGTACATGGGCCGGCGGGGCTGCGGCGGCGGCCGGCGGCGTCGGCGGGTCGCCCGGCTCCGGCCGGGGTTTCAGCCGGGCCTACGTCTTCGCGGCGGATAAAATCCCGCCCATGGTGGCGTGCCCGCCTTCTCCGGCCAACGGCGTGCCGGCGGCGGAGCTCGGGCACGTGAGCATCGACCAGGTCGTCATCGGCTCGTGCACCAACGGGCGGCTCGAAGACTTGCGTGCGGCGGCCGCCGTGCTGGCCGAGCGGAAGGTCCATCCCGACGTCCGCTGCCTCGTCATCCCGGCCACCCCCGCCGTTTACCGGCGGGCTCTCGACGAGGGTCTCATCGCCGTCTTTCTCGACGCGGGGGCGGCCGTCGGCACCCCCACCTGCGGACCGTGTCTCGGCGGACATATGGGGGTTCTGGCCGCGGGTGAGAGGTGCGTTTCGACGAGCAACCGCAACTTCGTGGGGCGGATGGGCCACCGGACCAGCCAGGTCTACCTCGCCGGACCGGCCGTGGCCGCGGCCAGCGCCGTAGCCGGGCGCATCGTCGCCCCGTGGGAGGTGACCCGGCTATGACCGAGGCCGAAGGCGGGCGGGTCTGGCGTCTGGGCGACAACGTCGACACCGACGCCATCATCCCCGCGCGCTACCTGAACACGACGGACCCCGGAGAACTGGCGCGTCACTGCCTGGAGGACCTGGACCCGGACTTCGCCCGGGCGGTCCGGCCGGGGGACGTCATCGTAGCGGGCGCCAATTTCGGGTGCGGCAGCTCCCGCGAACACGCACCTTTGGCCATTAAGGCCGCCGGCGTCTCCCTGGTGGCGGCCGCTTCGTTCGCCCGCATCTTCTTCCGCAACGCTGTCAACATCGGGCTCCCTGTGGTGGAGGCTCCGGACGCGGTGCCGTTCATCCGGGCCGGCGACCGGATCGTTTTCGACGGCGACACCGGCATCCTCACCGACCTCACCACTGGCCGGACCTGGCCGACGAGACCTTTCCCCGCTTTCGTGCGGGAGATAATCGCCGCCGGAGGTCTGGTGGAGCTCACGCGGCGCCGTCTTGAAGCGGCCGGCCGGCTCCGGCGGGACCGGCGGGACGGGGAAGGTGAGGTGGGGCGCCCGTGAACGAAGGACACCGCCGCCCCGTGGTCGTCGTCTTGCCGGGAGACGGCATCGGGCCGGAAGTGACCGCCGCCGGCCTGGCCGTGCTGGCGTCGGCGGCGAAGCGTTTCGGGCTCGAGTATACCTGCCGGGAGATGCCGTTCGGCGGGCGGGCCGTCGACCTCGAGGGGGAACCTTTCCCCGAGGCCACCCGCCGGGCCTGCCTGGAGGCGGACGCCGTGCTGATGGGAGCCGTCGGCGGCCCGGCCTGGGACAAGCTTCCCGCCGAACTGCGTCCCGAGCGCGGGCTTCTGGCCATCCGCCGGGAACTCGGCGCTTACGCCAATGTTCGCCCCATCCGCCTGCCCCCGGCTCTGGTCCGTCTTTCCCCCCTGCGGCCGGAGATAGTCGAGGGGGGCCTTGACATCGTTTTCGTGCGGGAGCTCACCGGCGGGCTTTATTTTGGGCCAAAGAGGCGCATCCCGCCGGCGGCCGGTGAGGATCCCGCCTCGGAGGCGGCGGAGGACGTCATGCGCTACAGCGCGGCCGAGGTCCGACGCGTGGCGGAGGTGGCCTTCGCTTTGGCCGCCGGCCGTTCCGGCCGCCTGGTCTCGGTGGACAAGGAGAATGTCCTGGCCTGCTCGCGCCTCTGGCGCGAGACCGTCACGCGGGTGGCGGAAGCCTGGCCCCGGGTCGCCCTGGAACACATGTACGTGGACAATTGCGCCATGCAGTTGGTCAAGAACCCGCGGCGCTTCGACGTCATCCTCACCGAGAACACCTTCGGGGACATCCTGACCGACCTCGGCGGCGCCATCGTCGGGTCGCTCGGCCTTTGCCCCTCGGCCAGCCTCGGGGGCCGGGCCGGTCTGTATGAGCCCGTGCACGGGTCCGCGCCGGACATCGCCGGCCGGGGCACGGCCAACCCGGTGGGTTCCATCTTGTCCGTGGCCATGATGCTCCGGCACACCTTCGGACGCGAGGATGCCGCGCGGGCCGTGGAGTCCGCGGTCGACCGGGTCCTGACCGCGGGGCGGCTGACGGCCGACCTGGGCGGGTCCGTGGGCACGGCCGAGTTCGGGCGATACGTGGCGGAAGAGGTCGCTCGAGGCGACAACCGCGGAGTTTGAGCCGGGGTAAGCCCGGCGCTTTTCTCGGTGCTTTTATTCGAGTTTCTTCGAGGGAGGGTGTGAACATGTCGACCGAAGTCTACATCGACGGGCAGTTCTATCCGAAAGACAAGGCGCGGATATCCGTCTTCGACCACGGGTTCCTTTACGGCGACGGGGTGTTCGAAGGCATCCGGGCCTACAGCGGCCGCGTCTTCAAGCTGGACGAGCACCTGGTCCGGCTGTATGAGTCGGCCAAATCGCTCATGCTCGCCATCCCGCTCTCTTTCGACGAGATGCGGCAGGCCGTCCTGGAGACGGTTCGACGCAACGGTCTCCGGGACGCCTACATCCGGCTGGTCGTCTCCCGCGGCCCGGGCGACCTGGGACTGGATCCCCGCAAATGTCCGCGGCCGTGCGTGGTCATTATCGCCGACACCATCAACCTTTACCCCGCGGCCCTCTACGAGAAGGGGCTCCGGGTCGTGACCGTGGCCACCCGCCGCAACCACAACGAGGCTTTGAGCCCCCGCATCAAGTCCCTGAACTACCTCAACAGCATCCTGGCCAAGATCGAGGCCAACCATTTGGGCTATCCCGAGGTCCTGCTTCTCAACGCCGAGGGTTACATCACCGAGGGCACGGGTGACAACGTCTTCATTTACCGGCGTGGGACCCTCATCACTCCGCCGAACACGGCCGGTATCCTGGAGGGCATCACCCGGGCCGTCATTCTGGAGTTGGCCCGGGACATGGGTATCCCGACGGCCGAGACCCATTTCACCCGCCACGACCTGTATACGGCGGACGAGTGTTTCCTCACCGGGACGGCGGCCGAAGCCATCCCGGTCGTCGAAGCCGACGGGCGGGTCATCGGCACCGGCCGGCCCGGGGCCGTGACGGGCCGGCTCATCGAGGCCTTCCGCGCCAAGGCCCGGAGCGAGGGCGCGGAGGTCTACCCGGAGGCCGGGGAAACCGAGATGGTCGCGGCCGGCGCAGGGGCGGCGGTTGCGGCCTGCGCGCCCAGGGCTCGGGCCCGGGAAGGTAAGGAGAAGGCGTCATGAAGAAGATGCTCGCCGTTCTGGTGGGGGACAGTCCGGGCGTGCTGTCGCGCGTGGCGGGCCTTTTCACCCGCCGCGCCTACAACATCGACACCCTGGCCGTGGGCGGCACCGACCGGCCCGGCGTCTCCCGGATGACGATTTCCTTCGAGGGCGACGACGCCCTCCTGGAACAAGTCAAGAAGCAGCTTAACAAGCTCATCGACGTTTACAAGGTCATCGACCTCGAGCCGGAGACGGCCGTGGTCAGGGAACTGGCTCTCATCCGGGTGCATTGTGAACCGGCCCGCCGCCACCAGGTCGCCCAGCTGGCCGACCTGTTCCGGGCCAGGGTCGTCGACGTTTCCAAGACTTCGATGGTCATCGAGACCTCCGGCACCCAGGAGAAGGTCGAGGCGCTCATCCGCTTGCTCCGCGACTTCGGGCTGCAGGAACTGGTCCGCACGGGTCCCATCGCCCTCGAGCGGGGAATGGTTTCGCAATCTCTGGCCCGGGAGCGCGGGGCCCGCTGGCGTCCGGCCGGCGGCTCGCGACCGGGCGACGGCCTGGAGGAAGGCGACGGTCTGGAGGAAGACGAAGGCCGGGGGACCCGGGTCGGGGACGAGCCGCTCGTCGGGTCCGCCGCCGCGGCGGGGGCCGGCCGGGTCCCGGTCCTGGGGGCTCAAGGCGCGCGGTAAAAAGGTCCAAGGGCGGGAGTAGCGGGAAGGTCGGAGCAGCCGGAAGGACCGCGAAGGACCGGAAGGACCATTAAGAAGGACTGAAAGGACCATAAGGAGGAGAAAACCGAGATGCCCCACGCCTACTACGATGCCGGCGCCGACCTGAACTACCTCAAAGATAAGAAGGTGGCGGTCGTCGGCTACGGCAGTCAGGGTCACGCCCACGCTTTGAACCTGGCGGACAGCGGAGTGAACGTCGTCGTCGGGGTGCGCCCGTCCGGGTCGGGCTGGGAGCGGGCCAAGCGCGACGGCCTGGCCGTCGCGACCGTGGAGGAGGCGGTCGCTTCCGCCGACCTCGTGGCCGTCCTCATCCCCGACCATATCCAGGCCGAGGTCTACGCGCGGCAGGTTCGTCCCAACTTGAAGTCCGGCAAGACGCTCCTGTTCGCCCACGGTTTCGCCGTCGTGTACAACCAGGTCCTCCCTCCGGCCGACGCCGACGTCATCATGGTCGCCCCTAAGGGACCCGGGCCGCTGGTCCGGCGGATGTACACCGAGGGCAGCGGCGTCCCCTGCCTTGTCGCCGTGCACCAGGACCATTCGGGGCGGGCCAAGCAAGTGGCCCTGGCTTACGCCCGGGCGATCGGCGGCACGCGCGCCGGCGTCATCGAAACGACTTTCCGCGAGGAGGTCGAGACCGACCTTTTCGGGGAACAGGCCGTCCTCTGCGGCGGCGTGACCCAGCTCATCAAGGCCGGGTTCGAGACCCTGGTCGAGGCCGGTTATCAGCCGGAAATCGCCTATTTCGAGTGCCTCAACGAGCTCAAACTCATCGTCGACCTCATCTTCGAGGGCGGACTCGGCCACATGCGTCGCTCGGTGTCCGATACGGCCAAGTACGGCGACCTCACCCGCGGCCCTGTGGTCATCGACGCCCACGTGCGCGAGACCATGCGCGGGCTGCTCCGAGACATTCAGAGCGGCGTCTTCGCCCGGGAGTGGATTCTCGAGAACCAGGCCGGACGCCCGGCCATGACTTCGCTGCTTCGTCGCGAGGCCGAACATCCCATCGAGAAGGTCGGGGCCGAGCTGCGGGCGATGATGCCCTGGCTGGGCAAGAAGGGCGGACAGGGATGACCGCGCAAGCCCTGCAAGTCGCCCAGGTCGCCCAAGTTACCCAGGTCGCCCGGGTTGCCCAGGTCGCCCAGGTCGCATCCCGGTCGCGGATTCTGACCGACGGGGTGGAACGGGCGCCGCACCGGGCGCTCCTCGCGGCTCTCGGGCTCACGCACCGGGAGATGGACCAGCCGTTTGTCGGTGTGGCCACGGCCTGGAGCGAGCTGGTCCCGGGTCACCTTCACCTGAGGCAGGTGGCCGAGGCCGTCAAGGCGGGCATCCGTCTGGGCGGGGGGACTCCCTTCGAGTTCCCGGTCATCGGGGTGTGCGACGGACTGGCCATGAACCACCCGGGCATGAAGTACTCGCTGGCCAGCCGGGAACTCATCGCCGACTCCGTCGAGGTCATGGCCCTGGCTCACGCTCTGGACGCCCTGGTGCTGGTTCCCAACTGCGACAAGGTGGTCCCGGGCATGCTCATGGCCGCCGTCCGGCTGGACCTCCCGACCGTGGTCGTCAGCGGAGGTCCGATGCTGGCCGGCCGCACCCCCGACGGCCGGGCCGTGGACCTCAACACGGTCTTCGAGGCTGTCGGGGCCGTCAAAGCCGGCCTTCTGGAGGCGGCCGAACTGGCCGAGCTCGAGGAGTCGGCCTGCCCCGGCTGCGGGTCATGCGCGGGGATGTTCACGGCCAACTCGATGAACTGCCTGGCCGAGGCCATCGGCCTGGCTCTACCCGGCAACGGCACCATTCCGGCGGTCAGCGCGGCCAGGCTCCGGCTGGCTAAGGAGGCCGGCCTGAGGGTCATGGACCTCGTCCGGGCGAAAGGTCCGACCCCCCGGCAGGTCGTGACCGAGGGGGCGGTCCGGAACGCGCTGGCCGTGGACATGGCCCTGGGCTGCTCGACGAACACGGTCCTTCACCTCATGGCCATCGCCCGTGAGGCCGGCGTGCCGATGGACCTTAGCTGGGTCGAAAAAGCCAGTGAGAGCGTGCCGCAGCTGTGCAAGCTGGCTCCAGCCGGACCGCACCACCTGGAGGACCTCGATTTGGCGGGCGGCGTCCAGGGCGTGGCGTCGGTTCTGCTCGAAGCGGGCCTTCTCGACGCCGGCGTGACGACCGTTTACGGACATCCGCCGGGGGCGGGGGCCCGGGTCCGCGTGACCGGTTCGGTTATCCGACCTGTGTCTAACCCCTACTCGCGCACGGGCGGGCTGGCCGTCCTGCGCGGTTCACTCGCCCCGCAGGGTTCCGTAGTGAAACAGGGGGCCGTGGACCCGGAGATGCAGAAACGCCGCGGACGGGCCGTCTGCTTCGACAGCGAGGAGGCGGCCACCGAGGCTATCCTGGGGGGCCGGGTGGGACCCGGCCAGGTGGTGGTCATCCGGTACGAGGGGCCGCGAGGCGGTCCCGGGATGCGGGAAATGCTCACCCCCACTTCCGCCCTGGTCGGGATGGGCCTGGGGAAAAGCGTGGCCCTGGTGACCGACGGCCGGTTCTCGGGCGCTACGCGGGGCGCGTCCATCGGACACGTCTGCCCCGAGGCGGCGGAGGGCGGCCCCATCGCTCTGGTGCGTGACGGGGACGAGATTGACATCGATATCCCGGGGCGGCGCCTGGACCTCCTGGTTGCGCCCGAAGTCCTGGAGCGGCGCCGGGCCGAATGGAAGGCCCGGGAGACCGCCCGTGGGCCGGGCCCCGGCCCGGGACGGCGTCCGGGCGGCTACCTCGGGCGCTACGCGGCGGCGGTCCTGTCGGCCGCCGAGGGGGCCAGACTTGCGGAAGGCGACCGGCCGGGAGAGGGTGGTCGGCCGTGAAGATGGACGGAGCGCACGCGCTGCTCGAGGGTTTGGTCCGGGAGAAGGTCGAGGTCGTCTTCGGTTATCCGGGCGGGCAGATTATCCCGCTTTATGACGCCCTGCTCGATTTCCCGTCGATTCGTCACATCCTGGTCCGGCACGAGCAGGGCGCGGCCCACGCGGCCGACGGTTACGCCCGCGCCTCGGGCCGGACCGGGGTGTGCTTCGCCACTTCCGGGCCCGGGGCGACCAACCTCACCACAGGTCTGGCCAACGCGATGAGCGACTCCGTGCCGCTCGTGGCCGTCACCGGGCAGGTCCCCGTTGCCAGCCTGGGCAGCGACGCCTTCCAGGAGGCCGACATGACCGGCATAACCATGCCGGTCTGCAAACACAGCTACCTCGTCAAACAGGCCGCCGACGTGCCGCGCATAGTCAAGGAGGCCTTCCACATCGCCTCCACGGGCAGGCCGGGGCCGGTCCTCATCGATTTCCCGCGGGATGTCCAGCAGGAGAAGTGCGACTTCCGCTATCCGGCCGAGGTCGAGCTCCCCGGTTACAAGCCCAACTACGACGCCCATCCTCACCAAATCAAACGGGCGGCCAGGGTTATCGCCGGCTCGGTGCGCCCGGTCCTCTTGGCCGGGGGCGGGGTCGTCGCCTCCGGCGGCGGTCCGGCCCTGGCCGAATTGGCTCGCAAGGCCCGCATCCCGGTGGTGTGCACCCTTCTCGGACTCGGCTCCTTCCCGACCTCCGACCCGCTGTTTCTGGGGATGGCCGGTATGCACGGCCTTTACCGCGCGAACCGGGCTTTGAACGAAGCCGACCTTGTCATCGCGGTGGGCACCCGTTTCTCCGACCGCGTCACCGGGCCGCCGAAGGGCTTCGCGACCAAGGCCCGCATTGTCCACATCGACATCGACCCGGCAGAAGTGGGCAAGAACGTGAGGGTGGACCTCCCCATCGTGGCGGACGCGCGGCTGGCGCTGGAAGAGCTCACCCGCCTGGTGCCGGCCGCGGCCGACGAGCGGGGCCGGGACCGGGACCGCTGGTTGGAGGAGATTGAATCCTGGCGGGAGGAGGAGGCGCGGCTGCTGCGGGCCCAGACCGGGCGGTCCGGCGCCGCCGGGGGGAAAAGGACCGCCGGTTCCCGCGCCTCGGCCGACGCGGCGGGCCCGTCGGAGAGCGGACCCCGGCTATCGCCGCTTTATGTCCTCGAGAGGCTGGCCGAGTGGGGCCGCCGCGCGGCCGGCGGAAGGGCGCTTTTCGTCACCGACGTCGGCCAGCACCAGATGTGGGCCGCCCAGCGTCTTCCGGTGGAGGAACCCCGCTCGTTCATCACCTCCGGCGGTCTGGGCACCATGGGTTACGGGTTGCCGGCGGCGCTGGGGGCTAAAGTCGCCCGGCCCGACCGTCCGGTCGTGCTTGTTACCGGCGACGGCAGCCTCCAGATGTCCGTCCAGCAGCTGGCGACCGCCAGGCAGCACAATCTCGGAGTCAAGATAATCCTCATGAACAACGGCTATCTCGGCATGGTGCGGCAGTGGCAGGAGCTCTTTTACGACCGGCGCTATTCCGCCGTGGCCCTGGGTGGTTACCCCGACTTCTGCCGGTTGGCGGAGGCTTACGGTCTCTCCGCGGCCCGGGTCGCCTCGGAGGAGGAGCTCGACCGCCGTCTACCCGAGACTCTGGAGACGGAAGGGCCGGCCCTTCTGGAGTGCCTCATCGAGCCCGAGGCCGACGTCTTCCCGATGGTCCCGCCCGGCCGCAACTTCGAGCACACCATGCTGGCCAAGTAGGCGGAGGGCGGCGGAGGGGGACAGATGAGCGAGTCGACGGAGGAACGGATGTTGCCCGTCGCCTTCCAGGGCGAGCGCGGGGCCTACAGCGAGGAAGCGGCCGTGGAGCTCTTCGGGGACGGGGCGGCTCTTCTGCCGTGCCGGACTCTGCGCGAGGTGTTCGCCGCCGTCGAGTCGGGCCGGGCCTCCGGCGGTCTTGTTCCCATCGAGAACTCGCTGGCCGGGAGCATCAACGAGAGTTACGACCTGCTTCTACAGCACGGGTTGGTGATCACCGGCGAGACCGTCCTCCGCGTGCGGCATTGCCTTTTGGCCCCGCCGGGGCAGAGCCTGGAAGGACTCCGTTATGTCATCTCGCACCCCCAGGCCCTGGCCCAGTGCGCGGATTTCATCGAGGCCCACGGGCTCGAGCCGGTGGCGGCCTACGATACGGCGGGAAGCGCCAGAACTGTGGCGAGGGAGCGGCCGCCCCGGACGGCGGCCATCGCGGGGCGGCGCGCGGCCCGTCTCTACGGTCTCGAGGTCCTGGCCGAAGGCATCGAGAGCGACCCGGACAACTACACGCGGTTTTACGTGGTGACTCCGCCGCCCGGGTCGGGGCCGGCGCCGGAGGCAGGGGCGGCGTCGCAGGCAGAGGTGGCGCCGCAGGCAGGGGTGGCGCCGCAGGCAGGGGCGGCGTCGGCGGCAGGGGCGGGACTGGGGAGGCCGGGGCCGGCGCCGGGGCCGGCGCCGGGTTCGGGGCCGGGGTCGGGGGCCGGGGACCAGGCCAAGACCGTGCTGGTCTTCGCGACGGCCCACCGTCCGGGCAGCCTCTACTGGTGCCTGGGGGCTTTCGCCTACCGGGGCATCGACCTCTTAAAGCTCGAATCGCGCCCCATCCGGGGTCGCCCCTGGGAGTACCTCTTTTACGCCGACATCCGGGGGCACATCGCCGACCCTGACGTAGCCGAGGCGCTGCGGGAACTGGAGACTAAGGCGACCATGGTCCGGGTCCTGGGCTCCTTCGTCTCGGCCACCGGCGTCCGGGCCTAATCCCGCGGCCCGCTCCCCTTCCCCTCCCGGCCCGGAGGACTTCCGCGGCAATTCAGAGAATTCACCTAGCAGCTGTTCAATCAACGTAGCTCCCGCGCACCCCCGAGGTCCGCGGGCGGGGAGGTTCCGGTCGTGCCGTCCGAATCGCAACCGAGTCCGAAGCGGTCGCAGGCCGTCTGGGTCGAGATTGTTCTGATGCTGCTTTTGGCGCTGCTCCTGTCGGTGGGCCCGGCCGTCCTCGGGCTGGCTGCGGACAAGTCCGGGCTCGGCCTGGGCATTCTCTGCGCCTGGTACGCGCTCTTTCCACCGCTTTTGCTTTTCGGGCTCGGTCTCGTGCTTTACCGGCGCGAGAAGAACCGACTCCGTCTCTGGGGCCGGGTCTGGCTCGGGGTGGGGCTCTGGTTCGCCGTCCAGGCGTTCGCCGCGGCTCTGGCTCCCAAGTCGCTCGTTCTGGAACTCCTGGCCCTCCCGGCCATCCTTGCCGGCGGAGGGTGGAGCTTCATCGTCGGCGCGGCCCTCTTTCTCGGCGGCGGCACGGTGCTTCTAGGGGTCGGGGGCCGGGCGGCGGGAGAGCGGTCCGCGGCGCCGCGGTCGGGGCGCGGGAGCCGGGCGGTGGCCCGGACCGCCGCGCGGGCGGCTTTCGCGGCTGCTCTGGTCGCAATCCCGGTCTTCGTGCTCCTGTCCTCCGCCCCCGGCGCGGTCTTTGTCCCCGCGTCCGGCGCGGTCTCCGTCCCGAGTTCAGGGCCGGCCGCGGCGGCCCCGTCGCAACCCGCGCCCTCGGCCGACGAGATTTGGGGCTACATCAAGGACATCTACAGCTTCGGCCCCCGCCGGACGGGAAGCGCGGCCTACCTTGCCGCTTCGGACTACCTCGTCTCGCAGCTCAAGGCGTTCGGCTTCAGCGACGTCCGCATCGAGAGCCTGAAGTTCGATTACTGGGACGCCACCCGCTGGCGGCTGTCCGTGGACGACGGGACGGGCTCCCGGGACCTGGAATGCTACTTCGTCCCGTACAGCGGGCCGACCGGTCCTGAGGGTGTCACCGGCGATATCGTCTATGTGGGCCGCGGGCGGCCTGAAGACTGGGCCGGGAAGGACCTGGCCGGCAAGGTGGCCCTGGTCGACCTGGACCCGATTACCGTGGGCTGGGACCAGCTCAAGGTCTTCAGCTACCTGGCCTACGACCCGGCCCGGACGGCCGAGGGTCAGGCGAGGCCCTACCCGATCGGCTGGATGATGAACTACCTCGACGTCTACCCGGCCCTGGCAAAGGCGGGGGTCTCGGGTATCATCGGCGTTCTGCGGGGCTATCCGGACCTCGGCCCGCTGTCGTATTACGCTCCTTATGACGGTACGCTGCGGTCCGTGCCGAGCCTTTACATCCGTGAGCAAGACGGAGACCGCCTCGAACAGGTCCTCCGGAGCGGCCGCGTCACGGCCCGCCTCGTGCTCGAGGCGACTGTGTCCCGGGGCGGCGGGGAGGCCCGGGTGGTCTACGGGGTGCTGCCCGGCCGGAGCCGGACCAACATCATCGTCCATTCCCATTTCGACTCCCCCTGGGCCAGCGGGGTGGAGGACAGTTCCGGCACCGGTATGGTCCTGGCCCTGGCCCGCTATTACGCCGGGCTGCCCGTCGAAGCCAGGGCGCGGACAATGGTCTTCCTCTTCACCGGCTCACACATGATCGGCGGTCCGACGAACCAGGCCTTCATCGAAAACCACCGCGGCGACATCATGGCCTCTAACCTTCTGGACATCGCCATCGAGCATATCGCCGACGACTACCCTTACACCGCTATGGCCACCTCGCGGGGTGCCTTCGTCACGGAGGACCCCGTGCTGGCGAGCCTCTTCGCACGGGCCGTGTCCACCGAAGGCCTGGTGCGGACCCTGGTCTTCCCGACCGGCACCCCCCTCGGCGTGCCGACCGACGCCGGCCCGTTCCACGAGGCCGGCTACCGGGTCGCGAGCCTCATCAGCGGTCCCGTCTATCTCTTCGACCAGGCCGACACCCTGGACCGGGTGGTAAAGGCCGACCTCGCTCCGATGGCCCGGACCTACATCGATTTCATCAGCCGCCTGAACCGGGTCCCGGACTGGATGGTGGGTTTGGGGCTCGGAGCCTTGGCGCCCGCCGTGCTGCTGGTCCTGTCGGCGCTGGGTTGGGTCGCCTTCGGACCCGGCCGGGAGGACACCGCCGAGCAGGCCCGGCGGGCCGCGCGGGCGCGGGCGGCTGAGCCGGGCGACCGCTGAGGGGCATCGCGCTTCGGGCCGGGGCCTGCGGCAGGGCGGCCGCTAGGCCGCCGCAGGATTCTGAATTGTGCGGCAGGGTTTTTCCTCCAGGGGGCAAAAGGTTTGCCTGGAAGCCGGGCAGCCCAGCCGCCGTGCGGCCAGGTTGCCTTACCGCCCTGCCGCCTTGCCGCCCTGCCCCGGCCGGCGGGCCGGTGGGAGCCCAAGCGGAAGCGGCAAGGAAGCGGCGGGTGGGCCGGGGGAAGCCGGACCGAACCGGGATTGGGCGTCGGGTGGCCGTGTCGTTCGAAAAGGTGAGAGATCCGCGCCGGGGAGCGCTTTCCTTCCGAACGCGAACTCGGACGCGACATGGGTGTCAGCCGGGGTATCCTCCGCGAGGCCTTCCGGGTCCTGGAGATGCGCGGTATCATCGAGTCCCGGCCGGGCGGCGGAAGGTTTCTGCGGCCGCTCGACAACCAGAGTCTTTATGACCTGGAGGCTGGCCTGGTCAAGCTGGAGAAGGCGGTCCTCCTCGACATCTGCGACGCCCGACGGATTCTGGAGATAAGGACGGCGGAACTGGCCGCCGAGCGTGGTTCGAGCGCGGACGTGGCGGCCATCAAGAAGGTCATGGACGACTTCTTCGCCGCCGAGTTCGAACTGGGCCGGCAGATGGACCAGGACCTTGACTTCCACGTGGCCGTGGCCCGCGCGACGGGCAACCTCGTCCTCTGGGAACTCGTCCGGGTCCTCGTCGCCATCTTGCGGGCCCACCGGCAGCAGATGCACCTGGAGCCCGACCGCTGGAGCGCGATGTGCTACCAGCACCGGGAGATTTATGCGGCCATCGCCGAGCGTGACGGCCGCCGGGCCGCGGAGCTCATGGCCGAGCATCTCGACGGACTGCGTCGGGCTCTGGAGGCGATTTGATTGCGCATCACCGAGCATCCCATTCTGACCTTCCCCGAGCGGCGTAAAGTCACTTTCTTCTTCGAGGGCCGGCCTCTTGAAGGCCTCGAGGGGGAACCCATCGCCGCCGCGCTGCACGCCGCCGGGGTCCGGGTGCTCCGGGAGAGCCCCAGGCTCGGTCGGCCCCGTGGACTGTTCTGTGCGGTCGGCAACTGCTCGTCCTGTCTCATGGTCGTAGACGGGGTCCCGAACGTGCGGGTCTGCGTCGAACGGTTGCGGGAGGGGCTGCGGGTCGAGCGGCAGACGGGCCGGGGCAGGCTACCCGGCGTTCGGCCGAGTCCGGGCCCGACCCTGGCTCCGGACCCCGCACGGGCCGCCGTGCCGGACGGCGAACCGGGTGGTGGTCTTGTTGGCTGAGGACCGGACGGGCGGAGACCCCGCGGGGACATCCGAGACGCCCCAGCCCGACGTGATGGTGGTGGGTGGCGGGCCGGCCGGTTTGGCGGCGGCCCTGGCCGCGGCCGACCAGGGGGCGCGGGTCCTTCTGGCGGACAACGCGGTCGAGCTCGGCGGACAGCTTGTCAAGCAGACCCACAAGTTCTTCGGTTCCGGGGACCTGTACGCCGGCGCCCGGGGATTGGAGATAGCCCGGCTGCTGGGCGAAAAAGCGCAGCACGAGCCCAATGTGGAAATCCTTCTCGAAACGCAGGTTCTCGGGCGTTATCCCGACGGGGTCTTGACCATGGAACGCCGGCTTGGAACCGGGACCCGCTACCTTAAGGCTAAACCTTGGCGCCTCGTCGTTGCTACCGGCGCGCAGGAGCGGCCGCTGGCATTTCCCGGGAACGACCTTCCGGGCATCTACGGGGCGGGGGCCATCCAGACCCTGATGAACCTGCACGGCGTGAGACCTGGGCGCCGCGCCCTCGTAGTGGGGGCGGGGAATATCGGGCTCATCGTCTCCTACCAGCTCCGGCAGGCGGGGGTCGAGGTCGCGGCGGTAGTCGAGGCCGCCCCGGTCATCGGCGGCTACGCCGTCCATGCCGCCAAGCTGAGACGCCTGGGTGTTCCCATCCTCACGTCCCACTCCGTGAAAGAGGCGCACGGCCGCCCGGAGCTCGAGGGCGTGACGGTCTGGAAGCTCGACGAGGCCTGGCGCGGGATACCCGGGACCGAGGTCCGCTTCGAGGTGGGCGTGCTCGGGGTCGCGGTCGGGCTTTCGCCTCTGGCCGAACTCCTGTGGCAGGCCGGCTGCCGGATGCTCTGGGTCCCCGAACTCGGCGGGCACGTCCCGTGGCGCGACGCCGACCAGCAAACGTCGGTACCGG